>Ga0335078_10000192_pt1 | contig 101693 bp, 67 predicted proteins | sample Lox_Sample_32_FD_206711 | JGI IMG/M metagenome (GOLD analysis project Ga0335078, IMG submission 206711) | Soil microbial communities from Loxahatchee National Wildlife Refuge, Florida, United States - Lox_Sample_3.2 | ecosystem: Environmental > Terrestrial > Soil > Wetlands | place: USA... | reverse complement strand
AGGGGCTTTAAGCACGCGTACCCAGGCCACTCAATTAACCGAGGCGGCCATCCGGGTGCTGGCCTATGTGCTCCGCCGTTAGCGGACCACTCCCTCAATCAGAATGTTTTCAACAGGGCAACATTCCTGTCTGCCGGTGGGAGCGACTTTCCCGTCGCCCGGCCTTCCCCAGGCCCGAAAGCCCGGCAACCGGCAGACCGGAATATCGCCCGACGTCGGAGTGTGGACAGCGCGGCGTCCCTGCCAATGTTTATTGCGTCGCTCGCAGCACTTCCGGCGGGGCGGGCCGCGTCGCAACAAAATTCACCGACCATTCCACCGTCCGGCTCGTCGGGGATTGCACCAGCACCCGGGCCACGTCTCCGTCCTGCCGGTACAGGATGTTCACGTCCAGTGCCTGGTCGGCGGCTGATACCGTGGCCGCCTGCGCGTGAAATCCGTTCGGGCAATAGATTCGCAGTTCGTACGGATCGCCGCCCACCACCTGGCTGGCACCGCTCAACGTATTCGTGCCATCCCAGTTCTCCGCCGATACGTCGACGATGCCCTGGGTAATGTGGCGCGAGGTGCTGACAAGTTCCGGGACGCTGCTTTTCGGGCGCACGGCGATGACCTGGCAGGATAGCGGCGGAACCGTGGCGTGCAGAGACCCATTGATCTCCGGCACCAGGGCGTTGGACCAGAACTCAAACCCGACGTAGTTGGTGCCCGGCAGCCCGATGTAGCTGAGCGGCAGATCGAAGGTCTGCGTCTCGTTGGTGCTCCAGTTGTACAGGGCGATCACGTCGCGCCGCGGCGGGTGGCGCGTATCGGTGAGCAGCCAGATGCGCGGCGGGTCGTGCTCAAACAGATCGACCGGCCGGGGCAGGAGGCCATGGCTCGGCATCGTGCGTTTGAGCAAATCAATCCGGTCCGCCGGCAGCTCGGGCAACCATTCGCTGTCGGTATTCAACTGGCCACTGATGGTCACCCAGGAACAAATCAGCTGGGACTGGTTCAACGGGACCGAGGGCCGGACATAAACCGGGTCCGGGTCGTTGTACCAGATGCGGCCATGCAGGAAATAATGCCGGGAACCGAAAGTCGGCCCGCGCAACGAGGACGGCCAGGACGCACCGTTGTCCGGGCCGATGCGCATGGCGTTGACCAGCCCGAATGCGCCGCCGTACGAGCGCATGTTTTGGGGCGTATTGCAGCCCAGGATGAACACGTCCGGCCCCGCCGCCTGGCGCACCAGTTTCAAGCCGTCCCGGAAAACCTCCACGTTCGGCTTGTCCGGATTCGAAAAAACGCCGTCCCCCATCCCGTCTTCCTTGTAAAACGACGTGGGATATTCCGGCGTCACGCCGGCGCCGGTCGAGAGCGCGTCGAGCTTGAAATAATCAAAACCCCAGTCATGCGCAATACGGCTGACGACGTTGCTGACGTACTCGCGCGCCGGGCCGTAGGTCATGTCGAGGCAGGTCCCGCCCCAGGCGGTTTTGTACGGCGCGCCGTTGGTGGTGTGCACGAACCAATCGAGGTGATTCGTGAAAATTCCGTCGTAGTAGGTGCCGGAAAACGGCAGGAACCACAGGCCGGGCGTAAAGCCCTTGCCTTTGACATAATCCGCCGCTTTTTTCATGCCGCTCGGATAAAAGATCGGATTGTTGGTGGTGAAATCGCGTTTGGGTCCATTGGTGGAATTACCGGCCTGCCAATGGTCGTCGATCTGCATGAACGAAAAACCGAACGGCGCCAGGTTGGTCACCGCCGAATCGGCCCATTCAGCGAAGTGAACCTCGTCGGAGGACCCGCCATTGGGATTGGAATACCAGGTGCAGTAACCAACGGGTTGCGGCGGCAGATGAATCTGGTAGATCCGCGCCACCGTATCGGCCCACGTCTCCAGACCGAGCCGGGCATCGTCGAAATAGCCGATCGCGAACGTTTCCAGCGGCACCGTCTGGCCCGGCAGGATCCGGAGCCGCCCGTAATCCAACCGGGCGTCCAACTGCACCCGGGAATCGGCCGAATTGAAGATGACCCCGCTCCCGCGGTCCACGGTGATCCAGCCGCTGACCACGCCGTTGCGCCTTTGCGGGTCGGCCACGGCGAGCCAGATGTAGCTGCCGGAGTTGGCGGCACCCGGCTTCAACAAGCCGCCGGTTCCCAGTGTCACCAGGTCCTTGACCGGCAAACCCAGATCCAGTTGCACGGACAGGATTGGGATGCGGTTGGAAACGACGGCGTCGGACGCACCGTTCGTCAGCGTGGTTTGGAAAAGCGCGAACGGCAGGCCCGGGAACAGCCGGATGGTGTCGTGATTGCCGTTGGTCCGGGTGATATCCATCATCTGGCCCGAGCCGAACACACTGTCGGTCACCGGCCCGGTGGTTGCGGATCCGCCGCCGCCGCAAAACCAGCCGGCGCTGACAAATGTCTGTCCCGCAACCGTGTTGCTGACGGTAAATTGTCCGGACGCCGGGTCATAGGTGACCTGCAGGGAATCGTTTTGAATGGAGACCTGGGCCCGGGCGGAAACGATGCCCAACACCAGAAGCAAGCCGGTTCGAACCAGGAAGGATGACACTCTAGCCATAGTAATCGTTTGACCTTGCGCGCCGGAAGATCTTCCCGGAGCAATTTGGCTTCTTATACCGGACGATCCTGGCCGGTTCAATTCTTATGTTTTGGGCGGAGGGCGGTTTGTTTGGCAGGGATGCCGCGCTGCGACGTCGGACAACGCAGCGCACTGTCCCTACCAATTTTAGTCAACTTATTGCAGCTGCAACCGGTAGAACGATTGCGGCGCGTTGGTGCTGGCAGCATTCGTGAACTGGAAATTTCCGCCCGGATCAAAATAGCCGGTGGCAGTGCGGGTCCAGTTCACCCACGGCACCGCCAGGTTCGTGCTGGTGAGAATGAAATATGGCCAGCCGCGCACGCCGTTGGTGCCGCTGAAAACCAGGTTGCTCCCGGATGCCTTCGCACGGTTGAACACCGGCGGCGGCGTGGGCGAGGCGACAACGCTCAGGACGCCGGTGCCCAGTCCGTTCGTGTTCCAGGCCAGGTTCACCGCCGGAATCGCCGGCACCACATTCGTGAACGCTTCACTGTAACCCGCCGCGGCGAACAACAGGAAACTGTCGCCGGCAGCATAGGGCACCGCGCCGATATTGGTCACAGCCAACGTGCCGCCATAAACCAGGTTGCCGGCAACCCGGGCCAGGTCGTTGGTGATTCCCGACGATTTGCTGATTTCCATCACCGTCGTGCTGCCGCCGTTCAATGTGAGATTGTTGTTGAAGTTGAGCGTCGACAGAGCGCCGCCCGGCGCGAGCGTGGCGCCGTCGCCGGCCACGACGTTGCCGTTCACCGTGCCGCTGCCGGTCAGTTTCTGTCCGGCGGCCAGGGAGAGCGTGGCGTCGCTGCGGGCGCTGGCATCCAGGGTTTTGGCGGCAATGACCGTAATGACGGCGCTGTTGGAGATCGAGCCGGTGCCGGTCAGATAAAGGGTTCCGTTGCTCACGGTGGTGTTGCCGGTGTAGGTATTCACGCCCGACAGGTACAGCGCCGAACCGCCGGTTTTGTTCAGGTTGCCCGGGCCGGCGATGACGTTGTTGAAGGTCGCCGACGTGCCGGCGATGTTGAACGTGTCGTTGCCCTGCAATGTCACCGGGCCGGCCACGGTGCTGCTGCCGCTCTCGCTGAAGAAGGTCGCGCCGTCGTTCAACACGATCTGCTTGTTCAACGGCCCGGCCGTCAGCGCCCACACCTCCAGCGTGGCGCCGCCGTGGACGGTAATCGTCTTGCTTGAATCGCCCACCTGGACGGTCGTGGTCTGGATCGCAAACTCGCCCTGCTGGATGTCAATGTTGCCCAGGGTCGATTCAATCGTCGTCACGCCGACCAGCGAGACCTGGTTGAGCCCGACCTTGGTGATATTGAAGGCGCTGCCCGGCGGGGTGGTGCTGAGGTTCGCCGTGCCGCCGGTGTTGCGGATGTCCCACCGGTTGGCGCCGCCGAAAGTCACGTCGCCGGCCAGTGTCACCTGGCGCAGCGCCGAGACCTGCGCGGCACCGCTGTTCACCACGGCGCCGGAATTGTTCGCACCCTGGCCGGACAGCGTCACCGGTTCGGCGGTGAGATTGAATCCGCCGACATCCAGCGTGCCGCCGGGGTTGACGGTGGTACTGCTGCCGGTGCCGCCCAGCGCCGCGGCATTGCCGGCGATCAGCGTGCCGTAGTTGATCACCACCGGTCCGGTGAAATCATTCGCCGTGGCCAGCAGCAGGCTGGCTGCGCCGTCCTTTTCGATGCCGGTGGCGCCGGTGATCTTGCCGGCACCGCTGACGGAATAATTATTCACGTCGGCGCTCACGATCAGGCTGCCGGGCGCGACCGCAATGCCGGAACCGATGGTGACGCCGGTCTGCGCGCTGCCCGAGTCGTCGAACAGCACGTTGTCGCCCGGATGAAACACGTCGTTGAGGCCGGAACCGGTATTGAACCAGTTGGCGGTGTTGGTGACATCCCAGACACCATTCGCCCCCGGGTTCCAGCGCAGGTTCGCCGTGCCGTTCACCACCAGCGTCAAACCGGCCGTGTTCGTCAGCACGCCGCTGGCCCCGATCGCTGTCAGATTATAAGTGCCGGAGGAAATTCCGTTGGAGGCGGTCAGCGTCAGCGTGGACGAACCTCCACCGGTAACCGACGAAGGGCTGAAGGCGGCCCCGACCAGCGGCGGCAGGCCGCTGATGCCGAGCGCCACCGGTCCGCTGAAGCTGTTGGAGACGGCCACCGTCACGGTGTAATTGGTCGCGGCGCCCGGAACGACCGTCTGCGACGCCGGCGACACGGCCAGCGTAAACGGGACGAGCAACTGCACCTGGACCTGCACCACGGCGCTGGTGCCGGTGTTGCCGCCGTTGTCGGTCGCCACGGCGGACAGGTTGTAGGTGCCGAGCGCCAGGTTCGAAATGGTCAGGTTGTAGGGCGCGTTGCTGACCGTGCCGACGTTGGCGGCGCCATTGTAGAAATCGACTTTGGTGATGGAACCGATCGGGTCACTGGCGATCGCGCTCAACGGGATCAGGCTGTTGGTGTAAAAGATCTGGGCATTGGTCGGGCTGGTCAGGGTCACGGTCGGTCCCGGCGTAAAGCTGATTGACCAGTTCACCGAACGGTTGGTCGGCGACAGCAGCGTGACGCGGGTCAGGCCGCTGATCTGGTTGGAAGACACGACCGTGACGCCGGCCGCCTGGTCCGCCGCCGAAACCGAGGCAGTTTTCAGCCGCCAGTCGTTGGTCGAAACGATGCGCAGTTCATACAGGTCGCCGCCGACCAGTTTGCTCGTGCCGCTCAAGGTGCTGGCGCCGTCCCATTGCTCCGCCAGCACGTCCACGACGCCCTGGGTGATGTGGCGCGACGTGCTGATGAGTTCCGGCACACCGGATTGCGGGCGGAGGGCGATGATTTCGCTGGCGCCCGGTTGCACGGCCAGGGCCAGGCTGCCGCCGATGGTTGGGATGACGGAGTTCGACCAGAAATCGAACCCGACGTAGTTGACGTTGGTGGCCAGGCCCAGGTGGGCGAGCGTGACGTTGATATTCAGGTTGGCACCGGCGTTCCAGTTGAACAGGCCGACGACGTCGCGCCGCGGCGCGTTATTGGTGGCCGGCTGGGTCAGGAGCCAGATGTTCGGCGGGTCATTTTCAAAATAATCCACCGGCCGCGGCAGCAACCCGTGGTGGGGCAGCGCCCGTTTCAGCAGGTCGAGCCGGTCGGGTGTCAGGCCGGGAATCCAGTCGCCGTCCAGGAACAATTGTCCGCTGATGGCGTACCAGGCCACGACGGTCTGGGCCTGGCTGAGCGTAAAACTGGACCGCACATACGCCGTGTCCGGATCGTTGTACCAAATGCGGCCCTGCAGGAAATAGTGGCGGGTGCCGAACAAGGGACTGCGCAACCAGCCCGACCCGGTGCCGGCGGACGTTCCCCAACTGGAGCTGTTGTCCGGTCCGACACGCATGGCGTCGAGCAACCCGAACGAGCCGCTGTAACTGCGCATGTTCTGGGCGATGTTGCAGCCATCGAAAAACACATTGGTTCCCGCCGCCTGCCGCACCAGCTTGATCCCGTCCCGGAACGCCTCGATATTCGGCTTGGCCGGATTGTAAAAGACCGCGTCACCCATGGTGTCGGCGGAATAGCCGGCGTTAACGTATTTCAGCGGCGTGGCCGAACCGGTCCAGAAGCCGTCCATCTTGAAATACATGTAATCCCAGCCGTAGGTGAGATTGGATACCATGTTGCTGACATAAGTGCGCGCGGGCGGGTAAGTCATGTCCAGAGAATTGCCGCCCCACTCGCACCAGTACGGTGTGCCGTTGGTGGTCTCGACAAACCAGTCCTCGTGGTTGGTGAAATACGGATCGTCCGACGTGCCCGCGAACGGCTCGAACCAGATGCCCGGTGTAATGCCGTCGGCCAGCAGGTAATCCGCCGTCGGCTTGACCCCGGCCGAATAGTTGTTGGTATAGGCGGTGAAAACCCGCGTCGGTCCATGATTGCTGCCGTTGGTGGAAGTGATTCCCGCCTGCCAGCCGGCGTCGATCTGGATCATCGAAAACCCGAACGCCTCCAGGTTTGTCTTCACAAAGTCCGACAACTGCGCCACCGCCGCCGGGCTGGACGCGCCGCCGTTCGGGCTCGAAGGATAGGTGCAATAACCGTCCGGTTGCGGGTTCAGGTGGATGTTGTAAACCTGCGCGACGGAGCCCGCCCACGTCTCGAGGCCGATTCGCGCGTCGGGAAAATAACCGACGGCGAACAGTTCCAGCAGGTTGGTCTGGCCGGGCAAAAACTGGAGCCGGCCGTAATCGATCTGCGCATCCACCTGCACCAGGGTGCCATTGACCTTGCCGAAGACGATGCCGCTGCCGCGATCCGAGGTCAGCCAGCCGCCCACCACGCCGTTGCGATTGGTCGGGTCGGCCACCGCCAGCCAGGCGTAACTCCCCGGGTTTCCCGCCGGCGTGGTCAATCCGCCGGTACCCAGCGCTTTCAAATTCGCCGTCGGCTCGCCCAGATCCACCTGGGCGGTCAGGGTATGAATATGGTTCGACAGCCCGGTTTGTGCAGTCGCATTGGTCAGCGTGGACTGAAACAGGGCAAAGGGCAGGTTGGTGAACAACAGAATTGTGTCACTGTTGCCGTCAGGATGGCTGAACTGGATGGCCTTGCCGGCGCCAAACGCGGCGTTGGTGACCGCTACCACCGCGGCGGCACCGTTGGTCTCGTTGAAATTGCCCTGGGGAACAAACGTCCGCCCGGAAGCGAAATCAAAGACCGAGAACAGGCCCGTGGCCGGACTGAACGTCACCTGCGTGGTGGCGTTGCTGATGACCAGCTGGGCGGAGGCGGAAAGCATTCCCGCCGACAGCAGAAGCAGGCTGACGACCTGGGGGAACCGGAACTTGAAGTTCTGATACATCAGGGAAAACGTGCGGCTAATGTAGCACCCGGCGGGACAAAAGCAACCATCCAAAAGGTGGACTAATCCCAAATTCATGGGATGTAAATGTCAGAAAAAACCGCCGGACCGCCGGGCACCGCCCCGGCGCGTCGGAAATCAACCGCCCGACGCTCCCACAAAAATCAACACAGGATGATCTGATCACCCGGCTCAAGCGGCACGTCGCCGTTCTGCAAGAGGTCCCTGAGGGGGAAGACGGCCGATTGGCCGCCGCGGACCAGAATCATTTCCGTGGGATCCGCCGTTCCCCGGTAATCGGCCTGGATGATCGCCTGGGCCAGAGTCAATCCGGACGTCCAGGTAATTCGGGAATTCTGCACGGCACCAACGACGGTGATGCCGGCGGCGGGCAAGGACGAATTCGGGCTGATCTCCGGTGGCAACTCCCTGCCGGCAGACGGCACGTCACCGGCGACCTGTCCACAAACCGGCCACGATCATGTCACGGCGGAAACAACACGTAATACTATAATATTCAATTACTTATAGCTACACCAACCCCACAACCCCGGAATCCCGCTACCCCCGAACATGGGTATAGGAACCCGATCGCAATTGTGCGAGATTAAGTCAATCCACCGGACTGAACAGCAAGCTTAATGTCGTTGGCTCATGCCTGGAGCACTGTTGTCTGATGGACCTAACAACCTCGAACCAAGGAAAAAAGTGAAATCAAGTCGTACCACTCAAATCATCGCTACGTGTATCCTGGCTGGCGGTTTGTCCCTTGCGGCGAACGCCCAGGTCGGCAGCGGCTGGACCTCCGTCAGCGAGACGTTCAAAGTCCAGACCTCCGGCAGCGGCAGTGTCAGCGGCAATACCTTCAAAATCACCAGCACCACCTCGGGCACCAAGGATCGCGCCGAGCGCGAGTACAATACCTGGTCATCCGGCCAGCACCAATTCCAGGGTGACTGCACGGTGAATAGTTTTGGCGGCGATGGCATCTGCATCAAACAGACCTTCCAGAAAGACGCCGGTCCCTGGAACATGGTCGCCCTCACCCATTCGGGCAGCATCTATGAGGTTTCCAACGGCAAGACGCTGGGCTCGTTCAAGGTTGGCACGAGCTTCCGTATCAACACCGTCCTCGACGCCAGCAAAGGCACCGTCCAGGTCTACGTCAACGGTTCATCGAAAGAGACCCTGAGCGGCGGCCAGGCTCCCATTTACGACAAGTGCGGCACCTACCGACTGGACAGCGGCACCGCGCCGATCACCGCCACCTGGAACAACGTCAAGTTCTGGCAGAAATAAAACGGATCCCGTTACCAGGCTTCTTTGTCTGTTTCAACGTTCCGGCGCTGCTGATTCCGCACGCCGGAACGTTTTTTTCAGGGGGGCACATCTCCCGCAACTCTACGGCATTCAAGGCTGGAACTCGTTGTAAAGGTGCAACCGCCAACGTCAGTCGGCGCCAATTCAATCAAGGCGAAAGATGCGGTGCGAACCGACGTTCGCGGCTGCGGAATTAATTGAATTGCCCTAAGGCCCGGGGACCGTCGCTTTCCGGCGCCCGGAATAAATCAGGAAACCGGACAAAAGGACCGCCGTGACCAGGGCGGCGATGGTGACATACAACGGCTTGTTCGGCACGTTGAAGCTGAATTCGACGGTGTGTTTGCCTGCCGGAACCATCACGCCGCGCATGATGTAATTGCAGCGCAGCAGTTCCGCCGGCCGGCCATCCACGGAGACGCGCCAGGTGGGATCGTACTTGCTGTTGAACAGCAGGACCGAGGCGGCATCGGCGTTGACATTGAACGCGATGTCTTCCGGAGTGTAGCTTTTAAAGTCGACGGTGCCGGAATTGGTCCCGGCGGGCCCCGCCGGCGGCGGGACCGGCAATGGCGTGGAAACCAGCACGGTTTGCGCGGGATCAAAGTTGGTGCTGGCGAGCGTCTGGAGCGTGGCCTCGTCATTGGTGCTGACCTGCCAGTGCGCATACAGCTTCGCGCGGGGTAGGGCGCCGGTGAACTCAAAGAGCGCACACGCCCCGTTGTCGGAGGGAACGGCGGTCAGATCCGCGGGTTGAGACGGCTGGAGCACCCCGGGTTTGGGCACCACGTCAAAGCGTTGGATGATGCGAAAACGGTGCTGCACTGGATCCAATTGGTCGTTCAAAGAATCCAGCAGACCGGCGGCGCCGAGAAAATACCGCACATTCGCCAACTGCCAGTGCCGGGCAACCAGATAGGAGGTCTCGGGACTGCTTGGAACAAACGCCATTTCGTAGGCAAGTTCGTCAGCCGGCATGCGCGAACGCTGAATGACGTTCAGCGATTGAATATCGTAATACTGAAACAGCTGCTGAATCCATTCGATGTCATAAAGGTCGCCAAAATAGCGGTCATAACCGGGAAGCTCGAGCCCTCCGGGCTGGGGCAACTTCATCACCCGATTTTCGTAGGGCTTGTTTCTGAGAAAATCAATGATCGCGTTGCTGGCGTACTTTACCTTGTAGTTCCAATGGATCACGAACGGCAGATCGGCGCGCACCAGGTCCAATACCAGCAATAGTCCGAGCAGGATCCCTCCCAGTTTTGCCCGTTTGCCGGTGAAACAGCCGGCGATGATCAGCAGACTGAGTCCGGCCACCGCGGCGATCAACACCACAAACCAGCCGGCCTGCCGGATGCTGAAATCGGCAACCTGGCCGGCCCATTCCGGACTGTTGAACCCGACCTTTTGCAGGTAGCGGACCAGGTCCGGTTTTTCGGAGGCGTACACCAGAGCACCAGCCAGACTGGCGCCCACCAGCCCCACGCACGTCCAGGTCCATTTGCGGTCAAAACCCGACGCCCGGGCCCACCAGTTTTTGAACTGGGCGGAAAAGGAGCTGGCGGCAGCTGTCGCCGCCAGCAAATACCGCTGGCTCAGGCCATTGACCCCATAGGCGAATAGTGTCACCACCGCAATCGAAAATATCAGGACGAACTTCGCCGGGCTGCGGACGTTGGAGAAATACGGCAGCCGATAGATCGTATGCTGGTAAAGATCAAACGGGGCGAACCGTCCCCACGCCAGAAAGATCGAACCCAGCAGGATCACGGTCCAGAACAGGATATGCCTCCGTTGAACTTCCGTGAACACGGAGTCCTTGCGCCGGAAAGATTGGGCCATGGCCCACAGGGCGATCAGCGCCACCGTGATGCCTCCGTAATTCTGTCCACCGGTCTGGCGCATGTAGTTGTACGCCGGCATCGGGCCTTGCGAGCCACTGTCAAAATACCGGTCCAGCACCGGGTCGCGCCCCATGCCGCCCCAATAGAGGCCGTCCTGATAAAAGCTCCGGAGGTAATCCGGCATGTTGCTCGGCGTATCCATCTTGAAACCGAACACCCCGGGCACAAAGAGACCGAGCGTCTCGGTTTTCGGCAGGCTCCATTGCGTCGCCCAGTCCCAGTGCTGCGCGCTGGTCTCCGTATTTTGTCCCGCGCCGGCGATACCCTGGATTTCCAGGCCGACCAGGGAAATGACGGTTTGCATGGCAATGAAGGCGGCGAAGATCGTCACCACCGCCACCCGCCCCACACCGCGGACGCATTTTGCGGCCGTGGATCCCGTGTCGTCGGCCAACGATTTGAAAAAAACAAACAGGGCGACCAGCATGCTGAAGATGGCGCCGACATCAACCGCTTCCATCACATTGAGCCCCACGCATAATCCGGCCAGGGCCAACCGGGCCCAGCGGACCAGAACCGGCGTCCCGGCGTTGTTGGAGACGATCAAGGCCAGGGCGAAGAAATCCATGGCGATGCCGACCTGTTGCGAGGCAATGCCCCAACAGGCGGCGCTGAAATAAGCGGAATTCAACATCGCCGCCAGGCCGCCGAGGATCGCCGCCAATGGCGAAAATTTGAGCTGCCGGAAAAAAGTCCAGGCGCCCAGGCCCAGCAGGAACAGCGCGATGGGCGCCGAAAATTTCGCGAAGAAGACCGGACCGACGACGCCGAAATAAAGCATGGTGAAGTTCGGCGTGAAGGAACCGCCGCTGCCGCCGATGGCGTTCAAATCATTCCAGTAGCCGGCAAAACCCCGGGGCATGTGCGACCATTCCGCGATGAGCGCGCCCAGCGGACCGTCATTGGAAAAATGCACGTAATCCGGCAAAAAGCTTTTGCAGAAAAGGAGCAGCAGAATGACCCCGAACAGCAGCGGCGCCCGGCGCCAGGACGGCCGGCCGGCCGAGGTTGGCTTGAATGTCTTCATCGTCAGATCACCCGGTCAATTTGATACGCTTATGCTTTGCCCCCGGTTTCACGGTCAAATGTAAATGGCGCACGCATCAGGAGTTGAACCTGAAACCTTCTGATCCGTAGTCAGATGCTCTATCCAATTGAGCTATGCGTGCGGCCAAAAAGGAGTCGTAAGGTACGCAGCGAAGCCCGCTCGCGCAAGAATTTTCACCCCCGCCGTTCAGCCGTTCACCAGGTTCCGCAAGGCCAACGCGAGAATCGTCAGGACCAGCATCATGCCGCTGGGCATGAATTTTTTCGTTTTGGCCAGCCGGATGCCAAAAACCACCAGCAGCAGCGCCATGAGAATGTTGGCCAGGTTGCGGGCGAACTCCGGCTGAAACACGCCGGATACCGTCGTCAGCACCAGCAGCGCGGCAAAGACCGTGGACGTGATGAGCGACACTTTGCTCCCGGCTTTGAAAAATCCAATCAACCCGCCCGCCAGCAGCAGGACGATATAGATCCAAAGAACCATGTTGGCAAAATGGTGCACTTCCACAGCCTGCCCTATTCGGCCAACGTGTCCAAGCTCAGAATTTCACCCGGTTCGCATTCGGCGATCACTTCAAACGGCCGACAGCACACTTCACAGTCCGTTGTGAATCGCTGGCTCGCGACACTCGTGTCCACCACCAGATCGAACGACTGTCCGCAGAAGGGGCACTGGATCTTTTCTGAAACTTCCACAGGACAACCTAGTCCCGCACCGGCAAAGCGCAAACAAGATTTTGCCGGACCGGAAACCGTTTCCGGAGAGGCTCAGACATCCTGGATTTTGCCGCTGAGATAGGTCTCATACGCGCTCAGGTCGAGCAGGCCATGGCCGGAAAGATTGAAAAGCAATACGCGCTTTTGACCGGCTTCGCGGGCCTTCGCCGCTTCATCGATCACCGCGGCGATGGCGTGCGCGGATTCCGGCGCCGGCACAATGCCTTCCGTCCGCGCAAACAGCGTTCCCGCCTCGAACACTTTGGTCTGGTGAACCGCCTGCGCTTCCATCAACCCCAGCTTGAGCGCGTGGCTGACCATGGGCGACATGCCATGGTACCGCAACCCGCCCGCGTGAATCGCCGGCGGCATGAACTTGTGCCCGAGCGTGTACATCATCAGCAACGGCGTCGTCTCCGCCGTGTCGCCAAAATCGTAACGCAGTTCGCCTTTCGTCAGCGAGGGACAGGCGGAGGGCTCCACGCCGATGATGCGGTACTTCTTTTTCTCCGTGATTTTTTTGCGAATGAACGGGAAGGCGAGCCCGGCAAAATTGCTGCCGCCGCCGCAACAGCCGAAAATGACATCCGGCTCTTCGCCGGCCAGTTCCATCTGCCGAAGCGATTCCTGGCCGATCACCGTCTGGTGCAGACAAACATGGTTTAACACGCTGCCCAGGGAATATTTCGTGTTCGGATGTTTGACCGTGTCTTCGATCGCCTCGCTGATGGCGATGCCCAGGCTGCCGGGGCAATGCGGATCTTCCGCCAGCAGCTTGCGGCCGTAATCGGTCAGATTACTCGGGCTCGGATGCACCGAGGCGCCCCAGGTGTGCATCAGCATCCGGCGGTACGGCTTGTGATCGTAACTCACCTTGACCATGTACACATTGCATTCCAGCCCGAACAATTTGCACGCGAACGCGAGCGAGGATCCCCATTGGCCCGCGCCGGTCTCGGTGGCGAGCCGTTTGGTGCCGGCCACCTTGTTGAAATAAGCCTGGGCCACGGAGGTGTTGACCTTGTGACTGCCCGCCGGGCTGACGCCTTCGTACTTGTAATAAATATGCGCGGGCGTTTGCAGCGCCTTCTCCAGCCGGACGGCCCGCAACAGCGGCGTCGGACGCCACAGCGTGTAAATGTCGCGGACCTCGTCGGGAATCGGCACCCAGCGATCGGGGCACATCTCCTGTTTGACGAGGTTTTCGGGAAAGATCGCCAGCAAGGCTTCCGGCGGCACCGGCTGTTGCGTGCCCGGATGCAGCGGCGGCGGCAGCGGTTCGGGAAAATCCGCCAGCAGATTGTACCATTGGGTGGGAATGTCCGATTCGCGCAGGGTAAAATTGATTTTCGCGTTCATGGGGCCAAAAAGGATGTTGGCTGAATCACTACCGCCGGGCAACCCACTTGTCATTAAATTCCGGCGGAATGGCCAAAAATGTATCAACAAGAACAAGATTAAGTCATTCTCCACACCCGGAAACAGGGGAGCGCGGAACCGACTCTGGACAAGAGCACCGGCCGGAAATAAGTTCTGCCCGAACGGACCAGCCCATAACCGGGAACTCTGGCCATGAATAAATTGATCCTCACCATCGGAGTGGCTGCCCTGGCCGCCGCCGGCGTCGTGATCCTGCTCCAGAATCAGTCGCAGACGAAATTGCGCGCGGATAATGAATCGCTGCGGCAGCAGTTGAACCTGTTGACGCAATTGCAGGCGGACAACGAACAGCTGTCCAACCGTCTGGCTCAGGCCAATACCGCCGCCGAAAAACAGGCCCAGGAGCTCTTGAAACTGCGCAACGAGGTGGGAACGTTGCGCAAGCAGTCCGGTGTGATCACCGATTTGCAAAGAAAGAACCAGCAACTCTCCGACGCGCTGGCCGGCAGCCGCAATCCGCCCCCGGTCCGAATGCCGGAACCGGCGCCGAGCGCGGCCGCCAACACTGGGGCCAACCCGCCCGCCGCCCCGGCCGCGCCCTTTGACCTGGGTACCGTCCAATTGGTCAACGAGACGCCCACCCGTTTTGACCTGGGCGCGGGCCGGTCCTGCACGCTCACTCCCACCATCGATGCCAACGGCAATTACAACATCAAGGTGTTGTTCGAGACAAAGGGCCCGGACGGCCAGTCGGAAACCGATATTGCCACCATCAACACCGGACCCGGCATCGGCGTCACCCTGAACGCCGGCGACAACAGCATCGCCTTCACCCCGACGGTCAGCCCGAACCAATAGGCATTCGGAGGGGCGAACTTCGCGAGTCCCCAATTATTTTGGGCGTCATCGAGTTCCGCCCTCCGAAACCAGACATTGCCGGACTCCGTTTTCCCATTTGCCACCACCGCCGGATTCGGAGATATTGTCCGCCGTTTTTTCAGGACCATTTTATGAAACCCCAGGTCGAAATCTATGACACGACCCTGCGTGACGGTTCGCAGGGCGAAGGCATCAATTTCTCGGTCGCAGACAAGCTGCGCATCGCCGAGAAACTCGACGCCTTCGGGGTGCATTACATTGAAGGCGGCTGGCCCGGCAGCAATCCGAAGGACATCGAGTTCTTCGCCCAGGCCAAAAGGAAGAAATTCAAAAACGCGAAACTCGCCGCCTTCGGGTCCACGCGCAAAAAAGGCGTGCCCGTCGAACAGGACGACCAGGTGCGCCTGCTCATCGAAGCCGGCGCATCCGTCGTCACCATCTACGGCAAAACCTCCATGCTCCACGTCAAGGAAGTCCTGCGCTGCACCCCGGACGAAAACCTGGGCATGATCGGCGACACCGTGCGCTTCCTGAAGGACCACGGCAAGTTCGTCATCTACGACGCCGAACATTGCTTCGACGGCTACAAGCTTGACCCCGAATACGCGCTGGCCACCTGGCAGGCCGCGGAAAAGGCGGGCGCGGATTTCGTCGTGCTCTGCGACACCAACGGCGGCCGTTTGCCGACGGAGATTGCTGCCATCACCAAAACCGCCGCCGGCAAACTGAACTGCCGGGTGGGCATCCACACGCACGACGACATCGGCCTGGGCGTCGCCAATGCGCTGGCCGCGCTCGAAGCCGGCGCCACCCACGTCCAGGGCACCATCAACGGCTACGGCGAACGCACCGGCAATTGCAACCTGACCAGCGTCATCCCCTGCGTGGCGTTGAAGCTCAAAAAAACCTGCGTGCCGGCCGCCTCGCTGCCCAAACTCAAGGAACTGTCGCAGTTCGTCGACGAAATCGCCAACCTGCGCCATAACCCGCGCCAGCCGTGGGTGGGCTCGGCCGCGTTCGCGCACAAAGGCGGCACCCATGTCAACGCCGTCCAGAAACTGGCGTCGAGCTACGAACACATCAACCCCGCGCAGGTCGGCAATGCCCGCAACGTGCTCATCAGCGACCTTGCCGGCCGCAGCAACATCGTCATGAAGGCGCAGGAACTCGGGTTCAAACTCGCCAACGATACACCGGAACTGAAGACAATCCTGACCCGCATCAAGGAACTGGAGCACGACGGATACGAATTCGAGGCCGCCGAAGGCTCGCTCGCGCTGCTCATCGGCAAGACGCTCAAGCACCGCGAACCGCTGTTCAACGTCGAAGCCTATCACGTCTCCATGCGGCGCGACGCGAAGGAATCCGTCTGCGAAGCGACAGTCAAGGTCCGGGTCGGCGCCAAACGCGCGCAGACGGTGGCCGAGGGCGACGGCCCGGTGAACGCGCTCGACGGCGCTTTGCGCGCCGCACTGGTGAAATTTTATCCGCAGCTCAAGACGGTGACGCTCACCGATTACAAGGTCCGCATCCTGGACAGCGACACCGGCACCGCCGCCAAAACCCGCGTGCTCATCGAGTCCACCGACGGCAAACGCGAATGGGGCACCGTCGGCGTGAGCGAAAACATCATCGAAGCCAGCCTCCAGGCCCTGGTCGATTCCATGGAGTACGCTCTGCTGAAGAAGTGAACATTCAACATTCAACATTCAACTCTCAACATCGAATTTTCCTCATTGGACGTTCGGTGTTGAATGTTGAGTGTTGAATGTTTCCCCTGTGATTTATGTCCGAAATTTCCAAAGCCTACGAACCGCAGTCCGTGGAGGATAAATGGTACCAGTTCTGGCTCGACCAGAAATGCTTCGTCGCCGACGCCCGATCGCCGAAGCCCTCCTATTCCATCGTCATCCCGCCGCCGAATGTCACCGGCGTGCTCACCCTGGGCCACGTCCTCAATAATACCATCCAGGATATCCTCGCCCGCAAGGCGCGCATGGACGGCAAGGAAGTCCTCTGGCTCCCCGGCACCGACCACGCCGGCATCGCCACCCAGACCGTCGTCGAGAAAACGCTGAAGAAATCCGGCGAGATCCGGCATCGCGACGATCTCGGCCGGGAGAAATTCCTCGAACGCGTCTGGGCCTGGAAGGAAAAACACGGCGGCATCATCATCCAGCAGCTCAAGAAACTCGGCGCGTCCTGCGACTGGACCCGCGAACGGTTCACCATGGACCCGGACTATTCCCGCTGCGTCCAGAAGGTGTTCGTCGAGCTTTACCGGAAAGGCCTCATCTACCGCGGCAAACGCATGGTCAACTGGTGCCCGGTCTCGCTCACTGCGCTGTCCGACGAAGAAGTCGTGATGAAGGAACAGAAAGGCTCTCTCTTTTATTTCAAAGTCGAAATCGCCGAGGCGCCGGGAACGTTCCTGACCATCGCCACAACGCGCCCGGAAACGATTCCCGGCGACACCGCCGTGGCCGTGAATCCGAAGGACAAACGGTACGCGCCGTTCATCGGCAAACATGCGATCCGGCCGTTGCCCGCCGAATTGCCGCGCGAACAGAAGCTCATCCCGATCATCGGCGACGAACACGTGGATTTCGAGTTCGGCACCGGCGTGCTCAAGGTCACGCCCGCACACGACAAGGCGGACTTCGAGATCGGCCAGCGGCACAAGCTGGCGCCGATTGAAGTCATCGACGCCACGGGGCACATGAACGACGCAGCCGGCGCCGACTTAAAAGGTTTGGACCGATTCAAGGCCCGCAAAGTGGCCGCGGACAAACTCACCGAGTTGGGCTCGATGGAAAAGGAAGAGCCGTATGCGAATAACGTCGGCTTCAGCGAACGCGCCGACGTGCCGATTGAACCGCGCCTGAGCGAGCAATGGTTTTTGAAATATCCGAGCGTGGAAAAATCCCGCGCCTGCGTGGAGCAGGAAGATCCTGCTGATCGGAGCGCCGGCTTCCAGCGCGGCGCAATGGACGCAACCGACGGTTCGAGCCGTGCCGGAGGCCGGCGCTCCGATAAAATGCGCTTCCATCCGCAACGCTGGGCCAAAGTGTACGACCACTGGATGGGCAACATCCAGGACTGGTGCATCAGCCGACAATTGTGGTGGGGACACCGGATTCCGGTATGGAAGTTTGATCCAAAAGCTCCTTCTGGAAATCAAGCCAGGGCTTTAGCAATTGCAACTGAATTTGCGAGCAGATTCCCAGATAAAATTGTAATTCGGGAAATTCTCAAGGACTCCGAACCTCAACAATTCGCTCAAACTTGGGAAATCGCCCTCGCTCCAGGAGCAGAAGATTTGGAATCAAAATTATCAGAACTCAGTTTTGTCCAGGACCCCGACGTCCTCGACACCTGGTTCAGTTCCTGGCTCTGGCCGTTTGCCACCATGGGCTGGACGGGTGAAAAGTCCCGGAACTCCAACAACCCAACACTCCAGGCCTTCTATCCAACCACCGACCTGGTCACCGGTCCGGACATCATTTTCTTCTGGGTCGCCCGCATGATCATGGCCGGGTATGAGTTCATGGGCGATCTGCCGTTCCGGAATGTCTATTTCACCGGCATCATCCGCGACAAGCAGGGGCGCAAGATGTCCAAGAGCCTCGGCAATTCGCCTGACCCGCTCGATCTCATCGCCAAATACGGCGCCGACGCCCTCCGGTTCGGCACCATGCGCAGCGCGCCGCTCGGACAGGACATCCTGTTCGACGAACAGAACGTCGAGCTGGGCCGCAATTTCTGCAACAAGCTCTGGAACGCCTGCCGTTTCCGGCAACTCCAGGGCGGCGAGGTGCAGGGCGAAATCAATCCGCAGCTCCTGACCGTGGACGACAAATGGATCCTGCTCAAGCTCGACCAGGCCATCCGGGAAATGAATACCGCCTTCGCCGAATATAAATTCAGCGACGCCACCGCCACGCTCTACCGGTTTTTCTGGAGCGAATATTGCGACTGGTACGTCGAGGCGAGCAAGGCGGTACTGTCCGGTAGCAGCCGGGGTAACGAGGCTCCGTCCGGCAAATCGGAAATTGATAAGAGCCTCCTCACGTCGGCTGCTACGAACGATGAGGCCCGCAAAGCCAACACGCTCGCCGTCATCGATTTCGTCCTCTCGCATACCCTGCGCCTGTTCCATCCTTTCCTGCCGTTCATCACGGAAGAACTCTGGCACGGGATGGGTTACGCCGCGGACATGCCGGACAACCAGGGCGGACGGACCATCATGTTCGCGCCCTGGCCAAAACCGCTCGATGACGAATTCAAGGGCTACTACGGCCTGGACGATTGCTACGTCGACATGGCCAATGCCCGGTTTGAACTCGTCACCCTGGGCCGCAACCTGCGCCGCGAGTTCAACATCCCAACCAGCAAAAAAATCCGGTTCGTCCTCAAACCCGCCGGCCATCTGCCCGAGCACGACGCCGAAGTCATCCGATTGCTGCTGAACGCCGAGGCGATCGAAGTGAACGCCGCGTTCGTGCCGCCGAAAGGCACGCCGCGGGTGGCCAATGCGCTGGGGGAATTGTACCTGCCGCTGGCCGGGCACGTGGACGTGGCGGCGGAGAAGGCGCGCCTGACGAAGGAACTGCAAAAGATTGAGGCGGAACTGGAAAAGGTCCAGGCCAAGCTGAACAATCCGAATTTCGCGCAGAAAGTTCCGCCGGCAGTGCTGCAGGAACACCAGCAGCGCCTGGCCGACTGGCAGGCCAAACGCGACCAGGTCAAAAACGCGCTCGCCGCGCTCGAAGGCTGATTTTCCAAACCGCGAAATACTCGAACCACGCGAAAATAATTTCGCGTATTTGGCGTATTTCGCGGTTTATTCCGTTTTGTTCCCGGTTTAATTTCTTCTTCACATGGAGCAAGGACTTGTCAGCGACATCGCCATCTGCATCATCGCCGCGTGGATCCTCGCGGTGTTGTCGCACGTCCTGCGCCAGCCGGTGCTGCTCGCCTACCTCGTCGCCGGTTTCATCATCGGCCCGCACGGTTTCCAATGGATCACCAGCATCCAGGACATCCGCACCATCTCCGAAATCGGACTGGCCCTGCTGCTGTTCATGATCGGACTGGAGATCGACCTCCAGAAGATGATCAGCGCCGGACGGGTCGTCACCGTGACCGCCGCCGTCCAGATCATCGGCTGTGTTTTGCTCGGGTGGCTGGTGTTCGGCCGGGTCGGCCCGGCCGCAAACCAACTGGAGGCGCTCTATCTCGGCGTCGCCGCCGCCATGAGCAGCACGGTCATCATTGTCAAAATCCTCTACGACAAACGCGAGTTGGAGACGCTGGCCGGCCGCGTCACGCTGGGTGTGCTGGTGTTGCAGGACATCTTTGTCATCCTGTTCCTCGCCCTGGAGCCGAACCTGAAAAATCCCGCGTTCAATCCGCTGGTCCACGCCGTCGGCAATGTCATTCTGCTGCTGTCGGTGGCATTTCTGGCAAGCCGATACGTTTTGCCGCCGGTGTTCCGGGCCGTGGCGCGCCTGCCGGAACTGGTCCTGGTGGGTGCCCTCGCCTGGTGCCTGGCCATGGCCGGGTTCGCCGGCTGGCTCGGATTGTCCACCGCCATGGGCGCGCTCATCGCCGGCGTGATGGTGTCCACTTTTCCCTACACGCTCGACGTCGTCGCCAAGGTCACCAGCCTGCGCGATTTTTTTGTGACGCTGTTCTTTGTGGGGTTGGGCATGGAAATCCCGGTGCCGACGTGGAATTATATGCTCTGGACCGCATGCTTCTGCGGCGTGCTGGTGGCCGGCCGGTTCGCCACCGTTTTCCCGGCGCTCTATGGACTGCGCCAGGGCTACCGCATCAGCCTCTTCTCCACTATCAACCTCAGCCAGGCGAGCGAACTGTCCCTGGTCCTCCTGGCGCTGGGCCGGGCCGGCGGCAACGTTTCGGAAAATTCCATCGGCATCGCCGCGTTCGCCTTCGCTTTCCTCGCGGTCGGCTCCACCTATGCCATTTTTAAAAACGATCTGCTGCTCCGCGCGATCACCCCCTGTTTGAACCGCCTCGGCCTGCGCGATCTCAACCAACCCGCGCCGGCCGAAGGATCCGGCGAGGAACCCGGACGCGTTTTTCTGCTCGGATTTTCCTGGGCGGCCAGTTCGCTGCTGGAAGATCTGGGCCGCGAACGCCCCGATCTGCTGCCGGGAATTGTGATCGTGGATTTCAATCCGGTCGTCCACGAAAAACTCCGGCGCCGCGGTGTCCGCGCCGTTTACGGCGACATCACCCAGCGCAACGTGCTGGAGCATGCCGGCATTTCGCGCGCCGAAATCATCATCTGTTCGCTGCCCAACATGGTGCTCAAGGGCGCCGACAACCTGAAAATGCTCCGGCAACTGCGGGAACTGAATCCGGAGGCCAAAATCGTCGTCCACGCCGAACTGCTCGCCAACATCCCGGCGCTGTACGCGGCGGGGGCGGGATTTGTAACCGCGCCGCGCCTGCTCGAAGCCGCCAGCCTGCTGCAGGCGATTGAAGCCGCCGAGAAAAATCTGCTCGACGAAAAACGCGGCGAACAACTGAAACAACTCGAGGGCCGCAATGAAGTGATTCCCTGAGCGGGCGGGCAACTGGCAATTCATCAAAGCAGTAGCAGCCGACGCAAGGAGGCTCTGATATTGAGAATAGTGAGCCTCGTTACCTCGGCTGCTACCAGGATTCTTCCAGGACACCAGGCCGAATCGGCTCGACCCGGATTCGTTTTGCTGGCATCACATCCGCCTGTGAATTTGATCGCTGCACAAAATGCCGCCGTCCGGGCCGCGCGCGCCGCCGGGAAGCTCATGCGCGACAACTGGCATGCGCCCAAACGCGTCAATTTCACCGATACCCACGACATCAAGCTCGAACTGGATGTGCGTTGCCAGCGGCTCATCGAGACAACCCTCCGGTCCGCCTTCCCGCAAATCCCGTTGCTGGGCGAGGAAGGTGATTCCGGCGACGTGAATGCCGGGCACCGCTGGGTGGTGGACCCGATCGACGGCACGGTCAACTACGCCTTCGGCCTGCCGCATGCGGGGGTTTCGATTGCGTTGCAATCGAAAAGTGACAAGTGGCAGGTGACCGGTGACAAGAAAAGCATCCGCAGCCGAAGTCTCAATCCTGTCACGCGTCACGCGTCACACGTCACTCTCCTGGGCGTCATCTACGATCCGTTTGCCGACGAACTCTGGACGGTGACGCACAACGGGCCGACCCGGTTGAACGGGCGGATCGTTCGCGTCAGCCGGCGGTCGCGGGTACAGGATGCGGTCGTGGCCATTGGATTTTCCAAGAGCAAAACGAACCTGGAGAAAAGCCTGCCGCACGTGGCCCGGATCGCCCGCCGCGCCATGAAAATCCGCATCCTGGGTTCGGCCGCCCTGGAATTGGCTTATGTGGCTTCCGGCCGGCTGGACGCCTACATCGAACGCACCATCCATCTTTGGGACGTCGCGGCGGGCGGGCTGATGGTGGAGCGGTCGGGCGGGGAATTCTACGTCCAGACCGCCCCGGGCGGGAAACTCCGGATGATCGCCGACAACGGCCGGTTGCGGCGGAAGCTGCAGCTGACCGATCTGTTCCAATAGTGGGCAAAGCTGTCCATCGGCAACCGCTTTTCCGGATGAACTCGCCGTTTGGATTGCGCACCGGATTGTGAACATGTTTTTTTAATTTTCATTCTTGGCTTTTGCTTTTCTTCGACTATGTTTCCCATTCCATGATTGATACGGACATTGAATTACTAAAGGGCATCGCCAACCAGTTGCGGATTCATTCGATCACGGCCACGACGGCAGCCGGCAGCGGACATCCGACCTCGTGCTGCTCCGCGGCCGATGTGGTGGCCACGCTGTTCTTCGGCCACATGCGTTACGATGCAAAGAATCCTCACTTTCACAACAACGACCGGTTTATTCTGTCCAAAGGCCACGCGGCGCCGTTGCTCTATGCCGCCTGGGCCGAAACCGGTTTGTTCCCGGCCGCCGATTTGTTGAAACTCCGCACGTTCGGCAGCGATCTTGAAGGTCACCCGACCCCGCGCCTGTCCTTCGTGGATGTCGCCACCGGTTCGCTGGGCCAGGGCCTCGCCGCCGGCGTCGGCATGGCGCTCGCCGCGCGCCTCGACAAACTGGATTACAACACGTACGTCCTGACCGGCGACGGCGAGATCGCCGAAGGCGCCATCTGGGAAGCCGCGTCCCTGGCCGGCGTCCTCAAACTCAACAATCTGATTGCGATCGTGGACGCCAACCGCCTCGGCCAGAGCGAACCGACGGCGTTCGGGCATGATATCGGCGTCTACCGCAAGCGCTTTGAATCGTTCGGCTGGCGCGTGGAGGACATCGACGGCCATGACATCGAGGAAATTCTGGAAGTGCTCGGCGGCGTCGGGTTGAACGACCAACCGCTTTGCATCGTCGCCAAAACGTATAAAGGCGCCGGCGTTTCATTTTTGCAGGACCAGGAAGGCTGGCACGGAAAACCGTTGAACAAGGACGAAGCCGCCAAGGCCATCGCCGAACTGCAGCCCTCGGCCAAAACCGGCGTCGGCGTGCCCATTCCTGTTCCGGCCCAATTGCCCGCTCCGGCCAATGCCGTTCCCACCAGTTTTCCGCCGATCAATTACAAGATCGGCGATTCGGTCGCCACGCGTGAAGCCTACGGCACTGCTCTGGCCCGCATCGGCGAAGCCGACCAGCGCATTGTGGCGATGGATGGCGACACGAAAAATTCCACGTTTGCGGACAAGTTTTTCAAAAAATTCCCCGGCCGCGCCACGGAATGTTACATCGCCGAACAGACGATTGTCGGCGTGGCCACCGGCTTCGGCGCGCGCAGCAAGGTTCCGTTTGCGTCCACCTTCGCCACCTTTTTCACCCGGGCCTACGACCAGATTCGGGTCGCCGGCATTTCCCAGGCCAATCTCAAGCTCGTCGGCTCACACGTCGGCGTCAGCATCGGCGAGGATGGACCGTCGCAGATGGCCCTGGAAGACATGGCCATGATGCGGGCGATCGCGGGCAGCGTGGTGTTGTATCCGAGCGACGCGGTGAGCACGGAAAAACTGCTGGAGGAAATGGCGCTGGCCAAAGGCATTCATTTCCTGCGCACGTCCCGGCCCAAGACGCCGGTGATTTACGGCAATGACGAAAAATTTCCCGTGGGCGGCGCCAAAGTGGTGCGCCAGAATGCCGGCGACAAGGTCACCGTCGTCGCAGCGGGTGTCACGCTGTTTGAAGCCTTGAAAGCCTGCGACGCCTTGAAAGGCGAAGGCATCGGGATCACGGTGATTGACGCTTACAGCATCAAGCCGCTGGCCCGGGACGTCATCAAGGCGGCGGCCCAGAAAACCGGCAACTCAGTCATCACGGTGGAGGATCATTACATTGAAGGCGGCCTGGGCGACGCCGTCGCCGGCGAGTTGAGTGTCGACGGAATCAAAGTGCACAAACTGGCGGTGACGTCGCTGCCGCGTTCCGGCAAGGCCGCCGAGCTGCTCGCGCACTTCGGCATTGATGCCGCCGCCATCGCAAAAAAGGTCAAGTCGCTGGCCTGATTCTGGCGTAAAAGGTGCTGGTTGGGTGTTCAGGCTGAAGCCCAGGCTTCGGCGAACGCCCAACGATGCGATACCTGGTTAAAGCTTTCCTGCCGGTTCTTCTCCTGACCGGTTTGATCCGGCCATTGGCGGCCCGGGCGGATATCTGCGCCGTCTGCGGCCAGCCCATTCACGGAACCACCATCTATCTGGTCACGGACAAAGTCACCGGTGAAAAAAAAGAGGTCTGCGCGGACTGCATCAAACTGCCCAGTTGCTACGTCTGCGGCATGCCGGTCAAGGATGGCCTCCAACTGCCTGATGGACGTTATCTGTGCGCCCGCGACGCCAAAACCGCCGTGGTCAACCTGAATGACGCGCAACGGGTCACAGCCCAGGTCAAGGACGATCTGGACCGGCTGTTTTCACGGTTCACAGTCTTTCCCGACAACGTGGATGTCAGCGTCATCGATCGCGTGGACGTGGACTCCATGTTCCGTCCGGACGGCAACGATTTTGAAAGTCCCAACCTGCTGGGTTGTATCCGTCCGGAGACGGTCGGTGACCAGACCCGCTATCAAATGCGCCTGATGACCGGGCTGCCGCTGGCCGAATTGAAATCAACCTGCGCCCACGAATATTCGCACGCCTGGGTGGGTGAAAACGTGCCGAAGGAACGCCATGCCAGATTGGGACGGGACGCCGAGGAAGGTTTTTGCGAGATGGTGGCTTACCTGCTCATGGATTCACAAGGGGAAGAGGGCCAGAAAAAATTCATCCTGCAGAACCGCTACACCCGCGGCCAGGTCGAGCTGTTCATCGAAGCCGAAAAACGTTTTGGCTTCGACCAGGTCCTCGATTGGATGAAATACGGGGTGGCGGCCCAACTGGAGGAGGGGCACCTGGATGCGCTTCGCGACGTCAAGCTGCCGACGGCAAAATCTGTTGCCGGCAGTCCTGCGGTCTACGCCGCCGCCGGCACCAACAAACCGGTGGTTGCCCCGGCCGTCCTCAAGCTGGATGGGATCATGTGGGGAACCCGGCCGGTGGCGATCATCAACGGCCATTCCTTTCTGGCCGATGACCAGAATCAGGTGAAAGTGGGCGGGACCAACGTGACCATCCGTTGCCTGGGCATCCAGAAAACGTCGGTCCGGATCCGGAACGTGGACGCGGGAAAAGAACTGGATCTGTACCTGCCGGTGCATTGAGCCCGGCAACCTTTGGTTTTCCGGCCTTTTTTCTCCGCCCATTGCCAGAAGCTCAATTGTGATGCAAATTAAGGCAGTTGTTTATGAGCGAATCAGGAAAGTTCCTCAAAGGCAAGTTGCTGTTGGACGGCGGTGCTTTGCAGGGTTCCTTTTTTCATCGAACCGTCCTCCTGATTTGCGACCACAACGCCGAAGGCGCTTTCGGACTGGTGCTCAACCGCGCCGCCGGCAGCAAAGTCGGCGAAGTGCTCGTTGCCGACCTGCCGGATCCGCTCCGGGAATCGCCCCTGTTCCTCGGCGGCCCGGTCCAGCCCAGCGCTTTGAGTTTTTTGCACGCGGACAATTTTGTGCCCAATGCGAATGTCTTTCCCAACCTCAGCCTGGGCCATTCGCTCGACGACCTGGTGGAGATCGGCGAATCGTTTTCACCGGGTAAAAAGGTCAAGCTGTTCGCCGGTTACGCCGGCTGGTCGCCCGGCCAATTGGAAGGGGAAATGAAGCGCAAGGCCTGGCTCACCTTTCCCGCCTCGCTCGAACTGATCTTCGACACGCCGCCCGATCAACTCTGGCAGAAAATCCTCAAAAGCAAGGGCGGATGGAAAAACAAGCTCCTCTCCCAGATGCCGGAGGATTTGTCGCTGAATTGAGCGCGCATGACGAATAAAATTGTCGCCGACGGGCCTCATCGTCTCTTCCGGTCCAAAACAGCCGCGTTGTCCGGATCCATCGACGAGAAATACGCCGCGGAACTGGCCCATGCCGATCCGGAACAACAATCCCGGATTCGCGAGCGAATGGCGAAAGAATACCGGCAACGCGAAAAAATCCGGAGACATCAGCCTTCGGCAGCCACGCTTTGGCAGCACGGGCTTCAGCCGGCTTCGACTCTCAGCCACGCCGCCGGGGCATCCGCCGCTATCTCCGTGTCTTCGAGGCTTGCCGGCACAAGACAAAATTGGCCGGCGGACAACCTGGCGGAAGCGGATCCGCCCCGGATTTCCAGCCGTCCGCGAATGACAGCCACAATCTGCAGGGTTTTCGGCCGCAACCGGCGGCGGACGCCCGATTTCATTTCAAAATAGTCGACGTCGAAAACGGAATGGCGCAGGAGCCGGCGTTTGTTCCGCCATACCATCGGCTTCCGGCCGCTGAAATGAATGCTGGACAGCGACTGCGCGACATGCAGCTCGCGGGGTTTCCCGTCCAACCCCACGCGGTTCCAGTCGAAAACCCGGTAGGTCGTATCCGAATTCTGCTGGATCTCAAAAATCACCAGCCCGGCACCAATGGCATGAACCTCCCCGCTCGGCAGAAAGATTGCGTCCCCGGACCGCACCCGCAATCGATGAATACATTCGGTAACCGTGCCGTCGGAAATTTTTTTACGGAACCGCGCCCGGGTCACGCCGGGTTTGACGCCGACGTACAATTCCGCTCCCTGCGCGGCGCCGGCGATGAACCACAGCTCCGTTTTCGGTTCGCCGCCGAGTTTCGCCGCCCGGTGCGCCGGGGGGTGGACCTGCAACGACAGTTTTTCCCGCGCATCGAGGATTTTGCAGAGGAGGGGAAAACGGTTTTGGGCTGCCGGTTTCGCCCGGCCGAGCAGTTCCTTCCGGTGATGCTCCATCAACCAGCGCAGATTTTTTCCCGCCAGCGGGCCGTTGGCAATGACGCCGGCGTCACCGGGCCGGTCACTGATCTCCCACGATTCGCCGATCCGCCGTCCCGCCGGCAACGGCTTCCGGTAGAGCCGGGCCAGTTCACGTCCGCCCCAAACGCGCTCCTTGAAAATCGGCTGAAAGGTTAACGGATAGAGCACGGGGATCAGGCAGGCGATGCCATGGGCACAACCCCGTTGATGGAAGGCTCGGTGTTTTCGAGAAAATGCCCGTGGGCGCGAAATTTATCGTATCGTTTTTTCAACCGGTCAGCCGATGGCATCGCGATCAGTTCGTTCAGATGTTTCAGCAGGTGTGTCTTTAAATTCCCGGCGGCGGCCACGTGATCATTATGCGCGCCTCCCAGCGGTTCGGGCACGATTTCATCCACCAGCCCCAGGTCCAGCAGGTCTTTGGCGGTGATTTTGAGGGCCTCGGCGGCTTTGGCGGCAGCGGCGCGGTCTTCCCACAGAATCGCCGCGCAACCTTCCGGGCTGATGACCGAGTAATAGGCATTTTCGAGGATCAACACCCGGTCGGCCACCCCGATCCCGAGCGCGCCGCCCGATCCGCCTTCGCCAATGACCGCAGCGATGATCGGCACGTCGAACAGCGTCATCTCGCGAAGATTAACGGCGATGGCTTCGGCAATATGCCGCTCCTCGGCGCCGACCCCGGGATAGGCGCCGGCGGTGTCGATGAGGGTGACGATGGGCAGGCCGAACTTGCCGGCCATTTGCATCAGGCGCAAAGCCTTGCGATAGCCTTCGGGGTGGGCGGAGCCGAAATTCCGCAGAATATTCTCTTTGGTGTCGCGGCCCTTTTGAGTGCCGATCACCATGACCCGGTGCTCGCCCAGTTTGGCAAACCCGCCGACCATCGCGCGGTCTTCGGCATAGAGCCGGTCGCCGTGCAGCTCGTGAAAGTCGGTGAAGGTTTTCTTCAGGTAATCCAGCGTGTAGGGACGCTTCGGATGCCGCGCCAGCTGCACGCGCTGCCAGGCGGTCAGATTCAGGAAAATGTGGCGCCGGGTTTCTTCCAGCTTTTTTTCGATCAACTTGATTTCCTCTTCAAAGTTGACATCCAGCGAATGCTTTTCCGGGTGATTGCGAAGTTCGTCCAGCTTGCTTTGCAGTTCGATGATCGGTTTTTCGAAATCGAGCTGATGTTTCATATGCCAGAAGATTAACCGTTTTCAGCCGGCCAATCAATCGCAATTCCGGGATGATGAATTTATTCTGGCACACTATGACGCCGGAATTTTGCGGCGGCCAGGAGCCGCCGCTACAGCGCGCTTAAACTGCCTTCAGCGCCCGGTTGATCCGCTCGATGGCTTCGTCAATTTCTCCCCGGCTCTTGAAACCGATGACCACGGCGTCGATTTCCTTGCGGCTCATGGCGAAGCGAATGGATTTATCGCGGTCCGCCGGATCGGTGAACGAGCCGTTACCGCAAATTTTCATGCCGATGACGCCGCGGCCTTTGGCGTGCATGGCCTTGATCTGGTCCATCACCGGGCCGATGGGATGACCCGAAGTGCCCCAACTGTTGCCTTCGATATCAGTATGGCTGCCCTGCGGGTTGATGCGCACCAGGTGCACCTCCGTCCAGTCCGAAGCCACGGCCGTGCGCAACGCCGGCAGCGTGTGACACGAGACGCCCTTGGCCCGGATCCATTTCTTTTCCTTTGCCTGATCAAATCCGTCCATCACGCGCTTCCAATCGTCGGTCCATTTATCATGCGTCATGCAGTGCACCAGCAGGCTGTCCACGTAATCCGTGTCAAAGGTTTTGCGATGATGATCGATCACGGACAGCACATCGTCGGGCCGGCCGTCCACTTTGGACTGGATGAACAATTTTTCGCGCGGCAAGCCTTTGATGGCATCGCCAATCCAGTCAAACGTCTGGTAGGCCTGCGCGGTGTCGATATAGGTGATGCCGCGGTCGTAGGCGTAATGGATCAGGTTGGTGAACCCGGATTTGCCGGCGGCGGTCTGGGCCTCGCCGTTGGCGCTGCCGGTGCCGAAACCCAGCCGGCTCAGTTTAATGCCCGTTTTGCCGAGCGTCACCTGGTCGGCCGCAGTACGAATGACAGCCGGCGCCGGCGGCGTCTCGGCAAGCAGGCGCGGAATCAGGCCGACACCCGCCAGCGCGGTGGTGGAAGTCCGGATGAAGCGGCGGCGCGTAAACCCGCCCGGTGACGATGAATGTTTCATGGGAATCTCCTTTCGCCAATTCTGCCGAATGCAATCGGTCTGGACGAACTTGGCCTGCGCATAAATTCATCTTTACCATGAATTAATCAAACTGCAACCAAGAAGGGGGAGTGACGCGTTTCAAAAAAGGTAGGGACAGCGCGCTGCGCGGCGTCCTTACCTGTGTATGGACAAAAAAAGGCGAACGGAAAATCCGTTGGCCTGAATTTTTGGCAGGGCGCGGGGCTCGAAAGGAGAGCCTGCCCTGCCCGTTTGGACGCGCGGCAGCGCATCCCTGCCGGTTTAATACCGGTAATGTTCCGGCTTGTACGGGCCCTCGACCGGCACGCCCAGGTAATCAGCCTGTTTTTTGGTCAGTTTGGTGAGCTTGACGCCGATTTTTTCCAGGTGCAACCGGGCGACTTCTTCATCCAATTTTTTGGACAGGCGATAGACGCCGATCTTGTTCGTGGTCCGGTTTTTCCACAAATCCAACTGTGCCAGGCATTGGTTGGTAAAGCTGTTGGACATGACGAAACTTGGATGACCGGTGGCGCAACCGAGATTCACCAGCCGTCCTTCGGCCAAAAGATAAATACTGCTGCCGGTGGCAAAGGTGTATTTGTCCACCTGCGGTTTAATGTTCAGCCGGGTGACACCTTTGGCGCTGTTCAGGCGGTCCACCTGAATCTCATTATCGAAGTGGCCGATATTGCACACAATGGCTTGGTCCTTCATTTTAGCCATGTGTTCCAGCGTAATAATGTCACAGTTGCCGGTAGTCGTAACATAAAGGTCAGCCTGGCCCAGTGTTTCTTCGACGGTCGTTACCTGAAAACCTTCCATAGCGGCCTGCAAAGCATTGATGGGGTCAATTTCGGTAACGATAACGCGAGCTCCGAATCCCCGAAGCGAGTGGGCACAACCTTTTCCAACGTCACCATAGCCGCAAACACAGGCCACTTTGCCCGCAACCATTACGTCAGTTGCCCTCTTGATGCCGTCAGCTAATGATTCACGGCAACCATAAAGGTTGTCAAATTTTGATTTCGTTACAGAGTCGTTAACGTTAATGGCTGGCACCAGAAGCTTTTTTGCCTCGAGCATTTGGTAGAGGCGATGGACTCCAGTTGTGGTCTCCTCAGAGACACCTTTCCAGTCCTTCACGACCGTGTGCCAAAAGCCGGGCCGTTCCTTTGCAACCCGTTTGAGCAGGTTCTTGATGACGGCAATTTCATGGTTGGCACTCGGCGTATTGACCCAGTCGTCGCCATCCTCGAGTTCATAACCTTTATGGATCAGCAGCGTGGCGTCACCGCCGTCGTCCACGATGAGCTGCGGGCCCTGATTTCCGGGATGGGTGAGTGCAGCCAGGGTAAACTCCCAGTATTCTTCGAGAGTCTCACCCTTCCAGGCAAATACCGGGATGCCGGCTTTCGCGATCGCCGCCGCCGCATGGTCCTGGGTGCTGAAAATATTGCAGCTGGCCCAGCGCACCGAAGCGCCGAGCTCGACCAGGGTCTCGATCAGGATGGCGGTCTCGATGGTCATGTGCAACGACCCGGTGATGCGCACACCCTTGAGCGGTTTTTGCGGGCCGTACTTGGCGCGGATGGCCATGAGGCCCGGCATTTCGTGCTCGGAAACCTGGATGGTTTTGCGTCCCCACTCGGCGAGGGACAGGTCGCGGACTTTGAAATCAGGCGCCGCTTTGCCGTTGCCGCCGGCTTTGGCGGCTTTGGCGCGGGACGGAGGAAGTTTGATTGTAGGCATAGTTTACAGTTTCAAGTTTTCAGTTTTCAGTTTTCAGTTTTTCAAGCAAACGCACCAGGCCCTGAAGCATGGCGGATAGCTCTTTGGCTTCCTGGATAATTTCTTCAGCATCCGGTTTGGTAATCAGATCGAGTTTTTTTGGCAATGTAACATTGAGTTCGCAGTTCCGCCGCTGAGCCTTTGGCTATCCTAAGAAATCGGATAAAATCCTGCCGGCTGTCGCGCTCTGCGCCTTCGGCAATGTTTGAGGGAACGGAAATTGCCGCCCGCTGCATCTGGTCGCGCAACGCGAACTGTTTCGAATCGCGGAACGCTCCACTGACTCCCACCGCGAGGCGACAGGCTCTTTTCCATACTTCCCGTTTCTCAAACGATTGATAGGCCATAGCGGAGTGCTCAGTTCTGAAAACTGAACACTGAAAACTTTGAACTCATTTAACGGCGCGTTTGAGTGCTTCGGCTTTGTCCGTTTTTTCCCAGGTCAACGCCGGGTCGTTCTTGCCGAAATGACCGTAATTGGTGGTTCGGGAGTAAATCGGCCGGCGCAGGTTGAGCTGATCGATAATATCCGCCGGCTGGAAACTGAACACGCGGTTGACCGCGCGAATGATTTTGAGCTCCGAAACCGTCGCCGTGCCGAAAGTGTCCACGCTGACGCTGACCGGGTCGGGATGGCCGATGGCGTAAGCGAACTGGATTTCGCATTTCTGCGCGAGTTTGGCGGCCACGATGTTCTTGGCCACCCAACGGCCCATGTACGCCGCGCTGCGGTCCACCTTTGTCGGGTCCTTGCCCGAAAACGCGCCGCCGCCGTGACGGCCCATGCCGCCGTAGCTGTCCACGATAATTTTGCGTCCGGTCAGGCCGGTGTCACCCTGCGGTCCGCCCACCACAAACCGGCCGGTCGGGTTGATCAGAAATTCAGTCTTTTTCGTGAGCAAACGCGCGGGCAAAACCTTTTTGATGATTTGTTCGATGCAGAATTTTTCAATCTCGCGATGCTCCGCGTCCTTCGCGTGCTGGGTGGAGATGACGACGTTGGAAATGGCAACGGGCTTGCCATCCTCATAAACGACCGAAACCTGCGACTTCGCATCCGGGCGCAGCCAGGCGGGGCCTTTGCCGCTCTTGCGAATCCGGGTCAGTTCGCGGCCGAGGCGATGCGCGAACATGATCGGCGCCGGCATGAGCTCGGAGGTTTCGTTGCAGGCATAGCCGAACATCAACCCCTGGTCGCCGGCACCCTGTTTGTTGGTTTTCTTGCCCTTGGCCTTGCGCGCATCCACACCCTGGGCAATGTCCGGCGATTGCTGGGTGATGATCGTGTTCACGAACACCCGGTCGGCATGGAACACATCGTCGTCATTCACATAACCGATGTCGCGAATGGCGTCCCGGGCGATTTTGGTGAAATCCAGTTTCGCGCGGGTGGTGATTTCGCCGCCGACGATCACGATATTGGATTTGACGTAGCACTCGCAGGCCACGCGGCTGAATTTGTCCTGCGCGAGGCAGGCATCCAGCACCGCATCCGAAATGGTATCCGCCACCTTGTCCGGATGACCTTCACCGACGGACTCCGAGGAAAAAATATAATTCTGGCTCATGAATAGTTGGGTTTAAATGTCATATTGACGTATCAGGATAAGATGATATATAGAAATGGAAGCGCGTCAAATGCTTTTTTGTGAAATCTGGCGCGGCCTGAAAAACCATGTCCGGCACCTTGAAATCATTGCGGGCGTTGTCCGACCCGACGCGGCTGCGCATCGTGGCGCTGCTCGAGCGGGATGAACTGTCCGTCAACGAGCTGCAGGAAATCACCCGGCTCGGCCAGTCGCGCATCTCGACGCATCTGGGCCTGCTGTCGGATGGCGCGCTGGTGCAGGCGCGGCGCGACGGCAAACGGACGTTTTACAAATTGAATCCGCAGGCCTCGGGCACAACCGGGGAATTCATCCAACTGGCCATCCGCGGCGCGAAAGAGTTGCCGGAGCATGGGGGGGACCAGATCAATCTCAAGCGCATCCTCGCCCGGCGCCGGGAACAGGCGCAGGTTTATTTCAACCAGGTCGCCGGCCGGTTCGACCGGGTCTACGGCCCGGGCCGGTCGTGGCAGGCGTTCGGGCATCTGCTGATGCGCATCCTGCCGCCGCTGGTGGTGGCCGACCTCGGCGCCGGTGAAGGCCTGTTGAGCGAATTGCTCGCGCGCCGCTGCAAAAAAGTCATTGCCGTGGATAATTCTGAACGCATCGTCGAGTTCGGAGCCGCCAAGGCCAAAAAGAACGGCCTTAAAAACCTGGAATTCCGGCTGGGCGACCTGCAGAACCCGCCGATCGATGCGGGCAGCGTCGACCTGGTGATTCTGAGCCAGGCGTTGCATCACGCGGAGGCCCCGGCTGAAGCGATGGGCGCCGCCCATAAAATTCTCCGGCCACGCGGCCAGATCCTGATCCTCGATCTGCTCCGCCACAATTTCGACAAGGCGCACGAACTGTATGGTGACCGCTGGCCGGGGTTTGCCGAAAGCGACCTCCACCGCTGGCTGGATGACGTGGGCTTTCGGAAGATAGAAATCAGCGTCGTGGCACGTGAAGATCAGCCGCCACACTTCCAGACCATCCTGGCAGGCGGGGAAAAGGCGTAAGCCCGCAAAATGTTGCGGGGATACCAAAGTCTCCCGGCGCGAAAATAATCAGCCGGCTACGATGTTCACCAGTTTTTTCGGCACGACGATGACTTTTTTTATCGTTTTGCCGGCGAGGAAGGGCTGGGCTTTCTCCGCTGCCTTGGCGGCGGCTTCAATCGCGGCCGGATCGGCGTCGGCCGGGACCTTGATGACGTCGCGCAGCTTGCCATTGACCTGCACCGGGATTTCAATCTCGGATTCCACCAGCAACGCCGGATCGAATTTCGGCCAGGGCTGGTAGGACAGGGCTGAAGGCTGAAGGCTGAAGGCTGAAGCGGTTTTGGCCCACAACTCTTCCGCCAGATGCGGCGCAAACGGGGCGAGCAGAACCAGAAATTCGCGCAGCACGGAAACCGGCCGGGTTTCCCAGGTGATCGCGTCGTTCACAAACACCATCAGCGCGGAAATGGCTGTGTTGAACCGCAGGCCGTCCAGGTCTTCCGTCACCTTTTTGATGGCGGCATGAAGCGTCTTGAGCTGCGCCGGCGTGGCAGCGACATCCTTGATGGCCGGGCCGGGCTTGATCAGTTCCAACAATTCTTTGCGATCTTTGTGTTCTTTTGTGGCCACCGTTTCCGCCTGCTCAAATTCCGTCTCGCTGGCTTCATCCACAAACAATCGCCAGACCCGGCCGAGAAAACGGTAGACGCCTTCGACGCCCTGGGTGTTCCACGGCTTGACCATTTCCAACGGGCCCATGAACATTTCGTAGAGCCGGAAGGCGTCCGCGCCGAATTCCTTCAGGATATCATCCGGGTTCACCACGTTGCCGCGCGACTTGGACATTTTCTGACCGTCTTCGCCGAGGATAAGGCCCTGGTTGACGAGTTTGAAAAACGGTTCCGGCGTCGAAACGTAACCCAGATCGAACAGCACCTTGTGCCAGAACCGGGCGTAAAGAAGATGAAGCACGGCATGTTCCGTACCACCGACGTACAGGTCCACGCCGGGAGTCGAGGGTCGAGGGTCGAAGGTCGAGGGCAGGCCGGAGTCTGGCGGTCGACTTTCGACCTTCGACTCTCGGCCAACCGCGCCCATCCAGTATTGCTCCGCTTCCTTTCCGACAAAGGCGTTTGAATTTTTCGCATCGAGATAACGCAGGTAATACCAGCAGCTGCCGGCCCATTGCGGCATCGTGTTGGTTTCGCGTTGCGAACTGTCGGGCAGGTTCACCCAGTCCGTCGCCCGGGCCAGCGGCGGCTGGCCGTCCGGCGTGGGCTTGTAATCGTCCAGCTTCGGCGGAAGCACGGGCAGGGCGGATTCGGTCAGCGCCTCGTGACCGGGCCGGCCATCCGGGCCTTTTTTCCAAACGACCGGGAACGGTTCGCCCCAGTACCGCTGGCGGCTGAACAGCCAGTCGCGCAATTTGTAATTGATGGTCTTTTGGCCCAGACCCTTGCTTTCGAGCCAGGCGGTGATTTTCTTTTTCGCTTCGGCGGTGGGCAGGCCGGTGACGGCAATCTCCGGACCGGTTGAATTCACCGATGTGCCGTCAGCCACAAACCCGCGCCAGTCGGTTTTCGCATCGGGCGGCTGGACGACCTGGACGATCGGCAGGTTAAACTTTGTGGCGAATTCAAAGTCGCGCGTGTCGTGCGCGGGCACGGCCATGATGGCGCCCGTGCCATAGCTGGCGAGGACGTAATCAGCCATGAAAATAGGAATTGGCTCATTATTGACCGGGTTAATTGCGTAGAGGCCTGTAAAAACACCTGTCTTGTCTTTTGCTAGCTCTGTCCGCTCAAGATCACTCTTTCGAGCTACCCATTCACGATAGGTTTCAACTGCCGCGAGGGGTGGAAGGTGAAAGATTTCATCCGGCTTGAATCCATGACGTGTTTGAGTTTTTGCCCATGGCTCTCCAAATCCTTTCCATAAATCGGGGGTACCTTCAGGCCACCTCCCATTCTGCATCAGGCCATTAAGAAATTGCAGTTCCGGAGCAAGGACCATGTACGTCGCACCGAACAAGGTGTCGGGCCGAGTGGTGAAAACTGTAATTCTGAATTCTGAATTCTGAATTCTGAATTCTACTTCCGCTCCTTCGCTGCGCCCGATCCAGTTCCGCTGCATCTCCTTGAGCGAACCGCTCCAATCAATGGTGTCGAGGTCCTGCAACAATTTTTCGGCATAGGCGGTGATGCGAAGCATCCACTGGCGCATCGGTTTGCGGACGACGGGATGACCGCCCACCTCGCTTTTTCCGTCGATAACTTCCTCGTTGGCGAGCACCGTGCCGAGTGCTTCGCACCACCAGACCGGCGCTTCGCTGACGTAAGCCAGGCGTTTGGAATCGCGATAGCTGCGACGTTCAGATTCGCCCCACTTGGCCGGATATTTCAACGTCCCAATTGATTCGGCCTGGTTCGTCTCCGGATTGAACCATGAATTGTACAACTTCAGGAAAATCCACTGGGTCCATTTGAAATAATCGACGTCGGTGGTGGCCAGTTCGCGCGACCAGTCGTAGCTGAAGCCGAGCGCTTTGATCTGGCGTTTGAAATTGGCGACATTGGCCTCGGTGGTCTGGCGGGGATGCTGGCCGGTCTTGATGGCGTATTGCTCCGCCGGCAGACCGAACGCGTCCCAGCCCATCGGGTGCAGCACGTGGAATCCCTGCGCCCGCCGGTAACGGGCCAGGATGTCGGTGGCCGTATATCCTTCCGGATGGCCGACGTGCAAACCGGCGCCGGAGGGATAGGGGAACATGTCGAGAATGTAAAATTTAGGTGGCAGCTCGGTCGCGGTGACCCTCCCGGAAAGCCCGTGCCGGCGGGCAAAGGGATGGTCTGCCGGAAGCGTTTCCCCGGGGTTAAACGCGCGGAACGTCTGCTGTATGTCCCAGAAATGCTGCCATTTGGGCTCAATCAGGTGAAATGGATATTGTCGGCGACCACTGGCCATAGGCGGGCTATTTTGCGGAAACCGGGCGGGCGGGGCAATCGCGGAGTTCCCGGTTCGGCCCTCCACCGTCCCATTTGAGCTTTGACAGGATGGAAAAGTAAGCGTAATAATTTCAATTAGACGATTCCCGGATACGTTCCGGCGGCTCGTGGTGGTATGATCATTCCGTTCGGATCAAGGACTTTGAGGCTTGCCAATGGAGCAAGGAGCAAGGGGTTTACCCTGATTGAATTGCTCGTGGTGATTGCCATTATTGGAATTCTGGCGGCGATTTTGCTGCCGGCGCTGGCGCGGGCGAAGGAGCGGGCGCAATCCATTCTCTGCCTGAACAACACCCGGCAGCTGGTCCTGGTCTGGCAGATGTACGCCAACGATCACGACGATCGCCTGCCGTACAATCTCGGCATGAGCGGCAGTTTTCGCAACCCGCTGAACTGGGTGAACAACGTCATGACCTGGGGCGCCACCGCGCCGCTGGACTCGGACAACATCAATCCCGCGACCATCACCGGCGCCAGCCTCGGATCTTACAGCGGCGCCACGACGATTTATCATTGCCCCTCCGACCGCGCCGTCAGCGCGCCTCAAAGCGCCGCCGGGTGGAACGAACGAATCCGCAGTTATTCGATGAATGCGATGGTGGGCGACGCCGGCGATTTTTCCACAAACGGCTATAACATCAACGACCCCAGCTACACGCAATTTTTCAAAACCACACAAATTCCTCAACCCACCGAAATCTTTGTGTTTCTGGACGAGCATCCGAACAGTATCGACGACGGTTACTTTGTGAACAAGGACCCGGGCACCACCTACACCAGTTCCTATCAGGGTGCGCCCGCCGCCACGGACGCGCAATGGCTCGATTTGCCGGCGTCGTATCACAACGGTTCAGCGTCATTTTCGTTCGCCGACGGCCACTGCGAACTGCACCATTGGCGGGACCCCAGCACGTTGCTCCCCGTCCAACCCGGTGCCGCTTATCTGCCCATCGACATTCCGGCCAGCCAGATGGACGATTTCAATTGGGTTTTGGGCCACATGAGCGTCGATCGCGATTGACGGCTGCGGGGCTCACAAATATTGCTGCAGGGTTTGTTCGTCCCCTTCCGTTCCCAGCACATACAACCGGTCGCCTTCCGTCCAACTCACCATGCCAAGGCGGCTGATCCGGACAAACTCACGCGTGCCGGCCGGCGGCGCCTGCTTCAACCCGGCCCGGTCAATGACAAACAGCCAGAGGTCACTCTGCTGCCCGGGAGGCAATGGCCTGCCGGTGCGGAAACAAATCATCGAAATCTTTGTTCCCTGCCAGTTCTCTATTGCACAACCGGTCACGGCGGTTTTTTCCAGCGGCGCCGGCAGGACGTAATCCGCCGGAGCATGGTTTTGGGCGAAGTACGCGCGGATGGGCGTGAGCTGGTTGGTGGCCAGGTCCATGCCGTAGCCGCGCAGTGCAATCGAGGCCATCCGATTTCGGAGATTGGCATAGTTATCCTCCGCCGGTGCATGGCGCTGGAACCAGAGCGGTGCCACGATGGCCAGCGCCGCCAACACCGCCACGGAGACAGCCAGCGCCAGCGTTTTTCGCCGGGCCGCCATTCTCGCCGCTGCCGCCTGCTCGGAAATGATTTGTCCCTTCAACCCCGGCGGGGCGGCGATTTTTCGGAATCCGGCCCGCAACGCCTCCTGCCGCGCGCAATGCTCCACCAGCCAGCGCGTCAATTCCGTATCCTGCCGTGCCAGGGCCAGCGCCCCCGCAACGTCGGGATCTCCGGCGTCGGTGGTACCGGGCCGGTAGAGCAGCAGGATGGTTTTGGCTTCGTCGCGGGTCATGACGGACTGGGCGGAGTTTGGCTGCCGGCGGGATTGCCGGTCAACATTTCATGCAACCGGCCAAGACCGCGCGTGAGGCGCGATTTGACGGTACCGAGCGGCACGCCGAGGATTTCGGCAATTTCATTGTAGGAACAATCCTGCAAATAGAACAAGGCCACCGGCGCCTGGTAAATTTCGTCCAGCCGCCCCAGCGATTCAAGCACCTGCCGGGCGTCCAGGCGATTGACCACCGTCGGGGACACCACCGGCAGTTCCGCGGCGGCATGCTCCAGTTCAACGTGCGGGAAGCGGGTTTGTTTTCGGCGCGTGCCAAGAAACTCCCGGTGGAGCGTGGTGAACAACCAGGTCTTCACTTTCGATGCGTCGCGCAGTTGATGGCCTTTGGTCGCCCAAATGCAAAAGGTTTGTTGTGTAAGATCACAGGCATCGGCCTCGTCCCGCGCGAGACTGAAGGCGAACTGATACAGCGGCTCATAATAACAAGCCACCAGGCTATCAAAGTCCATACCCTCAGCCATATCGCATCATTGAAATTAAGAGCCCCGGAAACGTCAATTGTTCCCGCAAAAAATTGCCGGGAACAAAAAATCGCACCGTTACTCCTACTGACAACTGGAGTGGTGTATCACTCACCGCGTTTTGCGGATTTTGGCCTGAATTCAGCCTGAATCCGCGCCGCCGGGACCGGGAAAAGCACAAAAATCAACCTATGTATCAGATGCATCATTTATTGAGAACGACGGTGGCCGTTTTGGGCCTGATGATTTCAGGCATTTCGCTTTCCAGCCGGGCGGCCACGGCCAATGTGTCGGTGGGCAGCGGCGGCGATCGTTTTGCCCCGGTCGTCACCAACATCAACGTCGGTGACCGCGTCCTCTGGACCTGGGCCGGAAATAATCACAATGTCACCAGCCAGACCAGCGCCTGGACGGCATCACCCACCCAGGGAACCGGCACCACCTTTACCAATACCTTCAACTCGGCCGGCACGTTTCCGTATGAATGCACCATCCACGTTTCCCTGGGCATGACCGGCGCCGTCGTGGTCGCCGTCGCCAATCTGCCGCCCACGGTTTCCATCACCAACCCGACGCCCGGCGTGATCTTCCTCGCGCCGGCCAACGTGTTAATTCAGGCGTCCGCGTCGGACAGCGACGGTTCCGTGACCAATGTGAAATTTCTGGTGGACGCCAATGTCCTGACCAACAAGGCTTCCTCTCCCTTCGCCGCCACCACCAATAATCTGGCAGCCGGCAGTCACACCCTCTCTGCCATCGCCTCGGATAACCTCGGTGCCACCGCCACCAATTCGGTGAACATCATCGTCGACACGCCGCCCTCCGTCACACTCACGAATCCCGCAACCGCGACCGTTTTCGCCACGCCGGCCAATGTGACCCTGCGCGCCTCCGCCTCGGACAGCGATGGTTCGGTGACCAACGTGAAATTTATGGTGGACGCCAACGTCCTGACCAACAAGGCCGCGGCTCCGTTCTCCGCCGCCACCAACAATCTGGCCGTCGGCAGCCATACCCTTTCCGCCATTGCGTCGGACAATAACGGCGTCACCGCCACCAACACCGTCACCGTCAGCGTCGTGGCTCCGGTCTCGACCGCCCTTTCCACCGCGAAATTGTCGGCCGGAAAATTCCAGTTCGCCTACTCCGGCAACAGCGGACTGCATTACGTCATCGAACGATCCACCAATCTGCTCTCCCCCAACTGGGTCCCGCTCATCACCAATCAGGCCGGCAGCGGCTCAATCAATTTCACCGATTCAACGGCAACGCTCAGCAACGGATTCTACCGGGTGGGACGCCTGCCGAATCCGCAATAGTTGCCGGCTGAGAGGAATGACAATGCCGGTTCGACGGGTTAATCATGTTCAACAGCTATGAAGTTGCGGGAACTGCTCCTCAGCGCCTTGTCGTTCGGTTTGTGGATGCTGTGGGCGTGCCCTGCGTTATCCGGCGGAACGGTGCCGGCGGGAGCCGATCCGGGGAATCTGCGGTCCTACTCCGCCAGCGGAACGGTGTTGGAGGTCCAGCCGGACAAACGGATAGTGATGATCCGGCACGAAGCCATTTCCAATTACATGGCGTCCATGACGATGCCGTTCCACGTCAAAGCCGCCGGCGAACTCACCGGACTGCAGCGCGGCGATAAAATCACCTTCCAGTTGCACGTCACCGATTCCGAAAGCTGGGTCGATCACCTGGCCAAAACCGGCACCGCCTCCCTGCCGCCGACGCCCACGGCAGCGCCGGCGGCGCCGCCGAAGCGGACGATTCTGGATTATAAGTTCACCAACGAACTCGGCCAGGCGGTCAGCTTCAATGATTTCCGCGGCCAGGCTGTGGCCATCACGTTCTTCTATACCCGTTGCCCGCTGCCGGATTACTGTCCGCGTCTCTCGAAAAATTTCCAGGCCGTGCAACAAAAGCTGGAAGCGCTGCCCGGCGCTCCCGCCAACTGGCACCTGATTTCCGTTTCGTTCGACACGGAATTCGATTCGCCGCAAATCCTGAAAGCCTATGGCGACAGCTACCGGTATGATCCGAAACACTGGAGCTTCCTGACCGGCCCCGCGGATCGGATCGCCGAACTCGCCCGCCAGGCCGATGTCAGCTACCGACAGGATGCCGGCACGTTCAACCACAATTTTCGGACATTGATTGTCGATGCCAACGGCCGTTTGCAGATGGTATTTCCGACCGGCGGCGATCTCTCGGACCAGATTGTGGCGGAAATCCTCAAAGCCGCCGCCGTGACCAATTCCGCCGACCGGGCGGCCGCGCCAAATCAAAAGCCTTGAAACGGAAATCCTTACTGGTGGTGTTCCTGGCGCTGGCCGTCACCGGCAGTCTGGCCCTGTTTCTGATCTCCTGTTCCACCACGCCGGGCACCGTGGTCGCCCCGCTGGAAATTCCCGGCGCCCACTGCGTCGGCAACCACGCCTGCCTGGATTGCCATGCCGACCTGGTCCGCCAGTTCCCCGGCAGCCCGCATGCGCGGGTCCATTTTGAAAACGCGGACCGGGTGGGCGAAACCGGCTGCGAATCCTGTCACGGCCCCGGCAGCAAACATGTCGAAACCGGCGGCGCCAAATTCATCATCAATCCCGGCAAAGACCCGACGTCCTGTTTTCAATGTCATCTCAATGTCCAGGGCGAATTCAGCCTGCCCCAGCATCATCCGGTGCTCGAAGGCCACATGAACTGCGTGCAATGCCACGACCCGCATGGCGGCGATATCTTCAAACCGCGCGGCGGACTGGCCATGGCGCGGCAGGATGAAAGCTGCGCGCAGTGTCATCGCGACCAGACGCGGCCGTTCGTCTTCGAACACGAAGCGCTGCGCGAGGGCTGCGCCACCTGCCACAATCCGCATGGCTCCATCAACCAGAAAATGCTGGTCGCCAGCGATCCCAATCTCTGCCTCCGCTGCCACGCCCAGGTGCAGGGCCCGGGCGTCGCCAAAGGCAGCATCTACATCGGCAATACCGACCACACCACGTTTCTGCAGATCGGAACCTGCTGGTCCGCCGGCTGCCACACCGCCATTCACGGTTCCAATGTGGATCCGCGGCTCAGGTACTGAACGCCAAACGGATGAACCGGAACATCGAACATCCAACATTGAACGCTGAACGCCGAAGTGCCCCACCATTCGATGTTGGGCGTTCGATGTTCGATGTTCGATGTTTTTTGCGATTCTGGCCGTTGTTTCTGTTTGCCTGCCTTCCAGCCTTCGCCGACGAAACCCGCACCAACCAGTTGCCGCCGACCGCAACCGCGCAAATCGATTTCAGCCGCGACATCCAGCCCATCCTCGAATCCGCCTGCCTGCGCTGTCACGGGCCGGACAAGCCGAAGAGCCATTTCCGGCTCGATAACCGCAACTCGGCGCTCCGGGGCGGCGATGAAAACACCAACGACATCGTTCCCGGCAACAGCCTCGAAAGCCTGCTGGTGCATTATGTGGCCCGCCAGGTGCCCGACATGGAAATGCCGCCGGACGACAAGGGCACGCCGCTCACGCCGCAGCAGATCGCCCTGATCCGCGCCTGGATCGACCAGGGCGCCGCATGGAATTTGACCTGGAACGGCACCAATCAGGCCTCGCCCGTCCTGCTCCAATTCGACCCGGCCGCCGGCTGGACCGGAGTGCGCGGCGACCAGGGCAAATTTCGCGAACTCGAATACCGCAAGGAAGGTTTTTCCGGCGGCGTCGACGATGTTTTGTTCAGCCAGCAAACCGGACCCGACGAGAAATTCGTGCTGGAGGGCCACGCCATCGCTCCGGACGACGATTTCCGGCTGAAACTGGCCATTGATGAAACCGACCGGGGATTCGTCCATGCCGGATACGAGGAATGGCGAAAATATTACGACGACAGCGGCGGTTATGCTCCCGCGGTGACGCCGCCCGGGTTCAACCTGAACCGGGATCTGTACGTGGACAACGGGCGCCTGTGGGTGGACCTCGGTTTGACCCGGCCGTACTGGCCCCAAATCGTGCTCGGTTACGAATACCAGTTCAAACAGGGCAACAAATCCATGCTGGACTGGGGACAGGCCGGCGGCGAGAACGTCAACATCGCCCCGGCCACCAAGGCCATCGACGAACAAACCCACATCCTCAAGCTCGACGTGATGCACGACATCAACGACTGGCATTTCGAGGACAATGCCCGCGTCGAATTTTATTATGAAAAAAATCGCAGCGACGAAACGAACCTGGCGGCGATCTTCTTTGGCGGCAACCCGACGACGCAGGACAATTATCATCACGTGCAGGGCATGAACACGTTGATGGTGGAAAAACCGATCTACGACTGGTGGCTGCTGTCCGCCGGCCAGTATTATTCCAGGCTCGAAGGCACCGACTTTTTCAACCAGACCAACGGCGCGTTCGGATTTTCCTGGAACAGCCAGGCCATCACGCTCCGGCGGGAGTCGGCCATCTTCAGCGTGGCCAGCATTTTCACCCCGCTGCCGTGGCTCAGCTTCTCGGTGGGCTCCCAGAATGAGTGGACCCGCGAAGAAGGCTTCGGCGATGCGCCGGACATGGAATTTTTCATCCCCGGCGCCTATGAAAATTCGAGCCTGGACAAGTTTAAAGCCAGCCAGGACGCCAACCTGCGGTTCACGAAAATCCCCCGCACGGTGCTGTTCACTGACACACGCTTCGACCAGGAGAGCGACGACACCTTTCAATCGTTGCAGCCGGCCGGCACGCTGGACCGCCAGACCGACGCGATGAATTACCGGTACGATCTCCGCGGCGGTTTCAACACCTCACCCTGGCGCTGGTCGGAGTTGAACGCGGAATACCACTGGCAATCCAGCGACACCACCTACGATCAGAACAAGGACATTTGGGGCAGTGGCCTGAATGCGCCGACCAACGGTTATCCCGCCTTTATCCTGGGTCGCACGATTCACGAGAACGCGTTCGATACCCGGTTCACCGTGCGTCCCGCCAACTGGCTTAAAACCGCCGTCACCTACCAGCTGTCCAGCACCCGCTACACCACCACCACGGATCCGGCGGTGGACATCGCCTCGCTGGCTCCGGTTTCGCCCGGAGGCACGATCCTGGCGGGAATAAACGATGCCCAAACCGCCGGGATCAACGCCACATTGACGCCGTTCCGGAGCTGCTATTTCTACGGTGCCTTCACCTACAGCTGGTCGCGCCTGACGACCGCCAACAATGGTGACCCGTCGGTGGTGCCGTACACCGGCAATGTCTACACCGTGACGACGGCCGCGAATTATGCTTTGAACGCCAGGACCGGGCTGCAGGCAGGCTACAATTTCTCGCAGGCGAATTACGGACAGAACAACACCGCCGGCGTCCCGCTGGGCATGGACTTCACCCGGCACGAGCTCCTGGTAGGCCTGACCCATCAATTCAACCAACGTGTGGCCGCCACGTTGCGGTATACGTTTTCGGAATATTCGGAACCCACCAGCGGCAACCGGAACAACTACACCGCCAACGGCATCTTCGCCGTCCTGAGCTACAAATGGCCGTGAGCGATTGATGGATAGGAAACTCCCGCCATATTGAGACCTCCGCAAAACCCGCGTAGCGGCTTTCGGAAGAAAGCCGCATGCTTCAATTTTCTTGAGTTTGCAGCGCTCTGCCGGGACACCGCTACGATCAACTGGTCGTTTTGCAGAGGTCTCATAATGGCAATAGTTCTCCAATTTTCTGGATGCCGCTCATAATCTTGAACTGCCATAAAATCGGCATTTGCTAAATTTGAATTGGCAATTGTAATGGCAGGCGCCACTGGCACCCCATCTTGTGCCGCAGAACGAAACGCCGCTTCGACTTGGGCAGCGATCGCAATGGTTGTTAACCAAAAATATGTTTTCATAAACAGGTCCGTCCTCACCATTGACAGTATTTCAATTGTTTCACCTTTCCCGCCAGGCGGTCGATCAACTGGAGTTGGTCTCTGCCCACGTCAGCCGCAAGCCCTCCAGCGTCAGGGCGGGTTCGACCGCGGTAATCTCCGGCAGGCCGGCGGCCATCAGCCGGGCATAACCGCCGGTGGCGATCACCGGCAATCGTTTGGCCTTCAAGGCATGTTTCAATTCGACGATGAGTTCCCGGACAAGCCCGCGATAGCCGTGCACCGCGCCGATCAACATCGCCTGTTCCGTGTTCTTTCCCACCACCGCCCGGACTTCCCGGATTTTGATCCGCGGCAGCAGCGCGGTTTTTTCGTGGAGATATTCCGTCATCGCCGCCAGCCCCGGCGCGATGATGCCGCCTGCGTAATTGCCCGCCCGGTCGATGACATCGAAGGTCACCGCCGTGCCAAAATCCACCACCACCGCCGGCGCGCCGAAGTGATGCCGGGCAGCGACGGCGTTGGCCAGGCGGTCCGGGCCGATGGTATCCGGCCGGGGATAATCGATGCCGACGCCGCGCAAGGCCCTGGGCGTCAACACAAGCGGGTCCAGTCTCCAGCGCCGCCGGACGGCCCGACAAATCATTGGTGTCGCCCGCGGCACCACACTGCACAACGCCGCGCCGGCGAAACCGGCGCGCCCGGCGAATTTCTCCAACCGGCGCATCGCGGTTCCCGCCAGCCAGCCGGCGGTGGGAATATCCGCCTGGCGCAACACCCGGCGGCCGTCTGCCAGGCCGACGTGTGTGTTGGTGTTTCCGATGTCGAAAAGCAAAATCATGGAGTAATGGAGTAACGGAGGATCGGACGATTGGAAATCTTTTTCAGTACCGCATGACTCCCTTGCTCCATCACTCCATTTACTTCTCCACCGTCACATCGCCGCCGATGACGTGCTCCAGGTGGCCATGCTCGGTGCGCAACAGCAACGCGCCGGCGTCATCGAGCGTCTCGGCGCGGCCGCGCAGCCGGCGGTCACCCATCTGGATCGTCACTTCGCGGCCGATGGTCCGGCAATGGGTCTGCCATTCGTCGGACAATGACGCAAAATCCCCGGCGGCAATGCGTCCGTAATCCCGGTCCAGCTCGCGCAAAACCGCCACCGCCAGTTCCGCCCGGGGAACGAAACGGCCCGCCTCAATTTTGAGCGAAGTCGCCAGCTTGCGCAGTTCGGGCGGAAATTCCTGGATTCCCAGGTTCACATCCACGCCGATGCCCACGATCACGTGGCGGACGCGGTCCGGCTCGGCGCTCAATTCGGTCAGAATGCCGGCGACTTTTTTGCCGCCGATCAGAATGTCGTTCGGCCATTTGATTTCGGGCCGCAGGCCGGTTTCCGACTGGATGGCCCGGCGGAGCGCCGTGGCCGACATGACGGTCAGTTGCGTGGCTTCGGACGGGCGCAACGACGGCCGCAACAGGAGCGACAGCCAAAGTCCCTTGCGCGCCGGAGAAATCCATTTGCGCCCGAGCCGGCCCCGCCCGCGGGTCTGTGATTCGGCAAAGACCACCACGCCTTCCTTCACGCCATCGCGCGCGAGCTTTTCGACAACGTCATTGGTCGAGGTGGTTTCCTGAAACACGCGGATATCGCGCCCGATAATTCCGGGTGAAGCGAGAGTCCCTCGAGCCCTGGCAGGTTTATCTTTGGGTTTGGGCTCGACGGCGTCTCTCTCCGCCGCCGAGAGCCGCACGAGCAGATCATCGGCGTGCAGCACGTCCGGCGCATGGACCAGCCGATAGCCGAAATGCGGGCCGGCCTCGATTTCATAGCCGAGCCGGCGCAAATCCTCGATGTGCGCCCACACGGCCGCGCGGCTGATGTCCAGCTGCCCGGCCAGTTGCGCGCCGGACACGCCGCCGGCGTGGTCGCGCAGCGCCGCCAGAATTTTTGCCTCCGTCATCATATTATTTCGTCCTCGTTCTCTTCCTCGTAATCGAATCATCGAGGACGAGAACGAGGAGGAAATCAGCCTTCAAAATCCAGTCCAATATCCACCGCCCTCGCCGAATGGGTCAGCGCGCCGACGGAAATATAATCCACGCCGGTTTTGGCAATGACCGGGACACTCGACAGGGTCACTCCGCCGCTGGCCTCGGTTTTGGCCCGCCCCCGGATTTTCTGCACTGCCAGCCGCAATTGCACCGGGTTCATGTTGTCGAGCAGGATGATATCGGCGCCGGCCCGGGCCGCCTGTTCCGCCTGTTCCAGCGTGTCCGCCTCGACCTCAATCTTCAGGTCCGGCGCCGCGGCGCGCGCGCGCTGCACCGCGGCCGCAATGGGGTTGGGCGAGGCATCGCGCAGGGCGAACCGGTGATTGTCCTTGATCAGCACCAGGTCGAACAGGCCAAAGCGATGATTCCGGCCGCCGCCGCAGGTCACGGCGTATTTCTCGAATCGCCGCCAGCCGGGCGTGGTCTTGCGCGTGTCCAGAATCTGTGCCGGCGTGCCTTTGACCGCCGCCACGAACTCCGCGGTCAACGTCGCAATGCCCGAGAGGCGCTGGACGAAATTCAACGCCACCCGCTCGGCGCTCAACAGCACGCGTGCCGGCCCCCACACCTTCAGCAAAATATCACCGCTCGCAGCCGGTTGGCCGTCCGGAATGAGCCGCTCGATTTTAATCATTCCGCCGGCAGCCGGCGTTCCGGAACGGGGTGATTTGTTTTTAGATTTCGGGGGCTGGCGGAGTTCATTTCCACGGCCGAAAAAGGCCGCCGCTTCCTCAAAGGCCGCCGCGGCGAAGTCCAGTCCGGCCGTCACCAGGGGTTCGCGCGCCTGCATGGCCGCCCGAGCCATCGCCGTTTCCGGCACGGTGGCCAGCGTCGTCACGTCGCCCGTGCCGATGTCTTCAGCCAGGGCCGCTCGAACCGCCTGCCGGATTTCTGCAACGGACAATTTCACCCGGCCAGAATGGCGGTGAATGAAAACCGGGAAAAGAAAATTCAAACCGTTCCACAGCCGGAAACGGATCAGCCGGAGGGGCCGGGCGGTGGCAGATTAGCCGGGTCGTATTGCGGAAACCAGGTCTCGTATTTTTTGCCCTTTTCCGGATTGCTCTTTTTTTCGGGAATATCCGTCGTGATCCAGGAGATGAACAATATTTTGTGGTAATTGTTGTAGGACTTCCCCACCAGCGGGCCGCTGGAATAAATATGTTCCCGGGACTTCGTCGCATAAGCCAGCACGGCGATCTTGCCGTAAGCCGACTCGTCTTCCGATTTGTACAGAGCCAGCTCCGGGATCGGAATCGCGCCGACCAGCGGGATCGGCAGGCCGGTGCTTGGGATGCCGATCAGCGAATCACTGCTGTCAGCCGACAACGCGCCGCTGCGGATTTCCACGGCGATATCGCTGTTGCTCTCGTTTTCCATCAGCAACGCTCCCGCGCGGCTCAAGGCGTCGCGGACGGTGCCCAGCACATACCCCGAATCGTAGCTGTCAAAATAGTTCGTCTCCACGAAAACTTTCCGATGCGCAAAGAGGACGAAGTTGGATGATTGGAGCGCGCGATCCGCAACGGTGCTCAGGAGTAATTGTTCAGTCGCTGAACGCGGTGGTTCAGTCCGTCTGTTGAAAGCGCAACCGCTGTCGAACCAGGCCAATGCCATGAAAAGTGCAACGCCGACTGCAATTTGCCCGGACCGGGCCGGCCAATCCCTGTGTTTTTCCATAGCTGGCCGACTCCTTTGCAAATCCTGTGCCGGGAGACGGATTGTCGAGTTGGCGCTGGGCGCCGATTTTCGAGCGGCAGGCTTGACGCTACATCAGATTCGGATTGCGCGCGTTGTCGTTTCAACCGGCAGCCGCCTGGGAAGCAATTTCATCGCGGACCCGGGCGGCTTCCATGAGCAGGAATTCCCACTGGCCTTCGATCGAGCGTTGCGGCGGCGGTTCAAACGGCAGGAGTTCAAACGAACCGCCGGCCAGGGCCAGTAATTGCTGCAACGCCGGTTCGCCGGCCCGGTCTCCAACCGCGGCGTGGATGATGCTGCCGTTTTCAATATAGATGCGGCCGCGCAACTGGTCGTTCTGAATCTCCAGGATGGACGAGTTCCGGCCGAGACATTCCATCTGGATGACGTCCTGCAAACCGACGCGGCGCAACACGCCTTCGAATCCCTCCCGCGGAGTCCAGGCGATCAATTCATCGAGCATCACAAAGATGGACTTCAAACCCTCCGCCGAGCGCGGTTTTTCGATGAAGAGATCGGCGCCGTTGGCAAGACAGTCGGAGCGGTTTTCCTCGGTGGCGTTGCCGGTGAGAATGGCTTTCTTCAAATCCGGATAGCGCCGCTGAAGAATGCGAAGGAACTGGGCGCCGTCCAGCACCGGCATGATGATATCCACGATGGCCAGTTCGATTTTGTTCGTCTTGAGAATTTCCAAAGCCTGGTCCGCAGAAGCGGCGCAATGAACACGCCAGGTATTTCCGCTCAGGATCACAAACAAATCGCGCAGCGTTTCCAGAAAAACATCCTCGTCGTCCACAAACAGAATCTGGCGCTGTTTTGTCTCCCGGGCTTTTCCCTGGCCCGACGCCGGCCGCGACGAAGAGCCGACGCCTGGACTGGCTTCAACCGGAACGCGGCCCGCCGGGCTGATCGATTCGATGATTGCCGGGGGCGTGGCGGTTGCCGGAACCGTGTCGCTGGCGGGTTTGATTTGCTCCAACAATTTGGCGGCGTTGTGCCGGACCCAATAATCCCGGTGATTCAAAGCCGCGCGGATTTCCGGCAGGGCCTGCCGGGCTCCGCCGGCCTGTTCCCAACGCCGGTCCACCTTCGCCAAGGAACTGCCGGCGGCCGTGCGCACGCTGCTTTCCAGATCCAGCAGCGCCAGGACCAACGCGTACGTCGCCCGGGAATCGCAAATCTGACCCAAAGCCACCACGGCACTTTCCCGCACATCGCGGTCCCGGTCGCGCACCAGATCGCAGAGTCCCTCCACCGCCGCAGTTCCCCCCAAAAGGCCGAGCGCTTTGGCCGCATCCCGCCGGACCTCCCACGATGAATCCTTCAGCAACCGCGCCAGGGAGGGGACCGCCTGGGCCCCGCCGCACCGGGCCGCGGCTTCCACCGCGGCGCCCCGCACGTTGGGGTTGGGGTCATGCAGCAGCCGCTCCACTTCGGAATAAATCGTTGCGTCCCCGTTCCGGTCCAGGGCTTCGAGAGCGGCAATGCGCACCGCCGGGCTGCTTTTGCGAAGCGCCTGCAACAGGGCGGGAACGACGCGCGGCTCGTAAATTTCTCCCAGGGCCTTGACGGCTTCCAATTGTTTGTTCGGCGTGCCGGTCTGCAACATTTCCAGGAGCGGCTCGATCGCATCCGCGCCGAGCGCCACGATCTGTCGTTGATTGCCGGCCGCCAGCACCTGGAGAACGCGCTGGGAATCGGTCCCGGGCCGCCAGCCGAGTTTTTCCAGGCTGCGGGAAGCGACCGACCGCACCAGCGGGTCATTGTCCCGCAGCGCCTCCACCAGCCCGTTCACCGCCAGCCGATCGCCGAGTTTTCCCAACGCCTCGGCCGCGGCCGAGCGAGTCGCCGGGATCGGATCCCGCAGCAATTGAATCAACGGTTCAACGGCGCGACGATCCTGAAAACGCGTCAACGCCCGGGCCGCCGCCGCGCGCACGCCGGCATCTTCATCTTTGATGGCAAAAATCAGGGGACCGACGGAATCGGCGCTGTCGGATTGCGCGAGTTTTTCGACCACCGCCAGACGTGTTTTTGCGCTGCTTACCCGGAGTTGTTGATACGTCCACCACTGCATTTCAGGCCGAAACAGAGCTATTTTCAGACCAGTTTCCGGCTTAAAGCATTATCGTTAAAAATGGTTGCCCCTGCCTTTCCCCGGGAAAACCTCGCGAAGCGTTTGGACTGCGTGTGCTTTAGCACCGATTTTTTGCAGGCAATCTCCCGAAAACCATTCCCCGGACAAAAAGCGGCGGTAAACCGCGCGCAATCCAAACGCTTCGCGATTCGACCGCACCTCAATTCAACAATTTTTCGAATCGCGTGGCGGCGGTGTCCCATTCCGCCGTCGTCTGCGGCGCAATGGTTTTCAGTTCGAACGAATTCCGCACCACCTCCCGCGCAGCGGTGTGGGACGGCAAATGTCCCAGCGTGATGGCCTGGATGAGAATGTTTCCCAGCGCGGTGCATTCGGCCGGGCCGACCACCACCGGAATTTTCAGCGCGTTGGCCGTGCATTGGTTGAGGGTGAGGTCCTTGCTGCCGCCGCCCACGATGTGGAGGCGTTCGATCTTTTTGCCGGTAAGCCGTTCGATCCGGCGAAGGACGACCCGATAGAACAGCGCCAGGCTTTCGTAGATGCAGCGCATGCAGGCGCCGTGACTGGCCGGGACCGGCTGGCCGGTTTCGCGGCAAAAATCGGCAATCTTCCGCGGCATATCGTCAGGACTGAGAAACCGCGGATCATCCGGATTGATCAGGGAGACGAACGGCGGAGCGGCGGCGGCCAGCTCCGAGAGGGCGGCGAAATCGTATTTTTTCCCTTCCTTCGCCCATTGCCGCCGGCATTCCTGCGCGATCCAAAGCCCGACGATGTTGCGGAGCAGGCGGACGGAATCGCCCAGGCCGATTTCGTTGGTGAACCCGAGTGTCCGGCCCTGTTCGGTAATGACCGGCTTTGGCCATTCGACGCCCATGAGCGACCAGGTGCCGGAACTGAGATAAGCCCAGTTTTCACCCGTGGCGGGAACCGCCGCGACCGCCGCGCCGGTGTCGTGGGAACAGGTGGCGATGACCTCGATCTGTGACAGGCCGGTTTCGGCCGCCAGATTTTTTTTGAGCGGGCCCAGCCGGGTGCCGGATGGACAGATCGGCGCGAACATGTCCTCCCGCAATCCGAGCGCGCTGAAAAGTTTTTTGGACCAGGACCTGGTTTGCGGATTGTAAAGCTGGGTGGTGCTGGCGAGCGAGACCTCGTTTTTGGCGACGCCGGAGCAGAAATAATTGAACGCATTGCCGATGAGCAGCAGTTGTTTGGCGGCCGCCAGGCGCGCCGGCGGCTCGGCCGCAAGCTGGTAAATCGTGTTCAGCGCCATGAACTGGATGCCGGTCTCGGAATAAATGGTCGGCCAATCCACCCGGGCCTTGACGTTCTCGACCCCGGCACCCGTGCGCGGGTCGCGATAACACCACACCGGCGGCATAATCAGGCCGCGGGCATCGTAGAGCACATAATCCACCCCCCACGAATCACTGCTGATGCCGGCGATGGGCAGCTTCCGCGCCGCGGCTTTTTTCAGGCCCGTCTTCAGCTCCTCGAACAGGCCGTCGATGTTCCAGTGCAGTGCGCCGGAAGTTTTGACGGGGCCGTTGGGGAAGCGATGGAGTTCCTCCAGGACGATTTTTCCGTTGTCGAGCGTGCCGAGCATGAGGCGCCCGCTGTCCGCACCGAGGTCGCAAGCGAGGTAATATGTGGGCATAGTGAAAAACTCCGCGCATTTTACGAGGCACCGGCAGGTTGTCAAAGGGATTGGAAATCGGGCGGCGGCCTTGTTCGGGTAGGGCGAGCAGTCCCTTGCGCGCCGTTTTTTCGTTGGGGGCGTGCGGCAGGCTGGGAACAGCCCGCCCGACCTTTTCAAACCCGGACACCATCGGAAATCCGGTGGCCATATCACGGGTTGCGGGTGACGGACCTTTCCTGCTCGACTCGGCTGCGCTTTTTTGGGATGTTGATGACATGGATGCGGATGAGCGAGAAATTTTTAATTTCCTGAAAACCTGGGGGGGCGAATATGTGGGAGCCGTTGAAGTGGCCAAACGCGCTGGCAACAAAAAACGGTTTTACGAAGACCCAAATTGGGCCAAACCGGTTTTGCTGAGGATGGCCGAGCGCGGAATCCTGGAAAGCGATCCTTCCGGGCGGTATCGCATCAAACCGCTGTCCCGCAAAGACAAGGCCAAGCGCTGGGTCGCGCCGGACATTGCAAAAATCCTTGAGGAAAGCGGCGTGCAGGTGGAAAACGCCGATGAAACGGCCTCGGACGAGCATTACGAAGAAATGTGACGCGCGGTACAGCCCAGGGGGCCGTTCTGACGGTCCGGATTTCTGTTTGCCTCCGATATGATTGCCGCGCTGCTCACCACCCTGTTGTTTTCCATCTCCGCCATCTGCGGCCATCGCACTTCGACCCGGATGGGTGGTGTGGAAGCGAACTTCTGGCGCATTTGCGGCGCGCTGGTATTTCTGGCGCTCTGGGCAAACACGTTCGGCAGTGGCACACGCGGTGCGGCGTTTTCCATTTTCATCCTGAGCGGATTGGCCGGCATTGGTCTGGGAGACACGGCTTATTTCCAGGCGTTGCCACGGCTCGGCAGCCGCCGGACGGTGCTGCTCGCCCAGTGCCTCACCGCGGTGTTCGCCGCCCTGATCGAATGGCTCTGGCTCGGCACCCGGTTGAGCATTGCGGAAATCGCCGGCGTGACCGTGATTCTTGCCGGCGTGGTCATCGCGCTCGCGCCCGGCGACCATTTGCATATCCCCCGGCAGCGGTTGTGGACCGGCATCCTGGCCAGCACCATCGCGGCGCTGGGCGGCGCGCTCGGCGCCGGCCTGAGCCGCTGGGCTTATTTCGTCGCGCATGCCGCCGGCGAACATCCCGATCCGGGCACCACCGGCTATCAACGGGTCATTGGCGGCACCGTCGCTCTGGGCCTGGTTTTTTTGTTCGTAAAATGGCGTCACGCCGGCCGGCACGGGGACGATGCGCAGATGAAGGATTCCTTTCCGGCCCGGGAAAAACTGAAGCTCTGGCCGTGGGTCCTGGCCAACAGCCTGGCCGGCCAGACGATCGGCGTCAGTTGCATGCAATGGGCCCTGGAAAACACCCCCACCGGCATTGTCACCGCCATCATTGCCACCACCCCCATCGTCATGCTGCCGCTCGCGCGCCTGATGGAAGGCGAAAAAATCACCGCCCGCCCACTGCTGGGCGGCCTGGTCGCCGTCGCCGGCGTCATCGGCCTGACATTTTGGCGTTGAATCCTTCCGGGAAACCGATTCTTATTCGTTCCGGACCATTTCTTATGCAATCCGAGCTGTCAGCCGAAGTGGAAGCTCTCGGCGTGGAAAAATTCCGCCGGCATATTTTTCTCTGTGCCGACCCGACCACGCCGAAATGCTGCAGCCGGGAGTCCGGCCTGGCCGCGTGGGAATTTCTGAAACAGCGGCTCAAGGAGTTGAACCTGGCCGGGCCGGAACCGCTGGTTTACCGCACCAAAGCGAATTGCCTGCGCGTCTGTGCGCGCGGACCGATTGCCGTCGTTTATCCCGAAGGCATCTGGTATCATTCCTGTTCGCCGGCGGTGCTGGAACGGATCATCCAGGAACATCTGATCGCCGGGAAAGCCGTCGAGGAATTTGCCTTTGCCCGGAACCCGCTCCGATGAATCCTTTGCAACTGGTGATTGGCGCGGTATTTACCTCGAAAGCCCGCCGGCCCGGGGACCACTTTCCACTCGACTTTGCCCGGCTCTGCATGCATAGTTAATCCAGTATTCGGAGGAAAACATGGCCAAGCTGCTCATTAAGACCGAGGGTTTGGAAAACCGGACGCTCGATTTGCGTCTTGGTGCGAACTATGTTGGCCGCGATCCGGATTGTGATTTTCCCATTGACCATCCCACGGTCTCCAGCACTCATTGCGAACTGATTCTGTCGACGGAAGGCGTGATGCTCCGGGACTGCAATTCCACCAACGGCACGTTCGTCAATGGCGACCCGGTCAAGGAAGCCTGGCTGCTGCCCGGGCAGACGGTGAACCTTGGCGACGTGGAGTTGTTTGTGGAATCCACCGAGATCGTCGTGGCCATTCCCAAATATGAACGGCCGCGCCCGAAACCGCCGGTGGTGCTGGAGGGCGGCGTGATTATCTGTCCGCGCCACCCGGAAGTGCCCGTCACCTACAAATGCACGCATTGCAACGAGGTGCTGTGCAACAGTTGCGTGCACATCATGCAGCTCAAAGGCGGCCAGCCGTTGTTCCTCTGTCCGGTGTGCAGTCACAAATGTGAACCGCTCGAGGCAACCCGGAAAGTCCAGAAGAAAAAAACCATCATCGGCTTTCTCCAGGACACCGTCAAACTCCGGTTCCGAAATCCCGTCAAACGCGACAAGCTGTAAACGGTGTCCGAATTTGACTGCTGTAGTGTCGGCACTGGGCGCCGATTTCGAGCCGCAGGTTCGACGCTACAACCGGGTTTCCAGAAACCCGCGCACCATTTTTTCCAGGGCGGCAATCCAGAGCGGATGTTCGTTCAGACAGGGAATTTGTGTAAATTCGCTGCCGCCGGACGCCAGAAACGTCTCCCGCCCGCGCAACCCGATCTCCTCCAGCGTTTCCAGGCAGTCCGAGACGAACGCCGGGCAGATGACCAGAAGCTTTTTGACTCCCCGCCCGGGCAGGGCCGCCAGTTCAAAATCGGTATACGGCTTCAACCAGGGATCGCGGCCCAGCCGGGATTGGAATGACACGGAATATTTTCCCGCCGGTACGCCGGCCCGTTGCACGAAGGCGGCGACGGTCCGGAAACAGTGGGCGCGATAACACGTCGCGTGCGCCGGGCTGGCCGTCTCGCAGCAGTCCGGCCGGGACAGACAATGGCAGCCGGTCGGATCGGATTTGCGCAGGTGCCGTTCCGGGATGCCGTGAAAACTGAACAACAAATGGTCGTAACCGGCCTCCAAATGGTTCGCCGCGCTCGCCGTCAGCGCGGCGATGTAGTCCGGCGCGTCACCATACGGCGGCTGGACGGCGATTTTCATGGCCGGCGCGATCCTCCGCGCCATCTCCCGCACCCGCACCACGGCGGTTTCATAGCTCGACATGGCGTAGTGCGGAAACAGCGGGATGAGGAGCGTCTGCTCGATTTTTTGTTCCGCGAGCTTGCGGAGAGCGTCCGGGATGGACGGGTTTTGATATCGCATCGCCAGTTCGACCGGCACGGTCAGGCGCTCGGCCAGCCGGGCGAGCACGTTCCGGCTCGTGACCACCAGCGGCGAGCCCTCCTTCGTCCAGATTTTCTCGTAGGCATGCGCCGATTCCTTCGGCCGGTTGATGAGGATCATGCCCACAATGAACCGCCGCAGCAGCCACGGCGTGTCGATCACCCGTCCATCCATCAGGAACTCATTCAGATAACGCCGCACGTCGGCGACGGATGTCGAATCCGGCGACCCCAAATTGACCAGCAAAACACCTTTGTTCATGATTGAACCGTTAAATCGTTGAACCGCAAACAGCTTATCTCAGCGGACAATCGTCGTCACGATTCAACGCACGGAACGCCGGGCACCGTCTCGGCATCAAAAGTCGATCAACTACGCCGAGGCGGTGCTCGGCGCCCCGGTTTGCCGTCGATTCAACGATTCAACGATTCAACGTTCCAACCACCCCACCACCCGTTCCACGGCATTGCAGCCCGACAGAATGGAATCGCCCAGCGACACGCCGTCGCGAAAATGGCCGGCGATGAAAAACCCGGCCGCCTGGTTTTCGATCCGGTCCATTGCTTCGCGGTAACGACCGTAACCGACATTATATTGCGGGATGGCCCGAGGCCAGAAAACGCTGCGGGCAAAAACCGGCCGGCCCTTCACTCCCAGCAGCACGCGCAAATCCTCGCACGTCAGCGCAAACAACTGTTCCGGCGGCAGGGACGCCAGTTCCGGCTGCCGTTCGCCGCCGATATAACTCGTCAGTGTCAGATGGCCGGCCGGCGCCCGGTTGGGAAAAAGCGCCGACGAAAAAATCGTGCCGAGGATTTTGAATCCTTCGATTCCGGGAATCAGCATGCCGAAACCCTGGCAGGGATGCGCCACGTCCTCGCGCCGGAATCCCAGCACCACGCTGGCCACCGGCGGATAACGGATTTCGGAGAAAAGGGAGAAATCGATTCCACCCAGACCCCCCAAAAGCTCCACCTTCAATTCCGCCAGCCGGAAGGCCGTGCCGCAATAAATCACCGCGCTGTGGTCTGCCTCAAAATTTCGGAGGGGTGAGCTCCGCGAATCCCTGGCTTCGTTGGCCGAAAGCGGAGCCTGCAAAGCCTGTCCCTCCGACAGCGCCAGCCGCCAGCCGCCCGCCGTCTGCGTCAGCCGGGTGGCGGCGGTATTCAATTTCACCGCCTCGCCGAGTGGCGCGGCGAGCGTGTCCGGCAGCACCTGCAATCCTTCGTCGAATGAAAATTTCGGCGCGCGGTCCTTGGCCACCTCGCCGGATTTTTGGCGGTCGCGCGCGCCGAAAATCTGGCCTTTGATGAGCGACCCGTACTTGTCCTCGAGCGCCTTCAGTTTCGGAAATGCGTGCGGGAGCGACAACCGGTGGGGATCGCCGGCGTAGATGCCTGCGACCAGCGCGTCAATCGCGTGATCGAGGAATTCCTGGTTGAACCGGCGCACCACAAACTGGGCGATGCTCTCCTCCGGTCCATCGCGGCGGCGCGGCACAAACGGTTCGCGCAGCACGGCCAGCTTGGCTTTGAGCGAAAACAGTTCCGTGGTAAAAAAGGCGGGCGGCGAACCGGGCATGGCGATGGGCCGCCGATAACGCACAACGTACCGCGCCTCGGCCGCGGGATCGGGATCCAGCCGGCGCGATTGCAGCCCGGCGTCACGGACCAGTTGCCCGATTTTCGGCGAAGTCTCCAGCAACGTGTTCGGCCCGAACTCCGCCAGCCAGCCGTCCCGGCGCATTGATTGGATCACGCCGCCGACGCGGCCGCCGGCCTCATAAACCGTGAACGGGACCCCGCGCCGCTTTAAATAAAATGCCGCGGTGAGTCCCGTGATACCGGCTCCAATGATGGCGACGGGTTTCAAATCGTCCTCGAATGCTTCCGCTCAGCCTCGGGCGCCAGGGTGCTGTCAAAGCACATGGCGATGTTGCGGATGAACAGGCGGCCGATGTCGGTGACTTCCACGCCAGTATCCGTCCGCCGCACCAGTCCGTCGGCTTCCATCGGCGCCAGCGCCGCCAGTTCGGCCGCGAAATGGTCCGTGAAGTTGATGCCGAGTCTTTGCGACATTGCCCGATAATCGAGCGACAGGTCGCACATCACCCGCATGATCGTTTCACGCCGGATTTTGTCCTCGTCGGTCAGGAAATAAGCGCGCTGCAACGGCACCCGGCCGGCGTCCACGGCTGCCCGCCATTCGGGCAGCTCTTTTTCGTTCTGCCAGTAGGCATCAGGAATCTGCGAAATGCTGGACATGCCGAAGGCGTAGATGTCCGAGCCGGCGCGGGTGCTGTAACCCTGGAAATTGCGCTGGAGCTGCTTCCGGCGCTGGGCCACGGCCAGTTCGTCGCTGGGCTTCGCAAAATGATCCATGCCGATGTACACGTAAAGGTCGTTGGCGGTGAGTTTTTCGATCACCAGTTTGAGCACCTGCAGTTTGGTCTCCGGCGCCGGCAGGATTTTGTGTTCCAGGATTTTTTGCGACGGTTTGACCCACGGCACATGCGCATAACTGAACACCGCCAGCCGGTCGGGTTCCATTTCCAGCACCGTATCGAGCGTCTCGTTGAACGATTCCGGTGTCTGGTGCGGCAGGCCGTAAATGAGATCCAGGTTGATGGAGCCATAACCCAGCTCGCGCATCCAGTCCATCGCCTGTTGCGTCATCTCCCGGGGCTGGATCCGGTGGACGGCTTCCTGGACTTTGGGATTGAAATCCTGAACGCCCATCGAGGCCCGGTTGAAACCGATCTCGCGCAACGCGGCCAGATGTTCGCGGGTGAGCCGGCGCGGATCCACTTCCACGCTGGCTTCAATGTCCGGCGCCAGGGTGAAATGGCGGTGAATGATTTCGCCGAGCCGCCGGATTTCGTCGGGTTGCAAAAACGTGGGCGATCCGCCGCCGAAATGCAACTGCACCACCCGCCGTTGCGGGTTAAGCCGCGGCGCCATTCCCGCCACTTCCCGGCCCAGACTTTCCACGTAGGCCATGCCTTGCTTGTGGTTGAGGGTGATGACGGTGGTGCAGCCGCAGAACCAGCAGAGCGTTTCGCAGAACGGGATGTGAAAATAAATCGAAAGGTCCCGCACCGCCCGGTTGTTGGCTTCAATCTTCCGCGCCAGGTCGTCCCAGGAAGCCGTGCCGGTGAACCGGTTGGCGGGCGGATAACTGGTGTAACGCGGCCCGGCCACGTTATATTTTTGAACCAGATCCAGGTTGACGTTGAGCTTGCTCATTTGAATTGCCGCACCGTTTCCACCAGGGCGGTGATATTGTCCAGTTTGGCATCCGGCGGCACTCCGTGGCCAAGATTAAAAATATGGCCGGGGCGCCCCCGCATGATGTCCAGCACCGCCCGGGTCTCCCGCGCGACCGTCTCCGGAGTGGCCTGGTTCAACAGGGCCGAAGGCAGGTTGCCCTGCAAACCGATGTTCGCCGGCAATCGCCGTCGCGCCTCCGCCAGGGAAAATTCACCGTCGATGCCCAGCACGCTCGCCCCCGTCGCGACCAGGTCGTCCCAGTTGTGATGGGTACCGAGCGAAAAAACGATGACGGGCGGAGCGCCGATCACCGGATCGGCGGGGCGGCCGGCGCCAGCCGAAGGTGCCGAACGGGAGTTCGGCGCTCCAATGGCGGCGACGATCTCCTTCATCCAGCGGCCGGACGCCTCCGGAAAATCCGCCGGCGCCAGTTGGCCGCCATGGCTGTCGAAAATCTGGAGCGCGTCCACGCCGGCATCGATTTGCATCCGGAGATACACGATGATGGCGGCGGTGAGTTTTTCCAGGAGCCGGTAAAACAGTTTCCGGTCGACATGAAACAGGTTTCGGGCCTGGCTGAATTGTTTGGCGCTACCGCCTTCCATCATGAACGTGGCCAGGGTCCAGGGCGAGCCGGAGAAACCGATCAACGCCGTGCGGTCGCCCAACTCCGCGCGCAGCCGGCGCAATGCCTGGTCCACATACGCCAACCGCTCCGCCACCCGCTCGGCGGACAGACGATCGATATCGGACGCGGTCCGCACCGGAAAATCCATGACGACTCCGCCGCCGGTTTCGCGGAACCGGTAGGGTTGCCCCATCGCCTCGGGGATGACGAGAATGTCACTGAACAGGATGGCGGCATCGAATCCGAATCGCCGGACCGGCTGGAGGGTGACTTCGACGGCCAGGTCCGGTGTCTGGGCCAGTTCCAAAAAGGAATATTTTTCCTTCAACCGGCGGTATTCCGGCAAGGCGCGCCCGGCCTGGCGCATCAGCCAGACCGGCGGACGATCCACGGCGCGACAGCCGCAGGCATCGAGAAACCGCCGGCGGCCGGTCAGCGGACCGGGAGCGGTCCGGATACCGGAATTCACGTTGGAAGTAATGGCAGCCATGAATATATCGAATTATCGCTCGATGGCTAATAACACAGATCACCGGCTTTGAACAGCCGGATACGCCGCAATTTTTCCTGCAACTTTGAACGCAGTCCGGTTTTTTAATGGAAGGATGAAAAACAGTGAATTTCTTTCCAAACTGCGTGAGTCGGGCTGGCGGCGGAAACTCACGGCGGCGGAACAGGCGGAATTGCAAACCTGGCTGGCCGCGCATCCCGAGGCGCAAGCGGAGTGGGAAATGGAGTTGCGCCTGAACGCCGCCCTGTCCCGGCTGCCGGATGTTCCCGTGCCGTCCAACTTCACCGCCCGGGTCATGCAGGCGATCGAAACGGTTCCGGCCCATGGCTGGCACTGGCGCTGGCGGGTACTGATGCCGCGCATTGCGTTCGCGACGGTCATCATCACCTTCGGCGGCCTGGTCGTCCACCAGCACGAAGTTGACCGTCAGCGCCTGGCGCTCGTCCGGAGCGTCGCCCTGGTGACCCAGGGCCAGCCGGTTCCCAGCCCGGAGGCACTGGAAAATTTTGACACCATTCGCCGCCTGAGTCAGCCGCAGCATGCTGACGACGAACTGATTGCCCTGATGCAATGACCTGTTTGCTTCAGCGTCCCGCGCGGCAGGCCTGCCTTGCCGTTCTGTTGACGGTCGGACCGTTGGCCGTCAACTCAATCACCGCCGGACCGATCACTTTTCAGCCCGTTCCCGCCACCAACGCCGGCCGGGCCGCCGGCGGCCTCCCCCCGATGCCGCCAACGACCGCGCGATCTCCGGTCGACCTGTTCCGCAACCTGCTGGCGATGACACCGGCCGAACAGGAACACTATCTGACCAATCGCCCGCCGGCCATTCGCGGCCGGATTGTCGCCAAACTGCATGAATATGCGGCAATGGATCCGGACGACCGCGAGTTGCGCCTTCGGGCCACCGAACTGCGCTGGTATCTGCTCCCCCTGCTGCATCAGTCCCCAACCAATCGTACCGCCCAGCTGACCGGCATTCCGCCGGAGTTGCGGTCCCTGGTCAAAACCCGCCTGATGCAATGGGACCTCCTGCCGCCGCCGTTGAAGAATGAATTTTTCGACAGTGAACGCGCCTTGCATTATTTCTCGCAGGTGGACCCGCCGCTGCCGACGCCGGAACCGCCCGGATCTCTGGATCCGCATACCGTCGACCTGTCCCGCTGGAACGCGATGCCGGCGGAGCAGCGCCAGAAAATCACCGACCAGTTCAACAGCTTTTTTGAACTCACTCCGGGCGAAAAACAAAAGACCCTCCGGACGCTGTCGGCCGCCGAGCGGCAGCAGATGGAAAAAACGCTGCAGACGTTCGACCAATTGCCGCCGGGCCAACGCCAGAAATGCATCCGCGCCTTCACCGAATTTGCCGGCATGAGCGCGTCGGAAAAACAGGATTTTTTGAAAAACGCCCAACGCTGGTCGCAACTGTCACCCAAAGAACGCCAGACCTGGCGCGACCTGGTCAGCCATGTTCCCGTCTGGGCGCCCATCCCGGCAAACCTGATGCCGCCGCCGCGGCCCGCGCTGACGCTGCGTGTCGATCCGGCGCTGGCCACCAACCGCAATTGAACCCGCTGCGAATTTCAATTCCCATTTTCGTCGCCGGGCTTTAATTTCCTGCCGTGCATCCGATTGCGTTTCAACTCGGTTCGTTTCCGATCCATTGGTACGGCGTGATGATCGCCCTGGCGTTCCTGGCCGGCCTCTGGACCGCCACCCGCCGGGCCGACCGGGAAAATATCGCCGGCGAGCGGATCGCCGACCTCGTCTTCTGGATCATGATCGCCGGCATGATCGGCGCCCGGATGGTTTACGTGACAACCTATTGGAGCGAATTCGCCAACCAGCCGATCTCGGAAATTTTCATGATCCAGCATGGGGGCCTGGTCTACTACGGCTGCCTTATCGGCGCCGCCATCGCCACCGCCGCATATGTCGCGTGGACGAAAGTGCCGTTCTGGAAAATCACCGATATTCTTGCCCCGAGCATTGCGCTGGGAAACGCCATCGGCCGGATTGGCTGCTTCCTGAACGGTTGTTGCTACGGTCGGGTCTGCAAACTGCCCTGGGCCGTCCGTTTCCCCAACGGATCGGCCGCCTGGCAGCAACATTTCGACGCCGGCCTGGTGGGAAAAGGCGATCCCTCGCTGCCGGTCCATCCGACGGAAATTTACGATTCGTTGCTCAATCTGGCGCTTTACCTCGGGCTCGCCTGGCTGTTCCGGCACAAGAAATTCGACGGCCAGGTGTTTGCCACCTATCTCATCGGCTACGCGCTGTTCCGGTTCCTGGGGGAATTTTTCCGCGGCGACTATCCGCCGGACCACATCCATAACGGCCTCACGTCGGCCCAACTCGTCAGCATCCCGATCTTTGTAGCCGGCCTGGCCATCGCCGCCCTGCTGCACAGCCGGCCTCAGCTCAAACGCGTATAGAGGACGGAGGATTGAAGATGGCCAAAAGACCTGCTCCCCATCCTCCATCCTCCATCCTCCATCTTCGCCCCGTCCTGATCACCGGTCCGAGCGCCGTCGGCAAATCCGAAATCGCCCTGCAACTGGCCGAACAGGTCGGCGGGGAAATTATCTCCGCCGATTCCATGCAGGTTTATCGCGGACTCGACATCGGCACGGCCAAACCGTCGCCGGCCGAACGCGCCCGCGCACCGCATCATCTGATTGACATCCTCGAGCTGACGGAATCGTTCGATGCCGCACAATTCACCCGGCGGGCGCACCGGGCGGCGGCGGAAATCCAATCGCGCGGCCGCCGGCCCATTGTCTGCGGCGGGACGGGACTTTACCTCCGCGCCTTCCTGGAAGGGTTGGGCGAAACGCCCCCGGCCGATCCCCGGCTCCGGGCCGAACTGGAAGCATTGCCGCTGGAGACCCTGCTGACGGAACTGCGCGAACACGATCCGGCCACTCACGCCACCATCGACCGGCGGAATCCGCGCCGGGTGATCCGGGCCGTGGAAGTCATCCGCCTGACCGGAAAACCGTTTTCAGAACAAAAATCGCGGTGGGGCGAGACTCGGTCGAACCCCAATTCCACAGCGGACGAAAACAAGTCAGAGCCCGACGGAGTCCCGCCCCACCGGACCGGGTTTTTCTGCCTGACGCGACAGGCTGACGATCTGCGGCGGCGGATCGACGCGCGGGTGGATGCGATGTTTGCCCGGGGATTGGTGGAGGAGACCCGCGAACTGCTCCGTCACGGTCTCGAACAAAACCGGACAGCCATGCAGGCCATCGGTTACCGGCAGGTGGTGGAACATCTGCACGGCGACCGGCCGCTCGCCGCCACCATTGAGCTGGTAAAAATCCGCACCCGTCAATTCGCCAAACGGCAGCTCACCTGGTTCCGCCGTCAGAAAAACCTGGAATGGATTGAACTGAACCCGGAGACGACTCCGGAGCACGCTGCACGGAAAATTGGCGTGCATTTTCAAAAATGACAGGGACAGCACGCTGCGTTGTCCGGACGCCGCAGCGCGGCATCCCCGCCAACCATCAGGATTCGCGGGATGCTGAATCAGCTTTCCCTCGGCCGTTTGACGACGACGTCGATGGCGGCCTTGTTCTTTGCGATCATATTTGCCGGCAGGATGCCGCGCCAGAAAACGTTCGGGTAAACCACCGCGCCGCGCCCGAGGATGCTGCCGGGGTTTAACACGGCATTGCAGCCCACTTCCGCGCCGTCGCCCAGCAGTGCGCCGAACTTGCGCAGGCCGGTGTCGAACGGCCGGCCGTCCAGTTCCACCAGAATATTGCCGGGCATGAGCTTGAAATTGGAAATTTTCACACCCGCCCCCAGGTGCGCTTTGTGGCCCAGGATGGAATCGCCGATATAATTGTAATGCGGCGCAACGGCGTGATTGAACAGCAATGAATTCTTGATCTCGGTCGAATTGCCCACCACACAGTCGTCACCGATGATGACATTTTCGCGGATGTAGGCGTTGTGGCGGATCTGGCAGTATTTGCCGATGATGGCCGGGCCTTTGATCATCACGCCGTCCTCGACCACCGTTCCTTCGCCGATAAAGACCTTGTCGCCGATGAAGGCCCGGCCTTCGCATTGATTGTGCAGCGCCGGCTTCAAAACGGCGGCCAGATGGCTCTCGATTTTTTTGAGCGCCTCCCAGGCATACTGGCATCCGTCGAATATGGCGGCGTGTTCGGTCCGGCCCAAGTCAAACAAATCGGCAGGTTTGAACATGCCGGCAACTTAGGGCGAAATGGCGCCGGTGGCAAAGCGAAACCGGCGAAACCCGTTGAAAACCGCCCGCTTTCCGGACCAACCGAAATGCCGATCATTTTTATCTCGAATGTTTCCGGACAAGGACCTAAATGGGACAACAGTTATTCTGATGGAAAGGAATACTATGGTTTCACGGGATTCGAGTGATGATTTACAGCGCCTCCGGCAGTCCTTGAAAGGGGGCGGCAAACGGCTTCACGAGATCGAATTGCGGATGGAAAACCCGGAAGCGGCCGTGCAGAAATAACAATCCGACCCGGCCAAAGCCAGGACAACGTTGGCCAGAAAACGCGTCTGAACCCCGGACGATTCGAAGTCGAGCCCACTTTCCCATCCTGCGAAAATCGAAGGCATCACGGAGCGGATCACCGTTTGACTTTTCGCACCAATGAAATGACGTTACCGGGCGAGAGGATGCCCGGGCCAATTCGCTAAAACCAAGGAGCTGATGGTCGAAGCATTTAGCAGGGAGACGCTTCCGGACGGGAAGCGTGAAGGTCATAGTGCGCCATGCTGTCAAAAAAGAATAAATCGTGCCCGGCCCGCGCCGCTGTCCGCATCGAAAAACGCGCCCGGCCGTCGTCCGCCGATTTGCGGTCGGAACATCAGCGACTGATGGAAGCGTTGACGGACCTGGAACTCTCGCGGTCGCGGTACGTGGAACTTTACGATGCGGCCCCGGTGGGCTACGTCACATTGAGCCGGACCGGGGTGATCCGGCAGATCAATCTGACCGGCGCGCAACTCCTGGGCTTTCAGCGCAGCCAACTGGTCAAAAATCCGTTGTTCCTGTTTATTGCTAAAAAGGATCAAAGGAAATTTTTGCGCGTGCTCGCCCGCATCCGCCCGGCCGCCGGCCGGAACAGTGTGGAACTCGAGTTGCGAAACCGGCGCGGCGAAAATCCCATCATCATCGAACTGATTGCCACCCCGACTTTTTCCCGGAACGAATGGCTCGATCACATTCAGGGAGCGTTGATCGATATCACCGACCGCCGGCGCGCCGAGGAGGAATTGAAGCACACCCGGGACGAGGCCGAGAACGCCAGCCGGGCCAAGGACGATTTTCTGGCCGCGCTGTCGCATGAATTGCGCACCCCGTTGAACCCGGTGCTGTTGCTGGCCAGCGAAGCCGCCCGCAATCGCGATTTGCCGCCCCAGGCGCGCGCGGATTTCGACACCATTCGTAAAAACATCGAACTGGAGGCCCGGCTCATCGATGATCTGCTCGATATCACGCGGATCAGCCGGGGAAAGATGATCCTCAACCGCAGCGAGCTGGATGTGCACGCCATTCTGAGCGATGCCATTTCCACCGTTCAGAATGAACTTGAACAGAAACGGATTTTTCTCCGGCTCGATCTGCGGGCGCCACAGCCGAAAATTTTTGGCGACGCTGTCCGGCTCCAGCAGATTTTCTGGAACGTCCTGAAAAACGCCGTGAAATTCACGCCCGAGAGCGGCCTGATCACCATTGAATCCCGGATTTCCAACTCAACCGTCATCGTCAATTTTGCCGACACGGGCATCGGCATGAATGACGCCGAAATCAAGCATGTCTTCGACGCCTTTTCGCAGGGCACCCATCGTTTCGGCGGGTTGGGGCTGGGACTGGCCATTTCCCGCGCCCTGGTCGAGTTGCATTCGGGCACCATCCAGGCCCGGAGCGGTGGCAAGGGAAAAGGAGCGACGTTTTCCATCCGCCTGCCGCTGGCCAGCCTGCCGAAGCCGGCGGAAGCGACCGATACCTCGTTCACGGCGGCGCCGGCGGCGGCATCCAAAAAGCAGCGGGCGGCGAATATTCACATCCTGCTGGTGGAAGACCATGAGCCGACGCGCGCCGCACTCACGCAACTGCTGCTGCGCCGCGGTTACAAAGTCATGGGCGCCGGGTCCGTGGCCGAAGCGCATTCGCTGCTCAAAAAAAACATGAAATTTCAACTGCTCATTTCCGACATCGGCCTGCCGGACGGGAGCGGTTATGATTTGATGGCGGAATTGCACCAGCAACCCGCTTTGAAGGGCATTGCCCTGACCGGCTACGGCATGGAACACGATATCGACCGCAGTTCGTCGGCTGGTTTCGCCCTGCATCTGACCAAACCGATCCATATTGAATCGCTCGAGGACGCGCTGAACACGGTCTTGAAGGATCTTTAAGCGTTTACGGTTTGCGACTGCCGATTCTCACTCAAGCTTGCCATTGGCGATTGCCGGCGTATTTTCGGCGGTGTGTTCGGCTCGCCCCCATAGCTCAAATGGATAGAGCAGCGGTTTCCTAAACCGTTGATCCCAGTTCAATTCCGGGTGGGGGCACCATCTTGTAAAACAAGGGGTTAAACTACGTATTGCCCTCTCTCCGTTCAGGATGTGGTTGCAAAATTGCAACATATTTGCAACACTATGTCGCATGACAACGACACGTTCACGCAAAGAGGGTTGGCCGCAAAAAATCACACTTGGCCGCACCAGCGTCACCATCTACAAACGCGTCATGCCGAACGGCTCAGCAGGGTTCATGGTCGCGAACTACTCCGGCGAAAAACGGCGGTTCGACAGCTACGCAACGGAGGCTGACGCTCTGGGCGCAGCAAATAAGCTGGCACGGCAGTTGAGCCAGCGCGATGTGCTCGGTGCGAGCATGACCAAGGAGCAGTCCATCGAGTACGCCAGCGCCGTCCAGACATTGCAGCCGCTGGGTATCCCGCTCGCTCCCGCCGTCTCGACACTCGTGGAAGCGGTTAAGTTCGTTGGAGACTTGTCGAGCGTGATAGCAGCAGCTCGTTATTACAAGGAGAGGAAGAAGACCGTCGTACCAAGGCGCGTTGCCGACGTAGTGGCAGAGCTGATTAAGGTAAAAACGTCACGCAACGCATCGGAGCGGTATTTGTCAGACCTGCGCGGGCGTCTGGGCAAGTTCGCGGAAGCATTTCAGAAAGAGACTTGCAACGTCACGACGGAGGACGTTCAAGGATGGCTGGACGGTCTGAAAACGCTGGACGGCGTGAAGTCATCGAATGCGTCCTATTCGCACAACAGGCAAGTGCTGCATCTGTTCTTCAAGTTCGCCGTCGCTCGCGGCTACGCGCACGACAACCCGGTTGATGGCGTTGAGCGGGTGAAGGTCAAACACGGTGAGACGCTGATTTTCAAACCAGAGGAAATTGCAAGGCTGCTCGCCGCGGCGTCACCGGAATTCCTCCCCGCTCTGGCCATCTCAGCCTTCGCGGGGTTGCGCTCGGCTGAGGTCGAGCGGCTGGAGTGGAGTGACATCGACGTGACGGAACGGCACATTGTTCTCAGCGCGGAGAAGGCAAAGACCGCGAGCCGCCGCATCGTACCAGTTCACGACAACTTGGCCGCGTGGCTCGCGCCATACAAGGGACGTAAGGGCAAGGTGTGGGCGAGTGGCTGGTTATACAAAGCGCAGCGTGACTGTGCCGCCGCAACTGAAGTTGAAGCCGACGAGAAAAAGGGCGTCAAGGCCCAAGCGCCTGTGAAATGGAAACAGAACGCGCTCAGGCACAGTTATGCCTCGTATCGGCTCGCGCAGACACAGAATGCCGCACAAGTCGCGCTCGAATGTGGTAACAGCCCGCAAATGATTTTCGAGCACTACCGCGAGCTTGTGCGTCCTGTTGATGCACAACGCTGGTTCAACGTGAAGCCGGAACGTCCGGCCAATGTCGTGACGATGAACGCAGCGATTGCGACGTAATGTTGCAAATTCGCGTTGACAATGTGCGTGTCACGCAATACGTTTTTCGTGTGCCAAGTTAGGCCAGCCGAGCAACACTAAGGCGGCGGCATAAGTTTGTACGGTATCCTGTCACCGATTTGAAGCGGAAGGAAAGAGAGTGTTCCACTCATTCCTTCCGTTATTTTTTTGCGGAAGGGCAACCGAAAGGTAGCCGTGAAGGAAAAAATCGAACAGATGCCCGATGCCGCTACGACGAACGCCGTAGCGAACATCATTCCCCGATTCGGAACGAAGCACGATGTCGCCGCGATGACCCAACTTTCCCCTCGAACGATAGACTCATATATTGCAAAGGGGATGCCCCACTTAAAATTGGGCGCCCGAAGATGCCGGTTTGACCTGGCCGAAGTGCAAGCTTGGTTCAAGCAGCAATACGGACAGCAACGGCGGGCAGCTTGAATTTTTGTCTGGTGCTGCGGCAACGTTGTTTATGTAGCGTCACCACGAACAAATGAATTACAGAAAACGCCGAAAGCTGATGAAACGGCGTCGAGTTAGACGGAGAGAAGTAGCCGCGAGGCAAACATGACGTTCCTGAAACAAGGGCGTGCCGAACTCGAAAATCAACACTGCGATGGGTGGCGAAGGAATATCGTAATTGAAGCCACGACCGTCATTGGGCGAATGCCCGGAGATTCTTGCCTGTCGGGTTTACAGGATGACCGCAATCCGCCAGCAGCAGCAGGGCAAGAGAATGGTATGCGATCCACACGGATTCCTGAACGACGGGCAGCCGCGTTCGCAGAAGCGTGCCACTCCTTGGAATCAGGGAGTGGTGTCGTTTCCAGCCGTTGTCCTACCGTCAGGCAAACGCGTTCGGCGAGACTGCGAAAGTTGAAACGCTGTGTGAAAGAACAGAAGCGATGACCGATATGAAAATCAGGGAAACTGTCAAATACCTGGCACAAGCGGACACGCCCTTGACGAAGAAATGCGATAGCAAGTCACCCGTCATCCGTCGCGGACAGCGCACGCTGTTCCGCAAGGCGACGAACGCGCAGGTACAGGAGCGCACTGAGTGGCTTGCGCTCAAGATTGCCATTCAACCGACGCTCAAGGACGGCGAAATCTGCCGCATGATGCGTGACAGATACGGAATCAAGTACCGCCAGACCGCAGAATATGTCGCACGCGCAAAGAGGTTGCTGCACGACCGTTCAAATCTCACAAAGGAACAAGCCAAACAAGTTGGCGTCAACGCGCTCCTCGACCAAATCCAGAACGAGAAAGGTTCCGCTCGCACCGCTGCCCTTCGACTTTGGACAGACATATTCGGATTCGCCGCGCCGACCCGACTCAATGTGGGCGACCCGAACAACAAGCCGCTGGCGCCCGCAGTTGTTGCGCCCGTCGTGCAGTTCATCATACCCGACAACAGACGAGGCGAGGTTACGACCAATGGATATATGGCGCGGAATCTGCGTGTGAGATGAAAACTATTTCACAGTATCCCAATCGTCCCAAAGGTCATTCCCCGTTTGGGCACACAGGTCACAAGCTTCATCCACGGCTTTGGCTATTTGAAAAAATGGAGTTGCTGCTGTCTCCGGTGGTTTTTCGCTGGAGAAGTGCCCGACACGTAATTTGGAAAGAAAAGAATGGGCGAGTCCCAAGAATGCTTCTGCTTCTTCTGGATTTGCGGTCGTCAATCTTCTTACCGCCGATTCGTCTGGGCACGTCGCCAACTTTACGGCAAAGGATTGTGCGTTGGCTTGTGACCCGTGCAAACCACGGTATCGAACCCCAACCGCACTACAAATTGAATTTAACCGTAACAAGCTGGCTTCAATCGCGTCGAGTTGAGCATCACGCATTGACTTTTCAGGAATGGCGGGTTTATCGGAAGGATTCTCGCCTGTCGGATTCCGGGTGAAATCTGTCATCGTAATTGAATCCTTCCCCACCGAATTGTTCCCGTCGAGTACGAAACGGCTATTGGCCTCAGAGGGCTTAACCCACTTGTCATAGCTTGAATGACTGATGAATATTTTCATACGCTTGAAAAAGGCCTAACGAAAAAAGCTGAGCCACCGCCGACTCGTGACGTGAACCGCGAAGGCGGAACTGACAGCGCCAACGGCGGTTGGCTCCGGCGTCTGGTTAGGCGGCGTCATATCTATCTCTTACGTTTTGTCGGCTTGGTGGTGCTCCAGCAAGGCTGACCATCACGGAATAAAACCAAACTATGCTCGCCAGTGTGAAATGTAGAGCCAAGCATCGTGCCCAATCTGCCCTGTCGGTCACGAATGCTCAAACCTGCGTCCTCGTCTGCTGTCATGCCAAGTGTCGCCGTGACTTTGGAACGCTCACCGTGCAACGAAATATGTAGCCCAGCATAAATCGCCGCTACCAGCCTAGTTCCATCCGCCGATGCGGCGATGCAATTCCAATAATTAGATGGCGCGCTGGTATGAGTCCAAGTTTGGGCAATTACGGGGTTAATGGCCGCAAACAAACCGCAGAGCGCAATCAAAAGTAGTTGGATTCGGCGCTTTACGTCTAATTGCGTTTTCATAAGCACTCGGTTAGCGCGAGGGAGGAAAGACGTTGCCGATTTTGCGCTTCATGTGCTTTTATTACAATTGATTAGAATAACTGCGCCGCCACAAAATAATCTCAATTTAAGATCCGCCTTTTCTTGGACCAGTCAATCCACAGAAGTTGCCTTGGCGTCGACAATATAGGTATTGTATTTCCTCACGCCTAACGAGCTTGAGCCACAGCCACCAGGCCTGACTCCCGCTTGGAATAATGACAATCAAATTTTATTTGTTGGTCGAAACTGAAGGGGCAGTGGCTGTTGGCTGCAGCGGTTTGTTAGGTTCTTCAGTATGGCCTTGACTCAATGCACCGATAGTATCAAAAGGCAAAAAGAGAGTGTCTGTGGCTAACGAAATCGGAAGATCAAAGAACAAACCAATACGCCGCGCCGTCCGCTGCCCCGTTGAATTGTGCCCTTCTATACCTGGGTCATAAATCATCATGCCATCCGCACAAGTGGCTGGATAAAAGTGAGGAAATGGGTCTCCATTCCAAGAGGCAAGACCACGTGCCGGCGTTCTTGTGAGAACCGTCCCACAACCAACGCATAATCCCGCGAGAACGATTGCCGACAGGGTGCTCTTTAGTTGCATAACTGAACCTAACATCCAGAGTTTAGCCACAGCCACCGGAGTTGGAATAGAGCCTGTAAGCATGATGTCCGAGTTTTAATAACCGGTCAACTGGCAGGCGCGGTTCCTGCAGCGATTTGTTATATGGTATCATATGTGATCACTTTGCGCTCTCTGATCGCGCGCGTCGAGAATGTTCCGTAACACAGTCGCGGAAATCTGATGCTCATCCTCATAGACATCACATGCAACGGCCGCATCGTCGAAGTTCGCAAGAATGCGTCGAAGGCGGTCTGCAATCTCGTCGTGGTTGTTGAAGAACAACTCCTGCTGAAAAAGGGGGCTCCCCTCATCAATCGCCTTGCGAATCTCTGCGATACTCTGTCCGGTCACGGGACGAAGGCAACGAACGACTGCCATGAAATCGCAGGACTTAGTAACGTAAAGTGAAATCTTTGACATAAATGTTCGGAGCCGCCTAACGTCCAGAGCTCAGGCACGCGGGACCAAAACGCGTGAACCGCGAAGCGGAACTGAAAGCGCCATCCCGCGTTGCGTCGGCTGTTGGGTATTACACATCGTACGATCCACGTCGTCCACGGCCGCTCCGGAGGCAGATTAAGCACCCGGAAGCTCATCCCGGTCAATGCCAAAACCCTGGGGGATCATCTTCTCCTGAAACGCGTTGAAGCCGACCTGTCCCAGCCGGAAGTGGCTCAAAAAGCCGGCGTTACAGTGCGGCTGGTGAAGGAATGGGAACATGACCAGATTGCCCCCAGCGAGGCCGAATGGCAGGTTTTAACCGGGCTCCTTGCCTTGGACCCGGGGATGCGGCTGGTCCAAACCCAACACTAGAGTCCAGTGTTGGGTTTTACCCATCCTCTGTATTACTTCAAAACGTCAGTTTCATCTCCTTCGATGAACGTTTCTGTGACATTCCTCCACCCTATTATCCCCGGGCAATCCAATCTTTTTGATATCACCCTGAACGCGTAGAAATACGGTCACTTGTTGTATTGGAACAGCTACTTTCACTTGTAAGTGAACGAGGCAACAGCCATAACCAAGGCATATCCTATAAAAATCGCAGCCAAAATCGTTCCGCCAATTCTATTCACCAACTGAAACGGAGATAGATTTTCTTGGCCATTTTTTGCCTGGATACGAAACGTCAAATAGCCAAGGCAAGCCCCGATTACTGCCCAAAATGGAAAGGCGATGAGAAAACCGAGCTTTGATAATAAGGGAATTGCCTGATTATCAATCGCTAGCACATTTTGCAGATGGAAAAAATGCTCGACCAGTAAGGCGGGCAATGAATATATGCCGGCTAATATCCATAATGAAGGTATTGCGATACAAATCGGCATCACATTCGCAAGGACAGCACCGGTTACGAGATACTTTAATTTCGTCGAAGTGCTATTGTTGTGGAAGAAATGACGAGCGCTTTTTTGAAGGTTTTCCATCTTTGATATTTTACCACACATTGCGACGATACTAATGTAATGATTATCCACTCGTCTGCCGAATCAGAGCGGTAACAACACCCGGTAAAATCGGGTTTCGGAATTATTCCAAGTGGGATCGGCATAAAACACCGTGCCGTTAGTATTCACCAATAAGGCTGCCGGTACCCAATCCGCCAGATTGGTCGAAGTTTGTATCAAGTAATTGAATCCGGATGATGCGGTTAGCTGGAGGATCGTCAGGCCATTGGTGCCAGATGACATGCCAAGAGTTATTGGTTGGGTTATGCCTACGAATCCCGTTGCGACGTTCGTCACAACTATGGTGGAGGAAGTATTATTGAAAGTATCAAGACGGAAACTCAGGATATAAATACCACTCATGACGGTATTAGGCAAAGCGAAGCGGTAAGTTTGCATGTCTTGCGATACAGCGCGTTCGTCCACGATGCCAATTTCATTCGTGCTCCAATACACTGTCAACAACCCCTCGGCCGAGTTGGTATCAGCGAAGCCGGCGTCGAACTGGACAAGATTTACCGCGTTAGTAATTGTTAAAGCCACAGCGAGCCAAGCGGGCGTACCAGTTGCATTTGTTGTGTTATCCAGCGATTGGATTACACCTGATGCGGTATGCATCTGCGGAGACAGCTGCGACGGAATACTATTTAAGCTAAAGCTACCAGTATCCAGCAAATTTGCCCCGGAATCGCTTGTTCCAAATGGCATCGCGTTGAAATTGAACAACGAGTTTATTTGAAATGGATTCGCGCCCTGTCCTAAAGAGTATGGCCCGCAAAGTATTAGGGGGTTATTGCCATTTGGAGAATAGCCCGACCGATTATTCCAACCACCGTCTTCTTTGCTAAGCGGGAATCCATATCCAGCCGTGCAGGGAGGATTTGTCCCAAGAACAGACCCCATGTAAAAATTGATCGGATAACCGTGTGAAGACCACGCCTGATAGCTACAAATCTGATCAAGAACCGGAGGCGTGCTTTCTGCGGTCGTGCTGGCGCAAGGAACCGGAATTATAGTTTTCTGAGGGTCAACCCAAGTTACGTCAACATCGTAGGCATTTGCGAGACTTCCCGATGTAAATGTTCCGGTCAAGTCCTGAACAAAATAACAGTCTGACCAATCTGCATTTGCTCCATACACATTCGCACCAACCAAAAGCAGGGAAAGATAAGGATCAAGAAATGTACAGTGAATTTCCGTATCGGGCGATGCCGCTTTGATTGCTTTCGCCGCTGCCTCCACAAACGCCGCGCCAGCACTATGACCGATCAAATGTATGTGCTGGTAGTGCAACTGGCCCAAGGCTTGTCCGTAAACCGCACCTTGAACGGCCGCATTAATTAACGCCAAATCTGGTGTTCCCCATGCTTCTCCGTTCCAAGTATAAGGTATTACGCTCCAATTCGCTTGAACTCTCTGCTGAATCGCGTCTGCCATCTGATTAATCCACGACTCATCGGCGAGAGATGCACTCCACGCAAATCCATGTGTGATGACCACCAAACTGTCCACGTTCGTCGGCTTGCCCGGAACCGTCGGAACGGAAATCTGCGAGGGCGCATTGCCATTCGCGCCATCAGCTAAAACGATAAGAGAGGCAGTTGTACTGGTGATCGAACCATGCGCATTCCATACGACAACGGAATAGCCACCGGAATCCGCCGCTCCAACCGAGTTAAGTGTTAGCGCAGGGCCGTTAGCGCCCCAAATGCTCACTCCGTTTTTTAGCCATTGGTAATTCAGTGGTTGTGTACCGGAAGCCGCGACGTTAAGACTAACAGTTGCACCCGCTATGTTTGTCTGACTTTGGGGTTGCACAATAATGATGGGCGAGATGGATGAGGTGAATGTTACACTAACAACCTTTGATTGATTCATAAGCAGCGTATTTGTAAAACTGACAATAGGAGGCGACCCCATTAGATTCCAAAAGATTACTGAGATTTCAAATTGATCGATAGGACCCGGATGCGCATTCTCGTCGAGAGAATCAATATAAAAGCCTGGCGGAGCGTTGATGGACAAGCTAATGCCTGTTCCATCCGGAAAATCTGCACTACAATTCGTACCGCAATCAATCCCTGCTGGAGAAGAAGTAACAAGGCCAGAGCCCTGTTTGTTTATCGTTAGTCCATAGTACCCCAACGTGAATGTCGCCGTCACATTATGTGATTGACTCATGTTCAGAATGCAGTTTCCGATTCCCGAGCCGTCACCGCTCCATCCTAGGAATCGAGCACCAGGCGCTGGGGTAGCAGTTAGCGTAACGATCTGTCCTGGCGGGAAATATCCTACACACGAAAAACCACAGTCCAGTCCCGAAGGCGAACTGGAAACATCGCCGGATCCGATTTTTGTGACTATTAGCGCTTCATCGAATGATACTGACAAAGTTGTGTTTTGATTCATTATCACTGTGCCTGTTAGGTTTGTAATAGGAGGCCGCCCCTGTACCTCCCAGATAAGTATTGCGATTGACAGGCTGCCAGATGATTGATCTAAATTTATGTCATTGAGATAGGATCCCGGCTCAGCATTGATTGTTAGAGTAACACTTGTCCCATTTGCAAAAGTTGCGTTACAATTTGTTCCACAGTTAATTCCAATGGGAGAAGAGGTGACCGTACCGGAGCCCGCCGTCGAGACGGTCAATTGGTATGATTGCCCATATAACAAGCACGGATCATATATGCCGCCGAAGATTCCCACATACACTAAAAGAGCCAAAGCTAGAAAAGGCGTTTGTTTCATTATTTTTCTTTCTCCTGATTAAAAGCAAATGACTCGAACTTTTTCGTACACAGTGCCCCCGCCCCTACCAAAAGCATGACCACAATAACCTTGTAGCGAAAACGCTGTTACATATTATATTTTTACGCCTTTCTCCAGGTATTTCCAAGCTTTTCCCGGAATCCACTCTTTTTTTGCACACCTTCATACACTCCTCACAAAACGGATCAGTATTGTTTGATTCGGGTTTGGCCATTTTGTTAATAACTCCTCGTTTACAAATCTACATGGAGGCGCACACTGGTCGGACCGTAAATTGTCGCCCAAGACCCACCGGGTCGGATTCATGTGCGCCTAACCACATCGGCCCGGCTTCTTTTTCAGCCCCCGGTGGCCGCGCTAGCTGCCCCTTCCCGGAATTTTCCCACGAATTAAAGGCCGATTTTGCGTATCTCATTGATACAGAGGCTAATCCTCTTCTTGACGAGCGTGGGGGGGGGGGGCGCTATACATTTAGGATTCGGTCCGGGGCCAAATTCGCCCCGGAACAGTCGGAAAACCCAAAACCCTGTAACGAAAGGAATCCTGCATATGATGTATCTCGGCATCATTTTCGTCCCGCCCGTGTATTTTCTCTCCCGCAACAAATGGGGCGGCTTCTGCCTCAACGCCGCCCTGTACGGCATCGCCTGCCTCTGCGTGCTCACCATCGTAGGCATAGTCGTGGCGCCGCTCTTTTGGGCCCTTGCCGTCGGCCATGCGGGCTTCACGTACCGCAAGGAACTCATGGCCGTCCAGGCCGACCTGATCGCGACCAAGATGGCCGAGAAGATGCGGCAGAACCAACCTCCTCAGTTGTCCAAACCCTGACTTGTCAAATCATGAAATCATTCAAACCATATATTCCTGCTATTGCCCTTCTCATCATCGCAACCGGCTGCGCCTTCTACCCCACGGCTTCGCGGACGGTCGCCATATCGGGCGGGATCAAGGACGACGCTGTTTTGGAAGCCGCGGTGGAAACGGCCCAAAGCATCGGCTTCCCGACCATGACCAAGATGGACAAGGCCGACGGCATCGTCGAGTTCGGCAGCTTTGAAGGACCTCAACTGGGCCTCAGCGCACAGGTGCGGGTGCTGCCGGACAACAAGGCTGAAATCACCGTCAAACGGGGCTCAGTGTATATCCCCTTTGGCACGGACAAGGAGGCGGACCAATTCAGAGCCAAGCTGGATGAACGGCTGCAGGAGATGGCGCAGAAGGCGGCGAAACAGAACTGACCAAGTTTAGCATCAGAATTCCCGCCGTTTGTATCAGACGAGGCTTCGGTGGAAATTTTTCACCGAATGCGTTGCGCCTTTAGAATGACAAATCTGGACAATAAGCAAAAATGCGTTAAACGTAACAATTTATTTATTGACTTAATGACGTGGAAAAAGTAGAAACAGGTGTTCTCTCTTTAAAGAGCCAGTTTCTCGGGCACGCGTCTTGGGAAAAAGGGATCCATGAGAAAAACGGGTATCATGGTTAAGGGTAAGCGGCTGGTATTTTCTACAGTTCGAAAGGAACAGGTTTATCTTTCAGAAAGCGGTTTTCCGGCTCATTCGTGGCTTCAAATTTTCTATTTAAATGATATGAAAACTCCCTATTGGATGGTTTTGTTATCCGGCCTTTTGCTTGTGAGAGCACAAGGGCAGACAACCCAATCTTCTGCCATATCTCCCAGTTCAACCGCTGGCTCGCAAAGTCCGTCCTGGTCAGTTACGTCCCGCCAGGCAAACCAACGCGTTTGGCAACGAACCAGCTACGATGTCGCACCCGGTGGGAGGATTATTCCCCATTCCCATCAGGTGATCGAGCTGGCAACGGGGCTATGTTACCAGGACGGCAGCGGCAAATTCGTGGACTCCAGCGAGCAGATCGACATCCTGCCTGATGGAACGGCCGCCGCGACTCGTGGCCAACATCAGGCCTACTTTCCCGGTGATATTTATAATGGAGCCGTCATCTCGGTAACCCCGGACGGCCGGCGGTTGCAAAGCAGACCACTGGGATTGAGCTATGACGATGGCACGAACATTGTGCTGATCGCCGTGTTGACCAATTCAATCGGAGAGTTGGTCAGTTCCAACCGGGTGATCTATCCCAATGCTTTTGACGGAGCGACCGCCAGCCTGCGTTATACCTACAAAAAATCGGGCTTGGAACAAGATGTTGTTGTACGGGGCCGATTGCCTGCTCCGCAGTCATTTGGTCTCAATCCACAAACGACTCGGTTGCAGGTGTTAACGGAGTTTTTTGGGACCAACACTCCTATTCAAACCACCACCGGAACCAGTCCTCAGGATGGATTAAGCGATACCACATTGGCTTTCGGAAAAATGAAAATGGCGCGTGGCCGGGCATTTTCCATTGGCATCACCAATCAGCCTGATTCTCTAACCAACAGGACGCCGACCTACAAAAGTTGGCAGCGTTTGAATGGCCGAAATTTCCTGGTCGAAGCGGTACCATATCGACGGATTGCCCAACAGTTGAACCAACTGCCGGCATCAGTTGCTGCCAACGCCGTTAATACAAATGCAGCTTCGGGAAATTCGATTTTAAACAAGGTTTCCGCCAAGAGATTGTTGCCCGAGTCGCGAATGGTTCAAACGACGCCCGAGAGGATACAACTGGCCAAAACCGACTCGAATATCAAACCGAGTGTGGTGCTGGATTATGTGGAGGTCGATGATGATCAGGACGGTTACGATTTTCAATGGCGGGTAACCTATTATATTACCAGCCCGATTTTCATCTCCGGGACAACCACGATTGAAGGCGGGAGCGTGATCAAATATGCGCCCGGAGCCAGTCTTACGGTGCAATCGTTGATCGACTACGGAGGCATGGCATACCTGACCGCCAGAGACGATGATACGATGGGGGAAATTCTTCCTGATTCGACTCATACGCCATCTGGTTTCTACGCTGACACGGCATTGGAGACGGACCAGGACGGCGACATGGCTATTGCGAATGTCCAGGTCTCTTACGCCAACACGGCACTGAAATTCTTTGGTACTGGATATGTCGACCACAACGTATCCTTGTCGGACTCGGTATTATGGAATTGCGGCACTGGCGTTGACGCTGAAGCCCAAGGTGAAGATGGAAATATGTGGCTTTCGATCAGCAATGTACGCATGCAAAATGTTGGCACTCCGTTTTACGGCGCATTCATCGGTGGTACAGTTGACAGTTTGATTCTCAGCGATTGCAATGGTTGGTTGGCCAACGATGTTGGATATGGCGGAAATACCCTTTATTTCTCGAATTGCAAATTTGCCAATTGTACGTACTGGGGAGGTAGTGGACTCACGATTGATGGGGATTACAACTATTTCCACAACAGTCCTGGTTTTGGTTCGGATCAGCAGACGTTGAACGTTGGTACGCCTTCAGCTGGCTCTCAGTTGGTGGGAACTCCTCCAAACACGCCGGTAAGCATCGTTTTGCAAGGATCGGATCCGAATAATAATCCGTTGACATACGTCCTGACCGGCAGTCCATCGTACGGAACTTTGACTGGAACACCCCCAAACCTCGTTTATGAACCCAATCCCGGTTTCACTGGGCTGGATAGCTTAACCTTTGTTGCTGACAATGGAATTTTAGTCTCATCGAACACCACAGTAACCATTGCGGTTACCGCCCCATTGAGTCAATCAGTCGCCACCAATGACACGGTGACATTCAGCGTGATTTCAGGCTTGAAGTATCAATGGAAGTTCAACGGTACCAACATTTCAACGGCGACCAACAGCAGTTATACGATCGGCAACGTTCGGGCGACCAATGCCGGCAATTACACCGTGAAAATGTCGCTTGGAGCAAATTCGGCGACCAGTGCGGTTGCCCAATTGGTATTGACGCCAATGCGTTTGGCCTACTGGCCGTTCGCAGATACGAATGCCTGGACCGGAAGCGCAGGGCAAGCGCCTCTAATGTTTACCAATATCGTGGGAATACCCAGTTGGGCGACAAATGCCATGCTCATGGATATTCCTGCACCGGCATTTTTAAATTACCGGGATGTGGAAACCAACGGCAACCTCAACATCGGTCTGCGTAGCGGAACGGTACGCCTGTGGTTTTCACCCGATTGGAGCAGTGCCAATGAAGGGGGAGGTGGCCCTGGAAACTCTGGCAGGTTGATCGAACTCGGCAACAACGCTCCTGATTTCATCACCAATTCGTGGGTGGTGTATTCCACCAATAGCTGGTGGGCGTTGTGCGTCAGTCCGGACGGAAACCAACTGGCCTTTGGATGCACATCGAATGGGCTTGGCGGAATCAATTTAACTGTGCCAATCTCATGGGCTTCCGGCGATTGGCACCAGGTGGTGTTGACTTACACGTCCAGTAATTCGCTCCTGTACGTTGATGGACAGCTACAGGCAAGTGGAACCGGTTCAATCAATTTTCTGAATGGCGGTCAAGATGTCACCGGATTCAGAATCGGTAGCGACGTGGATGGGGCAAATCAGGCAGGCGGTGTTTTCGACGAATTGGAAATATTCAATTATCCGTTAAGCGCGGCTTCGATTTGGAATGAGTACACAAACTGCCTGGCATTTCCGCCGGCTATTATCCAGCAACCGGCCAATCAGACAATTTATCTGGATGGCACGGATATTACCGCGATTTTATATGCATGGGTTTGGAGTTTCAGTCCAGTCACTTACCAATGGCAGCATGACGGAACAAATATTTTCAATAGTATTATCACGACTGTGGCGGGGCATTACTACGATACGGGCGGAGGTGGAGAGTATTCAGGCGATGGTGGTAAAGCAACCGAAGCTTACCTTTACGGTCCCAGCGGTGTTGCAGTAGATGTTATTGGCAATCTCTATATCGCGGACACTTATAACGATCTGATTCGTAAAGTAGACACAAATGGCATCATCACGACTGTGGCGGGAGATCGGCCCAACGGCGGAAAATTTGCCGGAGACGGAGAGCAAGCGACCAATGCCAGTCTCTCTAATCCGATGGCGGTGGCTTTGGATATTAGTGGTAATCTTTACATCGCCGACGCCAACAACAATGTTATTCGCAAAGTGGATACAAATGGCATTATCACAACTGTTGCCGGGGATAATTCTAATGGCGGGACATATGGTGGTGATGGAGGCTCAGCGACAAGCGCCAGTCTGGCTGGGCCGAACAGTGTGGCTTTGGACGCGCGAGGGAATTTATATATAGCGGATACGGGCAACGGCCGCATTCGCGAGGTTGGCACAAACGGCATTATTGAGACAATAGCCGGTGGCGGTTCACCGTCGGACGACAATTTCGGAGACGGCCTTCCCGCGACACTGTCTAGCCTTGCAAATCCAAACAGCGTGGCTGTTGACGCAGCCGGCAATGTGTACATTGCGGATGAAACTCACAGTAGAATTCGTAAGGTAGATACTAACGGAATCATCTCCACTGTGGCCGGTGGCGGTTCGCCCCCAGACGGCGTCGGAGATGGCCTGCCAGCGACGCAAGCTTCACTTTTGGAGGCAGCAAGCGTAACTGTTGATTCTATCGGGAATTTGTACATCACAGATGGAGAACGCAATATCATCCGCAAAGTGGGTACAGACGGCATTATTACAACTGTTGCCGGTCGATTGGGTTACAGTGACTATTTTGGCGATGGCGGTTCGGCAACAAACGCTGGAATGAATTCACCTGTTAACGTTGCAGCAGATGCTGCAGGCAATTTATACATTGCTGACGCTGGCGTTCAAGTTATTCGCAAGGTCACTTTTCGAGACAGAGCAACTCTTATACTACCCGATCTGACCACTAATGACACCGGAAGTTATCAGGTCATCGTTACGAGTCCTAACGGAACCCTGACCAGCTCGAATGCGGCGCTCACTGTCCTCATCGCGCCTCCAACCATAGTTGAACCGCCAGTCGATCAAACGGTGCTGGTAGGCGGAACAGCAAATTTCAACATTTCCGCCAGCGGCTACCCTCCATTGACCTATCAATGGCGATTTCACGGTTCCACTTCGCCGTACAATGGAACAAACATCCTCGGCGCAACCAACGTCAGCTACAGCATCATTCGAGCTCAAACCAATCAAACAGGATATTATTCGGTGATCGTATCAAATCAAGGGGGTTGGTTGGTGGGTGGATGGGTTCATTTATCGGTCAATATCGCCTATGTGCCATTGAAAGGCTCGTTGACAAACTACATGTTCAAAGGAGATACAACTTACTACGTCAATTCCACGGTTCAACTGTACGGCACAACGACGATCGAAGGAGGGACGGTCATAAAATTCTCAACCAACGGCAGCCTGAATGTTTTGGGGCCGCTGGTATGTGAGACCGGGCCATATCACCCCGCCGTCCTGACCTCAAAGGATGATGATTCGGTCGGCTTAATGATCGACCACAGCAGCGGCAACCCGAACACAGCCAGCAATGGCCTGCCGTATCTAAACCTGGCGTATTGGTCGTTCAGCCAATCTGGAATAAAGGGGCCAATTTCAACAAATGCTGATGTCACGGTCCGCTACCTGCGATTTGCCTATGCCTATCAAGGTATAGCCGCCACCTGTGGCTTTAGCGGCAATATTAGTTCAATATACATAACAAACGATCTGCCAATTGGGTATGTAGTTAATTCTCATGTTTGGGATTGCCAATTTGTTAAGTGCGTCCAAGGCTTTGCCAATTCCTCTTGGAACTGCGCCGGAGTTGCTGACTTGCATAACGTCCTCTTTAGCGGGTGCCAATACTCATTGGCTGGCTCGAATGTTGCGGCCAACTACACCTTTATAAGTGGTGAACAGATAACGTCCGACTCCGGCAGTTTTTGGAATACAAACCATACACTCAACGCAGTATCGCTCACCAACAGCATCATTCTGGGCAACTTCCAGTTCCTGCCTTCCACTTCCGTCACCACCAATAACGTTGTGGTCAACCCGGGCGGGACAATATTCCAAACAGTCGGCGGAGCCAATTATTACCTGGCCACAAATACTCTCCAGAATATGGGGAGCACCAATATCAGTGCCGAGATGAGGTTGGATTTAAATCAGAAAACGACATGGCCGCCAATTTTCTACACTTCTGCGGGAAGGCCATCTTCCGAAAATCTCTATTTCTTTCCACAAGCCAGCCGCGATACGAACAGTGCTCCTGATCTCGGCTACCATTACGATCCGCTGGATTACCTGTTTGGTGCGGAATATAAGACCTATACCACCGTGACGCTTAATCCAGGAACGGCAATCGGTACCTATGGCACGAACGGATTCAATTACGGGATAGCCATTGGCAGCCAAACAATATTTGCCAGCATCGGTTCACCCGTCCAAATGAATGAAATTGCCGAATACAACACCGTCCAGGAACAGGCAGTTCCCAGTTGGAATACGTGTTCGAATGCCTCCATCGTTTGCTTGGGTGGCAGTGCCTCCTTGGCCAGTTTCAAATTCACTGACTGGTCCTCTTTGGCACAGGATTGCGTGCATCTATGGACTAGCGGTAGTGCCGCTCCGGTGAACCTGCGGGACTGCCAGTTCCATGGCGGGCAGATCATCTCCAGCAATCTCACGATCAATTTCACCAATTGCCTGTTGGAACGGGTCAACTGCAATCTGGCGCCTGCCGACACCAATACGCCGGTATGTCGCAACAACTTCTTTTATGGTGGAACATTCGCCTTTTATCCGGCTCAGACCAACGCCGTGCTGAAAGACAATCTGTTTGATCAAACCATCATACCCGATGGCATTGGCGCCTTGGGCAACAGCTACGACGGTGGCCACAATGCGTATGTCGCCAATTGTAACCAATTGGATCCAGGTTTCCCATCAGACATTGTACTGACCAATTCACTGGCATATTCGGCAGGCCCGCTGGGCAGCTACTACCAACCGACCAATTCGCCGCTCATCTTTGCCGGCAGCCTGCCGGCCGGCCAGATGGGTCTGTATCACTATACCGTTTCCACCAACGAGATAGTTGACGGGACCAATAACGTGAGCGTCGGTTTCCATTACCTGGCGACCGATGTCAACGGCAATCCGCTCGACTCGGATGGCGACGGAATTCCGGATTATATCGAGGATGCCAACGGCAATGGAATTTTTGATGCGGGCGATTTTAGCGATTGGACCGATTTCTACAACGGCCAGTTGCCTTATATGTGGGCTTACAGCGGAGACGGCCAGAACGGACCGCTCAATGCGTATCTGCCCAGTCCATTGATCGTTCAGGTTTGCACCTATTTCGGAATACTGACCAATGCGCCGATTACATTCAGCGTGACTAACGGGCTTAGTATGCTCTCAGCGACCACCAACGGAGGGCCGCTAACGTCGAATTTGGTTGTGCGCTCAGACGTTCTAGGAGAAGCCAAGGTATATGTTTTCCTTCCGACCAATGCCCCTGCGACCAACTTCGTCACGGCTCTGGCCCAAAGTGGAGCAAACACGACGCGACCGGTTATATTCACCTGTTATGAGGGACAAGTGGATACACCGGTTGTCGACCCTGCCGGTGGGGCCAGTACGGTGATGCGAAACGTCACGGTCAGTTGCGCGAACAGCAATGCCGTCATCCATTACACCATCAACGGCAATGACCCGACTGAAACCGACCCGGCACTGACCAACGGGCAATCCCTGCTTGTACCCTGGCCTATGTCGGTCAGGGTCGATGCATTCGAAGATGGCATCCTGTTGCCCAGCGACGTTCAAACGGTCGGTTTTAATCTGATTCATCCCCTCGTCACCGGCCGCATGCACACCCTGGTCCTACGGCCGGAGGAGACGATCTTGGCCGGCGGTTCCAATGGCAGCGGCCAGTTGGGTGACGGTACTACAACCGACCGCACCAACCTCGTTGGCGTGTTGACTCTCACAACGGCCGCAGGCGTTGCGGCGGGTGCCATGCATAGCCTCGCTTGGACGACCAACGGATCGGCATGGACCTGGGGAGATGATTCCTACGGCCAGTTGGGCGATGGAAGCAGCAGCGGGCAACGGACCAGTCCGTATCAGATAACGAGCTTGAGCAACATCGTAGCCATGGCCGGAGGCAGTCAGCATTCGTTGGCGCTGGCCTCCAATGGCGTTGTCTGGGCTTGGGGAAACAATACCAGCGGTCAATTGGGTATTTCAAACACCACACAACATACAACGCCGGTCAAAGTCGTCGGCTTGAGCAATAACATCGTGGCGATCGCCGGCGGCGGCTTGCACAGCTTGGCTTTGGGATCCGATGAGATTGTCCGGGCCTGGGGCGATAACACCTACGGCCAGATCGGCGATGGTTCAACCACCAACCATTCAACCCCGGCACGCGTCAGCGGCCTCACCAATGCTGTGGAAATCGCGGGCGGTTACTCTCACAGCCTGGCGCTGGCCGCCGACGGAAGAGTTTGGGCCTGGGGATATAACAACTACGGCCAAATTGGCGATGGTTCAACCACCAACCATACGACTCTGGTCCAGGTTCATGGACTCTCCAACATCGTTGCCATCGCGGCAGGCGAATATCACAATCTGGCGCTGGCGCAAAACGGCACAGTCTGGTCGTGGGGTTACAATTCCCATGGCCAGATCGGAGATGGCACTATCACTACCCGGACAACGCCTGTTCAAGTGACAGGATTGAGCAATGTTCTCGCCATTGCAGCGGGCTGGGCACATAGTGCAGCGCTCAAAACGGATGGCACGGTGGTCATTTGGGGAAGCACCAATTATGGTTTGAATGGCGATTCAAGCACTGACTTCAGCACCAGTCCCGTCACCGCAGAACCAACGGTGGACATCAACTGGAATCCCCCGACCATTATCGTGCAGCCCATGAGCCAGAGCGTTTTCGAAAACGATACCGTCACGTTCACTGTCGAGGCGGTGGGCACCAATTTGACGTATCAATGGACGTTCGATGGCAATCCCATACCGGGCGCCACCGCCAGCAGCTATACCATCGATGCGGTTTGGGCATACAACATAGGCAATTATGCGGTTGTGGTGGGCACCGGACTGAATTCCGTCATCAGTTCGAACGCCTTCTTGTCTGTGTATATGGGAACCGGTACGCCTTGGGCAATGATGCTTTTTGGGCAGCACGTAAACTACACATTCAAGAGCGGGGTCACCTACATTGTATGGTCGCCCGTTCAGCTTTACGGCACCACCACCATCGAGGGCGGAACGGTGATCAAATATTACTACCCCAGTTCCAATGCCACCGTACAGGTGATCGGCTCGATAAACTGCAAAACTGAACCATACTTTCCGGCCTTCCTGACTTCAGTGGACGATGACACGGTAGGCGACTATTTCAACATGGGTTATGGCCCACAAGCATATTTCAACGGTACGGCTTATTTGGATCTGACACAGGCCACGAACGTGTCCCTCAGTAACCTACGCATCGCGTATGCTGATCAGGGCGTGATCACTCCGGCTTCCGGTCTGGATATTTGGGACTGTCAATTCTTGGAATGCAATTCAGCGATCGAAGATTGGACGGGTGGAACCAACCGCTTGCACAATGTGCTCTTTGCCAATTGTGGCTATGCTATTGAGGCCTACACCAACAGTTTCAAGGCAGAAGCCGAACAGGTTACAGCGGATGTCATCCATGGTTTTTGTAATTCGTCCATATCGCCGACCCTTTATCTAACCAACAGCATTATTTTAAGTGGGGGTTCCGATTCGGCTCTTGCCGGACCGACCGTTGTTGTGAATCCATCGTCCACAAACTTCCAGGCCAGTGGCGCCGGATACTATTACTTGGCTCCGGAAAGCCAGCTCCATCAGGCGGGCACAGCCAATATCAGCCCCCGGCTGGCGGCGGAATTTCAGAACCGGACGACATACGCGCCACTGGCCTTCCCGGCATTCATGCCGATCAATGGCGATTTGACGCTGATGCAACAAGTACCGCGTTATACCAATGGCGCTCCTGACCTCGGCTATTACTATGCTGCCTTGGATTACACCTTTGCCGGCAGCACCAATTTCGGCAACATCACGGTTCTGCCGGGAACAGCGGTTGGCTGGCGAGAAGAAAAACTTCCTGGCATGGGGATTTTTAGCGGTTGGACCATCTTTGGTCTCTACCTGCGGGAAGGTTCAACATTGATAAGTCATGGTACGCCCAATCGTCCGAATGTTTTCGTGGATTCGTCACTCATTCAGGAACAGTTTGAATTTTATACGGAAGCCGGTCTCGTGCCTGGCTATGAATCGCAGGAGCTGAACCCGCCATCGATGGATTTCCGGTTTTCCAATCTTTATGCCAGCCCCGAATGGTATCACTTATGGTCGGGCTATGATCAATGGATGTGTTTCGTTATATCGCTTGACAGTGTCATGAACTGGACAATGCGGGATTGCAATGTCCATGGTGGTTGTATCGATTTGGGGCCTCCATTAGCCAGTTATATCTTCGACCCAATGATTTTTGCCTCGTATGGATCGGGCTCCGTGGCCTGGACAAACAATCTATTCGACAGTGTTGACATTAACCTCAATCCGTCTTTCATCTGGGTCAATGACGAAGCGACCAATTGCGATCTGAGCTTCAATGCGGACCACAATCTCTTTCGAAATGCAAAACTGTTTGATGTTAACCCGATTCCAACGTCAACCGGCAACTGGGTGTTTGTAAACAATTTGTTCGAAAATGTGGATATATTTCAGAATTATTGGGGCGACGCGCAGCCGCTCGATTTCGATTACAATGCCTATTGGTCGCCGCCGGTTGACGCATTGTACTGGACTGGGTCCCATGGCCAACTGTTACCTGTCGGCGGCAACATGAGCGGCACGAACGATGTGATCTTAACGGACCGGCCGACGTATCTGCCGGGCTGTTTCGGCAGTTATTATTTGCCCACCAACACGCCGCTTTACGGCGCCGGCAGCGACACGGCGGCGAATTTGGGGCTTTATCATTATACCACCCGTGCCGATCAGTTTAAGGAAGGCGATGAACAGTCTGGTCACAAGGTCAACATCGGATTGCATTATATTGCAGCAACTAATTGTGTACCGATTGATATTGACAGTGATGGCATTCCGGATTACGTGGAAAATTGGCACGGGGACGGCATCAGGAATCATACTGATGAAACCGACTGGCAGAATCCAATGACGGACAATGCCACGAATGACACTTACAATTCAGTTTATGATGATGTTGACCTGTCTGGTGATGGACTGGTTGGTCGTATTAAAAAGGCGTTGGAGATGAATCCGCTTGATTCTAGCACACCGTTAACGCTTGCCAGGGTCTTCACAGGCGAAGAACCTGATATCGCAACGTTTGAAGTGCCCATAAGTTATGACATATTGACTAATATAGGCTGGCTACATATCAATGTGGATGGAATGGAAGCAGCTTTTTATGAATTAGACCCTGCTACAAACGGACAATGTTTATTAAAATGGAACACAACCTATGATTCGCCTGGGTTACATTACTTGTCCGCAAGATTGGAGTTAGGCGGATCTTGGCCTGATACAGCTATTTTCTCTGCTCAAAATACAGTAATGCCTTTCAATTCAACAAACGTTTTACGGTTCTTCGAAAGCGATACAATGTTTGACGACGCAGGCGCATATCTTGACGCCCAACTGCCCGAACCAAACGCGAACTATACGATACAGCTATATGATCCATCGACATCTCCACCCACGTATATCAAGGCAATCACCAATTCAACTTCCAATGGTATGATTCAGGAAGATTGGAATTTAACCTATGATGACGGAGTGACCGTATTTACTGGCGATACTGTCACCGCAGTTTTCAACGTCACGCTTTTGGATCCGGCTACCGGCAAACACTCAAAGACATTGCATAAGTTGTCCAGCAATGAACAAGGAAATGGCTTTGACTTCATTTATATGTATATGCCGACCAACGACGCTCTGCTCGGGAACTTTGGTATTTATTCGGGAAATCCAGGGGATGTATACAGTGCTATACAGTCTGTTGTTGACACTTTGCTTACACCGGTGAGGGCGAGTGGCGGCCATGACGATCATTATGACTCTTCCTTTAATCGCTACACCGGCCAAGATTTTCCGCAACAGCCAGGCATTCCCGGCTATGTCAATTCACGTTCAACGATTACTAACAGTTTGTATTCAAGCATGGCAGACGGCACAACTAAGAATTTTTATTGTTGGGCACATGGAAATCCTGGAGGCCAAAATGGCAAGGCTCTTACGGATTATAAAGGAGATGTCTATATGACTTCTGCTGAAGTTGCAAAGTGGCTAGGGAATCACTTCCATTCTGTCGGAGGTTTGTGGGCTGCAAATCCTTATCGTTTTGTATTTTTGGACGGTTGTTCGACGATGGACTCAAAAGATTGGAGACGAGCATTTGGAATCTTTCCGCTGGACACTCCTAATCGGGCAGGACGAAACAGGGTGGGGGCGCAAGCTTATGTTGGATGGGAAAAAGAACATGCCGCCCACTTTGCAACAGCCGACTTAGCTAAAGCTTATGCACAAACTCTGAATAGATTTTATGGAAGTTGGCTGGCGAAACAACCATTAGCCGTCTGTCTTCAGCAAGCATCAGATCCGCACATAAATCAATGTCCGTTGGCTGTGCCCGGCAATGAATTTGTTAAAGATATAAACGGAAATCTTTTCCACGGATCAACCAGTAAAATATACGTTAGCGGACATTCTGGCCTTACCCGTGACAATCTAAATCAGGCTTATGACAATTATACTCTCTATGTTCCTCCGACGGGAAATGAATAATTACAATGACTAAAAAGATGATCGAAAAGAGCCCGATGATGGCTTGCTTGGTATTTATTCTATCTGCGGGCAGTATGCATATGTCGATTCGTGCGATGGACACCATCTCTAGGAAGGCACTAGGCCTAAGCCTGAATGATCCGCAGTATAAAGATATAGTTGAGCCAACCAACTTACCTCCTAATGTGCCGCCTGCATACAATCCCGACGGAACGTATTCTTATGATGGTGAGAATTTCACTACCAAGGCATACCAAAATGAAGCCTTCAGACTAGTGCTGAAGGAAGCAAACAATGTCGCCAGAGAATTACAATTGCAGGAAAAGTTGCCAATTACAGAAACGGACTTGGCTGAAATATTTATTGCTAGTTATGGTTCTTCGCGAGTTGGCTTTAAACCGCTAGGAGTAATTTCCACAAAGGACTATAGTTATTGCGTATCAATTGATCACAAACTATGTTATGTTGAACGGGCGCACGAAAGTCAAGATGCCTTGAACTGGACAGAGCATTACAAATGGCCACTAAGTCGGTTGGATACTAATAAGGCATACCAATTGGCAACGCAATGGATGGCTGAAGCGCATATGGATGTCCAAGGACTAAATCGGGATTGTGAGGTGCATGTTGTTTCTGACCGTTATTGGAATGATCCAAAACTCGGCAAGAAAACTTTTGTCCCGATTTACGAAATTTACTGGCTTTCTCTCTTGAATAAAACGACGGGCTATGGTGAGGCAGCTTCGGTTAAACTGTTTGAACCGACAAAAATCCTTGTAAGTTTACGCGTAGAGGACCCGAAATACATTCTTCGTCCGCAAATTGTGTTTACTAACCTTGCGGAACTACTTTTGAACACGAACAAAACATATCCTTTGCTGCATCCTTGGCATCCAACTCTTGAGACCAATTACGATCCCAACTAATGTTTGGACGTATTGTTGGTCTTGTTTTGAATTGCAGGCAGAGTTGAAACTAATGATTCAAAATCTTTAAAACTGATTACTTGAATGTATAATTCTCCGAGCATGGTGCGTTTAAGTTATAACGGCAAGCAAGTCGACAGGAAGCGTCAAAACGGCGCACAACTGGTTCCATTCATTTGGATTGGTCATTGCCAGGTCACGTTCCCACCGCTCGACCCACTGCCGATAGATGCTTGCCAATTCGGCGAACTTCTTCTGGCTCAATCCGGCTTCTTTTCGTCGTGCCGCGACCAAGTCGCTGATATTTAATAACGATTTTCAACACTTTTGTAAGATTGATAACCTTCATCACTTCCCTCTCATCTGAAACGCCACCGCCAGCGCCGTTGCGTCAAAGATTCCCATGCGGCTGCTTTCACTCTCCCATTCACGGCGTTGCCGAAGCAGAAGACGCGCTCGACCGATACTTGGAACTCGTGCTCCGCATCTTCGAACGCCTGGAAGCGGAAGGAAAGCTTGATGCCATATGAGACCGGCGGAATGAGGGAAGGTGGTGGAAATTGCCAGGGCGGCAAAGTCATTTGCTTCAAATTGTTTATAAACCAAAAATACATTCACGATAACGAACGCCTGACGCTCCTATCGAATGCTTGTGGTCGATGAGACCTTATACTCCTGCCTTCGATCCCCCAACTGGAATGAGCGGACACCCGGTCGAACGGCTGACGACCTAATTTTCGGATACATTACTCTCAACCTGGCTGTCCAGAACTCTGCGCATCAATAAGAGCGAAAACTTGACTCCCTCCTTTTCTGGCATGAGGTCTTTCATGATAATCTGGATTTTATCTTCGTATTTTGCTGGAAACGATATTGAAATGTAATCGAACTGCTTGCGACTCGGGTCCCACATTCGATATTTCACCGGTGCGTGCCCTGCAAAACGGGTTAGGAAACGGTCGATTGTCCGACCAGGTTTAGACCAATTGATGAGTTCCTTCGTGATATTGACCCCGTCCCACGAATCGAAAAATGGAAAGTGGATCAAAACATTCCGAATGAAAAGGAAGAATTCCTTTGAGATTTCTGCCTCCATCGGAGGCCTCATTTTCTTTAAGGCCTCGAGAAAATATCCGATTGGTTCATATTCCAAAATCTCAGAATAAACCAAAAAGGCGTCTCTCATACGGCTGAAGCGATAATATGGATCCTTCTTCCAGAAAGCTTCGGCCATAGCCTCATCGAAGATATCGTAGAAAACGTTATAAGCCTGATTCAGGAAGACCAACTCCTGTTCAGTGGGCTTTTTTGAATCCTTAAGATCTTTCATTTTCGGATGCGTTATCGCGAAACAGCAGCATTACCACTTTGTATCCACGTAATATCCTGTTCGACCATGGCACCTGTATCCCGACTTGTCTTTATGTTCGCCGAGACTGTTATCGCGGTGTTTTTTTGTGAATTTGCGCCCACAGTAATTACACTGGTAAACATATTTTGGTCCGCTTGATCGAGAAGACCCGAAAATTCTCGAACGAGGAGCTTGGGCTGGCCTGTTCGGATCAAATAAATATCTGTCTTCTGGGATGTCGCCCGCCTTAGATAATTCGATTGGCGACCGCGGTGTAAATTTTTCAGTTGTGTTTTCCACACTTGTAAGGCCGCGCGGGAGTAATGACCTGATCCCTGGAGGACTGCTTCCGCCTGACAGATTGAATACATAGAAATATTCGTGTTCTCCGCCATCTCGCGCCTGCATGTATTTCAATGAGTATGGTTCTACGACCCGATCTGCCCCGTTATATCGAATCTTGAGAAGGGTTTGCTCGCGACCGGCCTTCATGATCGGCACCCGAAATTCAGGGGCAAAATAGGTGAACTGCGCAAATCCGTTGTCCGGGTAAGCGCCAAAGAGATTTTCGAGATCTGCGATGAAGACCGCAATCGCTTCTTCGATTCCAAAGAGCACTTGTTTGGCGCAAACCAACGACTTGGCCCAGTTCTCTTTGAAAAAATCAAACGGAGTGGCATGCAAGATATTTTTCAGCACGCTAGGATTTCTTCGAAAGATTGTCTTGTGGATTAAAGCATCGACAACTTCGTGCTTGTTCAAATTCCCGCCTAGGAGTTTGATCGAGTAGGCATAATCGAACAGATCCGGTGCATGCTGTCGTTGCAGGAGGCACTTGAGCTTGGTTGCGATGATCTCTTCGAGCTTCATGCACCTGATGCTGCATGCGACTGCGGCCGCGTCGGAATACGGATGGATAAGCGGCACCGTTTGGATGTCCAGCAACACTTTGTCGAAGCGAGTAATGTCCATCGATATCCGAATTTTCAGATCATCTCTTTGACCGTAAAAATCTTTGAAATAAATTCGCATTTCGTAGACACGTAGGCCGGGAATTGGCGATTCAGAAGCAGAGAATTTTTCATCGATTCTGTTTTCCTCCTTGATGAAAGCGATGCCGGCCTTGTCCTGAATGAAATCGCACACCTTATTTATTTCAGCGAGCAACACGGCTTGATCGATATCATTTGGAATGCCAAAATCGAGGTCATATGAAAAACGGGTGTTCGCGAAATATCCTTTTCGGAGAGCATTCCCTCCCTTCAAAAAGATTTCATCTTTAAGGCTACTTGCCGTAAAAATGCCGAATAACAGCCAGCCAAAAACATAATCGCGTTCCACGTTGGCGACGTGTATTTCAAATTCTTCGGACTTCGATTCTATTTCTGCTCGGTCAATCACATCGAGCATTATACTCAACCCTTAGGCTTTGAGAAGCCGCAAACTTGTTATTTATACCAATTTAGTGCGCGCACCGGGATTCAGTTGGAACACTATTCAGAATACCATACTGCGCTGGAATGAGATATTTGAGGGTATAAACATTCCAATCTGTCCAAGTTGACCGCTCTCTTCCCTGACTGATTCAAAAATGTGAATCCCGACTGACAATTTTTGGGTCGTGCTCCAAATCGCAATATACCTGATCGCCAGGGCCAACACAGAGTTTCACACCGTCAATATCGCACTTTTCCCTGTCCTTGTTTTCTACTGGTTTTGACCACCCTTTTGGAATCCTTAAGAATATCTTCATGGCCCATCCAGTATGCCATATTCACACTGTTTTGGGTAGCCAGCGTGGTTCATTCGCTTCAAAAACAGCTCTGGCAAATCCGTTCGGGGTCTCAGCTCGTAGTGTCGCCCTGTTTTCTGAAGGCGGGAGTCGGTGCATTCGGCTGCCTTCAATGGGGGGTGACTCGTTTAGCCTTCGGCATCAAAAACCCATTTCCGATCCAAAGACACGTTTTCTTGGTATACGCATCACCCGGTGGGTCCAGGCAATGGCCTGTTCAAAAGTTATATCCCCAAATGGGTCACACCCCCGGCAAACTCGGTAGCAACGCAGTGTTACAAGAATGATTTGGAAACCACCGTAGCCGTGAAAGAAACGTGGTGGATCAAGGGAGCGCCCCGAAGTTGGTTGGTCCAGGTAGCAAAGCTACCCACCGTTACAGAAGACCCCAATTATCCGAAGGTTGTCGCTCTTTTGTTCCCATCAGGCTATGGCACAGACAAAATCGCTTCTTAACGAATAAATCCTGTATATCTACCTCAATTGCAACGTGTTACATAGTAGTGTAAATATTTACTAAATCTGAAGCATTTTACCCTTGGACAGCATTTGTCCAAGGGGATAAAGTAAAACTATATACGAGAACCCGAATTATTTGGGCTAAAAAATGAAGATGAAGGAACATAAACAACGCGCATCTGGTGTAAATGAAGGCTTGATGCGAATTACCAACTGCGTAATTTTGAATGACGACGGAGCAATTTTTTATGAACAAAAAGCATATTCTACTGTTTAGTTCTGATGCTACGGAACTTTACAAAGCAGACATATTTCGGGTTCTCGCGTTACCGAACGAACATACGATCCAGTTTCGCTATGAACGGAAATACGTGCTGGATACTCTTCGTGATAATCCCTCTGCACTTGTCGGCCGTGATGCCGTAATATTCTTTTTGGCTGGCAATGTTAAAACGACCGAGCCGAAAGACAGGGTATTGACTCGTTATCCTATTCGTGCGTGCAAAATCAAAGACGCGTTCCATGATAAGGGGACAGAGCAGTTAATCCTAATCTTGGAGTTACAAGGTTTTACTTCCTGTGAAATCGACGCTGACACTGACGTACATCGACTCCCTCTAACCGCATTTGTAACGGAAGCCGACCTCAAAGACCTTAGGGCAAGTTCTTGGATCGACAGGGTGCGAGCTGTCGAAGCCCACTTTGAAAACACGCTTTTTTACCGACTCGAAGGCGTGCTTCTTGGAACAAAGCTGATCAAGCCTTCCTATTCAGCATCAAGACGTCGTTCATTTTACGAACTCATTGAGGAAAAGGAGTACTCGATTGAATGTAATTGTTACGATCGCACCGGCGGCGTTACACCACTTCAAATTCGATGCGAATCAAATGATGTTTTTTTGCTAAACCTGTTTGAAAGCGGAGTTAGGGCCCGGTTGGACACCCAAAGAATTCCTTTAACAACTCGTGGTATAACGAGCGGATCAGCACCGGCGTACGCTGTATTTTGGACCGGGGAATCTTCACAAAAAGACCCAAACCAATTAAAACTGTACTGGCGAATAGTTCGAAATCCAGTGAAAACAACATTGTTTGGTGTACTTACAATTGCAGCTGCCATTGGATTAGGCCTCAGTCAACGCGTTTTTCGAGATGCCACTGGCAATCTGGTAACACTCCATGATGCACTGTTACAATTACTCGGAGTGATTTTGCTCGCACTCGCCGCGGCTCAACTCTTTCGCTTTTTCAATAAGACATAGTTGTTTCAGCTACACTCACAAATCCATTGTCGAAGGGTTCAATCAATGATCCATTGGGATCTTAAAACGGTTGCTGCTGTATTTTATTTGTTTGGAGATGTGAGCTGAAATATCCATTTGGCACCAATCCCATCGCTAAATGCTTCTGGATAGTAGCGGGATGGAACACTAATTACCATAGTAATCGATGGAATGATGGAAGATAAAATCCAACATCCCACTGTTTGCAACTTTGAACCCAGTATCGCTAGATGTACATCATATCGAACAAGCAATGAATCATCTGTTAAGAGTAAAGCAGAAAGTTGCTTTAGCGTTCTAAGATATCCGAATGTACTCATGGTTTTCACAGGCCATTCTTTGATTAGATCCTTATTGATCCTTTTTAAGGCTGCCAATCGCCAGTGATTTTCTGCCAATCGCGGTCGTCCTGCAATAAAGAGGAATTCTGCATAATCTTCTTCACCCAGCACGGCGGCCAAGCGAGCACATTTGAAAGGTAGAAACCCGATTAACGCCCTGCCACTCCCGGCCGAGTCATAACCTTCGTGTCCAGGAATCAATTCGACTTGATGAGCATATCCAGATATCCATGGTTTCGCGTCGATTAAATCCGCTAAGGTTTGATGGCCAGAGAGTTCTCTGTTCAATTGTTTCCAGCCAGATTCTTTTGGCCAATATTCTTTTGGTTCGCTATACGCAATCAATATTTTCCGGTTCGAAACAGTAGCCGTATCTAAGGCTCCAAATAGCCCTCTGTTTGAAATGGAGGTAATATCGATAATGACGTTATCAGCATCGATAAGATCAATCGCTTTAGATACCCATTTGCCTTCACTATCATTTTCGACAAGTTGCCAACGTTTTGGAGCGACTTTTTGGGCCGCCTGCTCGAATCTGCTTTGGAACTTTGTATTAATCTCCTTGTGATGTAGGTCTGAATAGCGATTTATAATAACACTCGAAATCTCGGTGTTTGTTTCAGCTAGGTTTTCAAGAATCCCCAACGAGCGTTCTTCGAACCCTTGCGTGACAATTAGACCGATCTTTTTTCCCTTTGTTATTTGAAATTGATCGAATGGAACCTCGCTTGTCGCACGTGATAGGTATTCATCGCATCGTTGCTTTTCAATCCCGCTTCCTTTTATATGAATGCTGCCAATCATTTTATGTCAATTGTAATTCATCGTTCGGTTGGGGCTGGCTCCATATCGTTTTCGGCTCTAAGAGCCATCGTTCATACTCTTTTAGAGTAATCGCTACGCAACCCTTACGACTTGGGCTGAAGGGAAAACAAGGCGCGAACAAACGTCGAAAGAAAAGTCTACGCGTTGGTAGTCCACTTTTACTTTTTCCTGCTCCACCTGAAATTAATACACTATGCCTTAGCAAGGCATCATGCATTGCTTGTGCGGAAAGATTCAAATCTCCTTCCCCTTCAATTTCAATTCGAAGCCTTTCATCCGCATCTTTTCCCTTAGATTTGAGTAAATAATTCTTAATCAAATGTCCAATACCCACAGCAAAACCATGGAGTTTTTCTCCATATTCAGCAGTCGCGTGCAGGTCTGCTAACTGCCGTTGAGCAAAACGTTTGATTATATCGTCCTGTTGCTTAGGTGTAAGTTTTTTTCGCGTTCCTTCCCACGATCCTTTTGTTAATGCATGCAATAGCTCGATTATAAAACTAACGTCACCTGAGCAAAGGCTACAAAGAAGTCCAAACCCGTGAAATCTTGCATCGCCCGGTCTTGTTAGGGTACGAATGTAATTTCCAAAATTGGTTTCAGACTCGTGCTCCCCTAACAACTGAAGCAATTCCTTCAGACTACCTTTCTTCGTTGCCCGGAATCTCGCTTGGAGGATTTGCTCAAAAAATATTCGCCCTTCCTTTTCGTCGGCTTGAAAATAAACCTCGCCAAAATTAAGTTTTGTCAATTCGCGGCCCTCTCTATATTTGCGCCCAAGACTATCAGTCAAGATCGGCCCATCACCTTCGCTGCTAATTTTTATTCTGAGTTCACTTGATAGTCTAAAAAGAACCGGATTGTAAGCACACTGCGCAATTGTGGGGAGTACAGTTACGCTATAGTCATCTAACATAAACCATATCTCCTTCGATCGACCCCATGTTGTTCGTCGGACAGCTTGTGCAAGGCGATGCAGCACGTCGTCACGACACAAATTAGAAGGGTGGTACGCAGCTGGATTGCTTAAATTCGATAGTGCCATCAGCCTTCGATCCAGCACTTCTGCCACTCCCTCAATCCGAGGTGAATGAGATTGTTCACCATCGCTCAATAAATCTTCGATCGCTGCTTGGAGCACTTTCAAATCATCATCCGTCAAAATTACGATTTGTTCCGAGTGCAACCAAATGAAAGTTCGCAATACCTCAAAAGCAAAATGAGTATTTAGGAATTCTCTACAGAAATCCTCCGCTACAGATTTATCCTGTGATTCTAATTTTTTGAATGACGACCGAATAAAGGGTGTCCTTAATTGTCCCACATTTATCAAAAATCCGATGTGTGGCATTGCTTGAAGCCGCCGTTTAACGTCGTTTGGAGTGCTTTCTGTTGCTAGTGGCCTTGCATTACTTGCGATTGAAAGAAATCGAAGAAACATTGTTTTGCCACATCCACGCGGACCGACGACAAAGACAGGTTCTGATTTTTGAATCCTATCCTGCCAGCCCAGAGAATCTCGAAAAAGGGGGATTATATCTTGAGGAGCCAAATTTAGTGCGTTCGTATTAGCAAGTGGCTCTGTAAATGAAATCTTAATCTGTTCCTGCATCTCCTTAAAAGAAGGGTAATTATGACCGGTGGCGCATTCTGTCAAAGCAGCATGCATTTCAGCAATAACATCGGTCGGTTTTAAACTCCGTCGAGAAACATTGCGATCTGAAAGCTGGTGTGCCAGACGTTGGAGGCGTCCCGCAAAGCTTCTGTCTGCGGGAGTCAGACGATCGCTATTTCCAAGCTCAAACCGTAAGACAAGGTTGTAAATATGTTTGGCTAAATAACTATAATCAGAACGATCACCGTGTTCAGGTTCTCCGGACCGTAATGGTTTCGTTGATCCAAAGTCTATAAGCTTGGCTTCGAATCTTTCTGGTAGATTTTCGTCCAATCCAACTTCTCTAATAAGTACATTGTCGTCATGTAGATCATCATGCCAGAGCCCGTTCGTATGCATTCGATTTAACCCGCTTGCAATGCCGCTAAGTATCGCAACTACATCGGCCTTGGTTAGCTTCAGCGAATCGTCATCAACAACTTTACTCAATGGTCGCGCGTTGGGAATAAAATCAAAGACCATGCATAGAACTTCTATCTCTTTCCCGTAGATTTTTATCTTGACGGTAAGGCGACGTACGAATCTAGCAATATTGCGATGAGGCGAACAAGCTACGAGTGCCCTTGCTTCTTTATCGGCCATTGCTTCATCCTTGAGACGGTGTTTCGGGATTATCTTGACAGTGAAGGGTTGAAAGTTGTCTTCCACTTTTAACGTCCAACCATTAAATCCCCTGCCGATGACTTCTTTTGGTTCATATTCACCTATTGCGACCTTAAGTAATTTGGATCCGACATTAATTGTCTGCCCACATTGGCCACATATCCCATCGCTTTCTTCAGCTTTTCCAGAACAAAAAATACAACCAAAATCTTTCTTAGACATAATGATTACATACCCTCCGTTTCAGGCTTGTGCTGAAAGAGCTGTTTAGCTATCGTGTTCAGCCTGTCCAAAACCTGACTAACTGCGTAGCCGGATACAAAAGCAAGACCGTAAAGCAACAAATGGCCTTCTTTCGATATTCCCACGTCTGGCATCGTTGACAGAGCATTAAATCCAACAAAGCTGAGTGTATACGAAAGAGCTCCAAGAATTCCGCCCAATATTGGACGCGTAAGATAATAAAACGACCATCCCAAATCCCATATCACTACAGGGGTTGGCTTTTTATTTGCACGGTTTGTGCTTTCTGTAATCAATATTTGATAATATTTGCGTGCAGTTGCCATTGCCGCCCCCAACATGCCAAAGCCACCACACATCACATGCGCTCGTAAGAGTTGGAACCTTCCAAAGTCGCCAAAAAGATTTACATGCACTGCAACGACCAAGAATACTGATGCTAACAAATACACAATTAGCACTATACCAACACAGTAACAAATCGCTGGTCGATGCGTGAATCCGCCAGGTTGATCGCCTTCTGCGCTGCTTATCATAGCTTTGAAATTCTAGGCAGAAGTCTGCTAAATGTAAATCAAAACTTTATATGAGGGTTAAACGCTCTCTTCCCAGCACATCGGAGATGGTGCTTCTTTTGTCGCGAGATCTACTGAGATATTAAAAACGACCCGTTTTAGGTCGTTGTGCTTCACAAAATGATGCTAATATATTAATGATCACTCCGCTAAGACAATGATCGTTACGGAGCGACCAGATTCTGTTATAATCTGGAATTTTAGACCGCGTGTAGAGTAATGCATTGAAAATAAACAGCCTCCGTGCTCCAAGGCTCTTTCATTTGCATCCGAAGTGCTTACATCCTGAATACCCCAATCACCTCGGATGTGCCTTGATAACGCATCTAGGACGTCATCCTTTGGAATAGCATTCAGTACATTCGGGGCTATCATGATTTGCCCAAGAAAAAACTTAGCTTTTGGCCTGCTAAGGCCAAAGATTAGGTTTGGCATTGAAACTCCTTTTGTTGAGTTTGTATAGAACGAACGTTCTACGTACAACTCTAACAAATCTCAACAACGACTTCAATGTGACCTGGGGATTACCATTTCATTACTAAGTGATCCTAAAGTCTTTCACATGAAAATTGCGAACGCTCTTCTCGACCTCAGCATTGTTTTTTCGGTTGCCTAACCATCGTGTCTTCCAGTGATCCACCAGCCTATTGAGTGGATAGTCATAATATTTCAGCCTGACGTGTTCGCCTTGCAAAAACTCCTTAAAATTTTCGGCTAACGGGATTGCATATATTTCTCTTTGGAATGAATGCTTCAATAGGAAATCTGAATCAAAACCTAATACGTCTGCCGCTGTTCGTATTACCCGCATCCTCCATACCGGTCCATCGCCAAATCTGTTGGTTACTAAAATGTTGTTGGACTCTAGTAAGGCACGCATTGCGTCGAAAGTTTCGTCTGTTAAGTGTAATGTGCCATAGCCTTTTGTTTTCCCAATAGAAATATATATCAATCGATTATCATACTTGATACGATTGTACTGTGAACTTTTACCATACAGGCTAGTAGTGAAAACGCACGCTAGTCTATTTGCTGTTCGCTTAGAAATGTTCGTAACCTTTCCCCTGTATTTCCGCTCGAAAATATCTCTGACTTCGTTGGAGGCAATGAGATATGAAATCAATTTGCCGCCTAAGATGTAGTTGTAAGGAGGTACAGCTCCCAATACATAAGCATCCATTGCGTACACTAAATTTTTAGTGCGCGCGTTTTTATTCCAGCCAATCCATTTGTCACGGTCAGGAATGTGAACGATTGAACTGCCGAGAGCCGCAATCCCTATGAGAGGTCTTTGTGGCAATGCGTTGTCGCGGATCAGAAGCTTGATTCGCCGGCCAACATATTCACTATATGGAGAAGACCAATAAAAGCGGAAAAAACGGAATATATCAAGTTGTTTTTGGGTCTGGCAAACTTCAATAACTGGATCTATTCCTGATTCCCAGACCAAATTTCCATCGGACAAATTCTGTTGTGCAATTTCTGTATGCTCCTTAATCCACGCGGCGTGTTTCACAAGTGACTCTTGCCTTTTAATTAGCATTGAATCTTTGATGATTTGCTTATTGTAAAAGGCGGGCGGTGTGATAAGTACACTATTCGTTCTGAATGTTATTTCCCAGCCTAGCCGGAGTAAATCGCGTACAATTAGAATCCTAACCTTTTCCTCGGGAGATTTACTTCCAATGGAAAACTCAGCCCCCTGCTCAGAAAGAAGCTTATGTAAATCGCTGTTGCGCCTGAATGGAATATTTAACATCTGAGCTTGGTTTCTTTATAAGGAGACATATTTTGAAGGTTTTTAGTTCATATGCCCATAATAATCAATCCCTAATTGTTCACTGTCCCTCATTTCAAGGAATGCATACAAGAACGCCACTTCACTTTTGCGCTCGAATTTTCACCATCACACTGCACGGCCTACAAACATAGTATGTAGGGGCTGACGCCCGCGACGATTGACTTCCACGGCTTAACCGCCGCACCACTGGCTCCCCAACGTGTCGTCGGCTACCGCCCGACTTATCGCTTTCTCCCTGCGGGCTAGCCGGGTAAAGGACACTAGCCGTTGTCCTTTACCACAAAGCG
>Ga0335078_10000191_pt1 | contig 101848 bp, 94 predicted proteins | sample Lox_Sample_32_FD_206711 | JGI IMG/M metagenome (GOLD analysis project Ga0335078, IMG submission 206711) | Soil microbial communities from Loxahatchee National Wildlife Refuge, Florida, United States - Lox_Sample_3.2 | ecosystem: Environmental > Terrestrial > Soil > Wetlands | place: USA... | reverse complement strand
GGCCACCTGCCGGTCAAGATCACGATTGGTCGCGGCGATGACCCGCACGTCGATCGGAATCTCGTCGGTGCCGCCGACCGGGCGCACGCAGCGCTCCTGCAGCACGCGCAGCAGCTTGACCTGCATGGTCATAGTCATTTCACTGATTTCGTCCAGAAAAATCGTGCCCTTGTCGGCCACTTCAAACAGGCCGCGCTTGTTCTGGTTGGCCCCGGTGAAAGCCCCTTTCACGTAACCGAAAAGTTCACTTTCCAGCAGGGTTTCCGGAAAAGCTCCGCAATTGATGGAGACGAAGGGCTCGGTAGCGCGTGGCGAGCAGACGTGAACCGCCCTGGCGACGAGTTCCTTGCCGGTGCCGCTTTCGCCATAGATCAGAACCGTGCTCTGAGTAGACGCTACGGTACGGATCGTCTGCTTCAGCTTTTCCATGGCCGGACTGACGCCCACGATGTTGTCGAGTGAATTGCGCGTGGCCGCGTCCCGCTTGAAGGCAAAATTCTGCCGGCTGAGGGCCATTTTTTCCAGCGCCCGGTTGATCGCCAGCTTGATCTCGTCGACCAGGCCGGGGGATTTGCGGATGTAGTCGGTGGCTCCTCCCGCTTTCACGGCCTGCACGGCCGCTTCGTAATCGTCCACCGCGGTGATGAGGATTACAGCGGAGTCGGGCGAAACCTGGTGGGCGTGGCGCAACACTTCAATGCCGTCGGTGCGGGGCATCTTGATGTCGGTGACGATAACGTCGTAGAGCGCGCCGTCCAGCTTACGTTTCGCGACATCGCCGGAATTTACCGTTTCCACTTTGTGGCCGTCGCGGCGCAAGGCGATGTCCAGCATTTCGCAGATGGAGCGCTCGTCGTCGCAGACCAAGATGTTACCCATGCGCCCCTTCCCCGGCGGACGCCGTGGCCAAGGTGGGCGAGGACGCGCCGCTCTGCGTACTCTGCGGAAGTCTTACTGCCTTTTCGGCGGCCGCCCGTCGCAGGCGCAGAACAAACACCGCGCCATGCCCCTCCCGGGAGCGCGCCCACACTTTACCCTCATGCGCCTGCACGATCTGATACACGATGGCCAGCCCGAGGCCGGTGCCACCTTCGAACTGCGACTGGAATGGCTCGAAGACTTTTTCGATGAGCTGCGGACTCATGCCGGGGCCGGTATCGGCGAAGTTGATCTGCCAGTCGTCTTCCACGGTGTCGACGGAGACGGCCAAAGTTCCACCCGTACGCATGGCGCGCACAGCGTTCTCGCAAAAGTTCCAGAAGACCTGCTTGATTTTGTCTCCGTCGGCCTGAGCCCAGGCTTGTTTGCTGGAGTATCTTCTTTCGACCCGGATATGGGAGTTCTCCGCCGCCAGGCGATGTTCCAGCAAAGTCAAGGTATCCTCAAGCAGCGGCATCAGATCTACTTTTTTAAATTGATACTGCCGGCCGCGGGAGTAAGCCAGAAAATCGGTAATGATGCCATTCAGGCGCTCGGACTCGCGGGTCACAATCTGCAGCAGCTGGCGTTGTTCCTCGGTGAGATTAGGAATGCCGGAAAGCAGGCTGACCGAGCCGGCAATGGAGGTGAGCGGATTACGAATCTCATGGGCAATTGCCGCCGCCAGCCGGCCGACCGCAGCCAGGCGATCCTGCATCCGCACTTCACGCTCCAGGCGGCGGATTTCGGTCAGATCATCGAAGGTGTAGACGTATCCTACGGTGCCAGCTTCGGGGACCACTAAAGCCGACCCCTGCACTCGCAAGGTTTTGCGATAGCCGTTGGCGCCCAGGCAGCGGACTTCTCCGTGCGGGCGTTCCGAATCCGCCTGCGGGAGAGGATCAAGGAACAAGCGATGGATGGGTTGCCCTAACAGCTCTGCCTCGGAGTGTTCCAGCAGACCCTGGGCGGCGGTGTTTACCAGCGTGATGTGGCCGTCCAGTCCGGTGGTCATCAATCCGCCGGTGATGGACTGAACGATATTTTCGTGCAGCGCCTGCAGGCTTTCCAGCGCGCCGCTGGTGTGCTTCAGTGTCACATCTACCTGGCGCAACTTGGCGGCCAGCAGTCCGGCAAGATAAGCGACGGCCAGATATCCGAAAAGGTTTACGAAAATGATGGCCTGCAGCGCCTTCCATTCAGGATGAGTCGTCGAATATGAGGGAATTACCTCGAAGTAGCTCAACTCGAGGACGGTTCCATAAAGAATGAAGGCCAACGCCGAAGTCAGATACGCCCACACCCGCGGAAGCAGAATGCAGGCCATGATGATGACCAGGGGGTAAAGAAAATTGAAGGAACTATCCACGCCTCCGGTGGCATAGACCACCAGGCTGACGAGCACTAAATCCGTCACCACCTGCAGCACCGACTGGATACGGTATTCCTGCCAGAAAGAAAGCAGCAGCAGATAAAAAATGGAGATGGTGTACCACAGGACAATGACGTTGACGAACAAACGCAAAGGGAATGCGCTGGGCGTAAGCTGGGCGATGGCCAGCTCGATTCCCAATAAGAATGTCAGGATGATGATGCGGACTTTGACCAGCCAGGCCAGCCAGAGGCGCTCATCGAACATGGATTGCATTTCTCTTCCTAATGGCGTTTAGCTGAGGGTCTCAAGCCACCGCGGTCGAGAAGGATGCGGCGGCTTCTCCTCACGCTATTCGCTTGCCGATCTCCAGTCTGACGGCGCGACTAGCCGGACAGCTTGGCGATCATGGAGAACAACGGCATGTACAGCGAGATCACGATGCCGCCGATGGTGACACCCAACAAGCCAATGATGATCGGCTCCAGCATGGCCAGCATGTCCTTGGTAGCCGAGTCGACTTCCTCCTCGTAAAAGTCGGCAATCTTCTGCAGCATCGAGTCCATGGCACCAGTCGCTTCGCCGACTCCGATCATCTGCGTCACCATGTTGGGGAAGACACCGCATTCGCGCAAAGGATCGACGATGGTGCGGCCTTCTTCAATCGCCTTCCGCACCCGCATCAGAGCCTCTTCCAAAACTTTGTTTCCAGAGGTGCGCGCGGTGATGCTCAGGCCTTCAAGGATAGGAACACCTGAGGTGATCAAAGTGCCCAGGGTTCTCGTGAAGCGGGCCACGGCAATCTTCCGCAGCAAAATGCCAAGGACCGGCAACTTCAGCAGCACCCAGTCCATGTAATAGGCTATCCGCGGATTCTTGCGCATCTGTTTGAAGCCGTAGAACAGGCCGCCGGCGCCGAAGATGAAGAACCACCAGAATTGGCCGACGAAGCCGCTCAGCCCAATGACAATGCGCGTGGGCAACGGCAGGTCCACGCCCAGTCCGGCGAACAGGTTGGCGAAGATCGGCACCACCCACTTCAGCAAAGCGGCGACGATCAGCCCGGCCAGACTTACGACCGACACCGGGTAGATGAGGGCGGACTTCACCGCAGCGCGCAGTTTCACGGCCTTTTCCACGTACACCGCCAGGCGCTGCAAGATGATGTCGAGAATACCGCCGGTTTCGCCCGCCTCGATCATGTTGGTAGTCAGGTCATCGAAGACCTTGGGGAATTGGCGCATGGCATTGGCCAAAGTCGCGCCACCCTCGACCGTGGTGCGAACCCCGGTGAGCGTCTTCTGAAACGCCTGGTTTTCCTGGTTCGCCGCCAGAATCTCCAGGCATTGCACCAGCGGCAGGCCGGCGTCGATCATGACGGAGAACTGCCGGAAGAAGATGGCGATCTCCTTGACCTTGACCTTCCCCGAGCCGAAGGTGGGCATGACGAATTCCTTGCCCTTTTCCCGGATCGCGCCCGGAGTAATGCGCTCGCGGCGCAATTGCATCGCCAAGGATTGTTTGTTGACGGCAACCCGCTCGCCCGTGACCTTTTCTCCGGTCTCGTTCTTCCCCGAAAATGTAAAAACTGGCATGGTTAACCTCGCTTCGCTGCGTTACTTTTTTTCTCCGGCGCGCTTATCACGCCCCGGCTGTCCTTCGAAATCTCGCTCACACTACCGTTTAGCGGGGGCTGCGGCTTTCGCCATGCCCGCCGGCTGGTTGCGTCCCAAGAGGGACGCTCCACGATTAATCATCTCGGTCAACTCGTCCTGGTTGCTGGACCGGGAAAGCGCCATTTCCATGCTGATCTGCTTCTGGAAATAAGCTGTGGCCAGGGCCTGATTGAAAGTCTGCATCCCAAACTTGTCCTGCCCCGACTGCATGGCCGAGTAAATCTGGTGAATCTTGTCCTCACGGACCAGGTTGCGCACGGCGGCATTGGGAACCAGCACTTCCATGCACATGGCGCGGCCTTTGCCGTCTGCCCGAGGCAGCAAGCTCTGGCACATGATGCCTTCCAGCACCAGCGACAACTGGGCCCGAATCTGCGGCTGCTGGTGCGCTGGAAACACGTCGATGATGCGGTTGATGGTCGAGGAAGCCGAATTGGTGTGCAACGTACCGAAAGTGAGGTGGCCGGTTTCCGCAATGCGCAGCGCGGATTCAATGGTTTCCAGGTCTCGCATTTCGCCGATCAGCACCACATCCGGGTCTTCGCGGAGCGCGGCGCGCAAGGCATCGGCAAAACTCTTGGTATCGGCGTGCAACTCGCGCTGGTTGACCACGCAGTTCTTGTTCATGTGCACGAACTCGATGGGATCCTCGATGGTCAGGATGTGGTCGTGGCGCTCGGTATTGATCTTGTCGATCATGGCGGCCAGGGTGGTGGATTTCCCGGATCCGGTCGGGCCGGTGACGAGCACCAATCCACGCGGCTTTTCGCACATCTTGCTCACGACCGCGGGAAGCCCAAGCTGATTGAAGGACTTGATCTCGAAAGGAATCAAACGGAAAACAGCCGAGGTGGCGCCGCGCTGATTGAACACGTTGGCACGGAAGCGGGCCAGGCCTTTCATACCGAAGGAGAAGTCCAGTTCGAGGTTTTCCTCGAAGCGGTGCTTCTGGGAATCGGTCATCACGCTATAGGCCAGCTGCTTGGTTTCCGCCGGGGTCATCTGCGGCAGGTCCAGCGGCACGAGATGGCCGTGGACGCGGATTTGCGGCGGCGAGTTGGTCGTAAGATGAAGATCGCTGCCCTGCATTTCCAACATTCTTCGCAACAGATCGCTTAACGAGAGCGACATCGTTTGTCCCTTCCTTCTCCGCCGGGAGTTTAGTGAATCGTCTCCCGGGCTACTTCTTCCAACGTGGTTTGTCCCAAAGCTACTTTGATCAGCCCGCTGCGACGCAAGGTGATCATGCCGCGTTCGATGGCTTTCTTCTTCAGTTCGACCGCCGACGCTCCCACCAGAACCAGTTCCCGGATTTCGTCATCCACTTCCATGACTTCATACAAGCCGGTACGGCCTTTGTATCCCGTGTTATTGCAAACGGTGCAGCCTTTGCCTTTTTGAATCTTGACGGTCTTGGCCTCTTCCGGCGTATAACCCTCGTCGATCAGAGTTTGCTGCGGAACCTCGACGGTTTCCGTGCAGTCCTTGCAAACCCGCCGCACCAGCCGCTGAGCGCAGATGAGATGCACCGAAGTGGCCACCAAAAATGGCTCGATACCCATGTTCATAAGGCGCGTGATGGTTTCGGGGGCTCCGTTGGTATGCAGAGTCGAAAGCACAAGGTGACCGGTGAGCGCGGCCTTGATGGCAATTTCCGCGGTTTCGAAGTCTCGAATCTCGCCCACAAGGATGATGTTGGGGTCCTGCCGGAGGAACGCGCGCAGCGCGGCTGCGAAGTTCAGCCCGATCTGCTCCTTCATCTGCACCTGGTTGACGCCGCCCAACTGGAATTCAACCGGGTCTTCGGCAGTCATGATGTTGGTGTCGACGGTATTCAAACGGGAGATAGACGAGTACAGGGTGTTGGTCTTGCCGGAACCCGTTGGTCCGGTCACCAGCACCATGCCGTAAGGCTTCAGGATGGCTTTTTCGAATTTAACCAAAGACTCGGGCTCGAAACCGAGTTTGGTCATATCGAGGCGCAGGTTTTCTTTGTCGAGCAAGCGGAGCACGATCTTCTCGCCCCACAATGTGGGCAGGGTGCTCACGCGGAAATCGAGTTGCTTTTTGCGGCCGCCGATGGCCATTTTCAGCATGATGCGTCCGTCCTGCGGCAGCCGCTTTTCACTGATGTCCAGCTTGGCCATGATCTTCATGCGGGAGATGATGGCGTCCTTCAATTTCAGCGGCGGTGACATGATGCTTTGCAGCACGCCGTCAATGCGGAAGCGCACGCGAAACTCTTTCTCGTAAGGCTCCATGTGGATGTCGCTGGCGCCCCGTTTCACCGAGTCGGTGAGAATCAGGTTGACCAGCTTGACGATGGGAGCCTCATCGGCCGCTCTTTCCAGATCGGCGAGGCCAACCTCTTCCTGCTCGGCTTGCAGCTCGACGTCGGCTTCGTCCATCTCCGTCATCGACTGCATGACCTGCTCGAGGTCTTCTTCCTTGGTCGTGCCGTAGGCCTTGTCGATGCCTTGCAGAATCGAGCTTTCTGAGGCCACCACCGGCTCGATATTGAAGCCGGTCATGAACTTGATATCGTCCATGGCGAAGACGTTGGTGGGATCGACCATGGCAATGGTCAGCGATGCGCCGACGCGGCTCAGAGGAAGAATCTGGTAGCGCTTCGCGGTCTCGTAGGGAATCAGTTTGACGACGGAGGGATCAATCTCGAAATAGGAAAGGTTGATGGCAGGAACGCCGTACTGCCGCGAAAGAAAGTTGGTAACGTCTTCGTCGGTAAGGAAGCCGAGCTTCACCAGGGCGGCGCCCAGGCGGACGTTACTTTCCTTCTGAACTTTGACTGCCTGCTCCAACTGCTCTGGGGAAATGATCTTCTCTTTGACCAGAAGATCTCCCAGCCGTTGAGACATACCTCGATCTCCTATCCGTGTGGCAGAGAATTGCCGAAGCCTTCCCTTGGCCCACGCGAACTGCTGCTGTTTGTAGGGGGAAATCGCAGCCTATTTCGCGTTGACATAAATTGTCAACGCAGAGGCGTTACTGCGCGAGTAACTTTAGTACTTGTCCTGCCAAGCTCTGAGGCTTCGAGGATTTACCACCTGTAGAAAGCACGCCAGACGGGCATTTCCGCGGGGAAGCTGCAAAGGTCGGTACACTTTAGTAAGTCAGATCGATCCTGCTAGACTCGACTCGCGTGGATCAGGAGCACACCATCCGTTTGTACTATCAGAAGCTGCACGCGGTCTGGGGAAGGCCGCACTGGTGGCCTGCGCGTACTGGCTTCGAGGTCATCGTGGGGGCTTATCTCACTCAAAATACTTCCTGGACTAACGTGGAGATCGCCATGCGTCGACTGCGGCAGGCGCGTTTGCTGAGCCTGGCGGCAATCCGCACGATCCCGTTGTCCGAATTGGAAGGCGCAATCCGATCTTCCGGCTATTTTCGGCAGAAGGCCGCACGGCTTAAGACATTTGTGGCTTTTGTCGATGCGAGTTACGGCGGCTCGCTGCGCCGTATGCTCGCGCAACCGACTGCCAAACTTCGCGAGGAACTGCTGGCCCTGAATGGCGTTGGACCGGAAACCGCCGATTCGATTCTGCTCTACGCCGGTCAGCATCCGGTGTTCGTGGTGGATGCCTACACTCGCCGCATCTTGGAACGTCACGCAATCGCGACCGCGAGTGCATCTTACGAGGAGATTCGTGAATTATGCGAGCGCTCGCTGCGAGAACAGAGCCCTTTGAGAACTCCCAACTGCCATCCGGGAACTGACTTTGCTCATCCCCCTTCGGCCATGAGCATGGCCCCGCGTTCGGCCACTGCGCAGGTCTACAACGACATGCATGGACTTATCGTTGGAGTAGGCAAACACTATTGCCTCAAGTCGAAGCCGGATTGCGAGGGGTGTCCGCTGCGGGAGTTCTTGCCTTAAGGATGACTTCGTGGCTGGGAAGCTTTCGGGTCCGTCGGTTAACGCGGCTCGAAAGCCTCCAGCACGAAGACCGTGACGATCAACGTCACAAACTTACGAATAAGGCGACGCGAACGCCTGGATGAAGCACATCAAACAGGAAGTAGTCGCCGTCCACGTAATCTACGTAGCAGTCGTCGCTGACCAGCCACCCCGCGGGCCAGGGATCGAGAATCACGAAGTTGTAACCTCCGTAGGGGAATCGCGTACGCCCCGGCACAATCGTGGTTTCGTGAATGACCCGGGTAACGGTGAAAGTATGCTCCCGGCCGAAATTGGCCCGGAATTTTTCATCGGGAATATGAGCGCTCTTCCCTGCCGGCCGGGCGTGTTCCCCGCCCTGCGCCGCCTCGCCGTTTTGCTTTTCTCCGTGTTCCTCCCGAGATGGCTTGGCTTCCTCTGGCTGGTCTTTGCCGGGCTCCTGCTTGTCAGCTTTCGGAGGTTTCATCTGGTCCTGAGGCTTACCTTCATCCTGTTTGTCAGCCTTTGGAGGTTTGGCCTCTTGTTGGTCTTGCCGCGGCTTGGTTTCGTCCTGCGGTTCGGCCTGAGCAAAGGCAAGGCCGGAAACCAGCAAGAAGAGGATCGCAACTGCAGCTGTTTTAAAGCGATTCATATTTGTCTCTCCCGACCACGATCAGATTCGCGGAGCCGGTCGATCCATCCGATCAGGTCGAGTGCTTCAGATGCGAGGAGCTAAGGCAGCAGACATCAGGGAAACAGAGGAGGCGGCTTGGGGAAAACCCGCACGAAGCAACCGGGACAACACTAGAGCAAGTCCGCGAAACTCCCCGCGAAAATTTTACAACCGCTTATAATGAGAGCACTTGCGCAGGTTCAGGTTGCGGAGCTCGCATGGAACAGTCATCAGCCGGTCCAAACCAACCGAGCCAGAAACCTCCGAGCCGGAAGAGGGTCATCATTCCGGTGGCGGCTGTGCTTGCGCTGCTCTTTGCCATTCTCTTCGCCCTTACTTCTTTTGACCTACCAGTAAGCCCGGGCAGCAACCAGCAGCTTTGGTTTTTCGCGTCTTTGTCGGCGCTGATTTTTATTCTTTTTCTGGCGCTGACCTTCGTTCTCGCCCGTAACGTTCTCAAACTGTTCGCAGAAAGACGTCTCGGGGTTCTGGGATCAAAATTTCGCACGCGCCTGGTGGTCGCCAGCCTGTTGCTCTCGTTCTTGCCGGTTATCGGCATGTTCTTTTTTGCCTACGTTCTGATGAACCGCTCTATCGACAAGTGGTTTTCGACCCCGGTGGAGGAGGTGCGGCAGGATACAGCAACTATGGCCTCGCTGCTTTCCGAATATGCGGCTCAGAATGCGCACGCTGAAGCGGTTTCGATCGCGGCCTCGCCGGAGACGCAAAATGCCTTTGAGAATCACAGCTTCTCCAATGTGGTGGACGAATTTCGTCGTCATGAGCCCACCTTGCAGGGCGGGTTCGTGATCGCTCTCGATAACGAAGAAGCGGAGGCGAGTTTCGGTGCGCCGTCACCGTGGTCCTCTTTGCGAGACAAGCTTCCTCCTGCGCCCTGGACCCTGGCAAGTCCAGCGTCGTTCACCTGGGGGCAGACGGAGTACATCGTCGGCAGTGCGGCGGTGGGTGAGCACGGCGAGATTCTGGTCGCCATGCCGTTGCCCAGGAAGTTTTCTGAAGCCGCGCAAGAGGTGGAAAGCAGCCAGCAGCGGTATCTCGAGTTGGCTCACGGACGGCGCCTGGTTCGCCGTACCTACATGGAAGTACTCTTGCTGCTCACGGTGGTTGTGCTCTTTGCCACCACCTGGCTGGCACTCTTCCTATCCAAGTTAGTGACGCGTCCGGTCATCGCACTGGCGGAAGCAACCCAGGAGATTTCCCGGGGCCGGCTTGACCATCGCGTGCAGATTTTTGCCGCCGACGAAATTGGCGATCTGGTGCAATCCTTCAACCGCATGGCCGAGGAACTGGAATCGAGCCGCCGCCAGATTGAAGCTTCCAGCCGGGAATTGAGCGCTGCGAACGTTGCCCTGGAGCAGCGGAGGCGCCACATTGAAACCATTCTGGAGAGCATTCCCAATGGTGTGCTCTCGCTGAACGCCGACCGCCAGGTTACGCACGTCAATGATGCTCTGTTGCGGCTGTTTCGTCCCACCGGCAACGATTCAGCTGCGCCTAAGGTGTTGATCGGGGCTGCGCTACGCGACGTTTTTGCCGCCGACGTTCTCGACAGCCTGGAGCCTTTGCTGCGCCGGGCCGATCGCCTGGGCACCACGACCACACAGATGGAAATGGAAGCGCAACACGCTACGCTCAATGTTGCGGTAACCGTGGCCACGCTCAAGCACGACGGTCAGGGGCTGGGGTATGTTCTGGTCTTTGAAGACCTTTCCGATCTGCTCAAGGCGCAGAAACAGGCGGCGTGGCGCGAAGTGGCCCGGCGGGTGGCACATGAGATCAAGAACCCGCTGACTCCGATCGCACTTTCGGCAGAACGTATCCGCCGGCACCTGAGCCGCGCCCCGCATCCTGACGCAGCATCGTTACAGGTGCTCCGCAGTTCCGCCGAAACCATTGCCGGCGCGGTTGAGACGGTGCGCACGTTGGTGGATGAATTCTCCACTCTGGCCCGCTTCCCTACCGCGCAACCTCAGCCTGCCAATATCAACGCTATCATCGAAACAGCGTTAGGCATGTTCAACGGCCGCCTGGAGAATATCCGGGTTCGCACCCGGCTGGCGCCGGATCTCCCCAGCGTGATGGCCGACACAGAGGCGATCAAGCGCGCGCTTGCCAACCTGGTGGACAACGCAGCCGAAGCCATGCAGGACGTTCGCTTCCGTGAAATCCAGATCTCCACCGCGCTGGTGGCCGGCCATGAGGCCGTGGAAATCGTCGTCGCCGACACCGGCCCGGGAGTAACCCAGGAGCTGAAAGAGCGGCTGTTTCTTCCCTACTTTTCCACCAAGAAACGCGGAACCGGTCTGGGATTGGCGATTGTGAGCCGCATCGTTGAAGACCATCACGGCTCCATTCGGGTGGAAGAGAACAAGCCCGTCGGCACCCGGTTCGTGGTGGAACTTCCGGTGGTCTCCGAGGCCGTTGGCGTACCTGCTGCCAAACAGCATGCATAACATCCTCATCGTGGACGATGAATCCAGCATCCGGCAAGCGCTTGCCGAGGTGCTGGAAGACGAAGGCTATGCCGCCACGCAAGCTGAGAGCGGCGAGGCTTGTCTGGAGACACTGGGTAAACGGGCATTTGACGTGGTTTTGCTGGACATCTGGCTGCCGGGGATCGACGGACTGGAAACTCTGGGCAAAATCCGCGAGCTGCCGGCGGGCCCTGAAGTCATCATGATTTCCGGCCACGGCACCATTGAAACCGCGGTACGTGCAACCAAGCTCGGCGCTTACGATTTTCTGGAAAAGCCGCTGTCTCTTGAGAAGACTCTCATCCTGATCAAGAACGCGATCGACGCCAAGCGCCTGCGGGATGAGAACCGCGATCTCAAACAAAAGCTCGCGCCCAAAAGCGTCATTGTCGGCGACAGCGTCCCCATGAAGGCGCTGCGGCAGCAGATTCAGATTATGGCACCCACCAATGGCCGGGTCTTGATCTACGGCGAGTCCGGTACCGGCAAAGAGCTGGCGGCGCGTGCAATCCATATGCAGAGCCCGCGCAAGGATCAAATGTTCGTCGAGGTCAACTGCGCGGCTATTCCCGAAGACTTGATTGAGAGCGAACTTTTCGGCCATCGCCAGGGCTCTTTTCCCGGCGCTGCGCTCGACAAAGAAGGCACCTTTCACAAAGCGCATGGCGGCACGCTTTTCCTAGACGAAATCGGGGACATGAGTCTTAAAACCCAATCCAAAGTCCTGCGCACGCTGGAAGAACAACGGTTTGTTCCTGTCGGTGGCGACGACGCCATCACCGTCGATGCCCGCGTCATCGCATCGACGAATAAGGACTTAGAAGAGGAAATTTCAAAAGGAAATTTTCGCGAAGATCTTTTCTACCGCTTGAATGTTATTCCTTTCTCCGTGCCGCCGCTGCGCGAGCGCAAGGAAGATGTTCCGCAGCTGGCGCGTCATTTCCTGAAGGAGTTTTCCGCGGCGTATGGCCGTCGTCCGCGCGAAATAGCCGACGACGCTATCGAGGTACTGTCGCGATATGCATGGCCCGGGAATGTGCGTGAGTTGCGCAATGTGATCGAGCGTATCGTGATTATGAATCCCACTACGGTACGATTCGAGCGCAAGCACCTGCCGCCCCTGGTTCATCGTGACGGCAGCCGGCGAGCTGCGGGTGCGGAGTTTTCCACCTTGCATCAGGCGCGGGCGGCTTATGAGCGCGATTACATTCTCAAGAAATTAGACGAGAATCATGGCAACGTGAGCCGCACCGCCGAGGTATTGGGCCTGGAACGGAGTCATCTTTACCGCAAGATGAAAGCCCTCGGAATCGCCGCGAAAGAATGAATGTAGACGAGCACCTCCCCGCCTACAGCACTCAGCAATCTCTATAATTGAGGACAAGACATGGCAATTCCCTATTACCACGTTGACGCGTTCACGGGTGAGCTCTTTGCAGGGAACCCCGCGGGGGTCTGCATTCTTTCGGCGTTTCTCCCGGATAGCATCATGCAGAAAATTGCCGCTGAGAACAGGCACAGCGAGACCGCTTTTATTGTTCCTCGCGCCGATGGTGATTTCGACTTACGCTGGTTTACACCCAAAGTCGAGGACGATCTATGCGGGCACGCGACCTTGGCATCCGCTTATGTGCTCGCGCTGCGGCAGCACAAAGTCTGGCCGGTTCGCTTCCACACCTGCAGCGGCATCTTGACCGTCGCTCAGGACCAAGACAGCTTTGCAATGGATTTTCCCGCCCGGCCACCACAACCATGTGAGACGCCAGTTGACCTCTTACCCGCTCTGGGTTTGAAAGCGGCGCAAGTGATGAAATCGCGCGATTACCTGGTGGTGGTGGATGAGGCTGAGCAGGTGCGAGCGGTCTCGCCTGATATTGCCGCTCTCGCCAAACTGGACATCGGGATCGGCGGAACGATTGTTACCGCTCCCGGCAAGGGTGAGGTGGACTACGTATGCCGATTTTTCCCCCCGTCAGTCGGCATCGATGAGGATCCCGCAACTGGCTCGATCCACTGCACACTCGCTCCCTATTGGGGGTGGAGGCTGGGCAAGGACACGTTGCGTGCGCAACAGCTCAGTGGACGCGGTGGATTCATGCAATGCAGAGTCGGTGGGGATGGCGTGAGGATTTCCGGCAGAGCACGCTTGTACCTTCAGGGCACGCTCGAACTCTAAAAGCGTCTGCCTCCGCAGCTGGAGGCTGACGCACGCATGCCGAGGATGCGTGTCCCACGTCAGGTTTTTTCTGCCTGACGGCGCCAGTCCAGTTCCTCAAGGAAATTGTGCGATTCCCGCCATCCCGGACTCACTTTCACGAATAATTCAAGGTACACCCGCGTTCCCACCATTTTTTCGATCTGCAGACGGGCCTGCGTTCCGATTTTCTTAAGCATCTGCCCATGCCGCCCGACCAGGATGCGCTTCTGGCCATCGCGTTCGCAATGGATGGTTGCGGCAATGCGCGTGAGTTTCGCCCCTTCTTCAAACTGATCGATCACTACCGTGGTCGCGTAAGGAACCTCCTCACTCGTAGCCACGAGCACCTGCTCGCGAATGCTTTCAGCCACCATGAAGCGCATTGGCTGATCCGTAAGCTGATCAAATGGGAAGTAGGGCTCCCCTTTGGGCAGATTCTCCACTACTTTCGTTACGAGTAGATCGAGGCCCTGTTTTTTTTGCGCTGAGATGGGAATGATCTCACGGAAATCGTAGAGCTTACGGTACTCGTCAATCGCGGGCAAAAGCTGGTCTTTCTGTTTCAGCAAATCAATTTTATTCAGCAGCAGAAAAACGGGTATCCCCGTACGCTTTGCCATTTCGAGCGAGAATTGGTCACCCTGGCCAAACTTCTGGGTTATATCCACAATCAGCAGCAGCAGATGGCAGATCTCCAGCGCCTCGCGCACCTCTGCCATCATCTTGCGTCCCAGCGAGCTGTCCGGTTTGTGCACGCCCGGTGTATCGATCAAGACCACCTGCGCTCCGGAGCGATTCTTCGCAGGCGCTACCTGCACAATGCCCAGAATCCGGTTGCGGGTGGTTTGTGGCTTTGGACTGACGATCGCCAGCTTTTCGCCGGCGAGCGCGTTGAGCAGGGTGGATTTCCCCGCATTGGGCCGGCCAAGAATGCACACGTAACCAGAATGAAAGGCCATGGAGATGGTTTGCTGAAAACTCGCGGGCGAAGGCGCCCGTGCCACACAAGCTATATCAACCGCATCTGTTTGGGTTCAACCACCGAAATGCGGACGCGTTTGACCCTCCGTTCGGTGGCGTCCAAAACCTCGAAGCGCAAGCCATCTTCCTCGACCACTTCGCCCTTCTGCGGAATGCGTCCCGCCAGCTCGCTTACCAGCCCAGCCACGGTGGCGGATTCCTTGCCTTCGGGTTTCATTCCGAACAGCTCACCCAGGCGGTCGACATCCATGTTTCCCGGCACCACATACGAGTGCTCGTTCTCGCGCAGCACATCGGCCTTGTCATGCTCATCGCGAATTTCGCCGACGATCTCCTCCACAAGGTCCTCGATGGTAACCAGGCCGGCCACGCCGCCATACTCGTCGACCACAATTGCCATACGGATATTGTTCTTCTGCATCTCCCGCAACAGGTCACTTCCCAGTTTGCTCTCCGGGACAAAATAGACGTCCTTGCGCATGAGCGTGTCTACGGTGCGGGAACGGGCTTCGGTATCCGGCACCTGTAGCACATCCTGAGCGTAAACAATTCCCTTGATGTTGTGGATTGTGCCATCGAAAACCGGCACGCGGGAAAACGGTTTTTCCCGCAGCAACTCGACAAACTGTTCCACGGTAGTGTTAGTGGGCACGGCGACAATTTCCGGCCGTGGTTTCATGGTCTCGCGCACCGTTTTTTCGCCGAAGGCTACAGCCGATTGGATCAGGTCACGATTGCTCTCATCCAGGATTCCCTCCTCCTGCCCGGCTTCAATCAGCGCGTCCACGACTTCCGACTGCGTTTCCGGCTGTTCTTCCGCATGTTCACGGGTCAGGGCCACAACAGACTGCAGGAATCCCACGGCCAGAGTCACGGGCAACACCGCATAGATCAGCATGCGCAGAAGAAAGGCCCAATGGCTCAACCAGCGCCCGTCAGTACGGGAGAAAAAGACGAATGGCAGGAAACGATTGCACACCACAACGATGAGGACGAGGCTCAATGTGGCCTGAAGAATTTCCTCGACCCTCCAGGTATGTTCGCGGAATATGGCAAAACCAATCAGCATGGCGATGGCCGCTATGGTCAATTGCGCTATGACCGCCATCGACAACGCCGCCCGCTCGCGGCTGACTTTTAGCTTCGCTTCAACATTTTGCTCGAAGGCGTCGATGTTGTCCTGGAACTCGCGGGAGAGAAATTTGCCAATTTCCGAATAAAGCCGATCCACGTAAGACACCAGGGTCAGCAACCCCAGCAGCAGAATCAGCGCGAGTGCGATGGCGTAGTTCATCGATGCTTATCGTGAAGTGCGCTTCTTTTTCTTTCGCTCAGAAGCTTGCGCTCTGGTTCCGTTCCTTTCGATCAGCCCTACCGGCAATCCCAGGTGTCTGCGCATCCGCTCTTCCTTGCGCGCCATCTCCCCGCTATCGGATTCGTGGTCGTATCCCGCCAAGTGCAAAATCCCGTGCAGCGCGAGGATCTTGATTTCCGCCGCGGTGGTGTGGCCTAGTTTCGCCGCGTTGCACGCCGCAATTTCGGCCGAAATGGCAATGTCGCCGGCAAAATCCCTGGCGTCATGCGATGCCGGGAACGATAGCACATCGGTGGCGCGGTTCTTTCCGCGAAAACAGCGGTTGAGTTTTCGAAGCTCGCTGTCTGTGGTGACGAGAATGTTTGCCGGCTTCTTCAATCGTGCTGCGCTCCGCGCACGGCGTACAAAGCTGGCCAGTGCCGTCTCGCTGAGGCCCGTAACCGGTTTGCGAAGAATGATCATTTATCCGCATTCCAACCTAGCGTAATGCGACATCCACTCCCAAAAGCAAACAGGAGGGCCGCAGCCGGCACCCTCCTGTTTCATTGTACGGCTTTATTCTTCGTTTTCTATGGCGCCTGGACCCACGGCGTCTGGTGCGGGAATTTCTGTACCGTTGGCCTTGCCATTGGCGCCGCTTTTGTTCTCCAGTAACGACAACTGTTGTTCGGCGACTCTGGTCTTATGTTCGTCGTAGGCGCGAATAATGCGCTGCACCAAATGGTGGCGCACCACGTCGCTTTCGTCGAAATAGACGAAAGTCAGCCCCTCAACGCTCTTGAGCACGTCGACCGCCTCCAGCAGCCCGCTGCGGCGCGCGTTGGGCAGATCGATTTGCGTGATGTCCCCGGTGATTACCGCTTTGGAATTGAATCCCAGGCGCGTCACGAACATTTTCATCTGCTCGGAAGTCGTGTTTTGTGCCTCGTCGAGAATCACGAAAGAATCGTTGAGCGTGCGGCCGCGCATGAAGGCGATGGGGGCAATCTCGATCACGTTCTTCTCCAGATAACGATCCACCTTCTCCGGATCGAGCATGTCGTAAAGGGCATCGTAGAGCGGGCGCAGGTAGGGATCGATCTTGTCCTGCAGCGTTCCCGGAAGGAATCCCAGGCGTTCGCCGGCTTCAACCGCCGGACGCGCGAGAATAATCCGGTTCACCCGCTTGACCAACAGGGCGGAAATCGCCATGGCCACGGCCAGGTAGGTTTTCCCCGTACCTGCCGGACCGATACCGAACACCATGTCGTGCTTTTCGATGGCTTCGAGATAGCGCCGCTGGTTGAGGCTTTTGGGCTGAACCGTCCGCCGTCCGAAGGAGCGCTGCTTGCCGGCCTCGGCCAGGCCTCGAAGCGTGGCCTTGGGATCAGCCATCAGCACCCGCAGCATGCTGTTCAGGTCCCCGTTATTGAAGGTGTGCCCCGAGCGCTGCAGGTGGTCGTAGTCGGCGAAAACCTGTTCGGCGCGGGCTACGTCGCGGGCCGCGCCCTCCAGTTCAATGGAATCGGAACGCAAATCAATGTTGATGTTCAGGCCGTCTTCGAGCACGTGCAGATTCTCGTCTCTGGTGCCGAAAAGGGCCTCAATATGGTGGGTGATCTCAATACTCTTCTTCATTCAGTTGCGGGGCTGACCTCCTGAGGTGCTTGTGTATAGATGGGCTGGGAACGATGCGCGGACACTGCGACCGTCTTTACACACAAATAATTTCTTCTCTGAGGTGGAATCCCACGAGATGCTCGCGCCCGAAGCGCAGGCAACTACCATTGCAGATAGGGTACGCCGCGAGGGGAGGGGAGTCAATGGCGACGGCGTGGTGCGCATCCGTTTGACCCTAAGCAACTTACTCCCGTAGAATAGGTTATTCCGTACTCACCGGAACTCTCTTTTGAGAAATCAGACAAGCGAAGGTAACTGAGTCCATATGGCAAATCATTTTTCCGCGCTGAAGCGCGCCCGTCAGACGGTAAAACGCACCGCCCGCAACCGCGCCAACACCTCCCGGCTCCGCACCGTATTGCGGGAGCTGCGTGAGTCCCTGACGAAGGGCAATCCGGAGGCCGCCGAGCAGAATCTCCGGCAGGCTGTCTCCGCCCTCGACAAGGCCGTCCAGAAGGGCGTGATTCACAAGAACACGGCTTCGCGTTATAAGTCCCGTTTGACGGCGCGACGGAATGCGGTGAAATAAGCTTCAGCTCTTGGCCTTTAGCTCTTAGCTTTCGAGGCGAGGTCTGAAAACTCCAGGGTCCGAGGGTGTTAAGCCAAGAGCCAACGGCTAAAAGCTAGAAGCCGCCTCTCTCACACCGGCAACTCTTCCTGCGACCATCCGGCCACTTCTGGCTTCGGCTCGGCAGTCAGATCCAGTACCAGCTTTTCCAGCACCATCCGTTTGCTTGGAGGGTTTGACCGCAGGGCGAGATCCGTCTTGGCTACCAGGCGGATGGCTCGTGTGAGCTCCCGCTTCGATTTGTAGCGGCGCGCCTGGCGGATGATGTCGTCGGCAGCAAAGGGCGGCACGCGGAATCCCTGCCAGAGTGCCGCCCACAACATGCGCTGGTCGCGCACGTTGCGCTCCAGGATCACCAGCATCTGGCGGAAGGTTTTGGCCAGCATGTAAAGATGACCGATCGCGGCCTCGTCGCCTTCACCGGTGGTCAGAATCGCATCGAGCATCTGCAGGGCCCGCACCCGGTCGCGAGACGAGATCGCGTCTGTCAGTTCGTAGAGCGACCGTTGCTTGGCGGCCAGGACCATGGTCTCGACATCGCCTAACATGATTCGCTTTTTCTCCCCGACGTAGAGAATCAATTTCTCCAGTTCGTTCGAAACCATCATCATGTCGCCGCCCAGGGCGTCGACGAGCTCACGCGCGGCGTCGGTGTCGATCTTCACATCTCGCGTGGCGCCGTACTCGCCGATCCAGCGGACTGCATCGCCTTCTTCTACCCGCGCCAGCTCGACGATGGCGCAATATTGGCCCATAGTCTCGCGAATCCGCTCGTAGCGTTCTTTGTCGGTGAGCTCCATGCGCCGGGCATCCGCCGGAATGCTGATGTGGTCGGCGACGAAAATCAACACTGCGTCGGGGTTAGGACTCTTGCAGTATTCTTCGATAGCCGCCAGTTTCGCCTCGTTCGATCCCCGTCCGAAAAGAGTCTTCACCCCGCGGACAAAAAACACCTGAAACGGAGCCATCAGAGACGGCGTGCGCGCCCGATCGAGCACTTCCGCCAGATCGGTTTCACCGAGATCGAATTCAAAGAGGCTGAAGTCGCGGAGGTCGGGACTTACCAGGTGCTCCAGAATGGCTTCGCGGCAGCGCTTGCGGAAGAAAACTTCGTCGCCGACGAACACGTAGGCCGGGCGCAGCTTGCGTGCCTGAACTTCGGAGACGAAGCGGTCGGCCTGGGCAAAGGCGCGCATCAGAATCCCTCCAGAATATTCGAGACCAGGGTCTGGGCAAAGTCACGCGACAGGCGCTGCAAGGCCGGCGAGTCTTCCTCGAAAAAACTGGTGGGATCGCGCGAAACCTCATACTGCTCGCGAAACAAGTACGACGGATTCTGATAAAGGACCTTGCCCTCCTTGTCCTGCAAGGCAACTTTCACCGAAATCACGACCAGGAGACTGGCGGCGCGCCCGGTTTTGGAATCGTAGGTCAGCGGGGTGGTGTAGGTGGAGAGCACGGTGCCGTGCAGCGTGGCATCGGCATCGCTGTCAGCTTGATCCACAACGTGATAGTGGGTTCGGGTGATCATTTCGCGCACTACCGCCGCAGTCAGAGTTTGCTCGATCTTGTAGGTCTGAGTCTGATTGACGAAGGCTGGTATGGCGATGATGCGGACATTCTCGGGAATGGTGGTGGTGTGTCCGGCGGTGTGGTAGCCGCAGGCCACGGCAAAAAAGCACAACGCCAACCCTGGGATCAAGCCCTTCGCGGACGGGGCATGCAGCCCGTCCTGAGCAGCTGAGCCCGGCGATGCTGTAGAACGGGCCCGCGCCATGCGGGTCATTGGATTTTGCCTCGGGGGCGAGTGGCGGTCAGGGTTTCCGCGCATTCGACCGCGGTTGATGCGGCGACGCGCAGGTTATCGGAGGCAGCCCAGAGCCAGAAACTATTGGGATGGCCGGCGTCGGGAAACAAGGAAACCTGAATGTCGCTCTGGCCTGCGGCGTTTACATTGGTGGGAGCATCGTCGGCGCCGTGCGTGATATTCACATGCTCTCCCGCGAGAGCACGGGAAATTTTCTCGATATCCGCGGCCTGCTCTTTCTCCATGTGTAGGGCAAATGCGTGTCCGTGGAAGATAGGGGCTTGCAGCAGAAGCAAAGAAGGCACGGGTGCACTCCCGCCCGCGATTTGCCGGTAGTGTTTTAGAACCCGTTTCTCTACCGTGGCCAGCGGAGGAACCGATTGCTCGCCATAACGCGAGACCATATTGAAGGCTACCTGCGTATCGAAGATCTTTTTCGGCAACTGCTGGAAGGAGAGCAGATTCACCGTCTGCTCATGCAGTTCGTCCATGCCTTTCTGTCCGTGTTCGGAGGCAGGCTCGAATACGGTCGCGACAACGCTTTTCAGCGGACCCGCTTTTTGGATGCGCAGCAGGAGCAGAGCCAATACGACGGCTGCCGGGTGCGCGACGACTACCGGACCAGGTTGCAGTTCCGGAACCGGCGCCTGCCCCAGCTGGCGTTCGATCCACGGCGCGCGTACCGTCGCTCCCGCTTCCTCTTCCAGAACAAATGACAGATCGATGATCGTGCTGCCCGCGTCCCGCGCCACTTTCCAGCTCTTGCGAGTCGAGTCGGCATCGCCGGCGAAGAAAGCAAAGTCCAGCCCGCGAAACTCCTCTCCCCGCACTTTCTGAATGAAGGTGACTTCATCTCCCACATTCTCCAGCTGTCCCAGGGCCTCATCGTCATCGAGCAATTTCACTTGGGCAGACGGGAAATTGCGATCATTCAGCACTTCGGCAACCTCTTTGCCCTTGATACTCGCCGCTCCCACAATGGCAACCCGGTAGGAGTTACCGCCGCGCACGGGTTCGGTGTGGGACAGGGCGGCCGGTTTTACATTGGAATTCATAAGGGCTGTGATGCCTCCTTATACGCCGGTGGAGGCGAAGACCCGGGCTTGCGCCGGAAGATCCACTGTAAACGCCAGAAGACTCCGGAAGCCATATAAGTAAGGGCCAGCACAAATAAAACCCATTGCGAGAAGAACCAGACCCCGGCGAAGAGCAGCCCGAACAGAATGACGAGACGAAAAGGCTGACGCGAGCGGAAATCAATGTCCTTGAAGCTGTAAAAGCGCCAGGTGCTCACCATCAGGTAACCCGCGGCTACGATAATCAGCATCCAGGTAATGCAACTCCACAATGAGGCGATCGGATCGCCAAGGGTGAAGTGAACCACTGCGGCGACCACTCCGGCAGCCGCGGGAATCGGCATACCGACAAAATATTTCTTCCCTGGGCGTCCCGGATTCGATGGTTGCGGATTGGAGGTGATGTTGAAGCGCGCCAGACGGCTGGCTCCTGCCATCAGAAACAGGAAGCTGGCGATCGCGCCCAGCTGAAGCATCTTGCCCGTCAGTTCCGATGATCCCAGAAAAACCGGCAGCTGCCGGAATCCCCACATCCAGGCCAGCAATGCGGGCGCCACCCCGAAGGTGATGACATCGGCCAGAGAATCGAGTTCGCGGCCGAAATCACTGGTGGTACCCGTGATGCGGGCGATACGCCCATCCAGACCATCGAACAGCACCGCGAATCCGATGGCTTTCGCGGCGTTGTCAAAATGCGAGGGATCCTGGGCCGATCCGTGGGTCACCTGGAGAATGGCGTAGTATCCCATCGCGATATTCGCGGTGGTGAAGAGCGAGGGAAGAATATACAGCCCTTTGCGAAGCCGCCGCGGCGGCCGGTCTTCCTTGCGCCGTTTGGGAAATTCCAGGGTTCCCGGATCCATCAGTTCGCTCCCTGGCTGCCGCGCTGGACGCCGGTTGCAGCCAACTGCGCTTCCGAAGACAGATAGGCGAGCACGCTCGAGCCGCCTTTGACGCGGTCTCCCACCTTTACCTGCAGGCTGGCGGCGCGGTCCATCAGCACGTCCACCCGTGAGCCAAACTTGATAAGGCCGACGCGTTCTCCGCGCGCGACCTGGTCACCAACTCTCTTATTAAAGACAATTCGCCGTGCCAGGAGGCCGGCAATCTGCTTGAACACAACTGTCTGGCCATCACCCTCGACGGTGACGACATTCTGCTCGTTCTGTTCCGCCGACGCGGGGTTCATCGCATTCAGAAATGTACCTTTCCGGTACGCGGCCTTGCGGATGACTCCCGCCATGGGAGAACGGTTTACGTGTACATCGAAGACGCTCAGGAAAATGCTGATGCGTTGTTGCGGAATTCCATTCTCCAACACCTCGGAGACAGAAGTAACTTTGCCATCGGCGGGGGAAACCAGAGCGCCGGCGGCATCGGGAATTTGACGTTCCGGATCGCGAAAGAACCAGAGAAAGAAGCCAGCCAGCAGTACGGCCGGCCAAGCCCAGATCGCGCCCGCCAGCCAGGCAACCAGCGCAGCGGCAGCCAGCAAAGGAACAGCGTAGTAATAAGCGTCGCGAACCATGGGGGGACGTTTAATTATAGTTCACGGAAAACTCCGCTCGCGATTGTTTGTGTTAAGTGACAACAAAAAAAGGCGCTTACGCGCGCCTCGTCATCGAATAAGCTACTCCCCAGCGGTCTACCGACCGCACCGGGAGCGGATCGGAATTAGGCTACCTGATTCGCCTGCAACTGCTGCCGAAACTGCCGCTCGATACTCTGCATCTGATCCTTCAAGCGAAGCTTCAGCTTCTTCAACCTTATTTCTTCTAGTTTTTCGTCGTCTGTGAGGTAACGCTTCTGGGTGAGTGAATCAAGACGTTGTTCATACTGCGTATGCTCCGTCGCCAACTTGCGGAATTCATCGTGGCTGGCGAGGAGCTGGTCCCTAGAAGTTAGCATCCAGCAGACCTCCTAACCGGGTTGTACACACCTAGGAAATTACCACAGGAATTGGAGCGCATCAATCCGAAATTCCATAGGTGGATGTGCCTGTTAATCAATCGCTTCGGAAGGTCAAAAACGGAGTTGCACTACTGGCAGTGCAGGCTGAAACCCGTCTTAAGGAAACGTGAACCGGTAGGTGATGGCGTCTTCTTCCGGATTGCGATAGTAGCGATGGCGAACGCCGCTCTCGATGAAGGCCCACTTCTCATAGAGTCGCCGGGCCGCAAGATTCGAGGCTCGGACCTCCAAAAAGATGGCATCTGCACCGCGAGTGCGTGCCATATCGAGAAGCTCGCCCAGGAGCCGCGTCCCGTGTCCTCGGCGGCGAGCCGAACCCGCGACCGCCAGATTCTCAATCTCCCACTCCTGCTCAACCACGCGGGCAATCAGAAATCCCTCGACACGGGCTTCATGCTCGATGACCAGAGCGATGCGAGCGACTTCAGTGTTGGCAAAGGCAGCCTGGTATTGCTCAGGCGACCAATGGGCGGCGGTGACCGCACATTTCTCCAGGGCCATGAGAGTGGGGATATCGGCGGGAGCGGCGGGCCGAATATGCATTGTTCTCTAAAATGTAGGGGCTAGCGCCCTCGCTCGTGTTTCCGTTCCACAACGGCGCTGCGCCTACTTGATTTTGGCAAAAATCTCCGCGTCGGACCGGCGAATGTAGTTGGCGTCCAAGTTTTCCGGGGCGACGATTTCGCCGGACTGGATCTTCTTCCACGCGATTCGCGCGATCGTATCGCTGCGTGGCCGCTCCACTTCATGCACTTGCAAGCCGGCAGCTCTCACGATCTGAATAATCGAAATATCAGGCGTGACAACCGTCGCGCCTTTGGCTGCTCCCAGGAATTCCTCCTTCGATAGCAGGCGCTCGCGCAGTACTCCCGTTGCGGGGCTCTCGGGCTCGCCCAGGTAAATCTCAGCTCGGCCCGCGTCCAAGGCCGCCATAATCTTTCCTTCCAGCATAACGGTCGCGGCCATCACAGCTTCAAGCAGCGACACCGCTGCGATCGGTTTTTGCAGCACCTCGGCTAGAGCTTTGATCGCCGCCAGGCCCACGCGCAATCCGGTAAAAGATCCGGGCCCCGAGGCCACGGCGAAGGCCTCGATGTCGCCCTTGCCGAAGCCATGCTTCTGCAGCAAGGCCATAATCTGCGGAACTAATTCGGCCGAGAACGTGCCTCCGGTGAGCGCCACTACTTCGAGAATGCGGCAGTCTGCCTCGGGGACGCAGCTTGCCAGCGCGATACTGCCATACTTCCCGGAGGTGTCGACGGTCAGAATGAGCATTGAGAAAAACTATTGACCCCGGATCGCCGCGCCCGAGCCGGCCTCCACCAGCTCCAGCAACACGCCGCCAGTGCTCGAGGGATGCACAAACACATAGCGATGGCCGCCGGCGCCGACTTTGATTTCTTCCGATACCAGGCGAACCCCGTCTCTCTTCAACCCTTCTACGGCGAGCGTCAGATTGGGCACGCGCAGGGAAACGTGATGCAAACCTTCCCCGCGCTTGGCGATAAATCTGGCGATTACTGAGTTCTCCGATGTGGGCTCCAGCAACTCCAATCGGCTCTCTCCCACCGGCACCATGACCACGCGCACCTGCTCGGCTTCGACGGTTTCTTCCGGGGAGACGCTTAGCCCCAACTTCTGGTAGATGCTCTTGGCCGCCGTGAGCGACTTCACTGCGATGCCAAGATGGTCAATGGTGAACATGATTCCCGTTCGTTACGCCAGGCAGGTGAGGACACCTGCCACTACGTGGTCTTTCCCAGTTTTCCAACAATTTCCTCGACCAGCGTGTACGGATCGCGTTTGTGCTCGGCGACCTCTGCAGCATAGCGCGCCACGCTACCGTCTGCCAGTTGACCGCGAGCTTTCTCCAGCAGCGCGTCGCGCAACATCTCGACCAGGCGCTCCTGCCAGTTCTCTACCTTGTGCTGCAAGCTTAAGTTTCCCTTTTGCAAATGGGCTTCGTACGCGGCAATGGCCGCCACCAGTTCGGCGATGCCAACGCCTTCGCTGGCTACCGTCTTCACGATGGGCGGCGTCCACTGGTCGCTGCGCACAGCCAGCGACTGTAGAGCCCGGATCTCGCGCTCCACCCGCTCCGCGCCGTCATGGTCACTTTTGTTGATCACGAAGATGTCCGCGATCTCCATGATGCCGGCTTTGATGCTCTGGACATCGTCGCCCATACCGGGCACCAGCATCACTATGGTGATGTCGGCCAGCCGGACGATATCGACTTCATCCTGCCCAACGCCCACGGTTTCGATCATGATCAGATCGCGGCCCGAAGCATCGAGCACGGTGGCCACATCGGCAGTGGTGCGCGCCAGGCCGCCGAGCGAGCCTCGCGTAGCCATGCTGCGGATGTAAATTCCGGGGTCAGAAAAGTGGTCCTGCATGCGGATGCGGTCGCCGAGAATAGCGCCGCCGGTGTAGGGGCTGGTGGGATCTACCGCAATAACCCCCACCGTGCGGTTCTGCTTGCGATAGTGCCTGGCCAGTTGGTCGACGAGCGTGCTCTTCCCCGCGCCGGGCGGTCCGGTCAGGCCCAGAATACCGGCGTGCCCGGTATGAGGAAACAACTCCTTCAGGAGTTCAGCCCATCCCGGGGTGCGATTCTCGACCGTGCTGATAGCCCGAGCCAGGGCGCGCGCATTGCCGTTACGCAGTTCTTGAATCAAGGATTGGAAGCTGTGAGTCAGACTTTCAGTGTAAAGCACACGGCGACAAAGGATGAAACCGTTATGCAGCCCCGGGAATCACGCCGGAAAGCGAAAGGCCCTCGCGTGGGATGAACTTTGGCCATACTCTCACGGCGCGGCTGGAAGCCGCGCCCTTTCAAGACCTAAACGACAGCTAGCAGCCAGAAGCTAGTCTTTCAGCAGCTGCCGCGCGATCACCAGCCGCTGCACTTCGCTGGTGCCTTCGCCGATGGTGCAGAGCTTCACATCGCGATAAAATTTTTCTGCCGGATAATCCTTGATGAAACCGTACCCGCCGTGAATCTGCACGCCCTCGTTGGCGCAGCGCACGGCGACCTCGCTGGCAAAGAGCTTTGCCATCGAGGATTCCTGCGTGGTCTTCATGCCTGCATCTTTCATCGCCGCGGCGCGGAAAGTTAGAAGCTTGGCCGCCTCAATCTCGGTCGCCATATCGGCCAGCTTCCATTGGATGCCCTGAAATTCGCTGATGGCTCTGCCGAATTGCTTGCGCTGCTTGGAATACTTCAGCGCGGCTTCGTAAGCGCCTTCGGCCATGCCGAGCGAGAGCGCAGCAATCGAAATGCGGCCGCCGTCCAGCACCTGCATGGCATCGATGAATCCGTCGCCCTCTTTTCCCAGAAGATTTTCGGCAGGAATCACACAGTCTTCAAATATCAATTCAGCGGTGTCGCTGGCGCGCAGCCCGAGCTTGTTTTCTTTCTTGCCCGGACGAAATCCCTTGGTTCCTTTGTCCACGATGAATGCCGAAAGCCCGTGCGTGTGGGCGGTGCGATCGGTCACCGCAATCACCACCAGCACGTCGGCGTAGTGGCCGTTGGTGCAGAATGTCTTGGTGCCATTCAGCACCCAAGTGCTGCCTTTGCGCGTCGCGGTCATGCGCGCGCTGCCGGCGTCGGAGCCGGATGACGGCTCGGTCAGCCCCCACGCGCCGATATATTCACCGGTCGCCAGCTTGCTGACGTAGTTTTTCTTCTGATTTTCGTTGCCCACGAGGAAAATATGGTTGGAGCAGAGCGAGGTGTGGGCGGCAACAATGATCCCCACCGAGCCGTCCACCCGCGACAATTCTTCGATGGCGGTCACGTACTCGACATAACCCATACCGGCGCCACCGTATTCCGCAGGGAAAATCGTTCCCAGCAGGCCGAGCTTGCCCAATTCTTTGATCGTGGCGAGCGGAAAATCGCCGGCTTCGTCCCAGATCATCACACAGGGAAGAATTTCGCGCTCGGCAAACTCGCGCACGCTTTTTTTGAGTTGCAGCTGCTCTTCGTTGAGTTGAAAATCCAAGGCTCCTCCGTTTTGATTAAAACACAGCGCCGAGAGGCGGGGAAGTTACGAGAAGTGCGGAGACAGTGAAGCAGCTGGGAGGCGCATTGTAATTGACGATAATCGATATTGTTGCGCGGCAACAAACCGACCGGCTGGTCGCACGCGACGGCGTAAAAACTGAAGCACGAGCGGGGACGAATCGCCTTGCATTTTTTAGGCTGACTTTTTTTCTGCGCCGAAAATCTTGCGCGCCATCCAGAGCGGCGCCACAAACACGTGAGCGGGATTGGTAAGAAATGCCGGTTTGTTGCCTTCGATGAGATGGCCGAGCCAGGCCAGCGCGAATGCCGTGGGAATGAGTAGCAGAGCGATGACCCAGTGGTACCAAACCACCACCAGCGATGAGAACCCCACCGGAATGGCAATCATGTGCAAGGCGCGGTTGACGGGGTGATTGTGCGCGCCATCGTAATGCGAGTAGAGACCCATAAAGCACCTCGCAGGTTCAGCGCGGCATTATACCGCGCTCGCCTGAGGGATAGCGAGAAAACGCTGAAACACTTCGTTGGATAAAAGCCGGCCCCGCGGTGTGAGTCGAATCACACTTCCCTGCTTTTCTAAAAGCTCTGATTGGACGAACTCGGCAATTGGCGCCAAGAAGGGGTCGAGGGCGTCGTTGCCAAACTGTTCTGCTACCCGATCCAGGTCGACGCCCCTATTCAAGCGCAGGCCCAGGAAAAAAGTTTCCTCCAACGCCGCGCTACGATCCACTAGAGTTCTCTTCCCTTCCTTGCCTGCGATGTATTCTTCAAGCGAATCAGGCGCGGAAAAGCGGACCGCGTCGACTTCTCGGGCGACGCCGTGCAACATGGAATGCGCGTCCACGCCAAAGCCTAGATACGGCTTGCGGGTCCAATACTTGAGGTTGTGGCGGGATTCGCATTCCGGGCGGGCAAAGTTTGAGATTTCGTATTGGTTTACGCCGGCGCTTTCGAGTCGCTCACCCGCGGTCAGGTATAGCCCAGCGACCAAATCATCGTCAGGGACGAAATGCGCGTGATATTTGCTTCCACCGGCAATCAGCTCGCGGCCTAACCGCGAATCCTCGTCAACCTCCAGCATGTACACACTGACATGCGGTGCCTCAGTCGCAATTGCCTCGGAAAGGGAAAACTCCCAACTTTGCGCCGTTTGATGAGGCAACCCCGCAATCAGATCGATATTGAGGTTCGCAATCCCCGCCGATCTCAGTCGCGCTATATCGTCGAGCACGGTTTCCCGCTTATGCAGCCGTCCTACTGCAGCCGCTTCGCGGTCAACAAACGACTGCACCCCCAGGCTCACCCGGCTCACGCCGCAGTGCTGCAGGCAGGCAATCATCTGGTCGGTCAGCGTGCCAGGAGCGCATTCCACGGTGATTTCGGTGCCTTTGGCAACGTCGAAATTTTGCGTAATGGTGACAAATATGCCTTCCAGCTGGGTTATATCCAGTACTGTAGGGGTCCCGCCGCCGAAATAGATGGAATCGACGGCCCGGTCGAAACACCCGCCCGAATCCCCGGCGACTGCGCAGGCCTGCTCCACATCCCGGCAAACACGGTCGACGTATCTGTGAAAAATCGTTTGGGAAAAAACATCCGACGCGAAGTTGCAATAGCTACACTTGGTGCGGCAGAAAGGAACGGAGATGTATAGACCGACCGGCATCCAGGATGATTATCCCATTTGCCGCGATGCCTGGGGCCTGTGGACAGGAATAATCTCCAATTCAGGAGTAAAGTAGAGCAGATGCTTCCCCGCGTGGTTGTGACCGGAATCGGTGTGGTTAGCCCGAATGGCATCGGCAAAGAGGCCTTCTGCCGCGCGATCCTGGGCGGAAAGTCGGGAGTAAAGCGGATTGCGCGCTTCGATCCCTCCGGCCTGCCGGTGCACATCGCCGGCGAAATTTCTGAATTCGATGAACTCGCCTGGGTTGATGCGCGCGAGCGCAAACATGTATCCCGGGTGGTGCCGCTGGCGCTGGCAGCCTCGAACGAAGCCATCACCGATTCCGGCCTGGACCCTGCGGCCATGTCGATGGAGGAGAAACGCGAGATCGGGGTGATCCTCGGCACCGGCGGTGGAGCGCAGGAATTCTCCGAGGAACAATACCGCCTGTGGCATTCCGGCCACGTCAAGCAGGTAAGCCTGTTTTGCATTCCCAGCGGGACCATGGGCACCATCCCCAGCGAAATCTCGATGCGCTTTGGCTTCCGCGGCTACAGTCATGCGGTCACGGCAGGTTGCACCTCGTCCACCGACGCCATTGGCTACGCGTACCAGCATATTCAGGCCGGAGTGCAGCCTTTGTTTCTCGTCGGCGGTGTCGATTCGCCTATTACGCCGGGAATTATTAAGGGCTACACCCTGCTGCGCGCGTTGACCCAGTCCTGGAATCAATCTCCGGAGCGCGCCTCGCGCCCATTTTCGGCAGACCGCGACGGGTTTGTTCTCGCCGAAGGCTCATGGATGTTCATTCTTGAGGACTATGACCATGCGCGAAGCCGCGGAGCGCGCATTTACGCTGAAATCACCGGCTACGCCTCCACCTGTGAAGCATTCCACCGCGTGCGCATGAGCGATTCGCCGGAGGAGCCTGCCCGCGCGATTACTTTGGCGCTGGGCGAGGCCGGCATCTCGGCGGAGAACATTCAGTATGTGAACCTGCACGGCACCTCGACGGAAATGAATGACCGCGTCGAGACACGTGCCTTGAAGCTGGCCCTGGGTAAGCAGGCCCGGCGGATTCCAATGTCAGGTCTGAAATCGCAGATCGGACATGCGCAGGGGGCGTGTGGTTCGGCCGGGATGGCAGCGACATTGATCGCCATGGAGCATGAGAGCGTGCCGCCGACTATCAATCTCGATGTCCCTGACCCGGAGTGCGATCTGGACTACGTCTCCGATATCGGACGCAAAGCACAGATCGAACATGCCATCTGCAACTGCGTGGGTTTTGGATCGAAGAACTCGGCGCTGCTGCTGAAAAAAATTGCATAGGGCGCCCTGGCCTGTGGAACCCCCGCCCAGACCGGGTCGTCTGTGGCCCACGTGGACCGTTACAACCCTGAAACCTTTTCCATCCTGGCTGCTTCCAGTCCCATCTATTTAGGGTATCTTTGACGTAGCGCATGGCCTCCCACCACGAAGAAGAAGTCCTGGGCAAAGCGTACGACAGCCGGCTGATGAAGCGGCTTCTCACCTATCTCCGGCCTTACCGGTGGCAGGTGGGCATCTCCCTGATTGCGATTCTTTTCAAAGCTGGGGCGGACGTGCTTGGCCCCTACCTGGTCGCAGTCGAGGTGGACCGTTATCTGGCACCCACCGCCAAGCCCAGTTTCCTTGACTTTTTTCTGAGCCCCGATCCCCTGGTGGGAATCGCTGAACTGGCTTCCATTTATGTCGGCTTGATTGCCTTCAGTTTCCTGCTCGACTACCTGCAGACCTACTTCATGCAGTGGACCGGGCAGATGGTGATGTTCGACTTGCGCAGCCAGATTTTTCGCCATCTGCAGCGCATGCATATCGGCTTTTACGACAAGAACCCCGTCGGCCGGCTGGTCACCCGAGTCACCAGCGATGTGGATGCGTTGAACGAGATGTTCACCTCCGGCGTGGTTTCGCTCTTTGAAGATGTTTTCGTGCTGGCGGGAATCATCGCGATCATGCTGTGCATGAACTGGAAGCTTGCATTGATCACCTTTGCGGTGTTGCCGTTGATCGCCTACGCCACGATGATTTTTCGCGATAAGGTCCGCGATTCCTACCGGCGGATTCGCGTGGCCATCGCCCGGATTAATGCCTACCTGCAGGAGCACGTCAGCGGCATGACCGTGGTACAGCTTTTCAACCGGGAGGAGCGCGCCTTTGACAAGTTTTCCGACGTGAACGCCGTCCACATGGACGCGTTCAAAGACGCCATCATGGCGCACGCGGTTTACTACCCGGTGGTGGAAATTCTGTCTTCCGTGGCGATTGCCAGTGTCATCTGGTTCGGCGGGAACCACGTCATTCGGGGCGTGATCACCATGACGGCCGTGCTGGGTTTTTCCCACGGGGCGCCCGTGGTTCGCTGGTTTCCAACCCTGACCAGCCTTGGGGTGCTGGTCGCGTTCATCCAATACGCGCAACGCTTCTTCCGTCCAATTCAGGATTTCAGCGAGAAGTACAACATTCTGCAGTCGGCTATGGCTTCGAGCGAGCGCATTTTCAAGCTGCTGGATGCTCCAGTAGAGATTACTTCTCCCGCTGTCACTAAAACACCAGACGGTCCGGGGCGCATCGAATTCGATCATGTATGGTTTGCCTATGGAGGACGCGCGTCCTCTTCCGTCTTGACCGCGCCGGCGGGCGAGGACGCCGGTCCTTTGGCCAAGTTGGATTGGGTTCTGCGCGATGTGAGCTTCGTGATCGAGCCTGGCGAGACGGTTGCCATCGTAGGCCACACGGGAGCGGGCAAGACTACGATCATCTCGCTGCTCATGCGCTTCTACGACGTCCAGAAAGGCGCGGTGAAGATCGACAGCGTCGATGTGAAAGAAATGGATCTCGCCGATCTGAGGCGCAGGTTCGGTGTGGTTCTACAGGACCCGTTTCTGTTCACCGGGACGGTGGGCGGAAACATTCGTCTGGGAACGGAGTGGATCGAAGATGAAGACGTGGAAAAAGCGGCCGAAGATGTGAATCTGGCGGATTTTATCCGCACCCTGCCGGAGGGATTTAAAGCGGAGGTTCGGGAGCGCGGCAGCACTCTTTCGACCGGACAGAAACAACTGATTTCGTTCGCCCGTGCTCTGGCGCATGCCCCCAAGATTCTCATCCTCGACGAGGCGACCTCCAGCGTGGACACAGAAACAGAATTCCGGGTGCGAGATGCATTGAACCGCATGGTCGAAGGCCGGACCTCGGTGATCATTGCGCACCGGCTTTCGACCATCCAGCGCGCCGACAAAATCATCGTGATGCACAAAGGCCAGGTCCGCGAAATCGGCACCCACCAGCAATTGCTCGCCCAGCGCGGCATTTACTACAAGCTGTACCAACTGCAATACAAAGACCAGGAAGTTCCCGTCGGATCCCAGGTCACCGCCAACGCGGACGACTAGAAATCGACCCTCGTCTCCCGCTGGTCCGGATGTCCATGAGACAGTGTGAACCAAGGTAACTCCGGCCAGACCGTTCCATTGAACGCCGCAGAGGATTATGCCGATTAGCGTGGAGTACTACGGACAGCGGCCTCTATGCCCACCATCCTGATTGCCGATGACTCCCGTTTCCAGGTCCAGCTCATTTCGGGTTGGCTGGCCGAGGGGGGATTTACAGTAACCACCGCATTCGATGCTCTGCAAGCGGGAATGACCGCTCTGCGAACATCCCCTGGCGCGATCATCCTCGACATCAATATGCCGTGCGGATCGGGTATAGAAGTCCTGAAACGCTTAAGGATGTCTACGAAAACCCAACACATTCCGGTAGTCGTGGTGAGCGGAGACACTAAACCAGAGATTGAAGAAGCCGCTCGCAGCCTGGGTTGTACCGAGTTTCTACACAAACCCGTCGAGCGCGACCAGCTGTTTGACGCTCTATCGCGCGTACTGCACCAACCAATCGACGCGAAGACGCACTGAGACGGGTATGAGAAATTAGCCCGCTTCCGGCCTGGCCCGCAGGTCAAGTGCGCTCCAGCCTTTACAATGTCCTGCGTGCGATTCCTGATCTCAGCGGGTGAAGCTTCGGGAGAAATGTACGGAGCACAACTGATCGAAGCCTTACGCCGCCGCACTGCGGAGCTTCGCTCCGCCGGACCCTTCGACCTCGCTCATGAGTTTTTCGGTGTCGGCGGAGAGCGCATGCGAGCTGCGGGCTGCGACACAGTCATCGATGCAAAAGACCTGGCCGTCGTCGGCATCACGGAGATTCTCAGCCACCTGCCCAAAATCTGGGCTCTGTTTCATAAGCTGATCGGCGAAGCCGACAAACGGAAGCCCGAGCTCGCCATCGTGATCGATTCGCCGGCCTTCAACTGGCGCGTCGCCCGCCAAATGCGCAAGCGCGGCATCCCGGTCGTCTACTATGTGTGTCCGCAGTTTTGGGCGTGGCGCCAGGGACGGGTGCGCCTGCTGCGCAAGTACGTCGACAAAGCGCTGGTGATCTTCCCCTTCGAGCAAAAGTTCTATCGTGATCGGGGTGTGGATGCGACCTTCGTCGGCCATCCACTGGCCGATCTGCCGCGGCCACAAATCTCTCGCGAAGACTATGCACGGCAAAACTCGCTCATTTCTGAAAAGTCCTGGATCACGATCATGCCCGGCAGCCGCATAAAAGAAGTTCGGATGAACCTGCCGACGATTCTGGAGTCGGTAGCTCTGCTGGGTTCGGAGTACGAGTTCCTGCTTCCGGTTGCACCCACCCTCGACCGCCGATGGCTGCAAGATCTCATTCCCGACAATCCCGCGGTCAAGTTCGTCCCGGAAGCTCTGCCGGCGCTGGCCCACTCCCGCGCCGGAATCGTCGCCAGCGGCACCGCGACGGTCGAGGCCGCGATCATGGGCACACCGTTTGTCATGGTGTATCGCGTCTCTCCGCTGACTTATCTCCTGGGACGGCCGCGGGTGAAGGTGCAACATTTTGCGATGGTGAACCTGATCGCGGGGCGGGAGGTCGTTCCAGAGCTGGTGCAACGGGACTTCACGGCGGAAAAGGTGGTTGCGAAGTTACGGGAAATCCTGCCGGAGGGCGCCGCCCGCACCCAGATGATTGAAGGACTCGCGCGGGTGAAAGCTCAGCTTCACGGCCCGAACCACGAGGTTCACCCGGCCGACGCGGCCGCGGACGTGATTCTGAGTCTTTTGCCCGGGGAGAAGCCAGAGTAAGCACCGACGACCACACACCGGATTTGTCCCCAAATTGTCTAACCCTTGTCCTACCAGCATCTTTTGCGTAACAATCTTCATCATAGGTAAAAGGATCGCCGGAGATTGTTTGTTCATGTCTTGTCAACCTCGGCTTTGCCGTAGAGTTCCCTTCAAGCTTTTGGCTTTGCTGCTTCTGGCGGCTGCTTTGCCGTCGTGGGCGGCGGAGAAGACCCGTCTGCGGGTCGATGATTACCAGATTGACGCCGAACTTGCGCCCCACATGCACAAGATCACCGCCCGCGCCAAGATCAAGTTTACAGCCTTGGAAAATATCAACGCGGCGGTTTTTGAACTGCACAACGCCATGCGGGTGATCCGCGTAACTGATGCCAATAACAAGGAAGTCATGGCCGAGCGTATCGCTCAGGATTCCACAGTGCGCGTGCAATTGAACCAGGAGCTCGCCAAGGACGATTCCACGGCCCTCACCTTTGAATATGACGGCACGCTCGATTCCGCCGACGACAGCCCGGTGCAGGGTTTGAAAGTAGCCTCCATCGGAGACGACACCAGTTATCTGCTTTATGCCGGCCGCTGGTTTCCGCTTGTGGGATATGGCCTCAATCGCTTTACGGCGACGATGAACATCACGGTTCCCGCCTACATGATGGTGATTGGCAGCGGGAAAGAAAGTGTAAGCGACACGCCCGCTTTGAAAAAGGCGGTCCCAGGAATACCCACCAAGACCTACTCCTTCGTCTGGGACAAGCCAAGCTTTCCCGGAACCATCGTCGCAGGAGCATTTCAGGAGTTCAAAAGCGACGAAGCCGGAGTCGACCTGCACGTTTTCTTCAAGCCCATTCACCAGAACCTGGGTGCGCTGTACGCGGAGACGGCTATCAAGGAATTCACTTATTTTGTAACTTTGTATGGAGCGGCGCCTTCGACCACGTTGCGAGTGGTGGAAATCCCGGATGACACCCTGCCTTCCGCCTGGGCTCCCGAACTGGCCGCGGTTGCAGGCCGTGCCGTCACCGAGAAGGTGAATTACCGTCTGCTGGCGGATACCATCGCGCACCAGTGGTGGGGAGTCTCGGTAAGTCCTGACTCGATTGATGATTACTGGCTGGTCGACGGATTTGCGCGTTACTCGGAAGCGCGCTACGTGGAGAGCGCTGCCGGACAGAACGGGCTGGAAGAGATGGTGAAAGACATGTCCGTCGGGGCGCTGGCCTATGACACCGTTCCGCTTTCGACCGTCAGCAAGCTCGATATGTTCTCGCCAGAATTTCAATCGCTGGTGACCGATAAGGGCGCGATGATCCTGCACATGCTGCGCTGGGTGGAGGGCGATCAGAAGTTCGACCAGACCATGCGTACTTTCGCTTCGAAATATGCGGGAAAATCGGCATCGGCAGACGATTTCCGCGAACTGGCCGAGCAGAGCTACGGCGACAAGCTGACCTGGTTCTTTTCGCAATGGCTGGATTCCACGGGCGCTCCCGAATTCAAGACCAAGTACACCATCTATCGGCTGGGAAATAACAAGGGCTTTCGCGTGGTCGGACAGATCAACCAGGATCTCGACCTGTTCCGCATGCCGGTGGAGTTGAAAATCGACACGGATGGCAAGACTGAAGACAAGCGCATTGATGTGGTCGGCACGGACTCCGCCTTCACCATAGAAACCTTCGGCAAGCCGCGGCGGATTGCGATCGACCCCGGCAACCACGTGCTCAAGAACTCAACCGAAATCAAGTTGCGTGCTTCCATTCAACGGGGCCAGGGATTGGTGCAGCAGGGCGATCTGGCGGGGGCGCTCTCGGAATACAACAAGGCGCTTGAGGTCAGCAAGAACAGCTCGCTGGCGCACTATCGGATTGCCGAGGTCTTCTTTCAGCAGAAGAACTACCAGGCATCCGCCAACGCATACCGCGACGCCCTCAATGGTGACGGCGAGCCCCGGTGGACGGAAGTCTGGAGCCACATCCAGCTCGGCAAGATTTTTGACATCACCGGACAGCGCGAGCGCGCCACCAACGAATACCGGCAAGCATTGCAGACCAACGACAACACTCAGGGCGCACTCGATGAGGCGCGACGCTATCTGCAGAAACCCTTCGAGCAGCAGAAGAGCAAGCCGGAGGCGGGAGAGTAAATTATTTTGTTGTCGTCCCGAGCGTAGCAGAACACATCGGGGGAAAATTTAATACGCCCAGCGTAACAGCGTAGCTCCAGCCGTAAATCCCGCTCCTACTGCAGCCAGCAGAACCAGATCACCTTTTCTGAGCTTGCCTTCCTGCCGGGCCGTATCCATGGCCAGCGGGATGGTTCCGGCAGTGGTATTGCCATAGCGGTCGATGTTGATGACCACGCTTTCCGAGCGTAACCCCAGCCGGTCCGCAGTAGCTGTGATGATTCTCTTATTCGCCTGATGAGGAATGAACGCGGCAATATCGCTGCCCTTCAGCCCGTTGCGTTGCAGGAGTTTTTCGCAAATTTCAGCCTGTTTGCGCACGGCAAACTTGAAAACGGCCTGCCCGTCTTGATGAACGTAATGAAGGTTCTGCTTCACCGTCTCGCAGGTGGAGGGATTCAAGCTTCCACCGCCGGGCATATAAAGAGAGCACCCTCCGGAGCCATCCACTTCGTGGATAAAATCGAGGATCCCCAGGGAATCGTCGTCCGCCGGCTCCAGAATGACAGCTCCGGCTCCATCGCCGAAGATCACACAGGTCGCCCGGTCGGTGTAGTTGATGATCGAGGACATTACATCGGCGCCGATCACCAGTACCCGTTTGTGGGCTCCGGTGGCGATAAACTGCGCGCCCGCTTGCAGTGCGTACAGAAAGGCCGAACAAGCGGCCGACAGATCAAATCCCCAAGCTCCTTTGGCTCCTAACTTGTGCTGGACGAGGCAAGCCGTGGATGGAAAAAACATGTCAGGGGTGACCGTCCCGACGATGATGGTTTCCATGTCAACCGGGCTCAGGCCACGTTCGGCAAGGGCCTTTTTCGCGGCTTCCACAGCCAGGTCGCTGGTGGCGACTCCTTTGTCTACGATGTGGCGCTCGCGGATTCCGGTGCGTTCCAGGATCCACTGATTGTTGGTTTCCACCATCTTTTCCAGGTCAGCATTGGTCAGGAGTCGGGGCGGGACGTAGGTTCCGAGGGCGCTGATCTTGGCGCGCACGAGTTGGCTCACTCAGCAGTTCTCCGGGATGAAATGATGAAACGCTATTGTGACCGATCTACCGGCCAGGTGCAACGAAAGGCAATGCCGATGAAGCAAGCCAGGCACCGGCGGCCCACTGCACACGCAAGAGCCCGTTACCGTTGCTTCCTTCCGGACCTGGCGGGGTTGGCGGGAATGCGTCGCGCGGGACCGATGCCTGACCTTTCGATTCTAGCATTCAAGCAGCGAGGATCAGCGTAAGCGTCCAGCGAGACAGACGCAAGCGCTTGCATTACCACCGGTACTCTTTCCTTCTGCTGGGAAATCGCGAACAATAGATGCGACCGATGCCCGCGAATACCACCCATGCCGAACGAGCGCTGCTGCCTGGTGCGATCCAGCGTTACTTCGAAATCGCGCTCTACCTGCTCGTGCTTACCGGCTTCGGAACTCTCGCCTCCACTGGCGCTTTGGACCTGGTGACTGCGGTATTGGTGGCCGCGGCAATTCTGTTCCGCGGGTACTGCCTGGCCAATCGCCGCACGGTTCTGATTCCCGAGAACTGGACTACGCTGCTGACCGTCGCTTACGTCGCTTTTTATTTAGCGGACTACTTTTTGCTCTCGCGCGCTTTTCTGAGCGCAACCGTTCACCTGGTGCTGTTCGTCCTGGTGGTTCGTCTGTTCTCGACCCGCCGCGACCGCGACCACTATTTTCTGGCCATCATTTCATTTTTGATGGTGCTCGCCGCGTCGGTGCTGACCGTGGATACGACGTTTCTGCTGTCTTTCGGCGCGTTCATGCTTATGGCGGTGACCACATTCATTCTGATGGAAATGCGGACTGCTTCCGCCAAAGCCACCCTTCGCGAGCAGCCGGGCGACGGAACAGCGCCTCGCATGATGGGCTTCTCTTTGATTGCGGCGGCGCCGCTGTTTGTGTTTTTCATCTCGCTGGGAGCGGCAGCGATCTTCTTCCTGCTGCCGCGTGTGTCCAGCGGCTATTTGAGCGCTTATGCGCCGGGCAACGAAATTTCAACCGGCTTCAGTGATCGGGTACGGTTGGGCGGGATCGGGGAAATCCAACAGTCCAGTGCGCTGGTCATGCACATCCAGATCGACGGCGATCTGGCCGGGGCGCTGGATTTGAAGTGGAGAGGCGTAACCCTCAATTTGTTTGATGGAACCACATGGTCCAATCCCCACGAGCAACACGCACTTCCCCGCTCCACCGGCGGTTTTTTTCTGCTCTCGCTTCGCAATGGCAACCGGCAGGTCAACGAGGTCCGGACCGCAGGCCATACCGTTCACTATCGCGTCCTGATGGAACCGGTATCGAGCAATGTATTTTTCCTCGCCCCCACGCCACTGGCGCTTGAAGGCAATTACCGTGTGGTCACGATGGATGGCGGTGGGTCGGTCTTCGACCCCGATCCCGAGCACCCGGTATCGACCTATGAGGCCACTTCCAATATTGCCCAGCCGGCGGCTGCCGACTTGCGCTCCGCGGCTCAGGATTATCCTCCCGAGATCCTGCTGCACTATCTGCAATTGCCGCCGCTCGATCCGCGCATCCCGCTGCTGGCCGGCCAGATCGCCGACTCCGAACACAACAATTACGATAAAGCCATCGCCCTCGAACGCTATCTGCGCACCCACTTCGCCTACACCTTGCAGTTATCCCGCTCTGTTCCTCACGATCCCCTGGCCAATTTTCTCTTTGAGCGGAAGAGAGGACATTGCGAGTATTTCGCCTCCTCGATGGCGGTGATGTTGCGCACCCTGCAAATTCCTTCACGCGTAGTGAACGGCTTCCGTACCGGGGAGTTCAACGATGTGACCTCGCAGTATCTGATCCGTGCCCGCGACGCACATTCCTGGGTGGAAGCCTATTTTCCGGGATATGGCTGGGTGAGTTTTGATCCCACCCCCGCCGCGCCTGCCGCCACCCATACGGGCTGGAGCCGGACCATGATGTATCTCGACGCGCTGTCCTCATTCTGGCGGGAGTGGGTGGTGAACTACGATGTAAGTCATCAGCGCACGTTGAGCCGGCAGGCCACGCAGAGCGGATTAGAGTGGGCTCGGCGCAGCCAGAGCTGGGCCCGCAACCGCTATGAGGCCTGGTTGAATGCGGCACGACGCGCTCAGCGGAAAGCCACGGCTTCCCCGGTTCGCTGGTCCGTGACCGGCGCAATCGTTACTTTGTTGTTGATCTTGACCGCGAGTGCGAGAAGGTTGGTGCGCGCCCTACGCAGGCATCGCTTGGCAGCGCATCCGGAGAAGTCGCCGCGCACCGCGGCTACCATCTGGTACGAAAAGACGCTGCGATTGCTTTCCCGGCGAGGAACCGGCAAGTCTCCGGCGCAAACTGCGAAAGAGTTCGTCAGCTCAATTGACGATGACGAAGTGCGTGCGGCGCTGGCGCGCTTCACCGAGCACTATGAACGGGCCCGCTTCAGCGATTCCAGCGAAGATGCGGCCCGTTTGCCGGAGTTGTTTGAGAAGGTTTGTGCCTCCACGAAGCGTTGATTGTAGCCTTACCGTTCCTGCGTGTTTCCGTAGATCAGCTCTCCAAATCAACGCTCTTTCACCTTTTTGTGGCCGCCTCCGCCTGCGACCGTAAGTCTCTGGCCGTCCGCGATGAATGTTAAGATAGAGAGATTGCATGCCCAACTCGACCAATTCTGTAGATACCGGTGTTGACTCGGAAAATGCCGAGAAGCCTACGCCCCCGAAAGTCGGCTTCGTAAGCCTGGGATGCCCCAAGAACCTGGTGGACAGCGAAGTCATGATGGGCATGCTGGCCCAGGCTGGGGCCAAGTTGACTGCGGACGCGGCAGACGCCGATGTCATCGTCGTAAACACCTGCTCCTTCATCGCCAGCGCGCAGCAAGAATCGGTAGATACCATTCTGGAGATGGCGAAACATAAAACCGATGGCCGCGCCCGCAAGCTCGTAGTCGCAGGCTGCCTGGTGGAGAGGTTTCGCGGTGAGATTCAGAAGAACATTCCCGAAGTAGATGCGGTAGTGGGCACCGGCGAGCTCGACGAGATTCTGGCGGCAGCGGGGCTTTCTGCGCCTCCGGCGACTGATTCTCCGTTCCGGATTCTGGGATCACGGCCCGAGGGTGATGCCCGCGCCGCGCAAGGGCGCTTCTCTCGCCAGTCCTGGGATGGCGCCATCGCCGACCTGCCCAACTATCTCTACGACGATGCCACGCCCCGTATTCTAGCCACTCCGGGCTACACGGCTTACCTCAAGATTGCCGAAGGCTGCGATCATCCTTGCAGCTTCTGCATCATTCCGCAGCTGCGCGGCAAGTTTCGCTCGCGCCGGTTCGAGTCAGTCATCGCCGAAGCCGAGCGCCTCGCTCGGTCCGGTGTCCGCGAGATTACGCTGATCGGCCAGGACACAACCTGCTACGGCGAGGATTTCGGGCTCAAGGATGGTCTGGCTTTGCTGCTGGAAAAGATTGCCGGTATCGAGGGCCTGCGCTGGATTCGTTTCCTGTACGCGTATCCGAACAAGATCACCGGCCGTCTGCTGGAAACCATCGCCGATCATGACAACATCTGTTCCTACATCGATGTACCCTTGCAGCACGCTTCTTCCGCAGTGTTGAAGCGCATGAAACGCGGGGGCGGCGCCGAGATTTTTCTGCGCTCCATCGAAAAGATGCGGCGCACAATTCCCGGGCTGACGCTGCGAAGCTCGTTTATCGTGGGCTTCCCCGGGGAAACCGAAAAGGAATTCGAGGAACTGTGTGAGTTTGTGCGCGCAGCAGAGTTCGATTGGATGGGCGCTTTCGGCTACTCGGATCAGGAGGGCGCAGCCGCGTTCTCGCATCACGAAAAGCTTCCTTCGCGCGAAATCGAACGCCGGCGCCGGCGCCTGATGCAGATTCAGCGCCGCATCAGCAAGCGGAAGAAGCAGGCCCTGGTGGGGGAGGAGTTCGAACTGCTGCTCGAGGGTCCATCGGAAGAAAGTGATTTCCTCCTGCAGGCGCGGACTCCCATGCATGCTCCAGAAATCGACGGCAAGGTTTACGTCACCGATGCTCGCGAGGCGCTGCAACCTCAGGTAGGCGAGTTTTATCGTTGCCAGATCACCGAAGCCCACGATTACGATCTGGTTGCCCGAATAGTATGAGAGGGTTATGCCTGGTAAGCGTCCCAGCTTGCGTTGTCCGACCTGCAAAACGCCACTGAAGAACCAGGCTCCAGACTTTCCGTTTTGCAGCGAGCGTTGCCGCCTTGTCGATCTGGGAAAATGGGCAAGTGGAGCTTATGTGATTTCTTCGCCGCTGGACGACGTGAGGGACGCAGTTGAAGAAAATCGCTCCACGGATTCTGACGGGGAAAGCTAGGCGCGACCGCGATGGCAGCCAGCAACCAGACGCCCGAGCCCGCACCTGTCTGGGCGAAAGTGGTGGCGACGTTCTTCGGGATCGGAAACCTCCGCCCAGGGCCAGGTAGCTGGGGCTCCGCTGCGACGATTCTTCTCTGGTGGCTGGCCAGCCGTCGGATTGCGCCTGACTGGCAAGCCGCGGCGGCCACCGCTTTGGCAGCCGGCGCGGTGATCCTCGGCATTCCAGCGGCTACACGCGTCTCCCGCGCCAGCAGCCTCAAGGACCCTCAGTTTGTCGTGATTGACGAGGTCGCCGGCCAGCTCATTACCATGATTGCGGTTCCGGTCTCGTGGAAATCTCTACTGCTCGGCTTTATACTTTTTCGAGGATTCGATATCACGAAACCGCCGCCGGTTCGCCAGCTGGAACGGCTGCCGGGAGGTTTTGGCATCATACTGGATGACGTGGCAGCAGGATTGTTTGCTCTGGCGGTTATGCAGATTTTGCTGCGTACCGGAGTTCTCTCGTTGTAGGGTTGCGAGCACAAGGAACTGGATTCATGGGAATTTCCGACCGGCTGCTGGGTAAAAAGAACGCCAACGGCAAACCTCACATCGCGGGGGTGCAACCGAGTGCTGCCTTGCCGGGCGGCGAGGTTCGCATCACCGGCAACGATCTGCGTCCGGCGGACCTGCGGCGTCCGCTGGTGCGCTTTGGAGAGGTCGAGGGTTCCGTCGTGATCAGCTCCGATGATTTTGTGGTGGCGCGGGTTCCGCACGGTGCGTCATCGGGGCCGATTGTGGTCTCAACCAACGGTCATGCCAGCAATCCGCACCAGATTAAAGTTGCCGTGTCCATTGCGGAGAATCTGCACCCGGTATCGAATCCGGCACTCGATGCCGAAGGCAACATTTTTGTTACCTTTTCCGGGTCTCGGGGGCAGAAAGTTCCCGTCTCCATCTTTAAGATTGACACCAACTACGGGGTCAAACCATTCCTGGCGGAGCTGATGAATGCTACCTCCATCGCCTTTGACCGGGGTGGACAAATGTACGTTTCCTCGCGTTATGACGGAACGGTTTATCGCGTGGCTCCGAACGGCACCATGTCGTCGTATGCGGAGGGCATGGGTGTGGCGACGGGAATCGCCTTCGACCGCGCGGGAAATCTTTACGTCGGCGACCGCAGCGGCACCATTTTCAAAATCGCGCCCAGCCGGCAGATCTTCGTCTTCGCTACCCTCGAACCCAGCGTGTCAGCGTATCATCTGGCGTTCGGTCTACACGGAGACCTCTTCGTTACCGGCCCCACAACTTCGAGCTTCGATTGCGTGTACAAGATCGACTCCCAGGGCAGCGTCTCCACGTATTATCGCGGCCTTGGGCGGCCGCAAGGAATGGCCTTCGATGCTGATGGCAATCTCTATGTTGCGGCTTCCCTCTCCGGCAAACGCGGCATTGTGAAAATTTCTCCGAACGGCCAGGCTGCGCTGGAGGTGGCGGGCGCCGGTCTGGTCGGACTCGCTTTCGCTCCCGGGCGCTCTGCGATTCTCGCGACCACCAGCGCCGTACATCACCTTGCCTGGAATATTCAGGGCTTGCCACTGGTCGAACCCGTTTAACCCCCGCCTCCCTGCTTCGTAGTTATGATTTAGACTCTTCTTCGATGAATGCGGAGATCGTCGCCATTGGTTCGGAGCTGCTGACGCCCTACCGTCAGGACACCAATTCTCTTTATCTGACGGAGAAATTGAATCAGCTGGGGGTGGAGGTTGTCTTCAAGACCATCGTTGGAGATACCCTGGAACGCTTGACCATGGCGGTTTCTCACGCGATCTCCCGCACCGACATAGTGGTCATTACGGGAGGGCTTGGACCGACCGAGGACGATCTTACCCGGGAAGCGGTGGCAAAAGCTCTCGGTCTGGCGCTTCGCCGCGATCCGGAAATCGTCGCCGCCATCGAGCGGCGATTCGCGTCGCGGGGCTGGAAAATGGCGGCGAATAACGCCAAGCAAGGCGACGTGCTTGCGGGCTCGACCGTTCTGCCCAATGCTAACGGCACCGCGCCTGGCCAATGGATAACCGGCAAGTATGACGACCGGGAGAAAATCATCATGCTGCTGCCCGGGCCACCCCATGAATTGAAGGCACTATTCGAGGAGCAGTGTTTCGAGCGGCTACGGGCCAAGCTGCCGCGGCAGTTTATCGCGACTCGCGAACTGCGAATCGCGGGGATGGGCGAATCGGCGTGTGATGCGCGGGTCGCGCCCATTTACAAACAATTCCCTGACGTGCAGACGACGATTCTGGCAGGAGCCGGCGAAATCCAGTTGCATTTGAGAACTCGGGCTGCTAACCAGGACGCGGCCATAGAGCGCGTCGATCGACTGGCCGAGAAAATCGAGGAGGAACTCGGCGATTTCGTTTTTTCGGACAATGGCGACTCCATGGAGCAAATCGTCGGGTACTACCTGCAGATGCGCAGTGCCACGCTGGCGGTAGCGGAATCGTGCACCGGAGGCCTGGTCGGCGAACGCATCACTTCCATCAGCGGTAGTTCGCGGTACTTTGTCGGCGGCGCGATTGTCTATTCCGATCAGCTGAAAACCATGTTGGCCGGTGTGCCGGCAGAGTTGATCGAGCAGCATGGCGCAGTCAGTCATGAGGTCGCAGCGGCTCTCGCCGAAGGAATCCGCAAACGCTGCGGCACGACTCTGGGACTGGGAATCACCGGCGTGGCCGGGCCGAATGGCGGCACGGCCGAAAAGCCGGTTGGGCTGGTGTTTCACGCCCTCGCCAGCGACACCGGAACCGAGGTGGTAGAACGCAAATTTCCGGGCGATCGCAAACGCATCCGCTGGTTCGCCAGCCAGCAGGGGCTGGATATGGTGCGGAAGAAGCTGATGTGAGCCGGCGATCGTTAGCCAAGGACTAAGCGCTGACGGCTCGTGCCAACTGCTAAATGCGAATCTTCATCGCTCTCGATATTGACGACAGCATCCGTGAGCGCATCCGGCGCTTTATGGAGGGTGTTTGCGGGTTCGCTCCCGACGCGCGCTGGGTCCGTCCCGAGGGGTTGCACGTGACGCTGAAGTTCATCGGCGAGAAGTCTCCGGAGGCGGTAGAAACGATAAAACAGGCGCTCTCCACAATCCAGGCCAAAGCGTTTCAAGTAACGTTTCGCGCGTATGGCTTTTTCCCCACAGCCAAGTCTGCGCGGGTTTTCTGGGTCGGCATAGAGTCCGAGGCGTCTTTGGCAAAGCTGGCGGCGTCGATCGACGAAGCTACGGCGGCCCTTGGAATTCCACGGGAAGAACATTCCTTTAATCCGCATCTCACTTTGGCCCGTGGCAGCGGTGGCCGGTCGGGTGCGCCGGGTTGGCGGAAGGGCGATGCGCCCAACCGGAGCTTTCACATCCTGCAAGAGAAATTGGCCGGGCTGCCGACGCCGGAGTTTGGTAGTATGGCCGCCCGTGAGTTCTTTTTGTACGAAAGCCAGCTCATGCGCGGCGGTTCGCGCTACAGCAAAATGGCAAGCTTCCCATTGGTGTGAGCGGCTCGAAGCCGTTGGCTCTGGTAGTTAGCGAAAATAAACCAACATGACCGAGTTTCTCGTCGTCGGTGTTGCGAGTTACCTGCTCGGCTCGGTTCCGTTTGGTTATCTCCTGGTCCGCGTCTTTCGCCATCAGGATATCCGCCAGTCGGGCAGTGGCAACATTGGGGCGACCAACGTGTCCCGTACCTCGCCATTTCTGGGAATCCTCACGCTCCTGCTTGACGCGGCGAAAGGGTTCGCCGCCGTTACCCTCACACGAATTCTTTTCCCCGGGCAAACCGCTTTGCTGGGGCTCGCAGCATTTCTGGCTATCGTTGGTCACATGTTCCCCGTCTGGCTCAAGTTTCGCGGCGGCAAGGGAGTGGCAACCGGCTTGGGCGCCTTTGTTGCGATTGTTCCCAAGATAATCTTGTTGTTGGTCGGCGTTTTCATTGCTCTATTCCTCTCATTTCGCTATGTTTCTTTGGCTTCCATCTTGACGGTGGCGCTCTTCCCACTGCTCGCGTGGGTTCTTCCTCCGCGTGCCATCTCCCCGTACATGCTGGCTGCCTTCACTGCCTCTTCCCTTTTGATCCTGATCAAACATCATGAAAACCTCCGCCGCCTGCTTGCCGGGACTGAGCCACGCTTTGAAAAGAGGCGGCGATGAGCCGAATTGCCATCATCGGCGCCGGTGCCTGGGGGACGGGACTCTCCGTTGCCTTGGGGCGACAGAGCAGGCATCGGGTGCGCCTGTGGGCTCATGAAAAAGAAGTCTGCGAGTCGATCACCACTGGTCGCATCAACCATCTTTTTCTGCCGGAGCAAGTCATTCCCGACACGGTTTCGGCAACCGGCAGTCTGCCGGAAGCGCTGCAGGACGCAGAAATCGTGGTCAGCGTCATGCCTTCCCCTCACTGCCGCGGTCTGTTTCAACGGATGCGTCCGTTGCTGAACCCTGCCGTGCTCATTGTGAGTGCCACCAAAGGCCTGGAGGAAGAGACGCTGCTGCGTATGTCACAAGTAATCCGGTCGGTGGTGGCATCCGATGGAGGATTTTCGCCCCGCGTTGGCGCACTCAGCGGCCCCACTTTCGCCAGGGAAGTTGCCCGCGGCGATCCCACCGCGATTACGATTGCCTCCGAAGATAGCGCTCTGGCCGAGATCGTGCAGCGCGAATTCAGCGATCCCCGCTTTCGTGTCTACACCAATACTGACGTGGCTGGCGTCGAACTGGGCGGCGCGCTGAAGAATATCATCGCCATCGCAGCTGGAATTTGCGATGGACTTGGGTTCGGACACAACTCGGTAGCCGCATTGATCACCCGCGGGTTGGCGGAGATGAGCCGTCTGGTGGTGGCGTGTGGCGGCCATCAGGAAACCATGTCCGGACTTGCGGGCCTTGGCGACCTGGTACTCACCTGCACCGGCGGGCTATCGAGGAATCGCAGCGTGGGAGTCGAACTTGGCCGCGGACGCCCGCTTTCGGAAATCATCGCCGGTATGCATGGCATGGTCGCTGAAGGCGTATTTACCACGCACGCGGCGGTCGAACTAGCTCATACTCATGGCGTCGAGATGCCCATTACCGCGCAGATGGACGCTATCCTGCATCAGGGCAAGTCGCCCCGCGAGGCCATCCGCGAATTGATGACGCGCAGCGGCAAGAGCGAGCATGGGGCATCTGTGACATAAGTTCTCCGCTGATTTAGATTGCTGTCACTTCCCCTACCCAGCTTTCAATCGCCTCTCGCAGTTCCCGCAGCCGGCCTTCGAAAAAATGATCGGCTCCATCGATCACAACAAGCTTTTTCGGGCCGGCGGCCTGCGCCACAACTTCCTGCAGTTTCTCCTGCGGTCCGAACTGGTCGCGGGCGCCGCTCACGAATAATTTGGGCTTAGCGCAGTCTTGAAGGAAATCGAAGTCATAGGTGCGCTCATCCGCCGGCACTACCGGAATGCCCACACCGATTGCCGCTTGCACACGTGAATCCGAACACGCCGCCGAGAGGCCGACAGCAGCGCCGAAGGAAAACCCCGCGAAGATGATGGGCAAATGGAATTCTCGATCCAGCCACTCGAGAGATGCCCGTACGTCATCAATCTCGCCATATCCGTTGTCATGCTCTCCCTGGCTCAGCCCGGTGCCGCGAAAGTTGAACCGCAACACCGGGAATCCGAAACGATTCAGCGCCTTCATGGTGTGAAAAACAACCTTGTTATGGAGGGTCCCGCCGTAGAGCGGGTGCGGATGACACACCACGGCGGCATGAGTGGCGCCTTCTGCCCCGGCGTTGAGCAGAGCCTCGAGGCGTCCCGCCGGGCCGTCAAGGAAGAAGGAACGGATGGAGTTTTGTGGCAGCACGAGAAGACTCCACATTATCAGAACCCAGCCGGGGACTGGACAGGACCGCAGAGGGCGGCTGCGCCTGCGTGGCCCGAGGTAAGGTATTCTCTTCGTCATGGATGTCGTCGCTTTAACCCGCCAGCTAGTGGATATCGAGTCCATCACCGGTAACGAAGGGCCGGTCTCGGAGTTTCTGCATCGCGAGCTCTCCGCTCTTGGCTATCAGGTCGACCGGATGGCCGTTGAAGGCCCACGCTGCAATCTGTTTGCAACCTGGCCGCAGCAATCGCGGCCTGTGGTTGTGCTTTCCACCCATATGGATACGGTGCCGCCGTTCATTCCCTCCTCGGAAGATACTCAACACGTGTACGGACGCGGGTCCTGCGATGCCAAAGGGATTATTGCAGCGCAGATCGGCGCGGCCGAGCAACTCCGCTGCCAAGGTCTATACGTGGGACTGCTTTTTGTGGTGGGCGAGGAAAAAGAAAGTTCAGGCGCAAAAACGGCAAACCAACAGTCGCCGGGATGCCGCTTCCTGATCAACGGCGAACCCACCGAGAATCGCATCGCAGTCGCGTCCAAAGGAACCCTGCGAATCGACTTGACCGCGCATGGACGCATGGCGCACTCGGCCTATCCTGAATTGGGGGAATCGGCCATCGACAAGCTGCTGGAGGCGCTGCGCCGACTGCGCGCCATGAAGCTGCCGTTTGCTGAAGGCATCGGCCCCTCCACTTTGAACATCGGCATGATCGAAGGCGGCCGCGCTCCCAACGTGATTCCGGATTATGCACGCGCCCAACTGCTCTATCGACTGGTCGGACCGGCCGACGGCCTGCGGCGTGAAATCGAGCAAGCGGTTTCCGGCCTGGCGAACGTCGAGTCGGTTCTGGAGACTCCCTTTGTGCGGCTACGAACCTTGGATGGGCTGCCCACCATGACCGCAGCTTTCACGACCGATATTCCCTGGCTCACCAACTGGGGCGAGCCTCTGCTGATCGGTCCGGGATCGATTCACGTCGCCCACACTGATGGAGAGTTCATCGAGAAGCAGCAGTTGCTCGAGGCGGTGGAGCTGTATTGCGGGATCGCCAAGAGCCTATCGCAATGATCGAGCGGGTAATCTACCTTATTGACGGCGAGCTTCCACAGGTTTGACGTACGTACGCCAATTCGCCCGCAAGTTAAGGATTAACGAAAGAACGTTGGAGAAGTGGGAGCAGGGGCGGGGCAAGCCAAATCCTCAGGCTGCGGCTCTAGTTCTTCTGGTCCGCTGTTATCCGGATACCTTGGCGCGGCTGGATGAAGTTGCAGCGGAGTAGCGGACGCAGCCCAACTCTTCGCTTTCTCCGATGACGCGAGGGATGGACCCCAGACTCCGAGTCTCGACCTAGGCTGCGCTCAAAAGCTTTTCCACTCCTGCCGCGTTACACTTAACCGATGACCAGCCAGACCCTAAACTCGCTATCCAGGGCTTCTTCCGCTTACCTGAGATCTGCCATGCACCAGCCCATCCAATGGCACGAGTGGGGAGAAGAAGCGTTCGCCGCCGCGCAGCGGGAGAATAAGCCCATGCTGCTCGATATCGGCGCCGTGTGGTGTCACTGGTGTCATGTGATGGATCGCGAGTCCTACGACAACCCTGAGATTGCTCAGATTGTGAATCAGCGCTATATCCCGGTGAAGGTGGACCGCGATGAGCATCCCGATATCGACAGCCGATACCAGATTGCCGTGAGTTCGATCAGTGGGCAGGGCGGCTGGCCGCTGACGGCATTTCTTACTCCCGACGGCAAGCCTTTTTACGGCGGGACTTATTTTCCCCCCGACGACCATTACGGGCGCCCCAGCTTTAAGAGAGTTTTGCTGGCGATCTCCGACGCTTTCCGCGACAAGCACGGCGATGTGGTCGACCAGGCGAAGATGGTTGAAGGCGCGATCGCCCATGCTGAGTCCTTTGCCGGAAAGAATGCCACGTTCACTCCTGCAATCATCGATGCCATAGTGAAGTCTGCACTGGAAATGTTTGACCCGGTCAATGGCGGTTTTGGGAGTGCGCCCAAGTTTCCCCATCCCTCGGCCATCGATCTATTGATCGACCAGTACGTACGTTCCGGCGATGAGCATCTCCGCGATGTTTTTGTCACCACCCTGGAAAAAATGGCGCGCGGCGGGGTTTACGACCAGCTGGCCGGCGGATTCCATCGCTATTCCGTAGACGAACGCTGGGTGGTGCCGCACTTCGAAAAGATGTGCTACGACAATTCTGAGCTGCTGAAAAATTATGTTCACGCCTACCAGGTGACGGGCTCGGAATTCTTTGCCTCCGTCGCCCGCGACATCGTTCGCTGGATGGATGAGTGGCTCAGTGACCGCGAGCGGGGCGGCTTCTACGCTTCTCAGGATGCGGATCTTTCCATGGAAGACGACGGCGACTACTTCACCTGGACGTTGCAGGAAGCGCAGGCCGTTCTCAGCGAAGAGGAGGCGCGGGTGGCAAGTCTGCACTATGACATCAATGAAACCGGCGAAATGCACCACAATCCTGCAAAAAATGTGCTTTATGTGCGTGCTTCGCGCGAAGAGATAGCCCGCCGGCTGAGCTTGCCGCCACAGCAGGTCGAGTCGCTCCTGAACTCGGCCAAAAAGAAAATGTACGCCGCCCGTTTGCAGCGTCCGACCCCCTACGTCGACAAGACGGTTTATACCGGCTGGAATGCGCTCTCTGTCTCGGCCTATCTGGCGGCGGGGCAAGTGCTCGGCATCGATGCAGCCCAGCATTTCGCTCTGCGCTCTATCGATCGCATCCTGGCCGAGGGTTGGAGCATGGAACGCGGGCTGTTGCATGTGCTGGCTTATTCGGACGCGGATGCCGACCTCCGCCGGATCCCCGGAGTGCTGGACGATTATGCATTTACGGTTGTGGCCTGCCTGGACGCATATGAAGCCACCTCCGATCTCAGCTATTTCAGCTTCGCCCGCAAGATTGCCGATGCCATGCTAAGCCGATTCTTCGATCCTGTGTCCGGGGGATTCTTTGACCGGGAAATCGGAGAAAAGAAGTCTTTAGGAGTGCTTGGCACTCCCCGCAAGCCCTTCCAGGACTCGCCCACCCCGGCGGGAAATTCGGTTGCGGCCATTGCCTTGATGCGGCTTTATTCCTATACCAATGCCACGACCTATCGCGACAAGGCGGAGCAGACGATGGAAATCCTGGCAGGAGTCGCCGGACAATACGGACTTTTCGTCGCTACCTACGCCATGGCCGGGGTTCATCTATCCCAACCCCACACTCAAGTGGTTGTGATTGGCGAAGGAGAGTTGGCCGACCGGCTCTTCCAAGCCGCATTGGGGCCTTTCTCTGCAAGCAAGGCTGTACTCAGGTTGGCGTTCAATAAGGCGGTGCCGCAAAACCTTCCGCCCGCACTGGCGGAGACGATTCCTCAACTGCCGGTAGTCCAGGCGGAGAAGCCCGCGGCGGCGATCTGTTCCGGCTTCGCTTGCCAACCGCCGATCACGAGTCCGGAACAATTAGCGGCGGCACTGCGCCAGGCGATTGGCCGTAGCGGCTGAACCGCTGTCCTCGTCTCCGAGTCCCTGAAAAGAAAAGAGGCTGTCGTTGTTTAGGAGCAACGCCAGCCTGCGAAGTTTTTGAGCGCCTTGCGGCTGCTCACGATTTGACGTCTTTGGCTATCTGCAGTGTCCACCAGAGTGCGGTGGGCAAACCGGTGGAGGATCACCGTCTCCCGGTGTCGGGATAGCTGGTGCTGCAAGCGCCGTGTACGTGCACAGCAAACCTACCATCAGGAAAAGCATCCTGATCGCACGTTTCATGGGTTGGTTCTCCTTGTGCGGGTCCCCTGGGAGCGGAAACCCTAGATGGCAGAGAATTATACAGGGGTGTGTCAAGCACTCACCTGAGAGCTAGCGGTTTAGGCTCAGGCGAATAGGCGGCCACAAGACGAATTACATCTCACCGCTGTCATTGCCGATAACAAGATACCGCGATGGCTGGATGTAACACTTTAATTGCGAAACGGAGCGAGGAATCCTAACGACGAGAAGTGAGCTGAGCGGCTGGGAATGCAGCCATGGCGTGGCGTGACGAAGACACTTTCTCCGCCAGTTCGTCGACTGATCGAAACTTCTGCACGGACTCTGTGGAGCTGCGAGAAAATGCGCGATCGACCATGCCTTCGAACATGGGGATCAACGAATCGGCGCCGGCGGGGCGTTGCAGGTCGGCGAGGCTTTGCTCCCAGCGTTGCGACGTGAGCAAACCCAGCGACGCATCACGGGCCGGAGCTTTCTGCAGTGCATAGGCGACCCAGGTGAGAATCGCGGCAGTGTAGCCACCGGCATTTACCAAAGCCAGCATCGGGTTGCTGATTTGTCCTCCGGCGTAAAGAGCGAAGGCAGCCAGCTCCAGGCTGGCGAAGCAACCGAAGCCCAGGATGATTCCAAAACTATGCTGGCGCCAGGAGACTCCCAGATACCTGGAGAAGGACAAGAGAAACAGAATCAGACCGCACTGGATGACCCGCACACAACGCTCTACGGTGGTGACCGCCTGCACCACTGGAGATTGGTCCGCCGGGCTGGCTGCGGCTACAACGATTGCCACCGACAACATGACCAGGGCTGCCCATTTGAACAGAACCGTCCCCAGATCCTTGAGCGTGTGGTATGGCCGGAATACATTGAGAAAAATTTCGTGGATAACTTTGAACCCCAGAGCCAGACTGATGCCACTGCCGATCCAGTAGGAGTAGAAATAAAGATCATAGTTGCCAGCCTGATGGATCGGAAACATGATCGCGAAGTCAAACAGCTGAAAAACTACGTAGGCAAAGAAGACCGGAAAAGTGCGGTGCAATTTGCGCCAAACCATGATGGATGCGAGGGTTAGCTCCAGAGCCGGGTGGGCCATCCATAGAGACAGCTGGAGTTTGGCATGCATGGGGTTAATTGACGCCAACACAAGAGACCAGAAACTATCTCTCTGTCATGACATTAACAGTTCTGGTTCATGGGTCAATGAACCAAAGTAACCCCTAGGTAATAGTTACCCCTTGTTTTCAGCCAGATAGAGTGGGCCGCGATCGGGGTTACACCCGAAAGGCGACGTTGCAGGAGCCTACATTTCAGGAGACGCCTGAATATAGGCACGCATCATGCGGACTTCGTGGTCCTTCTCGGTGAGATCGTGCAGCAATAGATCACGCAGAGAAATCACCGCCAGCAGCCGCTTGCCATCGCAGACCGGCAGGTGACGAAAGCTATGCCGGCGCATCAGCATCATGCAATTCTCCACGGTTTCGTCCGGGCTTACCGTCAGCGGATCCTGGGTCATAACTTCGTCCACCCGAGTGCTCCGGGTATCGCGTCCCTCAGCGACTACACGCTTCATCAAATCGCGCTCGGAGAAGATGCCTACCAGAAGACCATCGCGCAATACCGGCACAGCGCCGATGTTGCGGGCCACCATGGCCTGCGCCACTTCGAGCACGGTTTGGGATTCGTCCGCCCTGTAAGTATCCTGGTTGCTGATCAGATCAAAAATATGCATTTTGCACCTCGAAGGCTGCTCTTCCCACACGCGGGCGCGAGTATATGCCCAAATCGATTGGCAGGGGAAGAGGGAAAAGTATGTATTTCCAGGTGGTCTTTTGCCCGATCCCGTTTTGGGTTTCACCCGACGACTGAACCCCGCCTGTGGCCAATAAAAACGAAGTAAGAGCAGGCCCAGAGCGCCGTCGGGATACTGCCCCGAGGCCGGGCGGTAAGGATGATGTTGTAGTCGTCGGAAGGCTGCAATTGGTCGACCACCGAGGGTGAGACTTGGGGTTGAACAGTGGCCAAGTGAGCGAGGAAGCTGTAGATATCGCCTCCGCTCCGGTAGTCCTGGGCAACGAAGGAGACCTCCGAGTTCTGTTCCGAAAAATGCCAGCTCAACGATGCCGCCAACTCGACCGCGTCCTCGTATGCCTGGCCTGAGACCGTCTCACCGGAAGGGTTGTCGAACACAATGCGCACCTTGCGCTCGTCCTCGCGGCTGAACTCACGGACCTTCAGCGAGCCCGACTTCGCCGTGGCCTTCCAGTCCACATGGCGCGCCGAGTCCTCCGGCATATATTCGCGGATACGATAGAGGTCGTACCCGCGGCCGCGCACAAAAGTCTCAAACTCGCCGGTGATCATGGGAAGCACTTCGAAGAACTCATCGGCCGGCTCCACTCTGGGATAGACGATCACTTCCCGCCGCAGCGCAATTCGCCGCGTTTTGGTGAGGAAGGCGAACGGGAAGCGTGTGGCCAGGCCAAAACTTTCCTGTTGATAGCGTCCCCGGCGGTCGAAGCGCAATTCCAGATCCGCCCCTACTTCGCCGCGCGCCGGCACGAACGGAAAATGTGCGGCGCCTTCGAAGACACCCGGCGCCGGCACCGGCACCGCCTCGCGGCGAAGATTCCGGTCGGGCACCTGAAGCCACTGCTGCGACTTGGGACGTCCTGGCGGGAAGCCGACCGTGGACGGCACCCATCGCCAACGATGGGTCGCTTTATTTTTCCGGAGAGACACGATGCTGACCGAAAACGAAGGCAGCCACCGCCGCGGGTTACGCAGCACGATTCGTCCCAGCATGGTACGGCCGGCAAACACGTGCTGGGGGAGATTGACCTCAAGTTCCAGATCGCGCAACACCAGCGCCGAGGCGAAGCCGGAGACGAGAATCGCTGCCAGCATCGCTGCCACCACGATGTAGAGCAAGTTGTTGCCGGTGTTCAGGGCGGCGATGCCGATGAGCAGGACAACCACCACATAGATCACTCCGACACGGGTCACATCGTAATCCAGCGCATCCCGGATGCGCGCAGCCTCCACGCGGCGCGCGAGATAGGGCACGGTCGTCAGGCCGACGATGACGGCTAGCAATAACGCGGCAGAGGCCAGAATGAGAGTGGCCCACAAGTTCCCGGATTCTCTCGACACCGTAGAAAAAAGTGCCGCGGCGAAGGCCAGGATCAATCCCACGATGGCCAGCAGAAAACGCAGCCAGACCTCAGGAATGTGGAGGCGCAGGCCGAAAGACCTGCCCGGGCCTGACGGGGAAATGACTCGGCCATAACCAAGATCGCGGGCGGAGTTCACAGCCTTCGACGGTACCACCAGACCCGGAAAAGCAGCAACGCGGATTCCACGGATCAGCAAACTTCGGTGCAAGCAGACCAGCCACTGACGGGCTCGTGCGAGGTATCAGGCAGTCAAGAAACGAATGACCGCGCGATTGAACTCCTCCGGAGTTTCCTCGTAGGGCAGATGGCCTACATTTTCGAGCATGACCAGATCGCACCGCCGAAATTTGGCTTTCAGTCGAAGCGCCGAGGCCGGGTCGACGGCGGCATCTCGATCTCCCCAAATCAACAATGTCGGGATGTCTGCAATCCGCGGCAGAATAGACTCCAGTTCCTTCAGGTCCCGATTCCAGGATCGCAAAATATCAATGCCGTGATCGATGGCTCCCCTTTGGCGCAATGGTTGGCTGTAGCCTTCGAGGGTTCCCGGACGGATGCGGCGGGTGTCCGCGTAGAGCCGGCGCAGGTAGTGCTCCTGCACAAAACGGAGCCGCGGAGCGGCCAGACCAAATATGGGAGCCACCACGGGATTGCTGAGCAGAACCGACAGCATCCGGCCCCGAGCTGACCAGGGATTCACTGGATCGACCAGAATCAGCCGTGGGAAGCGGATTGGAGCGGTCGCAGCGGCCATCATGGCCACGGCGCCACCATGCGATGTTCCCAACAAGTCGCACGATGCGAGACCGCCGGCATCCATGAAGCGTAGGAGTTGTTGAGCAAGCGTGGGCAGGCTCGAATCCCTGCCTGCCGGACGATCCGAGAAGCCTGCGCCTGGTAGGTCGACCGCGTACACGGTCGCGACCCGAGCCAGCGCGGGAATGGCAAATCTCCAGGAAAATGAATATCCGAGCAGGCCATGAACGAGAAGCAATGCAGGGCCTGACCCGGCGCGCTGAAATCGCCAGCTGACTCCGTCCACGGCGATACGACATTCGTCGATAACGATTTGGTCGGGGGCAGATTCTGCGCTTAATTGGCCGTTCACCGCGCCTCCACTTCCCCTGCCGGACAACTCTTCGCCGGCTACTGCACTCTATGTATATGTTATTGCCTTTGTCGCTTGTAACTAACGGGAGGGCTGAATGCCCTCCCATTTTTTAGCGGTGTTCCGGTTACGACTTGGTGCGTTTCTTGCCCAACAGTTTTTTCAAAACACGAATTCCCTTATCGACGTGCTTTTCCCGCAAGAGAAACGGCGGCAAGAAGCGCAAGACCGTATCCTGCGTGCTGTTCAACAAAACTCCCTCGCCGAGAGCCTGCTCCACAACAGGGCGCGCTGGAACTTCCAGCTGCAAACCCTGAATCAGACCACGGCCGCGCGCTTGCCGAGCCACTGCATATCGTTCCACCAACATCTCCAATTGCCCGTGCAGATATCCGCCCACGCGAGTCACATTCTCCAGCAGTCTCTCGTCCTCGACGATGGAGAGATATTCCAAGGCCACACGGCAAGCCAATGGACCGCCGCCAAAGGTGGTGCCATGCTGTCCTACGGAAATGGCGGAAGCGAATTCTTCCCCAGCCAGAAATGCTCCCAGAGGGAGTCCGGCAGCGAGCGGCTTCGCGACCGCGACGATGTCCGGGACAACGCCAAAAGTCTGAAAAGCGAAGATGGTTCCGGTGCGGCCTAATCCGCACTGAATCTCGTCGAAGATCAGAGCCGCGCGGTGACGGTCGGCCAGCGCGCGGCATTCTTGCAGAAATTCAACCGAGCATTCATGGATGCCTCCCTCGCCAAAGATCGGCTCCAGCACAAGGGCGCAAGTATCGTCATTGACAGCGGCGCGGAGCGCTGCAAAGTCATTGCGCGGCACGAAGTTCACGTCCCCGAGCAGCGGCTCGAAGCCTTTGCGGTATTTGTCCTGGCCGGTCAACGACATCGCCCCGAAGGTGCGGCCGTGGTAGGAACCTGCCAGCGCCACCAGACGGCTCTTCGCCTCGCCGCCGGCACGATGTCCAGCCAGCCTGGCTAACTTGATGGAGCCTTCAATGGCTTCTGTGCCACTGTTGGAAAAGAAGACGCGCTGCAGGCCAGAGAGTGAACATAGCTTCTCGGCTAAGAGCCCCTGGTATGGGTTGTAGTAGAGGTTCGAAACGTGGATGGCGCACGCGGCCTGCTCCCGAATGGCCCTGACGATCCTGGGATGAGCATGTCCTAAGGCATTCACCCCAAGCCCAGCCACAAAGTCCAAGTAGCGGTTGCCGGCGAGGTCGAAGACGAAGACGCCCTTTCCCCGCTCGATTACCAACGGATACCGGCTGTAAGTCTGAAGCAGGAATTGCCTCTCGCGGGCAATCACTTGTTCCGTGCTGGGAGACTCCTTTGAACCTGCCATGAATCGATTGTACTCAGAGTTGGCAGCTCTCCCCGAATAGAACGACTGCTCGTGAGCAGCCGGAAAGCTAAAGGTACATAAATTAAGCACTTACCAAATAACGAAGATCATCTTCCAAATTGCATAACATTATAGAGCTAAGTCCTCTATAATCTTGGAAGCTATTGTAGTCGTTCGACTTAATGCCTCCGTCATGAGTGTGAGCGTGGCAGCGAACGTGCAGAACTCCCCTCAGGCAAGCTTTCATCTGCGGCCAGCAGCACCCCCGCAGTCCATGAACCGGGACTTTCAAATCCGATTTACCACCATTCTGCTTACGCTGCTGACCGTGGCTGCGATCGTGCTGGGGTGGATCAACTTCCAGAAAGAGCGCGAGTTCCAAATCCCCTACGATGGCGCCTGGTGGCTGGAGCGCAACGGGACCCTGCTGGCGGAGCGGGTCGATCAGGATGGTCCGGCATCGCGAGCCGGCATCAAGGTTGGCGATCAGCTAACTGCCATCGATCAGCGTCCGGTCAACAGCGTGGCTTCGCTAATGCGCGAGCTGTACCGGGTGGGCGCCTGGTCACGTGCCACTTATTCGCTGGTGCGCCACACCGTCCCGGTAGACGTAACCGTGATTCCTGCGCCGGCTGAGCGTTCCCAATACAACTGGCTGCGCCTCATCGGCCTGATTTACCTGGGCATTGGCCTTTACGTCCTGCTGCGCCGCTGGACTGCCCCCAGTTCCACGCATTTCTATATTTTCTGCCTGGTCTCGTTCGTTTTTTACTGCTTTCACTACAGCGGCAAACTCAATGCCTTCGACTGGACCATCTACTGGGGCAACGTAGCTGCTCTCCTGCTCCAGCCGGCGCTTTTCCTGCACTTCGTCTTGACCTTTCCCGAGCGGCGCTGGTTTGTGCGGAAACATCGCTGGGTATTGCCCGTCGTCTACCTTCCCGGATTGCTGTTGCTCGGGATCCACATCGCCACCATCGTTTGGCTGAGAGCCAGCGAAGTATGGCGCTGGAACCTTGACCGGGTTGAAATGGCGTATCTGGCGCTGCTGTTCATCACCTCGGCCGGCGAGCTTTTGTACAACTATCGTCACGCCAACACCCCGATTCTGCGCCAGCAGTTGAAGTGGGTCACGCGGGGCACCATTCTGGCGATCACGCCCTTCACTCTGTTCTACGTGGTTCCGTACCTGATGGGTACGCTGCCCACCAACGGTATGAAGATCGCAGTGCTCTCCCTGGGAATTCTGCCTTTGACCTTTGGCTACGCCATCTTCCGCTACCGCTTGATGGACGTGGATCTGATTTTCAAGCGCGGCATGGTTTACACCCTGGCCGCAGCCGCGATTGTGGGGACCTATTTCGCCGCAGTGGCTGCGGTAGCCGAATTGGTTCACGCCCGCGTGCCGAGTTCAGGGCCGGTCGGTTTGGTGCTGGCGATGGTTGTCACCGCGCTTTTGTTCGATCCGATACGGAAGTGGATTCAGGAGCACATCGACCAGTTCTTCTACCGCACCCGTTACGACTACCGCAAGACGTTGATCGAGTTCGGACGGGAGCTAAGCACGAAAACCGACCTTGACGAGATGCTGGGGTCGGTAGTCGATCGCCTGTCCCGCACTTTGCTGGTCGACCGCATGGCGATTTTCGTCTCCGCCAGCGAGCCGCCCCACCGCTTCATGCTGGCCCAGTCGTTTGGCATGACACAAACCAGTGCCCTCGACCTGAGCTTCCTCAGCACGCCTCGCCCCGAAATGGGCGCGGGACACCTGTTTTTCGACAACACTCACCAGGTGCCACGCGAAACCCCCACAGCGCAGCAGACCATCGCCAAGCTGGATTTGAATTACTACATCCCGTGCCGTGCGCAGAAGCAAACCGTGGCTGTCCTTGGCTTGGGCAAAACCGCGGAAGGCGACTTTCTCACCAGCGAAGACGTGGAACTGCTGGAAACCCTCGGCGGCTATCTGGGAATCGCCATTCAGAATGCGCGCCTTTACGCCACCCTGGAGCAGAAGGTTGTCGAATACGAACGCCTCAAGGACTTCAACGAGAACATTGTGGAGTCGATCAATGTCGGCGTGCTGGCGGTCGACCTCGAGGATCGCATCGAGTCCTGGAACTCGCAGATGGAGGTGATGTACGCGCTGCCGCGATGGCAGGCTCTCACCCGTTCGCTCAGCGACGTCTTCCCTGCTGCTTTCGTGGAGGCGTTCTACCGGGTACGCCAGAATCCCGGCATTCACAATCTCTACAAGTTCCGCCTGGGAACGCCGACCGGGGAAAACCGCATCGTGAACGTTGCCATCGCGCCGCTGGTGACCCGAAAATTCAGCGTCATCGGCCGGCTGATCATCATGGACGATATTACCGAACGCGTCGAACTCGAAGCTCAGCTCTCCCAGGCCGACAAACTTTCTTCCATCGGATTGCTCGCCGCCGGGGTGGCGCACGAAGTCAATACGCCGCTGGCTGTCATCTCCTCCTATGCCCAGATGCTCTCCAAGCAATTGCAGGGGGACCAGCAAAAGAGCGGACTGCTGGAAAAAATCACCCGCCAGACTTTTCGCGCCTCCGAGATCGTGAACAATCTGTTGAATTTCTCGCGCACCAGCGGCACCGAATTCACCAGCGTCGACGTGAACAAGATTATTCACGACACCCTGGCTTTGCTCGAGCACCAACTCAAGACTTCCAAGATTCATGTGGAGAATTCGCTCAGCGAGCAATTGCCTCCGATCAGCGGCAACGCCGGGCGTTTACAGCAGGTGTTTCTGAATCTGTTCCTGAACGCCAAGGATGCCATGACCAATGGCGGAACTCTGCGCATCGCAACCGCCAACGGCGAGTATGTCAGCGTGGTGGTCTCCGACACCGGTTCGGGAATTGCGCAGGAACATATTCATCGCATCTACGATCCCTTCTTCACCACCAAGACGGCGCGCGAAGGGCAACCGCGGGGCACGGGCCTTGGCCTATCGGTGACCTACGGAATTATTCAAGAACACGCGGGGAAAATTCGGGTGGAAAGCCGCCCCGGTGAAGGCACAACATTCTATGTGGATTTCCCTCTGACCAGGACGGCCATCAATGTCTGAAGCCGCGGTCATCACGCACAACCAGGCAGGCGAAGTTACACCCCTGTCCACCGGAACTGTGCTGATCATCGATGACGAAGCGGCCATCCGCGAATCCCTGGAGACGCTGCTGCAACTGGAGGGTTATTCGGTCGAATCGGCCGCCAGCGGCGAAGAAGGCCTGGCACGCCTGGGAGAACGTAGTTTCGATCTGGTGCTGCTTGACCTGGCTCTGCCAGACCGGAACGGCATCGATCTTTTGGCGGAGATTCGGAGCCAGGACTCCGGCCTTTCCATCATTATGATTACCGCCTACGGCACGGTGGAGAATGCCGTTAAAGCGATGCAAGTGGGCGCAGCCAACTTCATTCAGAAGCCGTGGGACAACGAAAAGCTTCTCGCCGATGTACGCGCCGCCATCGCCCGCCGCCGCGTAGAAGAAGAGAATATCCAGCTCAAGCGGGCGCTGAAGCAGCGCTACAACTTTGAAAACATCGTGGGTAAGAGCGAGCCCATGCTAAAGATTTTCGATCTGGTGGCGCAGATCGCGCCCAGCCGTTCCACGATCCTGCTGCAAGGTGAGAGCGGCAGCGGCAAAGAACTGATCGCCAAAGCCATCCATTTGAACTCGCCGCGCCGCGATCGGCCCTTTGTGCCGGTCAACACCGGGTCCATGCCTGCCGATCTTCTGGAGTCCACACTCTTCGGACACGTCAAGGGCGCGTTCACCAGCGCCATCGCCTCCAAGAAAGGCCTGTTTGAAATCGCCGATCGGGGTACGCTCTTTCTGGATGAAATCGGCAACATGAGCGTCGATACGCAGAGCAAGATTCTGCGGGTCCTGCAGGACCGCAAGTTCATGCATCTCGGCGGCGTCCACGAGTTGCAGGTAGATGTCCGCATCATCGCCGCCACCAACGTAGACCTGAAGCAGCAGGTTCGCGACGGCAAGTTCCGTGAGGATCTCTTTTACCGGCTGAACGTGATCACTATCGATCTTCCGCCCTTGCGCCAGCGCAAGGAAGACATTCCACTGCTGGCGGCATTCTTTCTCGACAAGTATTCCAAAGAGAACGAGCGCCCCACGCGACGTCTGCTCCCGGATGCGCTGCGTCCTCTGATGGCATATTCCTGGCCAGGTAACGTACGCGAACTGGAGAATGTCATCGAGCGGGCGGTAGTACTCTCTACCGAGGTCAACGTCGGCTCGGAACTCCTCCCCGATCACATTGCCGGCCGGGCGGCCTCGTTTCCCGTACTCGATCACCGCGCTGATGCTTCGCTGTTTGACATCATCGAAGATTGCGAGCGCCAGATCATTGTCGACATGCTGGAAAAGTGCAACTGGAACCAGACCGAGGCTGCCGAGCGCTTCCACGTCCCTCTTTCGACCCTCAATCAGAAAATCAAGCGCTTGAGCATCGAGATCAAACGGAAGACGCGGGAGTAGCCGCTAGCTGATCCATCCCCGCCTTCTCTGCTATAGTTCCGTGAAGCAATGGAACTTATCTCTCCAACAGACTTCGCCAAAGAAACCGTGCAAGCGGTGCAGGACTACTCCGAGCTTGCGGGACAGTCCATCTCGAACCTGTTCCGGCCGCCGCGGTATTTTGCCGACACCATGCAGCAGGCCGACCTCGTCGGCTTCGGATCGCTGCCTATTGTCGTACTCACTGGCTTATCGATCGGCGCCGAACTGGCCTTGAACAGCGCCAATACCCTGCAACGGTTTGGCTCGCTGTCGCTGATCGGGCAACTGGTCTCGGTAGGGATGGTGCGCGAGTTGGGCCCGATCATTACCGGCCTGATGGTCGCCGGCAGGAACGCCTCCGGCATGGCCAGCGAACTGGGATCGATGATCGTGACCGAGCAGATTGACGCCATGCGAGCCCTGGGCACCGACCCAATGAAGAAGCTGGTGACTCCCCGGGTAACAGCGACGGTCTTCATGCTTTTCTTTCTGACCATCATCTCCGACTTGCTGGGTTTGTTCGGCGGCGCCGTGATCTCGACTTTCATGTTCGGAATGGACTGGCACCAATACTGGAGCACTTCCTACCAGATTCTGGTGTTTCAGGACGTGCTCATGGGCCTGGTAAAACCGTTGCTGTTTGGTTTCATCATCGCGACAGTTGGCTGCTACTACGGAATGACTGCCAAAGGCGGGACTCAGGGTGTAGGGCGCGCAACCACGCAGGCCGTGGTGGCGTCCTCCGTAATGATTCTGATAACCGATCTGCTGGTCACCAAACTGCTGATGAGCGTTTTTGCCTATCAATAAACATGGCTGCCCCTCCCAGCGCCGTTGCGGAAAAGCTCCCGTTGCCGCAGGGTTCCGCCTCGGGCGTCATAGTCTTCGAGAACGTTTCCATGGCGTTCGACGAGAAGCCGGTGCTGACTGATATATCTTTCAGCCTGGCGAAGGGGGAAACCAAGGCAATCTTCGGGGTTGCGGGCTCGGGAAAAAGCACCATCCTCAAGCTGGCGTTAGGGCTTCTGAAACCAACTTCCGGCCATATCTACGTGCTGGGAGAAGATGTGACGCAGATGCGGGAAGAAGACCTCTTCGACCTGCGCCGCAAAGTCGGCATGGTATTCCAGGAGAGCGCGCTGTTCGATTCGCTGACGGTTCGGGAGAACGTGGCTTTTCGTCTGTTAGAAGAAGGAAACGTCTCTGAAGAGGAGGTCGAGCGGCCGGTTCGCGAGTCGCTAAGTTTCGTGGAGCTGGAAAACACGGTCGATATGTTTCCGTCGGAGCTTTCGGGAGGAATGAGGAGGCGCGTAGCCATTGCCCGCGCCATTATTACGCATCCGGAAATCCTGCTCTACGACTCGCCCACGGGAGGCCTTGATCCCGTCACCTCGACGACGATCATTCAATTGATCGTCAAGCAACGGGATGTGTACAAGACCAGCTCACTCATGGTAACCCACCGGCTGCAGGATGCCTTCATCATGGCATCCCATTACTTCGACCGCAAAACCAATCAGATGCAGCCGCTTCCACCCGGCACCCGTGGCGAAGTTCCTATGGGCTTCCTGATTCTTCGGGACTGCAAAATCATCTTCGACGGGGACGTGCACGCGCTTGCCCGCACCCGCGACGAGTACATCCGCGAATACATTTCGTAACCCGAGGTCCCCATGTCTCGCCGCCTTTGCAAGACATGGGGGCTCTCGCGTATGACGAAATGGGTTCAGCTCGCCTTGGCCATCTTCATGGCCTCGCGGCGAGCCGCTACCTGGCCTTCCACATACTTGAGGAACTCACGGCCTTGCTTGGACGAGGTAATTACTTTTTCGACGTTGGCAAACATGCGCGGGTTTTTCATTTTGGTGCGCAGGTCGGCGAGAAACGGCTTGACCTTGGCGAAAAGAAAGAACATCTCGCCGCTGATGCTGGGATCCAGGAACAACTCCTGGTTGATGGCGCCATTGAGCGCCAGCGCGGAGGCCATGCTCCAATATCCACCCACCTGCCGCAACCAGTTATTTTCTTGTGTGCCCATCGCAGCCCCGATCTTCATCACGTCTTCCGCATTTTCCGGCCAGAAACTTACCAGCCACCAGTGGCGGGCTTTGCGCATCTCGGCTTCGCGGCGAAGGTCATAGAGCTTAAGGATTAACTCGGCATCGGACGAAGTAGGCTTCTTAGGCATATTTTCTCCTTACTATCACGGTTGAGCTGCCGAGCCCGCACCCAGCCGGACGGGCGACGCCGCCGGTCCTAGGTAGTAACGGGTTGAGCGCTGGCTTCGACAGGCGCTGGACGTTCGTAATCACACTCTTTGTTCGGGCAGGCGATAACCGGGCCCGACTTTAAGAACTTTTCTACCAGGTGATCGCTGCCGCAACTCGGACACTTCTCGGCAATAGGCTTGTGGGCCGAGGTGAATTTGCACTTGGGATAGTTGGAACAGCCGTAGAAAGTATTTCCCTTGCGCGCCCGCTTTTCCACCAATTCGCCGTCCGCGCACAGCGGGCACTTTACCCCGATGAAATTCTGCTTCACATACTTGCAATCCGGATAGCCGCTGCAGGCCGTGAACTCTCCATAACGGCCATGCCGGATCATCAGATTGCGTCCACACTTCGGGCAGAGCTCATCGAGAGGAATATCGGGAACTTTCTTGCCTTGATCCAATCGGCGCGTGGTTTTGCAATCGGGATAACCCGTGCAGGCCATGAACTGCCCGAAACGGCCGCGCTTCAACACCATCACTCGGCCGCAGTTCTCGCAGTATTCCTCCTGGGTAGTTTCCTGCAGATCGGCGGAGTCGAGATCCGGCAAGTTGATCGGATTTTCTTTGGTGAAGGTGCAACTATTGGGGTCTTCTTTATCGTAGGAGCTGCAAGCATAGAAGGAACCGTGCTTGCCCCATTTAATGACCAGCGGCGAGCCGCAACGCTCACACTTCTCGTCCGTGGGCTTCTCCATCCGCTTGATGTTCTCCATGTGCTTGGCGGCGTAACGGAGATCCTTCTCGAACTTCTTGTAGAAGTCGCCCAGCGCATCCGTCCACTTTTCCTTGCCTTCTTCGATCTCGTCCAGTTCCTCTTCCAACCGGGCTGTGTATTGCACGTCGAAGATGTCGCGGAAATTTTCCACCAGCAGATCGGTCACCACCAGCCCGATTTCCGTCGGCACAAATTTCCCGCCCAGCTTCTGCACGTACTGCCGCTCCTGGATCGTGCTGAGAATCGCCGAGTAGGTCGAGGGCCGCCCAATGCCACGTTCTTCCAGCTCTTTCACGAGCGACGCCTCGTTGTATCGTGGCGGCGGCTCGGTGAAATGCTGCTCCGGCTTCAGTTCCCTCAAGGTGAGCTTCTGGCCGGGCTCGAGCGGCGGCAGCTTGTGCTTTAACTCCTCGTCCTCTTCGTCCTTGCCCTCCTTGGACTCTTCATAGACTTTCAGGAAGCCGTCAAACTTCATTACGGAACCGGTGACGCGGAACCAGAAAGTGTCGGCCCCAGACTTGGCGTCGATATCGACCGTGGTCTGATCGAATACAGCAGGGGTAATTTGCGAAGCAACAAAGCGCTGCCAGATCAGCTTGTAGACCTTGTATTCGTCCTCTTTCAGATACTGCTTGATCTGGTCGGGATGCCGCATCGCGGAGGTCGGACGGATGGCTTCATGGGCCGCCTGCGCTTCCTTCTTTTCTTTATAAGTGTTCGGAGCCTGCGGCAGATACTGCTCCCCGTATTGACTCCTGATATACTCGCGCACTTCCTCAAGAGCCTCGTTGGAAACGCGGGTCGAATCGGTACGCATGTAGGTGATTAGGCCGACAAGGCCCTCTTCGCCTAGCTCTACACCTTCATACAGTCGCTGCGCGATCATCATGGTGCGTTTCACGCTGAAACGCAGCTTGCGGGAGGAATCCTGCTGCAGCTTGCTGGTAGTAAACGGCGGAGTCGCGTTGCGGCGCCGCTCTTTGCGATCGACGGTGCGGACGAGCCAGTCGGATTTCTCCAAAGCGGCGCGAATTTTCTCCGCTTCCTCGCCATTCGGAATTTCGACTTTTTCCTCTCCGCGGCCGTGGAAACGAGCAAGGAAGGCAGGTGGTTTGGAGGCGGCCAGATGTGCATCAATCGTCCAGTATTCTTTCTTCTCGAACGCCTTGATCTCGCGCTCTCGTTCGACGATAAGACGCAAGGCCACCGTCTGCACACGGCCGGCAGAAAGGCCGCGACGGACTTTGTCCCAAAGTAGCGGGGAAACCTGATAGCCGACCAGGCGGTCCAACACCCGCCGCGCCTGCTGCGCATCGACTAAATGCTGATCGATGGCGCGAGGATGTTCAAAGGCCGCCCGCACAGCACGCTGCGTAATCTCGTTGAAGGTTACGCGGCGAATGCGTTCCTCGCCTTCTTTCTCTTTCTTCTTTTTCTTTTTTCCTTTGCCGTCGCCCAGCTCTTCGGCAAGATGCGCGGCGATGGCCTCCCCTTCGCGGTCCGGGTCAGGCGCCAGATAAATGTTGTCGGCCGACTGCGCCAGCTTCTTCAGGCGGACGAGCACTTTTTCTTTGCCGGGGATGACGATGTATTCGGTATCGAAGTCGTTCTCGATATCCACGCCCAGAGTGCTCTTGGGCAGATCCTTGACGTGACCGAGCGAAGCCTCGACCGTGAAACCCTTGCCAAGATATTTCTGGATGGTCTTCGCCTTGGCCGGCGACTCGACGATAACTAAACCTTTGCTCAATGGGCCCTCAAAATCCTGATTGCATTCGAAGCTAGCATGAATGTGGCGGCGGCAACAAGTTTCGCAGGTAAGCTTCTGGCTATTAGCCACTAGCTTCTAGCTGGCCGCCGTACTCCCTACCCGCGCTGCGAACCCCGCGAGCATACGCTGAACTTCTAGAACTCTTGCTTCCAAGTCTGCGAAATCAGCCTCTTGAAGGAACTGCAAGTCTTTCGCCAGGAGCAGATGATATTCCAATTCGTTGGCCGAACCGCGGGCGATCTGAAGGAACCTCCTCATCTCTCCATCAGACCTGCGACCGCATCCTTCAGCAATATTGGCACCGACAGAAGCGGCCGCATGGCGTATCTGACTCGTGAGGCCATACATCTCCTCTTTCGGGAAGTAGCGAGTTATCTGACAAACGTTGAGCGTAAGGTGATGCGCCTTCTCCCACACTCTCAGGTCTTTGAAGTCCTCCATTGGCGACCGCCTTTCCGAGCGAGCAGCCAGAAGCTAGCAGCTAAAAGCTCCTTACAAAATTCTTCCCCGGCAGCTGCTTCACCTTTCCGGCCAGCTCCAGTTCGAAGAGGGCGGCAAAGATTTCTGAGGACGACAACTGTGCCTCCAACCGTTCGACAATCTCATCGATGTGGGTGGATTCGTCTGCTTTGAGCAAGGCGAAGATCTTCTTTTCGTGGGGCGGCAGTTCGACTTCTCCAAATAAAGATGCAGTTTGGCCTGCGGGCGATTCAGGGCCCTCCTGCGGCGTCAGCCTAAGTCGAACATCCGCGGGCAGTTCCTCCCAAACGTCCTCCCACGTCGCCACCAGTTTGGCACCCTGTTTGATCAGGGTATTGGGCCCCCACGAGTTCTTGTTGGTCACGTTTCCTGGCACAGCAAACACGTCCCGGTTTTGCTCCAGCGCGCAGCGAGCGGTGATCCGGGTGCCACTATATTCCGCCGCTTCCACCACAAGTACACCCAGCGAGATGCCGCTGATGATGCGGTTGCGGATGGGAAAATTCTGCGGCGCAGGAAAGGTGTTCATCGGGAACTCTGAAATAATTGCCCCTCCCAGAGCCAGCATCTGTTCCATCAGCCGGGTGTTTTCCTTGGGATAAGGAACGTCGACACCGGTTCCAAAAACCGCCACGGTCTTCCCTTTCGCGGCCATGGCGCCGCGATGACTGGCGGTATCGACGCCGCGGGCCATGCCGCTGAAGATGATTAAGCCGCGCGCCGCCAAATCGCAAGCCAACCGCTCCGCCATTCCTAAACCGTAAGGGGTGGGATGACGTGTGCCCACCATTGCAATCCCCGGTTGCGATACCACCGCCTCATCCCCGCGCACATATAACACTAGCGGCGGATCGTAGATTTGTTTCAGCTGGGTGGGATATTCGGTATCGTCGAGCGTGATCACCCGGACCTTGGCATCCGTTATGCGTGCCAGTTCTTCGTGAGCCAATTCCAGCGACCGCCCTGTACCTAATGACTGGGCCGATGCCGCCTGCAAGCCCGCGGCTTCCAATTCCGTCAGCGAGGCGCGAAAGATGCTCTGCACGCCTCCGAAGAACTCCAGCAACCTGCGAACTTTGGTCGGCCCCAGGCCGGGAGTCAGGGTTAGGGCGAGCCACTGCAAAGTGGCGGATTCAGCGGTCTTGCAAACCACGGCTTCGGGCACGTCGCTCTCCTGCATAGCTTGGTCGGGGCATCTTGGGCATGGGGGAGAAAGGCTGTCAAGGTCAAATGACCAAAGCTGCTAAAATTAAGCAGCCTGTGACCAAGCGATTGCGCATTTCCGCCATTTCCTACCTCAATACTGCCCCCTTGATGTGGGATTTCGAGCACGGAACACAAAAAGCGGCGTTCGATATTTCTTACACCATCCCTTCCCAATGCGCCGCCAGCCTGCGCGAGGGTTCGGCTGATATTGGTATCGTTCCCGCAGCGGCATACGCGACCATCCCTGATCTTGTCATTCTGCCGGGGGTAGCGATCGCGTCGCGCCAGCCGGTCCGCTCCATCCTCCTTGTCAGCAGGGTCCCGCTGGAAGAAATCAGCTCGGTCGCGCTCGATACCTCTTCCCTGACCTCGGTGGCGTTGACCCGTGTGCTATTTGCCAAGTGGTGGGGCGGACCGAGGACGTTTTCCGCCATGGCTCCCGACATTGATGCCATGCTGGAAAGCCGTGATGCCGGGTTAGTCATCGGCGATCCGGCGCTGCGTATCGACCGCTCCCGGTACTTCACTTATGACCTGGCAGAGGAGTGGATCCGATTGACCGGGAAGCCGTTCGTCTTCGCTTTCTGGGCCCTGCGACGAACGGCCCTGCAAGACGCGCCGGGGAACCTGGATCTGCCGGCGATTTTCCAGGGGTCGCGGGATCGCGGCCTGCTCCCGGCAAATGTCGCGCAGATTGCCCGTGCATGGGCTGTTCGCTTAAACCTGGGCGAAGGGGACATCACCAGCTATTTGACCCGCAATATTTATTACTACCTGGATCCGGCGTGTCTGGAGGGGTTACAGCTGTTTTACCGGTATGCTCAGGAATGTGGGGCACTGCCAGCCGCGCCACAGGTGTCGTTCCTGATGGCGAACTCTGCGGTTGCCTGACGATCTCCGGACATACGTACCACTCAAAGGTGACGATCCGCTTCTAACTTGCATGCCGCATCTCACGCTCTTGCTGGCTATCTCGGTCTGGGGACGACTGCACCGGTTGGGCGGGTGGGGCCTGATCCTGTTGGGCATCGCGGATAACTCTGTAGTTCCGCTCACCGGCAGCGTGGACGTCCTCACCATATGGCTGGCCGCCCGCCATCGTGAACCGTGGCCCTATTACGCCCTGATGGCGACGATCGGAGCCGTGCTTGGCGGCTACATCACGTACAGTCTGTCTCGCAAGGGTGGCAAGGAAGCGATGGAGCTCAGGCTTTCGAAAAGGCAAGCCGCAAAGGTCTACAAGAAATTTGAGCAGTGGGGATTCGGCGCCATCGCGATCCCGGCAATTCTGCCTCCACCGTTCCCCTTCGTCCCTTTTGTGATTGCGGCGGGTGCGATGCAGTACTCCAGACAGAAGTTCTTAGCGGCCCTGGTGCTCGGCCGCGGAGTTCGGTACTCGCTGGTTGCCGGCTTAGGGGCGCTCTATGGACGACACATCACGCGTTTTTTTTCTCATTATTACGAGCCTGCTTTGGCAGTCTTGATCGGCCTGGCAGTCGTGGGAGCAATCCTTTCGCTTATCCAGTATTTTCGCTACCGGAGCCATTCCCGCGGAAGGGCTACCCGGGGCACCCGCCGCAGTGCGGCCTAGGTTCTGCAGGTTCGATTTGGAGCTGCTGGCGTGCGTCCGTTAGAATTGTTGTGATTCGCTATGTCGCTGACCAAACAACAAGCCGTCGATCTCTTCCGTTCCGACGATCTGATCGGCATTGGCATGGAAGCGAACGCCGTAAGACGCCGCCTGCATCCCGACGGCGTAGTCACCTACATCATCGACCGCAATATTAATTACACGAACTATTGCACCGAGTACTGCACCTTCTGCGCCTTCTACCGGCCCCTGAAAGGCCCCCAGGCCAAAGAGGGCTATGTCCTTGACTTCGAGACCATTTACGACAAGATCCGTGAGACCGTGGAACTCGGAGGCACAGGCGTGCTGATGCAGGGAGGGCTGCATCCTGATCTCAAGATCGACTGGCATGAACAGATGCTGCGCGGCATCAAGCAGCGTTTTCCGCGGGTTCATCTGCACTGTTACTCAGCCTCGGAAATCATCGCCATCGCGGAATATAGCGGACTTACTATTCGTGACACCATTGTCCGTCTAAGAGATGCCGGTCTGGATTCGATTCCTGGGGGCGGAGCGGAAATTCTTGACGACGAAGTACGCTACAAGATCGCCCGCCTGAAGTGCCTGACGGAAGACTGGCTTAACGTGCACCGCACCGCTCATCAACTCGGGATGCGCACGACCGCAACCATGATGTTTGGCGTGGGAGAAAGCTACGAACATCGAGTCAATCACTTTCAGCGGCTCTACGATTTGCAGGAGGAGACGGGCGGGTTCACGGCGTTTATTCCCTGGACGTTCCAGCCGTCAAACACAGCTCTGGGCGGCCGTCACTGGGACGAAGCCACCGCTGTCGAATACCTGAAGACGCTGGCCATCTCGCGGCTCTATCTTTCGAACTTTCAGAATGTGCAATCAAGCTGGGTTACGCAAGGCCTGAAAGTCTGCCAGTTGGGCTTGCAGTTCGGCGGCAACGACGTGGGCTCTGTGATGCTCGAAGAAAACGTGGTCCGGGCTGCGGGGGTAACTAACTGCACCACCGAAGAAGAGTTGCGGCGAATTATCCGTGATGCTGGGTTCAGGCCGGCACAGAGGGATACGCTGTATCGACAGTACTTCCTGAACTGACCGCAAAGCAAAACGGCCCCGAGGGAACCGAGACCGCTTTTGCACAGCACCCCGTCAATGTTACACTCATTATGATTCCCTGAGTCTCCTTAAATCAAGTTACTTCTGTTCAGGAAGCCGATCGCCCCGTCTCAACGGCTCCCATTTTGGCAAGCGAATGCCAACATCCCGCTACCTGGGAATGGACCTGACAGGATTCGAACCCGCACCTGCAACATTGACAGGGTGCCGTGCTGCCTTTACACCACAGGCCCACACCGTCAACGTACTCGCGGGCTCTCCTGAAAGCATGGTCATCTGTCACACTTCAACCTCCGGATTCCCGATTTGGACGCCTCCTTCAGGTAGAATAAAGGCTTCGGACCAGCAAGCTGCTGACCTCTGAGAACGCAATCTTCTCGTACATGCCTTTTTCCCTTCCACTTCTGGCTGTTGCGATGGCCCCCAAGGGTCTTGGGCAATATGTCCGCCAGCATTTTTTCGACAAGACTTTTCAGGGCCTTTACCATCCCAACGCGTTCGACATGGGGCTGCTGATCCCCTACTTCTTCGTCTTGATCCTTCTAGCCGGATACGGCGCACATCGCTACATCCTGGTCTACCTTTACTACAAGAATAAGGGGAAGCGTACGGTTCAGCCGGCAGCGAAGTTCGGCGAGTTGCCGCGCGTCACGGTTCAATTACCGATCTTCAACGAGCAGTTCGTAGTCGAGCGTCTGCTGGATGCGGTTTCCCGATTGAATTATCCGTCCGACAAGCTTGACATTCAGGTGCTGGACGATTCCACGGACGAGACTTCAGCGGTCGCGCGGGGACTGGTCAATCACTATGCTGCCCAGGGATTGCCCATGACTTATCATCACCGTGGCAATCGCGAAGGCTTCAAGGCAGGCGCCTTGAGAGAAGGATTGAATTCCGCGAAGGGTGAGTTCGTCGCTATTTTCGATGCGGACTTCGTTCCTCCCGAGGATTTTTTACTGCAGACCATCCACTACTTCACCGACCCGAAAGTGGGGATGGTGCAAACGCGCTGGACGCACATCAACCGCCATTACTCGTTCCTCACCGAAGTCGAGGCCATCCTGCTCGATGGTCACTTTGTGCTCGAACACTCGGGCCGGGCCCGCAGCAACGTGTTCTTCAACTTCAACGGAACGGCTGGGTTGTGGCGTAGGCAGGCTATCGACGAGGCCGGTGGCTGGCAGCACGATACGCTCACTGAGGACACCGATCTCTCTTACCGGGCACAGCTGATAGGTTGGAAGTTTGTTTATCTGCAGGATGTGGAATGCCCAGCGGAATTGCCGGTCGAGATGACCGCCTTCAAAACGCAGCAGGCGCGCTGGGCCAAGGGCTTGATTCAAACCAGCAAGAAAATTCTGCCGCGTGTTTTGAAAAGTGAAGAGCGCTTTCACGTCAAGCTGGAAGCCTGGTATCACCTCACCGCCAACCTCAGCTATCCATTGATGATCGTGCTTTCGGTCTTGCTCTTGCCGGCTATGATTATCCGCTTCTATCAGGGGTGGTTTCAGATGCTGTACATCGACCTGCCTCTGTTCCTGGCCTCGACTTTCTCGATTTCCAGCTTTTATCTGGTTTCCCAGCGCGAACTCTTTCCTGGAAAGTGGTACAGGAGCCTGCTGTATCTTCCGTTTCTTATGGCGCTGGGTATCGGCCTCACGGTCACCAACACCCGCGCAGTTCTGGAGGCTTTGTTGGGAAGGCAAAGCGCGTTTGCGCGGACTCCGAAATACCGGGTGGAATCGAGAAGCGACCGAGTCCGAGCCAAGACATACCGCCGCGGTCTCGGCTGGGTCCCGTGGGTGGAACTGCTGATCGGCGCCTACTTTGCGATGACCGTCTACTATGCGGTCGAAAACGAGAATTACATCACCGTCCCGTTCCTGATTTTGTTCGTGGTCGGCTACTGGTACACCGGACTGATGTCGCTGCTGCAAGGCCGTCTGTCGGGGCTCTCCCTCAGCACCGAAAGCCACACCAAGCCATTCCCGGTGGGCGTCTAGCGTGCGGATGTAGTGTAGGAAATTTGGTCGCCCGCAAACCACGCTAAGGATACAGATGCAGAAATGGCCGCGCGCACAAGAGAGTTCCGCACAGGAGACATCGTTTTGATATCCTAGTTGATTGTGCGCATGATCTGGTGGTTCCTGATTCTGGCCCTGAGCGCGGGAGCAGTGTTGTGGGCAGGTATGGCAGCCTATCTCCGGGTACGCCGCCACATGACGCCGGGCGCTGGCGCGCGCAAGGGTTCGGAGCGGGAGGCGGACAACCTGTAATCGCGGCTAAGGATCGGGGGACAATTCATGGCAAAATCCGTCGCTGAAGTTTTTAAGGCCGATGATCGTGTCGTGCGAGGGGCGCGGCAGCTGGCGCTTATCGCGGGTGCGAGTCTGCTGGTTGCCCTGTCCGCTCACATTTCCCTGCCCCTGCCTTTTACTCCTGTGCCCCTCACCTTGCAGAACTTTGCCGTGCTGCTGGTTGGGCTGGCTTTGGGTAGCCGTCGCGGCTTTGCGGCGCTAGTTTTATATCTTGCGGAAGGAATCATGGGGATGCCGGTGTTCAGCCCCACTGGCCCGGGCGGACTGGCGCAACTCATCGGCCCAACCGGTGGATTTCTGCTGGCCTATCCCTTCGTCGCCGCCGTGGCTGGTTGGGTGTGGGAACGGGGCAAGCCTAGCTTTGCCCGTGCCGCGATGGCCAGCGTTCTCGCCGAGATTCTCTTGTTCGCAGGCGGGCTCTCCTGGCTATTTGAGCTCACTCATTCCTTCGGGCAGGCCATACGGTTTGGACTCTATGGGTTTGTGTTCGCAGAGATCATCAAAGTGATGTCGGCGGCGGCGCTGGCGAGCCGCGGGCAACGTTTCTCCAAGGTTCTGCTATGACGCCCATCGACTCGATTGAGAACAAGATTTCCTCGCCCAAGATTCCATCTTCGACAGCGCGCGAAATCACGGTTGCGCACAGCCCTGATTCCGACGATGCTTTTATGTTTTATGGTCTGGCGACCAACAAAGTCCGGCGTCCCGGCCTGCGTTTTAGCCATACTCTATGCGACATCGAGACTTTGAATCGCAAAGCGATGGAGGGGGTCTACGACGTCACAGCAATTTCTTTTCACGCCTATCCTTATATTCAGGACCTCTACGCGCTACTGCCCAGCGGTGGCAGCGTCGGGGACGGCTATGGCCCCATGATCGTGGCGCAGCGCGCTTACTCTATCGCCGATATCAAACATAAGCGAATTGCCGTCCCCGGGACCTTGACCACCGCCTATCTGGTTTTGAAGCTTTTCGCTCCCGGAATTGAAACTGACGTGGTGCCGTTTGATCAGATCCTTCCCCAGGTGCTGGAGGGCAAGTATGACGCCGGTCTCATCATTCATGAAGGCCAGTTGACTTACGACAAATCGGGACTTCACCGCATCGTGGATCTGGGCAAGTGGTGGCAGAAGGTCACAGGTTTGCCGCTTCCCTTGGGTGGCAATGCCATTCGCCGCAGCCTCGGCCTGGAAACCATGTCGCAGGTAGCGTCAGCGTTGCGGGAGAGTATCCAATATGCGCTCGACCATCGTGAAGAAGCGCTCTCGTACGCCATGCAGTTTGCCCGCGATCTCGACCCGCAGCTTGCCGATAAGTTTGTGGGTATGTATGTCAACGAACGCACTCTGGACTACGGACCGGATGGGCGGGAAGCGGTGCGCCGCCTGCTGGACATGGGACACAAGGCAGGAATCATTCGACCGCAGGCTAAGGTGGAGTTTGCGGCATGAAATAGCTCCTGGCTCTTAGCTCTTAAGCTTTTGGCTGCTCTCCCAATTTGTACAGCAACAGAATCTCAAACCGCAAAGCGGCGCAAGCATAAAGCCCATGGCGCAAGCCATGGGACAAGGCGTGGTACGAGCCAGCCGCGAAACGGCGAAAGAAGGGTGCTCACGCAAAGCCGACGGCCCGAAACACTCCAATGCCCGGAAACTCCAACCCGAACGGCTCACAAACGCTGCTCATCGATGCAGATGATACGCTCTGGGAAAATAATATTTACTTCGAGCGCGCCATCGCTAACTTCATTTCGTTCCTGAATCATCACGAATACACCCCCGAGCAGATTCGTGATGTGCTTAACAATGTGGAACGCGAATGCATCGTCAGCCATGGCTACGGCCTGCATAGTTTCGCGCATGCGCTCGTCCGGACCTTCGAACATCTCTCGGTTGAGCCGCTGACTCCTGCCCTGCATGAAACCATCAACGGCTTCGCTCATACGATCGCCGGACATCCCATGGAAATCATCCACAACGTGCCGGAGACCCTGGAGTATCTGTCAGAACGTCATCACTTGATCCTGATGACCAAGGGCGCGTTCGCCGAGCAAACCGGAAAGATCGAGCGTTCCGGGCTCAAGCCGTACTTTGCGGCCGTGGAAATTGTGCCGGAAAAAGATGTGCCCACCTATCAAACTATCGTTTCGAAATACGACCTCCCCGCCGCTTCGACCTGGATGGTAGGCAACAGCCCCAAATCCGACATCAATCCCGCACTGGCCGCCGGCATCAATGCCGTCTTCGTTCCCCACGGCAACACCTGGATTCTCGAACATGATGAGGTAGCCGAAGCCCAACCTCCGAGCAAACTCTTGGTGGTGGAAACCTTCGCCGGGCTGAGAGAACATTTCTAGAATTGGTCTTCGGAAACAATCTTGTGGGGCGGACACTCTTGTCGGAACTCCGGGACGAGTCACAGGACTACGGAAAGGAGTGTCCGCCCCACACGTCCTGGTTTACTGGGAAGCCTCTGCCGGCCGCGCGCAAACTTTTTCGAACACTTTCTTCAGCTCAGAAGCGATGTCGGCCGCTTCCCGATGTTCGATGTCGCTACGCTGCATCATGTGGATCAGCTTGCCATCGCGCAGCAAGGCAATCGACGGAGAAGATGGCGGATAGCCGGTGAAGTAACTGCGGGCACGTTCGGTGGCTTCTTTGTCTTGTCCGGCAAAGACGGAAAACATCTTCTCCGGGCGCGCGCTACTCTGCAGAGCCATACGAACCGCTGGACGCATTCTCCCCGCCGCGCACCCGCAGATTGAATTCACCACAACCATAGCCGTACCGTGCTGGCTGGCAATGGCGCGATCCACCTCCTCCGCAGTACGCAGCTCCTGCACACCCAAGCGGGTCAACTCCTCCCGCATGGGCACCACCATAATTTCCGGATACATTTCTTCTCCTCACCCAATTTTTTTAAACTTGAACGCCGCACACGGCTTCAACAAGCGCGAAATCGCGAGGGCGTTCTTGGCGGATACAGAGACGATCGCGCAGCGCGCAGTCTTGCCAAGAGACAGCTTCGCCATCGGCTGTCTTTCTTGAGGTACTGGAGATGACCTTGCATCGAGTCGGCCATGAGGTCATCTATCTGATGTTCCACGAAGGCTACGCAGCGCAGTCCGGCGAAGACCTGGTCCGGTAGGATTTATGCCGGGAGGCGATACGCCTTGGACAGTTGCTGGCAAGTTCTTCGGTGTGCACGTCACAAGTATACCCGCAAGTATACGCCTCTGCTGAAGGATCGAACCCGTTGCGTCGGGAATTTGATCGGTCAGGATCGCCGCGACTCATGCGCGTGGCCGCGAAATACCGGCATCTGGGACAGCCGAAGGGGCGCTTATTTGAACTCTTTCATCACCTGCGGCGCGACTTTCGGGTCCGGTGGGTAATCCTGCGACGCGCCCTTCAACAACGCAACCGTCTTCTCCGAGCGCTTCGTCCCATCATGGATGGCAATCTTGTGCCAGGTATCGGTGGTGTAGCCTTCCCAAAGCGAGACCCCAGCGTAGGCGCCGTCTTTGCGAAGAATGTAATAGGTCATGTCGACGAAATGCAGCCTTGTCATGTCACCGTTGTAATTGCGGACGATGCGCTTGAGCGCGTCCATGCCGGCATCGAGTGGCGACATGCCGTGACGCATGTTCTCGACGATGGTATGGGCGCCGGCGACCTTGATATTCTCCTCCCCGCTGCCGGTGGCGCCGGCTGAGCCAACATCCTGATCGGTATAGCAGCCTGCGCCAATAATCGGCGAATCGCCGACTCGGCCGGGAAGCTTCCACGACAGGCCGCTAGTGGTGGTACACGCCGAGATCTCGCCTTTTGCATTCAGCGCGGAGCAGTGGATTGTGCCCGTGGGAGGAAACAGGACCTTGCGAACAGCCTCGCGCCGAAGATCTGGCGGGATGCCGAGATCTGCTGCGCGCTCCTCCAGACGACGCTCCGGCGAAAGCTCGGATTGCGGCTTGGCGCCGGGCGGTTGCCAGCGCGGATCGGCTGGCCCCGGTCCCCACCAGTCACTGCTGGAGTGATATTCCTTCCACAGCAGCCAAATCTTGCGGGAATGCTCGGTCAGCAGATTTTCCCGCGGAAACCCCATCGCCACCGCAAACCGCTCGGCGCCCTCGCCGACCAGCATTACGTGGCCGGTATGGTTCATCACCGCTTTCGAAACCAGGGAAACATTCTTGATATTGCGCACGCCTCCCACCGATCCGGCGCGCCGGGTGGGACCATGCATGCAGCAAGCGTCCAGTTCCACCACTCCTTCTTCGTTAGGAAGTCCGCCCAGGCCGACGCTCGTGTCGTTGGGATCATCTTCCGGACCTTTGACCACCAGCAGCGCGGCATCGAGAGTGTCGCCACCCCCAGCCAAAAAAGCGTAAGCGTCATCGAGATAGTGAAAGCCGTTGTTTGCGCAAATGATGATCGGCGGCTTGCCGACGCCGACGCTGCCACTCTGCTTGGTTTCCTGGGCCGGGGCCGTCTGATCCAAGAGCCCCAGCGACACTGAACTTGCCAGGGCTGTGTTCAAGAAGTCCCGGCGCGAGACAGTCATTGGTCCCTCCACTGTTTGGGAAACGCTGGCCAGAATATCACGGCAGTCTCTGGCTGGCAGAGGCTGAGACACAGTTGTCAGTTGCTCAGGATGCGATGCTTCCCCGGCTTTGATCGGCACGGAAACGCAGCATGGCAGCGATGTTTCCGGCGCGGTCGAACTCGGCTTCGTCGCTCACATAAAACAGCTCGATATCACGGCGAATAGCGGCCGGAATGATGGCGTCACAAACATCCTGCAGTTCGCGAGTCTCGCGGCCACAGGCCGGGCAAAAACGCACCAGGTGGGCGTCTAGATGTCCGCAGCGCGTGCACTCAACCGCGGCATGTGAAAAAGTCTCTCCCACCAGAAGCGCGTGCACCTCGCCTAATTCCAGGGATCGGAGAACCCGCCGCAGACCGGTCACGCCGCGGCTATTACTCTTTGCCTGGTTAAGGACTTCCTGGACCAGCGCTCGCCGTCGCTCCGCGAGGGCTTCTTGCAAAAGTCTTCCCGCTTGCTCCTTGATTTCCTCGACCGTCGCTTTGCTCACATCGGTGGAAAAGCGGCCAATAAGCCGCTGCTTGACATAAGGATGCAGGTGTAAAGACAATTCGCGCCAATTGTTGTCCTGGCATCCGACAATCAGTTTTTCGAACGCTCCACTTTCCAGAGTGCTCTGCAAACGTTCCGCAACATCCTTGAAGTGGTGCAGAGCTTCATCCTGGACCCGGCGCTGGGCGTGTCCGCCATCGTAGCCTGCAAAACCATCTCCGCGGCCCTGGCGAGTGGGCAGCGTGCGGAACAACCCTTCACGCTCTTTCAATTCATCCAGACGAAAATCAAAAAATCGCGCCTTCTGACGATCCACCAATGCCACGCACACGCGGGGTTGCGCCCCTAGCAGGCGAGCCAGCGGCTTGAGATAAAACTGGCGGTTCACGAACAGTGCGGTGGAAGACAATTGGGGGGGCAGATCAAACTCCCGCCAGAAGTTTCGCGCGCTACAGGCAAAGATGGCCTTGGCTCGCGCCTGATTGCCATGCAGATTCTCTGCCACGGACAAAATCCGGTCCAGATCCGCTCGGGCGCAGCCATTCTTGCCATCTTTTTCGGCCTCGCGCAAAGCGTTGCGGACCAACTCCTTCACCAGGATGGCTTCCTCGCGATGCGACTTGTTCTGGGGGGTCCGCGGAGCAAAATAAAAACTCAGAGCACATGATGCCTCACCATTCGTCTGGAATTGTGCGAGCTCCCGGATTTCTTCCCGTGTGATCATTACCAGTTCTCCTGAAAGATTCGTCTGTACGTTTAGTCCGCGGCCGGAGCCGGCCGGTTCCGCAAACCGGCGACCACCGGAGTGGTCCGCCGTAAACGCTTTCGAGCGTTCGCAATCGACGATTGCACATCATCCGGATTGCGATCGGTGATGGCGGCGATTTCCGCTACCGAGAAACCCTCCACGGCGTGCAGGATAAAAGATTCCCGATCGGGGCGACTGGCGCCGTTAAGCGCATACTGCACCAAGGCGATCATTTCATCCGAGGACGCGATGTCCTCGGGTGTAGCGGTACGGCGATCGGCAATCACGTTTTCGCCGGTCAGGGTTTCATCGGGCTGATGGAACTGCAATTCCGCCTCGTCACTGGCACGAACGTTCTGCCGCCGTGCCGAATCTTCGAGGTGAACCGGAGATTGGCTCTCCGGGCTGCTGACGGCCAGATCGTCGATGCTGCGCATCGCCAGGCGATAGAGCCAGGGCTCCAGCGCCAGTCGCTCCGGCTTGTCCAGACCATCGCCTAGAGCGCGCGCGATGGCTTCGTCAATGACCTCTTCCTTGCTGATCGTATCGGATGGAATCTCCTCCGCCGTTTCCCGGAAATACAATTCGCGTTCCACAAAGCGTTCAAGACGGCTGAGATTGGCGTTGACATAAGAACGGACATCGTCGGAGGAAGCCGTAGGTACCTGCACCGCGGCCACCGTTTCCTCGAACGGCACACCCGACTTGGAACGAAAATCCGCCACCCGTCGCCGCGCCCAGCGGTGAGAGCTGCGCAATAAATCCTTATGCTTCCCGATTTGCTGCACCAGATCATCGGTGGCGGCCTTTACCGCCGCAGACGCACTGGTCGCCGATTTTTGCACCGCCATCTGACCGGAAGGGAGCCGCAGGTTCAGCGAAACAGTGGTCCCTTCGCGCGGCGAGCTTTGCTCGATTACACCCTTCAGGTGTACCAGTTCCGGACGAAAGACTTGCAGCCGTTTACTCAGCTTTTCGATCAGGTGGTTGATTTCTTTTTCGATGTCGGGAGTTTTATGATTTCTGTAACTGATGTGGACATTCATGTCAGGCCTCGGGTCACGAGAGCAGATCTCGTGTAGATCTCCGCTTCCTTACAATTCGATTTTACACCCGCAGATTGAAGACACAGGGGAGATTCGTCAGCTATGTCGTCGCCAAAACAAGAATAGAACGGGAATGGACCGCGGAGCCAGGAAACCGAACCCGTAGAATGGATTACAGAAACTCGATATCAGGGAAACCCTTAGACAGCCACGGTCACCGAGGTCTCGGTTCGGGTGACGGGCCGATAGAGAGTATCGCGTTCGACGGGTTCCCGGCCTGCTTCGCGGATAAGACGCACCAACTCCTGCCGCCGCATGCCTTGTGGCGTAGTAGCCCCGGCATCGTGATAGATTTTTTCTTCTACTACCGTCCCATCGATGTCATCCGCGCCAAAACGCAGGGCAACCTGTGCGATCTTCGCGGTCATCATTTGCCAGTAGGCCTTAATGTGGGGGAAGTTGTCGAGCACCAGCCGGCTCACGGCGATCTGACGAATATCAAGCATCCCTGTCGTCTTCGGCAAGTGCTGCAGCGGCGTGTTATCGGGGTGAAAAGCCAGCGGAATAAAGGTTTGAAATCCGCCGGTTTCGTCCTGCAGCGTGTGTAGTTTCAACAGGTGGTCGACGCGATCTTCGTCATTCTCGACGTGGCCGTACAACATCGTGGCATTCGACTTCAGGCCGATCTGGTGGGCCAACTTGGCAGTTTCGAGCCATTGGTCGCCGTCGATCTTATGGTCGCAAATGATGTGGCGCACCCGGTCGGCAAAGATCTCCGCTCCGCCGCCTGGCAATGAATCCACCCCGGCGGCTTTGAGCTGGTGGAGCGTTTCCCGGATTGAAAGCTTGGAGCGCTTGGCCAGATAAGCTACCTCGACCATGGTGAAGGCTTTGAGGTGAACCTGCGGAAAGCGCTGTTTCAGTCCGGAAATCAGGTCGAGAAAATACTGGAACGGCAGATCGGGATGCAGGCCGCCGACAATATGAAATTCGGTGACCGCTTCACTGTAGCCGGAAGCGGCGGTTTCGAAAGCTTCTTCGAGGGCCATAGTATAGGCGCCGGGAGTGTCTTTTTTCCTGCCGAAGGCGCACAGGCGGCACGCTGCCACGCAGACGTTGGTCGGATTAATATGGCGATTGACGTTGAAATAGGTACGATCGCCGTGCATCCGTTCGCGAACCGAATTGGCCATCCAACCTACTGCCAGAATGTCGCCGCTACGATAGAGTGTGAGCGCGTCGGCGGCGTCCAGCCGCTCACGCGCCGCGACTTTCTCCTGGATCGGCCACAGCCGGGGATCATCCGTCTGAAAGGAATGGGAGTTCGACATTCACCATGATGATAACCCAGGAAAGTGGTCTAAGCCACAATAGAGGGCCTGGCGGAGTGAAATACCGGGAAAAGGAGTAGCCCCTTGGGAGAATACATCGGTGCGATTGATCAAGGCACTACCGGCTCGCGCTTCATCGTGTTTGACCGTTTGGGCCGCGTTGTGTCGATCGCCCACAAGGAACACCAGCAGATTTATCCCATGCCCGGATGGGTGGAACATAGCGCGGAAGAGATCTGGCAACAGACGCGCGAAGTCATGGCCGAAGCCATGACCCAAGGAAAGCTCCGGCCTCAGGATCTGGCGGCGATTGGAATCGCCAATCAGCGCGAGACTACCGTGGTGTGGAATCGCAAGACCGGAAAGCCGGTCACGAACGCGCTGGTGTGGCAGGATACGCGGGTGGCAGATTATGTCAGCGAGCTGGTGCTAGCCGGTGGGCAGGATCGTTTTCGGCGTAACACCGGTCTGCCACTCTCTACCTACTTTAGTGGTTTGAAAATCCGCTGGATTCTCGAAAACGTAACGGGTGTACGCGAACAGGCCGAAGCGGGCGATGTGATCTTCGGAAATATTGACACGTTCTTGCTCTGGCACTTGACCGGCGGCCCCAACCGCGGTGACCACGTCACCGATGTCACCAACGCCAGCCGGACACAGCTGATGAATCTGAAGAGCTTGTCTTGGGACAAGGAAATTCTCGAAGTGTTTGGAATTCCGGATGCAATGCTCCCGAGAATTCGATCCAGCAGCGAAACTTACGGACTCGCCCAGGAACCCTCAGTAAGAGATGTCGCCATCGCCGGCATTCTGGGAGACCAGCAAGCCGCGCTCGTGGGGCAAACCTGCTTCGAACCGGGGGAAGCAAAGAACACGTATGGCACGGGCTGCTTCTTGCTGATGAATACCGGCACCCGGAAGGTTGATTCCCAGTGTGGCTTGCTCACAACCGTTGCCTATAAGTTCGGGGACCACCCGGCTTGCTATGCGCTGGAGGGAAGCATTGCGATTACTGGCGCTCTGGTGCAATGGGTGCGCGATAACCTCGGCCTGATTCAAAAGAGTTCTGACATTGAATCACTGGCGCGAACCGTCAATGACAACGGCGGCATTTATTTCGTTCCAGCATTTTCCGGATTGTACGCTCCCTATTGGAAGGACAACGCTCGCGGCGTGATCGCCGGCCTGACTCGCTATTCCAACAAGGGTCACATTGCGCGGGCGGCGCTGGAGGCAACTGCCTTTCAAACCCGGGACGTACTTGAAGCCATGGAAAAGGACTCAGGCATCAAACTGGACGTGCTTCGTGTCGACGGCGGCATGGTTGTAAACGATCTCCTGATGCAGTTCCAGGCTGACATTCTCGACCGGCCGGTAGTCCGTCCGATAACCAAAGACGCGACTACGGCGCTGGGCGCAGCCTACGCTGCCGGTTTGGCGGTCGGCTTCTTCAAAGATCTTAAGGATCTGCGTGCAAAGTGGGCAGTGGACCGCACCTGGACACCGAACCTGGAGAAGGGTAAACGCAACGAGATGTACAAACTCTGGAAGCGGGCAGTCACCCGCTCCTTCGATTGGGTGATCTAAGTTTCAATGGCACTGTTGTCTTCTGACAGAATGTTCGTCAACATGTCCGCCCACTGGATCATGCCGAATTTTTCGAGATCACACCGTCACCCTTCCCATTCCAAATGTCTTACTGCGTAAGTACTAAACGATTCGGATTGCTACAAGAGGATTAGTTTCTTCGATGGAGTAAGAAGGTTTAGGCGCGTTGCACTTGACAACAAATCCATAATGCATGAAACTTCTGTCTCAGGTCATTCGTTCCCCCACAGTTTGTGTAACTTCCTTCCCCCGGAGTGAGACCTAGGGACCCTTGGGCGAGCCGTTAAGAGCGGGCCCGTTTTACGTATCTTCCATGTTGCGCATCAGGTTCTTGGTTGCGGTGAGGCAAAGCCTGTCCTCTATGCGCCAAAACTATGCGGAGCAAGTAGCGTCCGGCGAAACGCGCGAGTAGTTAACACCAGGGGCTGAGGGCGGCGAGCTGTGGTCAGGCTTACCGCCGAAAGGGGGACACCAGTGCCAGCTGTTGCCGCACGACCCGGGCTCGTCGTCGTGGATGCATCGTTAGGACTGGTTGCATCCAACGATGAGGCCATCCAGATTCTGACCTTTCCGCAACATCCCAAGAAGATTCGGGACCTGACTGGGTGGCTGGCGAACAAGATCCGCTCCACCCTGGTCGACCGCCGTTCGCCCGGCGCGGCCAGCTTCGTCAGCGAGTTTCAATCGGCCAAAAGGACTTACCTTTGTCGTTGTCTTCAGCTCAGCCTGGCGGAAACTGCTTTTGTATCCACCAGCCCAACGTTGGTTCTCATGCTGGAAAGAAAATCGAATGGCACGATTGCGATGGCGGAAATTTCCAAACGTTTTGGCCTGACCGCTCGGGAGCAAGAGGCGGTGCAGCTGCTGGTAGAGGGCCTGACCAGCAAGGAAATCGCCGTGCGCATGAAGATCAGCCCTAACACGGTCAAGACCTTCGTTCACATGGTGATGGTTAAAATGGGAGTCTCAACTCGCTCCGGGATCATCGGAAAGATTGTTGGAGCAGAGATCGTAAACTCCAACCAGAACAAGGGTGGACCGCCGGTTCGGCCGACACTCCTTTCATAGCTCTCACTTCGCTCGCGTCGCGGGCACGCCGGTGGGGATCATTCCAGGTGGTCCTGCTACTTTCGCAATGATTCCCAACCGCTTCGACACATTCATCTTCACCATTACGAGACGGATAAATACGTTTACGGTATGCGGGCTGATCCGCATACGCTCGGCGATTTCCTTGCTGGTCAAGCCCCGCGCCAGTAATCGCACCGCCTCCTGCTCCCGAGCAGTCAGACCGAAGCGCTGGAAGATCTCGGCCATCGCAATCGCACCGTTCGACTTTCTCTCCAACAGAAGTGCCGTCGCTGGAGGATGCGGACGACGCGAACTGAAAGACCCGTGGAGTTGGAGGCAGCGGCAAACATAGGTTCTTTTCGCGGAGCGAAACTGGCTTACGAAGCTGGTAAGGTCCGGGGATCTTTCGTCAACCAAGGTGGAGCGAATCTTATTGGCAAGCCACGCTGGCAGGTCAGGAATCTTCTTCGGATGTTGCGGAAACGTCAGAATCTGGATGGCCTCGTCGTTGGCTGCGACTAGCCCTAAAGAGGAGTCCACCAGAATTAGGCCTGGCCGCATGAGAACGGTTCGCGCAGGACTGCCGCTTGCCAAAGCGACAACTCCGCCCCGGCCACCCACTGAAGCGGCGGTGGCAGAACGGACGGCCGGGGCTGACAAGCAGTCTCGCAGATCTTTGTCGTCATAAACACTTGCAGAGTTGCCCCTCTTCATTAGAGTCGGACTTAGTTTTCAATTTTCCAGCCCGCCGCTTCGGCTGGCTGACCGCAGTGTCTTGCGCAGTCAGGTCGCGAGCAATACGCGGGATACCGTAGACCGCGGTTCCAAGTGCCGGAGACCCGGGCCTGCTTGCGCTGTAGCTGTGAAAAAATGCGAGTGTACGCGGAAAGTGCTCGCCCGTGCGGGTTGCAATGGTGCGGAAGCGCGAGCCGAGACACCCGTGTTTACATTAGGAGCCGCTGTCGGACACGCGAGCGGGGCTGGGTTGAACCGCTCGCGTTTCCGATGGGCTCCGAGGCTTCACCTCCGGCAGGATTCCTTGGCAGAGATATCCTTAACCGACGACGTTTTAATGGAGGAGGTTAACGGAGTCAGTTGTTGGACGACCATTTGATGCAGGGTCGCGTAGTCTACGGCGCCGCTGAAGAAGTGACCATTCACAAAGAAGCTCGGGGTGCCCGATAGTCCAAGCTTCGTCCCTTCGTCCTGATCCTTTTTCACATTTGTGGCCTCCGCGCCGGTGTCCAGACAATTCTCGAACTTGGCTGAATCCAGGTTAAGAGTTTTCGCTTCCTGCTTCAGATCGGGGATTTCCAGCTTCTTGTCGCTGAAAAGAAGATTGTGGTATTCCCAGAACTTTCCTTGCTGTCCCGCGCACCGTGCCGCCTCCGCTGCCTTCTCAGCGTGCGGGTGCATAGGCAACGGGAAATCCTTGTAAATAACCGAAACTTTGCCGTTAAAATCGGCGATCAGCTTGTTGAGGTCGGGGTTTACCTTCTGGCAGTAGGGACATTGATAGTCGGCGAATTCGACGACCTGTACCGGGGCATCGGAGCGCCCTTCGACGCTGGCGGCGTGTTCCACGTCAACTGTGGCCATCGGGGGCGCCAGGGTAACCATTATGCTGGCTTTGCTCCGCAGGGATTCCACGTAGGCCGCGCGCAGTTTCGCCTTCCGCAATTCGCGAATGTGATCGAGAATCTTGTCCCGTACCTTGTCGTAGGGCTCCTTCGAATCCAGGCCCTCGAAGTACACCTGGAGCTGCTCTTCGGTTGGATCTTTGACCTTACTGTCAACTTCCCGCTTCAGGAGCTGATCTACGCTGATGTTCTCGTGGGCAGCTTCTCCTTCCAGCAACCGCTGCTCGATCAAGTCGTCAAGCGCCTTGCGTTCCACCTGATAGTACTGATATTGCGCCTGAAGCAGATGATTAGCTTCCGTCTGCTCGAGGTCTATAGAGGTAATGGCATTGCCGTTGACCACCGCCAGAACCCCGGGATTTTGCTGAGCTGCAGTCGAGAGACAAGTGATGAGAGCGAAGGAAAAGCTGAGCAGCACACGAACGACTCTAGATTGAACCATGTAAGTCCTCCCAAGAATTTCTTCGAAGTTGAGCGCCAGGGGGAGGGCCGGGGTCCACTCCGGCCCCTGGCATGCCTGTCGTTAGTCACCGGTACCGCAACTGCACTTACCCTTGCCACTTCCGCTGGTGTAGATTGCGCTGCACTGCAATTGCAGCCAGAGAAGCTCGTTGTCGCTCAGAGGAGCCGCACTGAACTCCTCTTCTGTTTCCACCCACGTGGACGGCTTGGCCTGGATATGAGTGGCCCAAGCCCGCAGACCCGCGGTCGGCACGGTGCCTTCCTGATCGGGCCGGCAAATCCCCGCAACCGGATGATCGGAGACAACCTTGATGACTCCGTCCGCGGTAACGTTGCCGTGGTTGACCGGATTGCCTAACAAGTTGGTGTTAATGGAGAGGGTTCTTTCGCTGTCCGGGCTGAGGGAGCAACCGCAACATTCCACTACCTGTTCGTCGTTATTCAGTACATAAACATCGGCGCACAGGCTTCCGGTCGTGGGTTTCCCGTCGGGATCCAGGCTCTTGATCGCGGTTCCGGGATTCACAATGTGAACGGTCCCGTCCGGAGCCCCTTCGGTAAGTGCATTGCTGTAGTAGTTCACCTGGTAGGTATCCGTCGCCTCATCTTTCGTCTGCGCGAAAGCGACCGTCCCCACCAGACACAACATGGACGCCGTAAAGAGGGCGTAACCCAATCTTCCTGTTCGAGACATGTAAGTCCTCCTTAGATTTTTGCTTCCCTTGCGCTGCGCCTGCACTGCAGGCAGGCGATGGCCTTCCGGCCGGTTGACTTAGTTGCAGACCGTGGACGAATTCGCCACGCCCTGTCCGCAGATGCCGTAACCGCTACCCACGTTGGCAATCCCGAAGCACTCTTCCTGCAGGCTGTTTAACTCCCCCGTGCTCAGAGTTGCATTTTGAAACTCATCCTCAGTGACATTGCCGTCAGACTGGTAATGCGTGCCCCAGGCCCGCAGGTCCGGTGTGGGTGCGAGGTTCAGCGCATATTGTCCGGTCGACCCTATGCCGCCGCCGGTCGGGTCGCAGGGAACGCCTCCGAAGTTGTCATTGGGAGCTGCGGAAATGATCTTAATGTCGCCGTTGCTCGGCTTAATTCCGTCGAACGGATTTGAGGTTAGGTTCTTGTTTAGGCTGAGTTCAGCCAGCCCGTCTGTGCTGATGAGACAGCCACAACACTCTTTCAACTCTTGCCTGTTATCGAAAACGTAAATCATGGCGCAGAGGTTGCTGGGGGGAAAAGAAGGTGCATCTGCGCCGGGATTGATTACCCTTACAGTTTGGTCAACGCCTCTGGTGTTGTTTGCGTTGGAAAAGTAGTTGACCTGGAATGTATCTGCACGCGACTGGGCCCAACCCGTTCCTACCGCCAAGACGAGACAGGTGACCGTGATGGCCGCCATTGCGAGCCACCGTGAACTTCCTGTTCGAAGCATGGAAATCCTCCTAACGAGTTTTTGCGAGATCGTGCCACCGAGCGGGGGGGAAGGATCATGCTCGGTTAGAACCGCACGTATGGTGAACTCTATCTTTAAGCGTGGCCTTTACAATTCCCCGAATTCACTAGCTTAGAGTTCCTAACCAATCGGACTAGTCCATTTCCCGAGTGATCTTGAGCTAGGTCCGGAGCCAGAAGGCCACGCCGCGACGGCAAACCGCGAGGGAGTTGCTAATTGATTTCAATTCAAGCTGTGATTCTCGCGGCCGAAGTCAACAAAGCGGCTGAATCCTGGTCGAGGTATACGGTGGCGTTCTGATGGGTGCGTAATATCGAAGCGGGTGCCATTGGAGTGAGCGATCCTTCAAGACAGGCTCGAACTGCCCGGGCTTTGCGCGAGTCTGGTACGATCGCGAGAATCTCGTTTGATTTGAGTATTTGTCGAATCGACATTGAGATCGCCTGACTTGGCACTTCTGAGATATCGGCGAACCACCCCTCGCCGACCTGCTGACGCCGGCAGGCTTCGTCCAAACTTACGACGATGTAGGGCTCGTCGGTCTCAAAGTCCGCTGGCGGATCGTTAAAGGCGAGATGTCCGTTCTCCCCGATACCAACGAACGCGACATCGATTGGCGCTACGGCTAGATCAGCCCCGATGCGGCGAATCGTGTCCAGCGGGTCAGTGTCGCCATCGAGGAAATGATACTTTACGATTCCTGTCCTCAAAATCAGGCGCTCCATAAGAATTTTGCGAAAGCTGGCGGGATGGGTTGCCGGCAAGCCAATGTACTCATCAAGGTGAAACATCTCGACCCGCTTCCAATCGATACCGGCTGAGCGGGTTAGCGCTTCAAGAAAATCAAACTGGGACGTGCCGGTTGCGGCAAGAATGCGTGCGTCGTCGTTTCTGGAAAGCGCACCGCGGATGCTGGTTGCCGCATGCTCGGCAGCCGCTTTCGCCATATCTCCCTTATCCCCGAATACTTTTACTACCATAGTATTGGCCTTCCCAACAGCTTGTGTTCGCGTCGGGACAAACAGAAGCGGCAAATCCCCACCCATCAGCTCGCTTGTCGCACCCGGTCCACCCTAACTGGGGCCCCGACAAAGTCTCGTACCGACTCGGCAATCTCATCGGCAGCTGTATCCAACGCGAAGTGCCCCGCGTCGAGGACGTGAACTTGAGCGTTCGGCACATCTTGCCGGTAACGCTCCGGCTCGCCGGAATCGAAGGACAAATCATACTTCCCCCAGATCACCAGCAGACGTGGTTGCTTCTCGCGCATCCACGCCTGCCACTTCGGGTAGGCGTCGACGTTGGTGCGATAGTCGTAGAACAGGTCGCTTTGGATCTCGGCCTGGCCGGGCTGGTTGAGAAAGTAAAACTCGTCGGTCCACAGATCGGGATCGTAGCGTTCCACGTTCGGATCGTTTCCGACATGCCGCGTGCGCGTGGCTGCAAAGGACAAGAGATTAGTGCGTAGCGCGCTCTCATTGGAAGAACGATCGGCCCAGAAAGCCCGCCGCGTCTTCCAATTCGTCCCCAAGCCCTCGTTGTGCGATACCGCATCCTGGACGATGAGAGCTTCAACGCGCTCGGGGTGTGCGAGGATCATGCGGAAACCTACAGGTCCGCCATAGTCCTGCATGTACAGTGTGTAGCGCGTGAGCCCGAGCGCTTCGGTGAAGTGATTCAAAATCTCGGCGTAGTGATCGAAGGTATACGCGAATTGTTTCGGGTCCGGCCACTCGCTGTGCCCGAAGCCCGGATAATCGGGAGCGACCAGGTGGTAGCGATCGGACAACCGAGCGAAGAGCGGCTCGAACATCCGCGAGGAAGAAGGAAGTCCGTGCAGCAGGAGAAGCGTTGGCGCGTCCTTCGGGCCGGCTTCCCTATAAAAGATGGAGACGCCATCGATGTAAGTTGTTCGATAAAAAGTCGGATACTTCATGGCACGTTCCTTTCGTTGCTCTTGAGACTGGATCGGCGAGGGAATCGATGCAACCCATCGCCAGTGAGAGGCCGAATAGTCACCAGCATGTATTCCAAATGCGCCAATCGTTTGGCTCCGCTTCTGCAAGTTTCTCGTCGTGCCAGCTTCACATCGTCAGCACAGCGCGGAACCGTGCCTTGCCGCTCATCATCCGCGCGTACGCCTCGGCCGCCTGGTCGAGCGGATAGGTTTCAATCATGGGACGCACGCCGGTCAGCTCGGAGAACCGCAATGTGTCTTCGAAGTCAGCGGGCGTTCCTACAGCCCATTACAGTCCGACTCGACCGCGTATATAACAGGAGGTGGGGCGGACTTTCATGCATGTTTTTCCGCGGCACCCCTCTGCTCCCGGCTGGCTCATCGCTACCACTACAGCACTAACTCAGCTCGCCTTCCCTTTTCCGGGAGGAACCAGCGCTACGGCCGCCTCCGTGGTCAACAGGAGGAAGGTGAATGTCTCTTGAAGATACAGGCGCACTGCCGTGTCGGTGTGGCTGAGATAACCGATGGAGACATCCTGGCCGATGTGCAAGTCGAAATCTCCACCGCGAACAGTCAACACGAAAGCCCCGGCGATGGCGGGTGCCCATATGATTCGATCTTCAACCAACCGCTTGACATGCTCCAGAACCGGGTAGCCGTGGTCGCTGGTTTCGGCGAGTGCGGTGTAGGCGTCGGCGCCCAGCAGCACGGAATAGGGGCCGTTGACACCGACGAGACGCAACCGGCTCAGGCCCTGGGCAATCGCTTCCGGGTACTCGCGCACGTCGGCGGGAAGCGTCATTACGGGATTGCTGGTCCCTTGACGAATACCTCCAATCCCGGCCGCGGCATAGCCTTCGAATATAGCCCCGTCTTCGGCAAAAGCAATCTGCCGTGCGGCATCTTTTGCGGGCTGCCAGTCCGAGTCGTTCGCGCCACGCTCAACGTCATCGATGGCCTGCCGATTCAATTCAAACGGAACCCGCAGTTCGACCAGCGCCTTGACCTCGCGCTGTCTGGCGACGATGCCCTTGCCCGGGGCAGTGATCGTGCGCAGGTGACCGGTACCAACGGCAGAAAGCGTGGCGCCGCCCGGCCCTTTTACGTCAACCACTCGCCGCCCGGCAAGGTAGCGCTTGAGGGTGCGCGAAGTTTCTTCCTGAATCTGAGCCCATGCGGAATCGGAAATAGGGGCAAGTTCGCGATGAAGATTATTCATGAACGATGTCTCCTTTAAGGGAACCAATGGCGAGCGAGCCGTCACGCACCGGAGGGATCGATGGAGAAGCCTCGGGTGCTGCCGACGGGCCGGCGGCTACAGGCTGGTCTTCAGCCACGTTTTCCAAGAACGTCGCGGGCGGCACAAAGAAGAGGTTTCCAGTTATGGCGCGGCTGAAATCGAGCAGACGGTCGTAATTGCCCGGCGGCCGGCCGATGAACATGTTCTCGAGCATCTGCTCAATGGTGCGTGGCGAACGGCTGTAGCCGATGAAGTATGTGCCAAATTCACCGTGCGCGGCCCGGCCGAAGGGCATGTTATCGCGCAGGATCTTGATCTCTCTCCCGTCTTCGACAATCGTGGTGAGCGCGCTGTGCGCCGATGTTGGCTTGACGGAGTCGTCCAATTCGATGTCAGACAGCTTGGCGCGGCCGATGATGCGTTCCTGCGCCTCCGTGGAAAGCGCATTCCAGGCGTTCAAATCGTGGAGGTATTTCTGCACGATGACGTAGCTGCCGCCGGCGAAGGCAGCATCCTCCTCGCCGATAAGCACGGCGTCGACCGCTGCCATGCCCCTGGGGTTCTCCGTCCCGTCGACAAAGCCGACCAGATCACGATCGTCGAAATAACGAAAGCCATGCACCTCATCCACAGGCGAAACAGCATGAGCGATACGCGCCATGATTTGCGTTGCCAGTTCGAAGCACAAATCCATGCGCTTGGCGCGAATGTGGAACAGCAAATCCCCCGGCGTAGAGACCGCGTGGCGCGCTCCCGAGCGAATCTCACGGAACGGATGCAGCTCGGCCGGCCGCGGCAGCCCGAAGAGCCGATCCCACGCCTCTGACCCAAACCCTAAAACGCAGGAAAGCCCCCCTTCCAAGTCGCGAAACTCCACGGCCCGCAACAGGGCAGCGAGGTCCGGACAGAACGAGCGCACGGTGGCACGATTGTCATCGCCCGGCTTGAGTGTTACCACCAGAAAGATCGCGGCGCGGGTGAGCGGCGCGGCTACGGCCTGCGCCCGCGCAGGCAGAGCACTGATTGCCTGGGGAGCGCTCATCGGTTTCGCTTCCATTGCGTCTCGTCCTGATGGCCTGCGAAAGTTAGGACGGCAAGCTTACCATCGCCTGCCGACGAACGTCCAACTGCCTCCGGGTGTAAACGCGGGAGAGGTCGGAAGACCCGGCCCTCCGCGTAGAGGGAAGGCCGGATTCCCTCAGGCTGCCGCTTGCCGGCTCTGCTTGATAAATGACAGCAGGTCGCCATTGATCACGTCTGCATGGGTTGTGGGCATCCCATGCGGAAAGCCCGGGTACACTTTCAGGGTCGAGTTCTTCACCAGCTTCGCCGAGAGCGGACCGGCAGCGACGATGGGCACAATCTGATCGTCATCGCCGTGCATGATGAGGGTCGGCACATCAAACTTCTTAAGATCCTCAGTAAAATCGGTCTCGGAAAAAGCCTTGATGCAGTCGTAGTGTGCCTTCATTCCGCCCAGCATGCCTTGCAACCACCAGTGCTCCCGGATGCCTTCCGAAATTTTGGCGCCGGGCCGGTTGTAGCCGTAAAAAGGCATGGTAATGTCTTTGTAGAACTGCGGACGGTTCGCGGCCAACGCGGCCCGGAGGCCGTCGAACACCGAGATAGGCGCGCCGGTGGGATTCCTGTCCGTTTTCAACATCAGCGGCGGCACGGCACTGATCAGCACTGCCATGCCGACGCGCTTTGACCCATGGCGGCCGATGTAACGGGCGACTTCTCCGCCGCCGGTGGAATGCCCTACGTGGATTGCGTTCTTCAGGTCAAGTTTCTCCGTGAGAACCGCGAGATCGTCGGAGTACGTATCCATGTCGTTGCCATCCCAGGTCTGGGTGGAACGCCCGTGACCTCGCCGGTCATGCGCGATGACCCGAAAACCGCGCTGGCCGAAGTACAGCATTTGTCCGTCCCAGTCGTCCGCACTGAGCGGCCAACCGTGACTGAACACTATGGGCTGGCCCGATCCCCAGTCCTTGTAGTAAATCTCTGTGCCATCTTTTGTGGTGATCGTCGGCATGACTCTTTTTCTCCTCGTTTACAATTTTTCGTTGCTGGAACAGTCACCAAACCGCCACCCGGTCTAGCCGAGTGGATGAACTCGTGTGGAGTGCAAAAAAACTTCAAATACCCACCAGGTAAGGATTATGTGGATGACATCATGCGACCGGCGGCGCTTCCCGGAAGCTCAATCGAGTCACTGACGGTGACTTCGGCGACACGCAGGCGGGTCACGGTCAGTTGCTCAATCTCGAGAGACTTGAATCTTACTCTCTCGACGAAGAGGCGGCGGATCGCCAGCCGTCCCACGGCAAGTGCTCCAATAGCGAATGCGCCCACTGCAACCGCGCCCACCGCCGTGGCCAGCATTCTCACCCCGCTCAGGCTCATGGAGTTTGAATTGCGTATCTTGTCCATAAGGGTCCTCCTTAAAGCTGAATGCGGCTCCCGCTCGGGCACAATGCTGACATTGTAACCGCTGCTGACAAGAATATGGAAAATCCCTCCGAGCCATCTCTTGCGCCTGAAGTGCCGTTAGGGGCGAGTGCGAACTACCCAAGACGCGAAAAACCCGGCTTAGTGGGCCGGGCTCCAGTCCTCTGCATTTTTATTTTGGTTTTTAGGTTCCGTTAGGGCGCCCTTAGGCCGCCGCGGACCTCTTATTGCGACCCTCCAGCGTACCGACGGGTTGCGCAACCTTGCGGACCAGGAACGGTTGAAGATTCGGTTCATTGCCAGCCCATTCGATGCTGACAATGGAGTGCCCCGGATGGCAGGTCACAAAATACCCCTCTCCGTTGGGGCTGGTGACTTCAAACTTGCCGCTCTCGCCTTGTAGAGCCTCGGCAATATCATAGGTTGTAACGCTTTCATTCAGCTTCATTGGGACTAATTCTTGGTTTTGGATTGTCCCACCCTGGGTAGGAAGGAGATTAATTACTCTCAGCATAGAGCCGTATTGCCGGGAGTCAAGTGCGGAAACTCAATTTTTTTGACCTAGGGTGATTGCTGTAGACATCAGAGTGCCTGAGCAGGCCTTCGCTCTGCGTGGGTGCGCTCGGCGAGCGCACCCCAGGTTCGCGGGCCAGCGTGAACACTGACCCCGGCCACCAGCCGGGCTTATTCGGTGCTTTCGCCTGGACATGTGAATGCGTCGAACGGCTTGGATCCCCAGCTCCATGATTACTGTCGCGAAGCATGGACGAGGTGATCGCGGCGCAGGAAAAATTGCTTGATGCCGTGGGATTCGAAATGGGGTACGTCTAGTAGAGGCTGTGGGTGGGATTGTGGGTTAGGCTTGAGTGGAAGCACCATTTCACTAACTGCTTTAAGAAAGAATTGGCGGGGACGACGGGACTCGAACCCGCGGCCTCTGCCGTGACAGGGCAGCGTTCTAACCAACTGAACTACGTCCCCACTTTGTTTTTCATACGGTTAGGGCCAAACCCGCATGTTTACTGTCTATTCTTGCTGTCAACCGTTTCGCCCGCTTCAATCCGTTCCACCGAATACAACCAGTTTTCGGTACGAAATGGACACTAAATGGACAATATGAAAAGCCGCGAAAAATCGTCCGCGGGTTACCGGGCCGCCGAGCATCTGTCCATGCTCTGTTTGAATTGTAGCAGACGAGGCTGACAGCTTCATTCCCAACTTATTGCCTTGCAGCAACAAATCGACCCGAATGCCCCCGAAGCGTTGTTTGAGTCACGGGCTGTGCTGTGCTTGTATAAGAAGGTATTCGCAGTCGAGGATCAAGCGGTTGCTGCCGGACCAACGATGAGCAGTTGAATCGGAATCGGGTTCACACTCGCGCCGCATTCAGCTGTGTGGATTCGCGGAGCGCGGTCACTTCCTGTTCTAACCCATCCAAGCGATTCAGTTCGGCCTGAACCGCAGGCTCGCCGTCCTCTACTACTTTCCGGGCGCGGACCAAGGCCTGTTCCGCAATCCTACTCACCTCATGAAGCAGCTTGCGAGTCTCCGCTTCTAATTTGCCGCGGCTCTCCTGAACCAGGTTGAGAAGATCGCTCTGTACGCGAGTGCTGTTGGTTTCGAGCAGCTTCGTGAGAAACTCTTGGGCCTCGCTTCTAATTACCCACCGGGCCCGTGCCAGGCCAAGAACCAGGTCGGCCAACCAACGCAGCGGTGAGGCCGGGTCAGCGACATCCCTGTATGCGTAAAACGTGAATTCAGAGCGTACGCGAAATCCACGTTCCGGATCGATCGACCGTTAGTGGTCTTATTCCATCCTATTGGCTACGAAGCTGGAGAGCGCACGCCGTCCTGGTGCACGTAGCGGATGACTTCCACTTCAGACATAGCAATCAGTCCTTCGTCGACCATTTCGTCGAGCGCAGGAATAAGGGTGCTGATTTTTTCCCCCGTGTCGATCACGGAAACCATAATGGGTCGATCGGAAGAACGCAGGAGATGCTTTTTATGAATGAGAGTGCTTGCTCCGTAGCCCTCGATCCCGCGAAACACCGTGGCGCCGGCAATGTCGAGTTCCCGACACTTGGCTACGATGGCCTCGTATAGTGGCTTACCGTGCCACTTGTCATCTTCCCCGAAATGGATGCGCAGCATTTTGGCTTTGCCTTCGAGTTTCATATTCGTGTCTCCTGGCGCCGCTCGGCTTACTCATAGTTATGCGTGTACTTGATGACGTCCGCGTCAGATAGCACGACCAGACCCTGCTTGACCATTTGGTCGAGAATCGGCATAAAGGCCTTCAGTTTTTCTTCCGTATCAACCACGGACAGCAGGATAGGCCGATCATGGGAAAGGCTGAGCGCCGCGTCCTTGTGAATTCTCCGATTGGCTCCATAACCGAGGATCCCGCGGTAAACCGTGACCCCGGCAATGTCGTTGGATCGCAGACCATCGACGATGGCTTCATACAATGGCTTGCCATTCCACTTATCATTCTCGCCGATGTAGATTCGCATCATCTTGGCTTTGCCCTCACTCTTCAGGGCAAGCTTTTCAGCCGCAGGATGTTTTTGTTTCTTCTCGGCAGGCTTGACGATTGTGGTGTCGTGCATCTCAATCAGTCCGGCGCCCACCATGGCTTGCAGTTTGGGTAGGAGCTCTTCGACTTTCTGCGCAGTTTCGATGAACTCGATCTTGACCGGCAGATGGACCGCCAGGTCCACGAGGCTGGTCGTTTGCATATGATGATCCGCCCCAAATCCAGCAATGCCCCGTGTTACGGTTGCGCCCGATACGCCATGAAAAAACAGAAAATCCAGAACAGCTGCATAGGCAGCACTCCCGTGGTACTGCTGGTCCTCCGCTACGTAAATGCCGACTTTCTTCCCCGGCCCTGGTGTCAGCACATTTTCCTCCCGTCGTTAAAGTCCTCTTTGACCCACCAAAAACTCAGCGGCACGACCCAAAAGACCTCCGCCCTCATGAATTCCGCGTTTTAGTTGTTCGAGGAAGCTTTCGAGTTCCTGCCGCAACTCTGCTCGATTTCGCTCTACGATTTTGTCGACCAGCGTTCGCAAACGCAATGGGACACTGAAAATCCTTTAGGATCGCGCAAATTGGACATGTACCCTTGGTGAGTGCTTGGCTGACGTTAGCTCCCGGTGCTAAAGCTTCCGCTTTCATGGGATCGCCCTCCCCGCCAGAACGCCACCCCAGACTGCAACGAACCCAACGATCACGCTCAGTGCCACGTAAAGAAAGCCGAGGCCGATCTGGCCATCCTGGATGGTGCGCAAGGTTTCAAATTCGAAGCTGGAGAATGTCGTGTAGCCTCCGATGAAGCCAATTGGGATCAGATATCTCCAGTTCGGACTCCAATGAGTTCTGGCCGTCAACACGGCAAAAACCAAGCCGATCAGGAACGAACCCGTAATGTTAATCACGAACGTTCCGTAGGGAAACCGCGTTCCCATTCTGCTGCCGATATAACTGCCCACCCAGAAGCGCAAAATCGAACCTAGACAACCTCCCACCCCCACCATCACGTATTTCAGCAAGTCGCTAAGGTCCTTTCTTTTTCAATGCACTGCAACAGCCTTACCGGCTACTCAGGAAGCCACTGTTGGTTCCGACATGATTTCAAGGATGATGTTGGGCTCGGTCTCCGAGCGAGCTCTGAGATATGCGCACTGTCCGGTGATGGATCGTCCGCGACGTCCCAAAACGATGAGATCAATCCCGCCCACCGCTGCCCGGTGGATAAAATGCTCTGCTGGATGAAGTTCGGTGTGGACGAACAGGGCTCCAATCACCAACTGGGCCACGGTGCCGACGACAAGCTCACTCAGGGCCGCGGAGATCTTGAACCAGATCGCAACCAGTGTCGCGACCAAGGCCAGGCCGACCCACACGGAGGCGAGCACCCACACGTTCTCCATCAACGTACCTCTGTCTAATTTTGCGGATTCGTTGCCGGGATATGACTCCGCGACAAGAAACCGCTTGTCAGGAGTCATCAGCTGTGCCCCGCTATGTAGTGGGAACAGCGGTTTCGGTGAACTCCTTCACCGTTTGACAACAACTTAAGTACAGCAAAGACGAGAACCGAAGTCAACGGGATTTAGTTTGTGTCCTTTTTCTATCAAATCCAAAATGAACGTCCTCCCTGGCCAGAGAACGTGCCGGGTTTCAAACGGGGCACTTGCCGGATTCGATTCATCGACGTCTGAATGATGGCGGCAATGGAGTTTGCCGCCCTGTGTATCAGGAGGCCGATGAGAAGGAGGGCCGAAAGGCGAGACGGTAGAATGCGGGTTCGCCCGGAGAGCGGGAAAGGGTGGCAGCGACAGCGGTCAATTCTGAGGGTGGGCCGAGCAAGACAAAAGGCGATGTCGGTCGACATCGCCTTCACGGGATTCGTCGGCTTAGACTGCCTGAACGTTTTCCGCTTGCCAGCCCTTGGGCCCCTTGGTTACGTCAAACTGCACCGTCTGGCCCTCCTGCAGGCTCCTGAAACCGCCCGCCTGAATTGCCGAGAAATGCACAAAAACGTCTTCGCCACTCTGCCGGCTGATAAAGCCGTAGCCTTTAGCGTCATTGAACCACTTTACTGTTCCTTGTTCTGCCATGTTGGTACGAGTGTTCCTTTTCAGTAGATTTACGCTGGAGAGATTCGGAGGTACTAAAGGCAGGTTACTGGCTGTTGAGGCGAGAGCTGCTCACGACCGATTCGATCTAACGTACACTCGCATAGTACGCGTAACCCGCATGATTGACAAGCGGATTCTACCGACCACTGGTGACGAGGGTGCATAACCGGGCATGTCTACGACCTTAAAGCTCATCGAAGAAAGAATCGAAAGACCGCAGAGACTGCGGAACCTACGACACTCCCGCCGTTTCGATATTTGGGCACAGTTCAACTAAACAGGATATACTCGGGATACTTAACCCCGAAGAACGCTGCCCACATTTATCCGCGCCTTCGCGATTGAGAGATCGGGAGGCGTACTTGCACCTGCGAAGACCTCTAAACCAATCATTCCATGCTGTAAGCGGGCCTTACTCCGGTCGAAAGCTTGCGTTTTGACTCGGGTGACGCCGGCGGTCTCCACTCGCTCGAATTTGCCTGGCAGGAGTTCCTTATGTCCGCACTGAACGGTGACAAATCGAGATTTAACCGCGAACGCCGGCAAAAAATTGCCCGCCGCAAGCGCAATCGTGAACTGCTGAATCCTGCTGCGCCAGTGGCGAAATCTGCAGAAGCGTCAGAGCGCGCCAAGCAAAAGTCGGTGCCGGCATGACCACATCCGTAGTGGAATTGTTGCCATCCCCGGTCGGTGAAGTGAGAAAGAAACGGGTGCTGTTGGTCGATGCCTCGCAGGCGAAGCGCGACTTGCGTGCCGAGGTCATGCGAAAGCTCGGTATCGACGTCGACTGCGCCGCCGACATTGCGGAAGCTCGTTCCTGGTGGCGGGCGGATTTGTATGACCTGGTCTTGATCCACATGGAAAAAGGGCTGGGCCTTCGCGACCGGTTTTGCGCGGACGTGCGCGGCGCAACACCTCCGCAGCAACTGGCGTTTCTGGTAGGCAAACCCGAGTATCTGGCAACTTCGCCTGCGGTGGATGATGAGGAGTTGTTGCTGGAGGATGGCGGCGATCCGATGACGGGCGAGGTGAAAGCTGCGCTCTCAGCCAACGTCGGAAATTTGTCCCAGCGCTGGGGAATTCTGGAAGCGTCGCGCCGCATCTCCGCAGTTCGCTCCGCGTGCACGGCTCGCAATCGGGCGATACGGGACAGGCCTGCGCCACCCCGGGATTCTGAGGGCCGGGTGGCCAAAAGAATCGTGCAATCTGCAACTCTGGATGATTTACTAAGAGAGGCCGCCAATGAAGAACCTTTACGTGGGTAATTTGCCGCATAGCACCACAGAAGCCGAACTGCGCAGCGCTTTTGAGGCGCATGGCGCGGTGGAAAAAGTCAGCCTGGTGACCGATCGGGAAACCGGCCGTTCGCGCGGTTTCGCGTTCGTTGAGATGACCAATGCCAGCGAGGCTGACAAGGCGATCGCGGCACTGAACGGGACGGACCTGGGCGGGCGTACGCTGACCATCAACGAGGCTAAGCCAAAGACCGACCGGCCTAAAGGCGGGGGGCAGCGCTTTGGCGGAGGCGGCGGCCACGGACGCGACGACTACCGCGGCCATCCACGGCAGCCACGGGAGCCGCGCTGGTAATTGGTTTTCAGGCGCGCGAAGCTGTCGGCCGGCTGGTAAGATCATAACCAGGCGATGAATTACAACATGGGGAGATGAGGTATGCCACGAGGGCGGTCAACGTTTACCAAGCGCCAGAAAGAACAGACTCGGCAACAAAAACAACGCGACAAGGCGGAGCGCCGAAGTCAGCGAAAACAGGATAAGCCGGAAGCCGGCAACACGGATGAACTCGATGAACTTCGCGAAGCCGCTGAAGCTCAGGCAGCCATGTTCCACGTGGGCTACGATCCCTCGTCCACTCTTGAACCGAACCTTGCGGACAAGAAGCCTGTCGAATAATCCAGCCACCGAAGCTCCGAGGGGATCTGGTGGGCAGTGCAGGACTCGAACCTGCGACCTCCTGCTTGTAAGGCAGGCGCTCTAACCAGCTGAGCTAACCGCCCCTCGCTTTTGATGTTACATCAGGTGGCATTCTTGTGAGAACTTTCCCGAAAGAGAACTGCGGCCGCGACACGACCGTGACAATCGAGCGGGGCCATGCCTCCTTCGAAAACAGGAACGTAGCGGGGAATTTGGCCGCTCGTGCACCGTCTGCTGCTATGCTTTTCCCTTGCCTCGCCTTATCGTCAATGCGGACGACTTTGGCCTCACCGCGGGCGTAAACCGTGGAATTGCGGAGGCGCACCGTTCCGGGATTGTGACTTCCTCTACGCTGATGGCCAATGGGCCGGCGATCGAGGATGCTATCCGCGTCGCGGCTTCGAACGCAGGCCTTTCGGTCGGATGCCACGTGGTTTTGGTCGACGGCGAGCCGCTCCTGGATTCGCGCGAAATCTCCACACTGCTGAAGGGCAAGGACGACGCCCGATTTGAAGAAGGTATTGCCCGATTTGCCAGCCGGGTGCTGCGCAGGCAGATCGATCCAGAACAGGTAGAGGCTGAGGTTACGGCACAAATCCGCAAGCTGCAAGCTGCGGGGGTGTGCGTCTCGCATCTCGATACCCACAAACACACCCATATCTTTCCGCGGATTCTGCGGCCCATCCTTCGGGCGGCCAAAGCTTGCGGGGTGCGGGCCATTCGCAACCCATTTGGACGCGTCGCCTTTTCCCAGATCGCCAATCGTCCCAATCTGTGGAAGCGATACGGCCAGGTCAAGATGCTGAATGCCTGGGCCGCCGCTTTCGCCAGGACCGTCGCCGAGGCCGGCATGCGCACCACTGATGGCAGCCTGGGTATCGTGGCCACGGGGTCAATGGATGACCGGATGTTTCGCCTGATCCTCGAGAACCTTCCGGAAGGAACCTGGGAATTAGTCTGCCACCCCGGATATAACGATGGCGAGCTTCAGAAGGTCCGCACGCGGCTGCGCGATTCGCGAGAAGTGGAGCTGCGCTGGCTGACCTCGACTGCCGCCCGCAAGTGCTTGACGCAAAGCAGGGTTGATTTGATTTCCTACCGTGACCTGGCGGGGTGACCGAATCCAGACGGACAGGGCCTGCAGGTGTCCAAAGGCACTTACATTAGTAACCTGGGAAGGTCACTTCCCACGGCTATCCTAGGGCTAGCTCTCGTACACTAGGGACGGGTATTCGAGCTCATGGATAACTCCGTAGACAGTGGCGTCGGTAGCCAGATTATGATCCGCGTTTGGGGCATCGACGCGGAGGGTCGCCCCTTTTTCCAGAACACCAGCGCTATCGTACAGAGCGGCGAAACCGCTCTGGTCTCAGGGATCAGTCATCCTCTGCGGGCTGGGGATGTCATCGGCATACAGTTCGACTTCAAGAAAGCACGCTTCAACGTGGTATCGGTCAGCGATGCCGGGGCACCTCGAAAGATCAATGCCACCGTACAGCTGTTAACCGGGCAACGCAGTCCGTGGCAGGAACTGATGCCAACGGAAGCCAAAGTTCAGTACATCCCGACCGCCAGCAACAAGCGGCGGTTTGTGCGCCATAAAGTTCTATTCCCAATCGAGATCAGCTTCGAAGATGCCCGCCGCTCCCACATGCAAACCAGCGCCACCGACATTGGAGGCCGCGGCTGTTATGTTGAGACTCTGCTGCCGCTGCAACTGGGGACGAAGGTGATTATTACCTTCTGGCTCGACTCCGAGAAGATTCGCACCACCGGCATGGTCAAGGCCAGCGATCCGGGTGTCGGCATGGGCATCGAGTTTACGGCTCTGGATAACGTTGTCCAGGAGCGGCTGCAGGCGCACCTGGATAAACTTGACGACGGCATTGGCAGCCGAGACACCGCCAAAGGCGCCACCAGCTCGGAGTAGGCCTCAGTCCACGGCGCGTTTCTTCCGCAAAATCTGAATCTCCTCCTCCCTGATACCATCGAATCAGGAGCTATCAGACCGTCTGGCGCAAGGACTGGCGCATGAAGATCGGCATCACCTGTTACCCAACCTACGGTGGCAGCGGGGTCGTGGCAACGGAGCTGGGATTGGAACTGGCTCACCGGGGTCACGAAATTCACTTCATCTCTTATGCTCAGCCGATTCGTCTGACCGAGCTGAACCCCAACATTCATTATCACGAAGTCGACGTTTCGCGTTACCCGCTGTTCGACTATCCGCCGTACGACCTGGCACTGGCGACCCGCATGGCAGAAGTTTCCGAGCTTTATGCGTTAGACCTTTTGCACGTGCATTACGCGATACCGCATTCGGTAAGCGCGCTGCTGGCGCGGCAAATGCTCGCCGCCAAGCCCAAAGGACAGCGGTTACCGTTTGTAACTACTCTCCACGGAACCGACATTACCCTGGTCGGACTTGACCGGTCCTATTTGCCCATCACCCGGTTCTCCATCGAGCAGAGCGATGGCGTGACGGCCATTTCCAAGTATCTGCGCGAGCGAACCATGCGTGAATTCGATGTGAAGAACCCCATCGAGGTGATTTATAACTTTGTGAATTGCGATGTGTATTGCCGTTGCCCGGAGACGCCGCAACTGCGCTCCGAATATGCCGGTAACGACGAGCGCGTGCTGGTGCATCTGTCGAATTTCCGGCCGGTTAAGCGGGTCACCGATACCATCGAGATTTTCGACCGCGTGCGCAAGAAAATCCCCTCGAAGCTGCTGCTGATCGGGGACGGT
>Ga0335078_10000190_pt1 | contig 102178 bp, 93 predicted proteins | sample Lox_Sample_32_FD_206711 | JGI IMG/M metagenome (GOLD analysis project Ga0335078, IMG submission 206711) | Soil microbial communities from Loxahatchee National Wildlife Refuge, Florida, United States - Lox_Sample_3.2 | ecosystem: Environmental > Terrestrial > Soil > Wetlands | place: USA... | reverse complement strand
GCAACATGGCGGCAAGGTTGAAGGAGAAGTACCACAAGGAGATCAAGCAGGCGCTCCAGAAGGAGCTGGGGCTTGAGAATCCCATGGCGGTGCCGAAGCTCGAAAAGATCGTGATCAATATGGGCCTTGGCGAGGCCACGCAGAATGCTAAGCTGCTGGACCCGCTGGTGGCCGATCTGGCGCACATTGCCGGCCAGAAGCCGGTGACCACAAAGGCCCGGAAATCGATTTCGGCCTTCAAGGTGCGCGCCGGCATGAATATCGGCGCCATGGTGACGCTGCGCTCCGATCGGGCGTATGAGTTTCTCGATCGCCTGATCTCGATTGCGCTGCCGCGCGTGCGCGATTTTCGCGGCGTTTCGACAAAAAGTTTCGACGGGCGCGGCAATTACACGCTCGGCCTGCGCGACCAGCTGATCTTTCCAGAGATCGACTATGCGAAGGTGGAAAAGCTGAAGGGCATGAATATCACCATTGTGACCACGGCAAAGGACGACAATCAGGCGCGTGCGCTGCTCAAACACTTTGGCATGCCATTCAGGCAGGGAGCGTGAGAGCAGTGGTTAGCGGTTAGTGGTCAGTGATCAGATTATTCGCGCGAGCGCTGATCGCCCAACCGAATCCGAGCAGAATTGGCTGAGCACTGAACACTGAGCATTGAGCACTGAGAAGAGGTTTTATGGCAACGACTGCAAAAAGAGTGAAGGACGCGCGGAAACCGAAGTTTTCCAGCCGCAAGCACAATCGCTGCCAACTGTGCGGGCGGCCGCGGGGTTTCCTGCGCAAGTTTGGCGTATGCCGTTTGTGTTTCCGATCGCTGGCGCTCAAGGGCGAGATTCCCGGGGTCAACAAGTCGAGCTGGTAGAAAGACAGGGATCAGGGGTCAGGGGTCAGGGATCAGATGCTCTTGCGAATATTGATGCCTGAGGCGAATGCAGAGAGTTTTCGCTGAACCCTGACCCCTGAAACCTGAACCCTGTAGTAACCATTCCCGCAGGTTTCTGCTTCGTCACGGCGAACAGGCGCGGCGGACGAACGGGGAATGAAGGAGAAGGAATGAGTCTGACCGATCCAGTAGCAGATTTTCTGGCGCGCATCCGGAATGCAATCCGGGCACGTCATCAGAAGCTGGATGTTCCCGCTTCGAAGCTGAAAGCCGAGATTGCCCGCATCCTTAAGGAAGAGGGCTACATCTCGAACTACAAGGTGCAGGAAGAGGAAGGCAAGCCGGTGCTGCGCGTGTATTTGAAATACGGCGGCACGGAAGCGGCCATCCGCGACCTATCGCGTGTTTCGCGTCCCGGTTGCCGCGTCTACGTCGGCCGCGACGAAATCAAGCGCGTGCAGGGCGGATTGGGCATCTCCATATTGACCACGCCCAAGGGCGTGATGACGGGCCGCCAGGCGCGCCGCGAGGGCGTGGGCGGCGAAGTGTTATGTGAAGTGTGGTAAAGCAGGGACTGAGGGACGAGGGACTGAGAATGCGGTGGACATTCGGGAATTGCTTAGTCCCTTAGTCCCGAGCCTCTTAGTTTCTGGTTCTACCGGCTGCAGTGGAACGAAGCACTTTGGTACTGATCGCTGAACGCTGATCACTGACCACTGCCTCTTCGGGACTCGCAAGCCAAGAAGGATTTTGAAGGGTATGTCGCGCATTGGAAAGAAGCCGATCCCGCTGCCTGCGGGAGTGAAATACAAAGTTGAAGGCAACACGGTGTTGGTGGAGGGCCCCAAGGGCAAGGTTTCGGCGCTGATTGCCGACGGCATTACGCTGCGTACAGCGGGATGGAACCTGGAAGTAGAGCGCGCCAGCGAGGACAAGGCCGCTGTGCACGGATTGACCCGTGCCCTGTTGAACAACGCAGTACTCGGCGTGACCAAAGGATGGACCAAAGAGTTGGATATCGTAGGCATCGGCTACCGCGCGGAGATGAAGGGCAAGGGCATGGTGGTGTTTACGCTGGGTTACTCGCATCCCATCGAGTTTCCGCTGCCGTCGGGCATTGAGGTGACCATCGATCCCAAGCAGACGCACCTGACCCTCACCGGTGTCGACCGGCAGAAGGTGGGCCAGGTGGCAGCCGACATGCGCTCGTTACGCAAGCCGGATCCGTACAAGAACAAAGGCGTCCGCTACACAGGCGAGCGGCTCAAGAAGAAGGCGGGCAAGACGGGAGCGAAATGAGGCAATAGGGATTAGGCAATAGGCAATAGGGGTAAGCCACACAGACTAGTGCCTAATGCCTAATGCCTGGAACATCCGAACGGATCCGCAAGGCGGTTCCGCCGATAGGTGAGAGAAGACATGATTACGCAGACCAAGAGAAACGAGATTCGCAAGCGCATTCACACCCGCATCCGCGAGAAGATGGCAGGGACGACGGAGCGGCCACGCCTGAATGTGTACCGCTCACTCAACCACATCTACGCGCAGGTGATCGACGACCAGAAGGGCGAGACGCTAGTAGCGGCCTCGACACTGGAGAAGAAGTCGAAGACCGGCGGCAATGTGGCTGCAGCTAAGGAAGTGGGCAAGGCGGTGGCGGAGAAGGCCGTGGCCAAGGGCATCAAGCAGGTGGTCTTCGATCGCGGCGGCTATCTGTACCACGGCCGCGTGAAGGCGCTCGCCGATGCGGCACGCGAGGCGGGACTGAAATTTTGAAAGCAGGGATCAGTGAACAGTGGCCGGTGGTCAGTTTGTTCGTTGAGAACGCGGCCACCGCGGCTAATCCGGCGATACACGCTGACCACCGATCACTGAACACTGACCACTGGAGAAAGCAATGACGACTTTGACGAAGAAACTCGATGCCAACCAGTACAACCTGAAAGATCAGGTGGTGGCCATCAATCGCGTGACCAAGGTGGTGAAGGGCGGCAAGAACATGTCGTTTGCCGCACTGGTGGTGGTGGGCGACGCCGGTTCCGGCGTGGTGGGCTACGGATCGGGCAAGGCCAAAGAGGTTCCCCAGGCGATTCGCAAGGGAATCGAGAGCGCCAAGAAGAACCTGGTGAAGATCAACCTGACGCAAACCACGATTCCGCACCAGGTGCTGGGCCGCTACGGCTCGGGCCAGGTGCTGCTCAAGCCGGCGCCCGAAGGCACGGGCGTAATTGCCGGCGGCGCGGTGCGCGCGGTGATGACCTCGGCCGGCGTGCAAAACGTGCTCACCAAGAGCCTGGGCTCACCCAATCCGCACAACGTGATCAAGGCGACGTTCGACGCGCTGGGGCAACTGCGCGACAGGGCCGAAGTGGCCACCACGCGCGGCAAGCAGGTGGAGGATCTGTGATGGCTGCAACCAAGAAGATACGCATTCAGTACTACCGCTCGGCCATCGCCACGCCCAGCAAGCACAAGCTGGTGATCAGGGGACTGGGCTTTACGCGCTTGAATCAAATTGTGGAGCGCGAGGACAGCGCGTCGATCCGCGGCATGGTGAAGACGGTGCCGCACCTGGTGAGGATTCTAGAGAAGTAGGACAATCTCGAGAGGGGTGGCGGCCGTCCCCTCCCGTACACAGACCGGATAGTGTCGGTGAGCCGGGCAAAGGTTTGAATCCGGTGTACTAACCCGGCAACGGGAATCGGCCGCACATATCTGCAGTCGAGATGACCGCAAGCAACGCGAGTCGGGGCTGCCTGGACGGCCAGTCCCCGGCGCTACAGCGAGGAGAATATGACGAAGAATCTGTCGAATTTGCGCGCGCCCAAGAAGGCCAACACCGGGCGCAAGCGCGTGGGCCGGGGTATGGGATCCGGTATGGGCAAAACTGCGACCCGGGGCCACAAGGGCCAGGGATCGCGTTCCGGTTCGAGCTTGATGCGCGGTTTTGAAGGCGGCCAGATGCCTCTGCACCGCCGCTTGCCCAAACGGGGATTTACCAATATCTTCCGCACCGAATACACGATTGTGAACCTCGACCGCATTGCCGGGCTGGGCGTGGCCGAGATCGGCCTCGACGACTACTGCAAGCTGGGGCTGGCATCGAAAAAGAAGACCTTGGTCAAGATTTTGGGTTCGGGCGAACTCAAAAAGGCGGTCACCATCTACGCGCACAAGTTTTCCAAATCCGCAGCCGAAAAGATCGAAAAGGCTGGGGGCAAGGCTGTGGTGGTGGGCGGTGAGACGGCGCCGGCGGCGCAGACTTCAGTAGCCGGTGCATAGCGATCAGATTGATTTGTTGATGCACGATATTCGAGTCGCACGAATGCAACTGATCGCTATTCTGTGATGCAACTCACGTCCGCGTTTGTCGGGGTTCGATAGTCTGAGAGTAACAGGGAACCCCGTAAGATGGAATCAAAGCACAAATTGACCGGCGCAACCAGGCGCCTGAGCGGATAAAGCAACATGCTTGAGAAGCAAATTGAGAAGTTCCTCAATATCTTCAGGATTCCCGACCTGCGTAAGCGGGTGCTATTTACCCTGGGTATTCTAGCCGTCTACCGCCTGGGCGCGTGGATTCCCACGCCGGGCGTGAACACTCACCAGCTCGACATCATGTTCAGCCAGCAGAATGGCACCATGTTCGGGCTGATGGACCTTTTTAGCGGCGGCACATTGCGCCGCATGACGATCTTCGCGCTAGGCATCATGCCCTACATTACGTCATCGATCATCTTCCAGCTTTTGACCGTGGTTTACGAGCCGCTGGCGCGCATTCAGAAAGAAGGTGAGCTGGGCCGGCGCAAGATTACGCAATGGACGCGCTACCTGACGGTAGTTTTGGGCGCGCTGCAATCGCTTGGCATCGCTTACATGCTCATCCGGGGCGGCGCGGTGCTCCATTCCAACGCCGGATTCGTGCTCCTCACCATCCTCACGCTCACCGCGGGTACAGCTTTCATCATGTGGCTGGGCGAACAGATTACCGATCGCGGCATCGGCAACGGCATGAGCCTGCTGATCTTTACCGGCATCGTCGCCGGCCTGTTCCGCGGCATCTGGAACCTGGTGCAGAAGGTGCAGACCGACGCTTGGGGTTCCCTGAGCGTTGTCGTCGCGCTGCTGTTGGTGGCCGGCATGGCCGCTGTGGTGGGCTTCATCGTCTTTGTAGAGCGCAGCGAGCGGCGTATTCCCATCCAGAGCGCGCGGCGCATCGTCGGCCGGCGCATGATGGGTGGCCAGTCGAGCCACCTGCCCCTGAAAGTAAACTCCGGCGGCGTGATGCCGATCATCTTCGCAAGCTCGATCCTCTCGGCGCCGCTGCTCTTCAGCCAGATGGACTGGGTGCAGAATAACCGTTTTCTGCAATCCATCATCGGTCCGGACGGCGCACTGGCGCCGGGTATGCCATGGTACGAGTTGCTGAACATCCTGGGCATCATTTTCTTCGCGTATTTCTACGTATCCATCGTGATGCGCCCCGACGACATTGCCGATAACTTCCGCAAGTCGGGATCGTTCATTCCCGGCATCCGGCCCGGCAAGCGCACCAGTGACTTTATCAACGACATTCTGACGCGCATCACCCTGGTTGGCGCGATTTATCTAATTGTGGTGCAGATAATACCGACCTTTCTAATCTCGGGCATCCGCTTCGACAAGATTTGGCTCATCGGGAGGTTTTTGCAGAATCTTCCTGACTGGGTGATTCACGGAATGAAAGTGAACTTCTACTTTGGCGGCACCTCTCTGCTGATCGTGGTGGGTGTTGCCATGGATACGGTCAACCAGATCGAATCGCAGCTGATCATGCGTCACTATGACGGCTTTTCCCCGCGCTCCGGTCGCATCCGCGGAAGGAAAACCTGGTAATGTCTTTATCTGTATCGTCTGAGGTTTCAATGCCAAGCGGCCGGGACACGGAGACCAAAACCGTACCCGGCCCGATTCTTTTGTTGGGCGCTCCTGGCGTGGGCAAAGGGACCCAGGCCAAGGAACTGGTCAAGATCTGGAATATTCCACAGATCTCTACCGGCGATCTACTGAGGGGCAACGTGGCCCAGGGAACGAAGCTGGGCAAAGTGGCCAAGGAAATCATGGGCCGGGGCGAGCTGGTGCCCGATTCCCTGGTCAATGAAATGGTGGCTCTCCGGCTCCTGGAACCGGATACGGCCCGGGGATACATTCTGGACGGATTCCCCCGGACCCTGGGTCAGGCAAACTGGCTGGATGGCCGCCTGGCGGCGCAACCCGAATCCCTGCCAGTAGTTGCCGTCAGCATCCAAGTGAACTATAATCAGTTATTGCGCCGCATTACGGGGCGCCGGAATTGTCCTGTCTGCCAGACCATCTACAACATCTACATGAATCCGCCTAAAAATGATGGATTCTGCGATATTGAAGGTGCTGCGCTGGTCCAGCGAGCCGACGACACCGAAGAGGTCTTCAAGGAGCGTATGCGCGCTTATGAAGCCCTCACCGCGCCTGTTGTCGAGCACTACCGGACTCTGGGGCGATTTGCGGAAGTGGATGGGGACCGGCCGATCGCTACGATCGCGGCCGGAATCGTTGCCGCTGTCGAGGGGTTGCGCCACAAAGCGTAGCCATTCGGTGGTGGGTTTGTGCGTGTGGACGAACAGGGATCAGGTTCCAGGGATCGGGGTTGGTTGATGGCTCCCATCCTGCGACAAGTTTTTGCTGACCCCTGAAACCTGAACCCTGAAACCTGTACATGGCCGTTGTACTGAAGTCGTCCCAGGAGATTGAAAAAATGCGCCGCGCGGGGCAGGTGGTCCGCGAGGTGCTGGAGTTGGTGCGCAGCAAAGTAAAGCCTGGTGCCACCACGTTCGATCTCGAGAAAGCCGCCGAGGCGCGGTTGAAGGAACTGGACGTGAAGGCGGCCTTCAAGGGATACCATGGGTATCCCTGTGCGCTGTGCACCTCAGTCAACAGCGAGGTGGTGCACGGCATCCCGTCGCCGAAACGGGTCCTGAAGGAAGGGGACATCGTTTCGGTGGATTTCGGCGTAGTGGTGGAGGGCTACTACGGCGACGCGGCGATCACAGTGCCGGTGGGCGCCATTGACGAGAAGGCCGCGCGGTTGTTGAAGACGACCGAAGAGTCGCTTCAGGCGGGCATTGCGGCGGTTCGTCCGGGGGCAACCCTCGGCGATGTGGGAGCCGCGGTGCAGAAAGTAGTCGAGGGCCAGGGATTTTCCGTGGTGCGCGATTTTGTGGGCCACGGCATCGGTGTCCAGATGCACGAAGATCCGCAGGTGCCGAACTTTGGCGAAGCGGGCCAGGGCATGAGGCTGAAGGCGGGCATGGTGATTGCCATCGAGCCCATGGTGAATGCCGGCAGGCCCGATGTGAGAGTGCTCGATGATGGCTGGACGGCCGTGGCCGCCGATGGAAGCATGAGCGCTCATTTTGAACACACAGTTGCGGTCACCGCAACGGGGGCGAGGGTTTTGACCGAGTAGCTATGCACTGGTCCAAAGGGCAAAGGCGCGCGAGCGCCAAAACGCAAAGGCGCGTGAGCGCCAGAAGTGGACACTGATTGTCAAAGGAAGATGCGATTGAGGTAATGGCAACCGTCCTGGAGACGCTGCCCAATGCCATGTTCAAGGTCAAGCTCGAGAACAACCACGAGGTCTTGGCCCACGTCTCAGGAAGGATGCGCAAGAACTTCATCCGGATTTTGCCCGGCGACCGCGTGGCCGTTGAGCTAAGTCCATACGACCTGAATCGCGGCCGGATCGTGTACCGGTACAAGTAAGGCAGCTATCAGTTTTTTTGTGTGAGGCACGCGGCACCGTTCTAAGGGAGAAGCTGATAGCGATAAGCTGAAATACATCGAGCGCAAAGAAGGGTAGTAAAGAAATGAAGGTCCGGGCATCTGTAAAAAAGATTTGCGTCAAGTGCAAGGTGATAACTCGCGGAGGCGTAGTACGCGTCATCTGCGAGAATCCCAAGCACAAGCAGCGCCAGGGATAAGCAAGACTGGCAGGACGGGAAGCTTCCAAGTCAGTGTTCAGTGACCACTGACCACTGGAGAGAGGCTAGTTAGCTTGAATTAAGGCTTGCGATGAACCTCGGAAGGTATTCCCAGTAACCCGTGCGAACCGGTTAAGGCCGGAGGCACTCAACAAGCGAGGGATCAGGGAGCAGAAATCAGAGATCGGCAAAACAGCGAAATGCTCAAAAACTGATCACTGATCACCGACCACTTAATCAAAGGAATTCAAATGGCACGTATTGCTGGCGTCGATCTGCCCCGCAATAAGCAGGCAAGGATCGCGCTCACCTACATCTTCGGCATCGGCCAGCCTCGCGCGCGTAGAATTCTGGAGAAGGCGAATGTTGATGCCTTCAAGAAAATCCAGGATCTGGGCGAGGAAGAGGTCAACCGCATCCGCCAGGTGATTGAGGACGAAGGAGACGTCGAAGGCGACCTGCGCAAAGACGTCTCGATGCACATCAAGCGCCTCATCGACATCCAAAGCTACCGCGGTCTGCGTCACAGGAAGTCTCTGCCCGTGCGCGGCCAGCGCACGCACACCAATGCCCGCACTCGCAAGGGCCCGCGCAAGGGCACGATTGCCGGTAAGAAGAAAGCGACGGCGAAGACCTAATGGCGAAACCAGAGCAGAAGGCCGACTCCGGCAAAAAGGGCAAGACCAAAAAGTTCAAGAAGCGCGAGCGCAAGAACGTGCCGTTCGGCGTGGCGCACATTCAAGCCTCGTTCAACAACACCATCGTCACCATTACCGATCAGATGGGCAACACGTTGAGTTGGAAGAGCTCGGGCTCGCTGGGATTCCGCGGTTCGCGCAAAGGCACGCCCTTCGCGGCGCAGCAGGCAGCTTCGAACGCCGCCGGCCAGGCGCGCGATCACGGGGTGCGCGTGGTGGATGTGCGGGTCGCAGGTCCTGGCTCGGGCCGCGAATCGGCTATCCGCGCATTAGCTGCCGCAGGCATCGAAGTGAAGTCCATCCGCGACGTTACGCCGGTGCCGCATAACGGCTGCCGCCCGCCGAAGCGCAGGCGCGTGTAAGAAACAGGGATCAGGGATCAGGGATCAGGGATCAGTCGGAGCATCGAAATGCCAACTGGTTTGCCTGATCCACGATTCCGATCCTGACCTCGGGACGGGGTGACGGGACTTGGGAATCAGTCAATGCTGCTTCAAGCTGCGAATTGCCACTGATCCCTGCTCCCTGCTCCCTGATCCCTGGTAATAACCGGGCCGGGAAGAAGCTCCAAAGGATTAAAGTCCGGAGGACCGTAAACCGGCCGTCATCCGAAGTCAGGAGAAGAAATGGCACGTTATACCGGAGCAGTATGCCGCCTTTGCCGTCGCGAAGGCACCAAGTTGTTTTTGAAGGGCACCAAGTGCACCTCGGACCGCTGTCCGCTCGAGAAGCGCAACTTCCCGCCGGGACAGCACGGCAAGGACCGCAAGGCCAAGATCGTGGGCTACGGCCTGCAGTTGCATGAAAAGCAGAAGGCCAAGCGCATGTACTTCACGCTCGAGGGCCAGTTCCGCGAATACTACGAGAAGGCCAACCGCGCCACTGGCGTCACCGGCGAACTGCTGATTCAACAATTGGAACGCCGCCTCGACAACGTGGCCTTCCGCCTCGGCTTCGCCATCTCGCGCCGGCAGGCGCGCCAGGTGGTGCGTCACGGGCACGTGACCGTCAACGGCCGCAAGGTGAACATCCCGTCGTACCAGGTGAGCGTGGGCGACGAAATCGCTATTCGCGACTATGCTAAGAAGCATGCAATCGTGGAGCAGGCCACGCAGTTTGCGGCACAGAACCCCGTTCCCGCCTGGCTGGAAGCGAACTTTGAAAACATGTCCGGGCGCGTCCTGCAATTGCCCAAGCGCGCGGATGTCAACCTGCCGATCAACGAACAGTTGATCGTCGAGCTGTACAGCAAGTAAGTTGTCAGTGATCAGTGGTCAGTGATCAGTCACGTCCTGCTCGGATGAGCCGAAGTGATTGCGATCGGGCCATTGGTCACAGACGCACATACTCGAGTGATCGGGACGAATAGGGTCAGCCTATTGCGCCAGAAGCGGCGCGAAAATCTGATCGCTGACTACTGAAAAAGGAGAACTTGCGCGGCCGCCGCAAAATGCATCGCGACGTACATGCCGCGCGGGAAACGAGAGACGAATATGTTGTGGAGAGGATTCCAAAAGCCGAAGCGCCTTGCAGTCGATCCCGAGACGCTTACCGACACCTACGGAAAATTCAGCGCCCAGCCCTTTGAGCGGGGGTTCGGCACCACCATCGGCAACGCCCTGCGCCGCACACTGCTCAGCTCCATTGAAGGCGCTGCCGTCACCGCCGTCCGCATCGAGGGCGTGCTGCACGAATTCCAGTCCATCACCGGCGTGGTTGAAGACGCGACCGACATCATTCTCAACCTCAAACAGATTCCTTTCAAGCTGCAGGGCGAAGGTCCCAAGGCGCTTTACTTGCGCGCCGATCAGCCCGGCGTCGTCACCAGCGGTATGATCGAGGCCGACAGCGACGTCGAGATCCTCGACAAGAGCGTCTATATCGCCACACTCTCCGAGGGCGGCAAGCTCGACATGGAGATGCGTCTCAAGCGCGGCCGCGGCTATGTCTCGGCCGACAAAAACTTCGACGCCGACCTTGGACTCGGATTTATTCCCGTCGATTCCGTGCACTCGCCGGTGCGCCGCGTGAACTACGTGGTCGACGCCGCCCGCCTGGGCCAGATCACCGACTTCGACAAGCTCACTCTCGAAGTGTGGACCAACGGAGCTGTGCTGCCCGCCGACGCCATCGGCCTGGCTGCTAAGCTGCTCAAGGACCACATGAACATCTTCATCAACTTCGAGGAAGAGATCGAAACCGAGGCGCGCGGCGAGGAAGGCCGCATCCTGCTTCGCAATGACAATCTCAACCGCTCGGTGGAAGAGCTGGAGCTTTCGGTCAGGAGTTATAACTGCCTGAAGAATGCCAACATTCAGACCATCGGCGAACTGGTGCAGAAGACCGAAGCCGAAATGCTAAAGACCAAGAACTTCGGCCGCAAGAGCCTGAATGAGATCAAAGAAATCCTGGCGCAGATGGGTCTATCGCTGGGCATGAAGATCGACGAGCATGGCAACGCGGTGCCCGGACCCACCAGTATTCCGCCGCAAGCAGCGCTGGCCGCGGGCTTTGGCCGCTACGACGACGAAGAAGAGCCGCTCGACTCGGTGGACCTGCAGTTGCCCACCGAGACGGAGAATTTTTGAACGACAGTTGTCAGTGATCAGTGGTCAGTTCCGGTCCCTCAAAGATCTGGGCGCCGCCTGACTCTGATCACTGAACACCGAGCACTGAGAGGTTTTATGCGCCATCGCAATGCAGGATACAAGCTCGGGCGAAACACCAGCCATCGCCGCGCGCTCTTGCGCAATCTGGTCACGTCCGTCATCGAAGAAGACCGCGTGGAGACCACCGTGGCCAAGGCCAAGGCGGTCCGTCCGCATATCGAAAAGATGATCACCCTTGGCAAGAAGGGCGATCTGCACTCGCGCCGCCAGGCGCACGCATTCCTCCGCACAGATGATGCCGTAAAGCGGCTCTTTGACGACGTCGCCAAGCGCTTCAAAGACCGCCAGGGCGGCTATCTGCGCATCGTACGCACCGGCTTCCAGCAGGGTGACGGCGCCGAAAAGGCATTTATCGAATTGCTGGGGGCGGAGAAGCAACTGGAAGTCAAGCGCCAGAAGCGCGCCGACCTGAAAGCTAAGAAGCGCGCCGAGCTTGAAAAGCAGCTCGAAGAGCAAAAGAAGGAAGCCGAAGAAACCGAAGCCGAAGGCGGCGAACAGGCCGCATAAGCGGCCGCAATCGCGCCAACTTTATCGTTCTCTGCACTACACTTCACGCGGGCAGTTCCTTACGGGACGCGCCCGCGTTTAATTTTCTACCAGGCTGCCATCGAAATGTGCTCCCTGCGGCGGGTTAAGTGAAGCGTCGCTTCAATGATGATCTGTATTTACCTCGCAACGCAGTCCTGTGTGACCGGCAACGCGCACAGCATAGCGCAGATACAGCCAGGCAAGTCCAATCATGGCGGCGGCGCCGCAACAATCCAGCAGTACGTCCCATGGAGTTCCCGTACGGTTAGGCAGGAAGCTTTGATGCCACTCGTCGCCGCTTGCCACCAGCGCAGTTCCCGCGACGGCCAACGCTGCTTGCGAAAGAAAGACTGCGCGCGGTAACGTCACGCGCCAGGCGCGCAGCCACAATAGCCCCAAGATTCCGTATCCCAGGAAGTGGCCCGTCTTGCGGAGATAGTGATGGACAAGGTCCCAACGTGCATTTCCTACCGGCCCAAAGAGCGCCTCGAAGATCTTGCGCAGGGGGCCTGAAGTGTGGTCGGCGCCGAAGAAGGGCGTGGACTCCAAGACGATCAGAAAAACGCCGATCAGCACTGGCAGCCACGCGCCGACCCAGCATCCCGTGCTCTTGTGGCCGGAGTGGAAACCGGTTCCGGGAAAAGGGTCTGGGATTTCCTCAGCAGCGCCAGCGTCGCCTTCACTATTCGACATGATAGTTGGGCGCCTCGCGCGTGATGATCACGTCGTGTACGTGACTCTCGCGCAGTCCGGCGCCGGAGATGCGCACGAACTCCGCCTTCTCCTGCAGCTCCGCGATATTGGCGCAGCCAAGATAGCCCATGCCGGAACGAAGCCCGCCGACAAGCTGAAAGACCATGGCTTCGAGCGGCCCACGGTAGGGCACGCGTCCTTCGATGCCTTCGGGAACGAACTTGCCCAGGCGGTTTTCGTTGGCGCGCTCGCGCTGCACCACGTCCGCGGGCCCGTTGTCCGCGGCCGCCATGTCGGCCGAGCCCTGAAAGTAGCGCTCGCCCGAGCCCTGGCTCATGGCGCTTAGCGAACCCATGCCGCGATAAGTCTTGAAGCTGCGCCCCTGGTAGAGAATGGTTTCGCCGGGGCTCTCGTCAACGCCGGCAAAAAGTGAACCGATCATCACCGAACTCGCACCGGCGGCGATGGCCTTGGTGATTTCGCCTGAGTATTTGACGCCCCCGTCGGCAATCACCGGAATGCCTTGCTGGCGCGCCGCGCGGTAAGCCTCCGCGATAGCGGTAATCTGGGGCATGCCTGCCCCGGTGACCATGCGAGTGGTGCAAATCGATCCCGGCCCGATGCCGACCTTGATGGCGTCCGCGCCCGCGTCGATGAGCGCCATCGCGCCTTCGTAGGTCGCCACATTCCCGGCCAGCACAGCCACGCCGCTGAAGCGCTTCTTTACCTCGCGCACCGCATCGAGTACGCGCGAAGAATGGCCATGCGCCGAGTCGATGGCCAGCGCGTCCACGCGATTGCGCACCAACTCCGCTGCGCGCTCCAGAAAGTCGCCGGTTGCACCGATGGCTCCGCCCACGCGCAGCCGGCCCTGATCGTCCTTGCTCGCACTGGGATACTTCAGCTTCTTCTGGATGTCCTTGACCGTAATCAGGCCCTTCAATTCGTACTGCTCGTTCACCACCAGTAGCTTCTCAACGCGGTGCTGGTGCAGGATGCGCTCGGCCTCTTCCAGGGTAGTGCCCACGGGCACGGTGATCAGGTCTTCCTTGGTCATTACGTCGCCCACGGGAATGTCCGTGCGCGTCTCGAAGCGCAGATCTCGGTTGGTCAAGATCCCAACCAGCCGTTTGCCCTGCGTCACGGGCACGCCGGAGATTCGGTAGCGGCGCATGATTTCCAGCGCATCGCCGATGGTCTTCTCCGGGCCGATGGTCACGGGATCGACGATCATGCCGCTCTCCGAGCGCTTTACCTTGTCGATCTCGCCGGCCTGGTCGGCGATCGACAGATTGCGGTGCACGATGCCAATGCCGCCCTGCTGCGCCATGGCAATCGCCATGCGCGACTCCGTAACCGTGTCCATGGCCGAGGAAATCAGGGGGGTGTTGAGCGCGATGCCTTGCGTCAATTGGGTTTGCGTGCTCACCTGTACGGGCACAACCTCGCTGTAGGCGGGCACCAGAAGGACATCGTCGAACGTAAGAGCTTCAGAAAGATTTTCGGCCAGCATGATGTATGAATGCTCCTGGCGAACCAAGAACTCGGGTTCTCCACCCCACGGACGAAGACCTGTCCGCGGGGGCCCCGGTTCCCGGCTGGCAGGAGCTTCACACTATTGTAGCGGAGGGGTTCGGCGCACCTGAGACGTGGGCTGGCTTGACGAATATATACGATTAGACGTAATTTTATATAAGTGAACGGAATTGTACGCTCGCTCGTATGGCTTGGCTCCAGCCGGAGAGATTTGCGGGCGTTTCCCCGGCAGGCCAGGCGCGAAATCGGCGTGGCGTTATACGCCGCGCAACAGGGTGAAACCGATCCGGCGGCAAAACCTCTGAAAGGCTTTGGCGGAGCTTCGGTTATGGAGATCGCGTCGGAGGATCGGCGCGGCGCATGGCGTGCTGTTTACACCATTCGTTTTGCCGAGGCGGTGTACGTGCTGCACGCCTTCCAAAAGAAGTCGAAGCGCGGCATTGCCACTCCCAAACAGGAGATTGAGTTGATCAAGCGCCGCCTGGCTGAAGCCGCCAGACTGCACAGAGAGGGGCAGAATTAGCATGAGTGCGAAAGCGAGGAGCGCCATTAAGGCGGAAAAGAGCAGCGGGAACGTCTTCGCCGACCTTGGTTTCCCCCATCCGGAACAGGACCTGTTGAAGGCCCGGCTCACGCTGGAGATTTACCGCATTATTCGCAAGCGCGGCCTGACGCAAACGGAGGCGGGAAAGATTCTCGGCATCAAGCAGCCGCACGTCTCGGCGCTGATGCGCAACCGCGCCGGGTCATTCTCGGTGGAGCGGCTCATGGATTTCCTCACTGCTCTCGGCCAGGACGTGGAGATCAGCCTGAAACCGGCCCGCGGCCGGCAGGGTGAGGTGTCGCTTGTGGCGTGACGACTGAGAGAGTTTGCTTCTCATCATCGGCGGCCTACAGGAGCAAGAGGGTGCGCTGCTGCGGGTGGTGGCGTAGACGGGTTAGCGGCACTTCTGACTCAGTCAGTTCCCAGTCTCACGCTGCGTAATTTTTGGATGGCCTGTTACCCCAATGGTTCCTCAGTTGCTTTGAAAATTGCCTCCTCGGGGTTGTTGAGGGCAGACAAGATGTTCTCGGCAACCTTTTCGATGAGTTTCGTCCCCCAGAACGGGTCAGATACATCATAGTAGATTACGCGTATGTGTTTAAGATCGAATGGCACATCCGGCTGGTTCGAAGAGACAAGGACAACGGGTTTTTTTAATGCATGAGCAAGTCCAAGCTCATAAAGCACATTGGCATTTCTTGTTGTCAACTCCGCGACAAGCACTTTCGCTGAATTGATCCCGCGCCAGATCTGGTCGATAATCTTCCCGGTAGCGAATATGTCCGCATCCGCCCGCACTGGCTTCAGTCCAGTCTTGTCGATGGCCGGCTTAAATATCTTCTCAAAATAATCGCCATGTGGCGGTGCAAAAGGTTGCATTACAAAGCAACTGTCGCCCGTTTTAACTGTTGCGGATGCTCCTAGTTTCTTGACGCGCTGCGATTGCTCTCCCGGTTGTTCCACTTCGGAGGAAACGTCAATAACCCGCGTATTGCCTTCCTGCTTTTCGAGTAGCTTCGCCTTCTCTAACGATTCCAGAAAGACTTGTTTGAAATCGGTGAAGTCAGCCTCAGGTATTTTGTAGTTCTGAACAACCGTGTTACGGAAGAAGGTGTCGTCGGGGATGTTTTCGCCTCTGTAATGCTTGTACACGTCGGAGATTTCGGGTGCTTTCAATACCGCCTCGCGGTAGCCCTTCACCTCATCTTCAGGGGTCGTCGGGCGTACGATACGACGTGCGAGGTCTGTAGGCTGGATCTTTCCAGCCTCAGGACGTTCAAGGAATCCATATTTCGTTGCAGAGGCGATCTCTACCGCAAATGGCCCCGCAGCCGAGGTAGCCCCAAGAAACGTCGCAGCCTCTTTCGGCGCGCAAGCCTTGCCAGCGTTTTGATCGATTATGGCTTTGGGTATACGTAGCGCTTTCTCAACAGAGTGGCGCGGATATTTGGCACGCCTACTTGCGGCCTTCGTTTTCTTGGCCTTCGCTGAATTCTTTATTGACACTGCCCACCCCCGGTCTGTAACTCGCAGCTGATTGTACTACCGGTAGCAGCTCCAACGGTTACTTACTTACTTTTTTCAGCGGCTTCCGCGCGAAGTAATACAGCGAATACGCGAGCAGCGCGAAGGCCAGCACGGATACCCACGGGTTATAGAGGAAGGTATGTGGCCAGCCGATCGGGTTGGGTTTGTTGAGGACGGTCTCGTAGCCCTTGAGCCCAACGCCGATGAGGCCCACGATGCCGCCAGCGGCGATCAGACCCGACGCGTAGAGCGAGCCGGGAGAGACGTCGGCGTCGGACTCTTCTGAATTGCCGGCGCGTTTGCCGGCGAGATCGACGAGCGCGCGCACCACGCCGCCCGCGAAGATAGCGAGCGTAGTTCCGATCGAGAGATACGCGCCTACAGCGAGCGAGAGCGAACGGATGCCGAGCAATTCAATCGCGACGACGAGAAAGACGCCGAGCATCACCAGTCCCCAGGGCAGTTTGCGGCTAAGAATCCCGTTGATGACCGTGGCCATCAGTTGCGCTTGCGGCGCGGCGGCCTTCTCGCTGCCGATGCCGGGAATCCATCGCACTTCAATGCGGCGGGTCGCGGGCGAATAAAGGTATTTGCCGTTCGCCAGCTCCGAAGAACCGAGCGCATTGAGCACGATGAACTCGCTCTTGTGGTGAATGGTGGTGGAATTGTCCGCGGCGACGACCGGGAACTGGTCGATGAGTCCATGCGTGTCGCGCTGAATTTCGACGCCGGGATGCGAGACGTTGAGGTCCCACGCCTGGGGCGCCGCGCGGAAGGTTTGCAGACTTTGGTTCATGAGCTGCAACGTACCGCCGATGGCGACGGTTGAAACGGCGATGCCGATGAGGAAGGCGAAGCGCTGGCTCTTGGGTGTGGCTCCGACGATGAAGCCGGTCTTGAGATCCTGCGAAGTGTCGCCCGCTTCGGCCGACGCGATGCACACCACGCCGCCAATGGTGATGGCAAGCGCGCCGAAGGCCGGCGCCGTCCAGCCGCTGACCAGAAAAATGGCCGAAGTGGCCATAAGTGTCGCGATGGTCATGCCGGAGATGGGATTGGCCGAACTGCCGATCAGTCCCACGATCCTCGAGCTCACGGTGACGAAGAGAAAGCCGAAGGCAACCACGAGAATGGAGGCGGCGAGATTGGCGAACAGGCCCACCTGCGCGCCGGGCACCGGCTTAAACCAGAGAAAGAAAAACATGAGGACGATGAGCGCGATGGAACCGACGATTGCGGTGCTCATGGCAAAATCGCGCTCGGTGCGAATAGGTTCCGCGACAACCGTTGAGCGATGCCGCATCTGCGCAAAACCGGAGCGCAGCGCGCCGACGATGGTGGGCAGAGTCTTGAAGAGCGTGATGAGGCCGGCTGCAGCCACTGCCCCCGCGCCCATGGGACGGATGTAGGTAATCCAGAGGTCGCTGGGGCCCATCTGTGCAATGGGCACAGTGCCGGGGTAGACGGGCTTGGGCAGATCCTTGCCGAAGAAATAAATGAGCGGCATGAGGACGAGCCACGAAAAGACGCCGCCGGCGAACATGGTGCCCGCGGTGCGCGCGCCGATGATGTAGCCTACACCGAGGTATTCAGGCGTCGCGTCGGCTTTGATGGATGCGCCTTTGAGAACGTGTTGCGTGCCGAGATCGGGCTTATATTCGGGCGTGCCCGGCCAGGCGCCGAAGAGGTTTTCATTCTGGAAGAACGTGTAGAGCGCGCCCAGGCCGAGGCCGAAGAAAACCCGGCTGGCAAACGAGCCGCCTTTCGCGCCGGCCATCAGCACATCGGCGCAGGCGGTGCCTTCAGGGAATTTCAGATTGCCGTGCTCTTCAACAATGAGAGGCCGCCGCAGCGGCACCATGAAGAGTACGCCGAGATAGCCTCCGATGAGCGCCAGCATGAAGATGCGCGAATACTCGAGGTCGAAACCGAGAAAGATGAGCGCCGGAAGGGTGAAGATCACACCCGCGGCGATGGACTGGCCGGCATTGCCCGCGGTTTGAACGATGATGCACTCGAGAATCGAAACCTTGCCCTTGTCGCGCAAAAAGCTGATGGAAATGACCGCAATCGGGATGGAGGCGGCGACGGTGAGTCCCGCGCGCAGGCCGACATAAACGGTGACGGCGCCGAAGACCAGGCCGAAGAACGCGCCGAGCAGCACGGCGCGGAGCGTGAATTCGCGGGGCTTCTGAGCGGCGGGAACGAACGGCTGAAATCCAGGCACGATAGCCTCCGGACAATGGCAAGCAAAACTCTTCAGAAGTCCCAGAAAAGGCGAGTGTAACAGTGGGAGGGACTGAACGTCACTGGAGGGGCGGAGTTTGGACGGCGGGCTGCTAACAGATCATAGACGATCTTCGTTGCTCATTCGAGGTTCTTCCAGCCTAAACACAAAGCATGCCGGCAGGGCCGGGCGCCCGGCGACGCGATTTTGCGTTGCGCGGCGCACCAACTTCAAGAGCTCTTGATCCCCCGAAAATAGCAGAAAATACACCGGTACCATTACCGGATTTCTGTGGACAAAAGCGATGCGTATGGCCGACAATGCGTGGCGCGGGGGTCTGCTTCCTCTCTCTTGCACTTGCAGGCATCCTCGTCCCCCAGGGGAAAATAAGGAGAAAACCGCATGCACAAATTGAAGATACTTGGGCTTCCGATCGCTGTGTGCCTTTCGTTCGCTCTAGGCATCTGCCAGGCTCAGACCGTGTTGACGCACCATGTGCGCCAGGCCACGCAGGACGGGACCGCGCGCTTCCTCGGCAACCTTCCTTCATCGCAGACCTTGCGTCTGGTGATTGCGTTACCGCTCCGCAACCAGGACGAGCTCGACCAGCTCATCAACGATCTTTACGATCCCAGCAGCCCGTCGTATCGCAAATTCCTCACGGTCGAACAGTTCACCGAAAAGTTCGGGCCTACCCAGCGGGACTATGACTCCGTGATCAACTATCTCCAGGCGAACGGTCTCACTGTCGTCGGCACGCTGCCAAACCGTGTGAACGTGCAGGTGACGGGAACCGTGGCGAATATTCAAAGGGCGTTTCATGTGAATCTCGGCGTGTATCAGCATCCCACCGAGAACCGCACCTTCTACGCGCCCGACAAGGAACCGACCACTGACCTTTCGTTCGCGCTGTGGCACATCGAAGGCCTCAACAACTTCTCCATCCCGAGACCGGCGGGCCTGACGCACATTCCGCAGGGTTCCAATTCCAAGTCCAACGCCACGACAGGTTCCGGCCCCTCGGCCTCGTTCTTGGGCAGCGACATGCGCGCGGCTTACTACTCCGCTGCCGGCGGAACGCTGACCGGTGCTGGGCAGACGCTCGGCTTGCTCGAGTACCTCGGCACTGACCTGGCCGATCTCGAAACCTACTACAAGAACGCCAAGCAGACTTATCCGGGCAGCATCATCACGCTGGTCTCGACCGACGGCACCAGCACCAGTTGCGTGGATTCGTCGGCAGGCGGAAAATGCGACGACGGCGAGCAGACACTGGATATGACGCAGGCGCTGGGCGTGGCTCCCGGGCTCGCGCACATGGTCATGTTCGTCGGATCGACCGACGCGGCCATCTTCGGCGCGATGGCGACCTATAGCCCTCTGCCCGCGCAGTTGAGCTGTTCGTGGGGTTGGGATCCTGCCGATCCGAGCACCGACGACCCATACTTCAAAGAGTTCGCAGTGCAGGGGCAGAATCTTTTCGTGGCAGCCGGCGATAGCGGCAAGTGGCCATCGTCGGAAGGCAACTCAGGGACTTACCCGGCCGACGACGTGTATATTACGTCGGTGGGCGGCACGGATCTGACAACTTCCTCGGCCGGCGGACCCTGGGCCTCCGAATCCGCGTGGTCCGATGGCGGAGGCGGCATCGCGCCGAGCAAGTATGCGATTCCCTCGTGGCAGGTAACGGCGGCCGGCAGGTGCGCCAGTTGCTCGCTGTCGTATCGCAACGGCCCCGATGTCTCAGCCAACGCGAACTTCACTTACTACGTATGCGAGGACCAGAGCGGTTGCACGGCCAATGAGTACGGCGGCACCAGCTTTGCGGCGCCACTGTGGGCGGGCTACCTGGCTCTGGTGAATGAACAGAGAGCCAACGACGGCAGCGGTCCGCTTGGATTCATCAATCCCGCGCTGTATCAGATTGGCGATGCGGGAGGCTCGACATACAGCACGGCCTTCCACGACGTTACCAGCGGCAGCAACGGCTTCTCTGCGACCACCGGCTACGATCTGGCCACGGGCTGGGGCAGCCCCAACGGCGTCGGCCTGCTCAACGCACTGGCGGGAAACACGGCGCCCGTGCCGGACTTCACGATTGCGGCGTCTCCGGCTTCGCAAACCGTGACCGCGGGCAGCGGAACCAACTACACAGTGACCACGACCGCGGAGAACGGTTTCGCCGGCAATGTGGCGCTAAGTGTGAGCGGTTTGCCTTCCGGTGCGACCGGCGCGTTTAACCCGGCGTCGATCAGCGGCTCTGGCACATCGACGCTGACAATAACGACGACATCCTCGGCGGCCGCGGGCACCTACACGTTGACAATCACGGGCTCCAGCGGCTCGCTAAACCACACGGCATCGGTGAAGCTGATTGTGTCGGGAACGACAACGGCGGCGAGCTACGAGGCCGAGGCCAGCGGCAACACGCTTTCGGGCAGAGCGGCGGTGGCCGCGTGCACCAGCTGCTCCGGTGGCAGGAAAGTCCGCTTTATCGGCGACAACACTTCGAACTACGTCGTGATCAACAATGTGACGGCGGCATCGGCGGGCAGCTACACGCTGACCGTTTATGGCGTTGTGAGCGGCACCCGTTCGTTTTCGGTGAGCGTGAACGGAGCCGCGCCCGTCACAGTGAGCTGCACCGGCACGTCGTGGGAGGCGCCGGTGAGCGCTCCGCCGTCCGTCACAGTTAGCCTGAAGGCGGGTAGCACGAACACGATTAAGTTCTACAACAACTCGGCGTATGCGCCCGACTTGGACCGCATTACTATTCACTAGAAGCCGCTCCGTCCGGCTCCCCGGCGCCAACTTTGGCTCGGGGGAGCCGGAGCGGCGATATGGCTGGGAACGCCAGTCCGTGCGTTGTTCATGAGCAAATCTCGGTTTGTGAAGTCCTTCCGCGCTTGCCGCACACGCCGCAGCGTAATGAGCAACAGTTCATCGATAAGGCCCTGCGAAAGTCGGCAATTTTCAAGCGCATGAAGCGATGGCAGGGCTGCGAACAATGCTGGAGATCTATCGGCCGAAGTTTGATGCGGACAAATGGCTGGAAAATGCGGCGGAGGACTCCGCCAAGTTTGTTGAGGAACACAGGGATGAGTTCGTGCCCATTGGCAACGATTAGTGAATTCATCCGGCAATTGGCCGCGGCGCGTCACTCACAGTGTCATCGCTCAATACTTCGACTTGATTGTGTACGTCACCCCCATGGTGAACTGAAATGAATTGGGCTTGGTCGGCGGGGTCGATGAAGTACCAACGAACGGCGCATCGTTCAGGTAGGTATCGAGCGTGCCCACTGTGAAAGCGAAGTTCTTGTACGCCGGAAAAGTTACACTGTTTGTCTCCGTGGCCGAGTAGGCGTTGAGCTGATTGTATGCAGGTATATACGACAGCGCCTGCGTATAGGTGAGCAGCTTGAGGCGCAATAGATAGTTCGCTGAGAACGTCGAGCCAATGAGATTTTGGTTCGCGCTTCCCGATCCGGAGATGAATTGCTGCTTTTCGTACTGTACAGTTCCCCTGAGGTCGAATTCCTGGCTGGGCGATTTCACAACGGTCCATCCGAAACCCCCGCCGTAAATTTGTTGCAATTGCAGGTCCTGTGCATAGTTGTGGTCGAAGGCCGTCTGCGCCAGCACGTAGACGCGCGGTGAAAAGTATTGATCGCGCTCCGCGCCAAAGTGGGTAATTGACGACTTCGTGACAACTGCGGGTGCCTCAATGAATCCAGTAGTCGGAGGTGGTGCCGGATAAGTGTATGCCGGCTGCGTGATCTTGCCGTACGATTCGTTGAAGCCGAAAAGCGTCTTGTTCCGGGCGTCCAACCAGGTCACCGTAGGAATCGCTCGCACCAGATCGACCGCGCCGGTAAACGTGTATTGGTTGTTCGTTGCCGAGACCAGGGTCGCGCCCGCCGTGGCCGATCCATTCCATCCCGCGAAGAAATTCGGCTCGTGGTTGATTTCTTGATCGAGCGTCTTGCTATCCATGATGTATTGCGCGTTCTTGACCGGAATGGGCGCGGGAGCCGGGGCGTTCTCAGGATGGACGGTGACTGCTTGGTCCGCCACGTCGAATGATCCCACTGGAAATTGCACGGCGCGTCTCCTGCCATGCGTGGGGACGGCTTGATTGAGGACGCCGAACTTCTCCGTAACGTGAAGTTCCCTTATTTTGTCCCAACCGAGGGTGACATCGCCCAGCGGATCGCTGTGAAAGGAGACCTTGCCGCCGGACTCGCTCACGAATTTCCCGTGCACCGTGTCGCCGTTGCTCAGTACCAGCACGTCAGGTCCGGGGTTTGGCGCGGGCGGTTTTTGCTGCGCGGCGCACAACTGAGCCAGGCAGAGCGCCACGACCGGCGTCGCAATGCGTATGCCGGACAAAAGCAGGGGATGCGTCGTGCGCCCGGGGAATGTGCCCATAGGTTTGGAGACCTCTCGTAAAATGATACGGCGGAGACCCGCGCATTCCTCCGCGCGTGACGTAGGTAATGTATTTTCCGATGCTTGTCAGGCTCATACAGGTTGCCGCAGCAGTTCCCGCTTGCGAGCCTTGTGCCCGGCAGTTGGCGTAGACTGGTTGCGAGATTCCGCAATACCTTACGGGAGTTCGCGATGTCCAAAGCACTTTCCTACGTTCAATGGTCTCTGGAGCCGTATTGCATCGGTCTCAAACTGCGTTCGCTGCGCAACAGCAAGCGGCTTACTCTTTCACGCCTAGCATCGGAAACGGGGCTCTCCACGGCGTTGCTCTCCAAGCTCGAAACCGACCGCATGATTCCCACGTTGCCCACACTCGCGAAAATCGCTCGTATTTATGGTGTGGGGATGGACTATTTCTTCCACGAGCCTTCGCGTCACAAGCTCTCAATTACGCGCAAAGCCCACCTGCAGGACAACGGACGCGGTACGGAGCCGGTGAAAGTGACACCCCTGAATGGGGACGGGGACGGCTTTCGCCTGATCGCAGAGCTGATTGAGTTCCCAACCGGGGGATCGACCGTGGCTATGAATGCCTTTGAGGAAACCGGCGCCGTGATCTACGTGCTTGAAGGGCGCTTGCGTCTGGATGCGGGCGCCATGCACGAGGTGCTTGAGACTGGTGATTGCGCTTGCATGGAAAGCGAAATGCCGCTGGCCTGGAGCGCCGCCGACAAACATCGCTGCCGGGTTCTGGCGGTCCTGCCCGGTAATCAGGCGCAGGCGAAGGCTTCACCGGAGCGGGTTACTGGTCTTTGATTTCGCCTATCCCGCCGGCGCAGGCCATTACGGGCCACTTTGCCGCGCAGGTGGTCGGTCTGTAGTATGGTTTACGGTAAATCCAGGATTTTTTGTCCCGCTTCGGGTCGGTCGAGATCGCCGCACCCTGCTTCCAGCGTTCGCCCGGCATCGCCCCTTCGTCGTATATCTGCCCTGGTTTTGCTTTGAGACTCCGAGGACTATTGACGATGCGACCTAATGCCAAACTGATGCAAGCCTCGCTCACCGCGGCCCTGGGCGGCCTGATTTTTGGATTCGATATCGCGGCTGTCTCCGGAATCATTGACTTGGTGGTGCAGCACTTCGGACTCGGCGGGTTCGGAAAAGGTCTCACCGTGGCTGTCGGTCCTGTCGGCACCGTCATCGGCTGCTTTGCCGGCGGTGTCATGGGGCAAAGGCTGGGCTCGCGGACCACGCTGCGCTATGCCGCCGCTCTCTATTTTGCTGCCGCAATCGGCACCGCATTCGCCCTCGATTGGCCCATGCTGTTGGCCATGCGCTTCTTGAGTGGATTGGGACTTGGCGCTGCATCGGTGCTGGCCCCGGTTTACATCACTGAGTTGGCTCCGGCGCAGTGGCGCGGACGGCTGGTGGGCGCATTTCAGATCAACGTTGTGACCGGAGTCCTGCTCGGCTTCACCTCCAATTACCTGGTCGGCCGCGCCCATCTGGGGGCCATCGACTGGCGTGTCATGGCGGGTATCGCAGCAACTCCGGCGCTGCTCTTTTTCATTCTGCTTTTTACTATTCCCCGTTCGCCGCGCTGGTTGGCATCGCACAACCAGATCGATGAGGCGCTTGCCGTGCTCGGCCAGATGGGCGCTTCCGATCCCAACACCGAGCTTGCTGAAATCCAGTCCGCGCTTCAGGCCGAACGCGCCACGGCTCATGAGCCGGTCTTTCAATGGAAATACCGCTATCCACTCTTTCTAGCCATTACCATCGGCGCCTTCAATCAACTAGCCGGAATTAATGCCATTCAGTACTACTTGCACAGCATCTTTGCCGCTGCCGGTTCCGGAGGCGAGTCGGGATACATGTTGAGTATCGTGGTGGGCGCCACCAATTTGCTCTTCACCCTGGTCGGCATGTCGATGATCGACCACTTTGGGCGTAAGAGCTTGCTGATCGCCGGCGCCATCGGTACAGCGGGCTGCCTGGGGGGCATTGCCTGGATCTTCACTACCAACAGCCATCAGGCAGCTTTACTTGGCTTGCTGGTGGCCTTTGTCGCCTTCTTCTCCTTGTCGCAGGGGGCGGTGATTTGGGTTTACATCGGCGAAGTCTTCCCCACAGCCGTACGTTCCAAGGGCCAGGGAGTAGGCAGCGCCAGCCACTGGATCGTCAACACCATCATTGCACTGTACTTCCCAGTTCTGGTGCGCAGCTTCAGTGAGGCGACGCCGTTCGTGTTCTTCGCCGCCGCTACCGTGGTGCAGTTGATCGTAGTGACACTGTTCTATCCCGAGACCAAAGGGCAGACACTGGAGCAGTTGCAGCGCAAGCTGATGCGCGCGTAGGTGAGTGGCCGGAACATTTGCTGCCTTTCGCCCGCGTTCGAAAAGATGCGGCGCCGGCCTACACCGCCTCGATGGCGTGAATGCTTTCGGCGACTTCCTTTTTCAGCGTCTCGGCGTCAACCTGGAAGAGCCGGCGCTCGCGTGCGGGCAGCGTTTCCAGCAATTCGCTGAAGGGCTTTGTCTCACATCCGGGAAACGCGGTGAATCCGATCGTGGAAGCGAGGGAACAACTTACCTTGATCAGCTCCGTCAGGTTCCACGCGCCGTCGGTGCGGCGCGGTTCATGATGCTGGGAAACTACGGATTCGAGCTCCTCAGGGAGCTTCCAGTCGCCAATCAACTGCCGCCCTGTTTCGCAGTGATCCCAGCCGAAGAGTACGCGCTCGGCTTCGAGCAAGGTGTCGGCGCCTCCCTTGTGCTTTTCGAGCAGCGCAGCATAGGGCGCAGGCTGAATCACCGCCAGGCCCATGCGGCCCACATCGTGCAAAATGCCGGCCGTATACGCCGTGTCTTTGTCGACGAAGCCCGACTCCGCCAGCCGCTGTGCGACGAGGGCGCACGCCAGATTGTGTTTCCACAGGCTACGCATCGCGGGGTAACTCATCGTCTTGCCTAGATAGGCGCGGACACCTACCGTCACGCACATGCCTTGCAAGGTGTTGGCGCCCAGCACAGCCAGGGCCTGCAGAATGCTGGTGGCGGGATATCGCGGCGCGTAGAGAACGGAATTGGCGACAGTGAGAACTTCGCTGGCGAATGCGGGATCCGACGAGATGAGTTCGGACAATTGATGCAGCTGCACATTCTCATCGCTGGCCAATTGCAGAACTCTGACGGCTACCTGCGGAAATGGCGGAAGGCGCAAATGGGCCCAGGGCATTCCGGCCGCTTGGCCGCGCCCCTGATCCATTCCCACCGCGACACCTCCCCTGGGTTCGTTCATCCTTGCACCAGCATGTAGATTGCTTTCGTTCCCGGACATAGGATCGCCTGGCGCACCGGTCATACACATTGCTACAACAGGTTCATCGGCAGGGAAAAGAAATCTCTAGAGGAAGGAGTTAGGCATCAAGTCGGAACGCCGGACGCAGTAACCTATTTTGACATCCAGGTCCGTCCATCGGTACTCACCCAAGACTGTTTTTTGTCATTTGAAAGTTCAAAGATCAAAGATGGCCCAAAAGCAGCACTCGTATTGCTTGGGGTGTTAGTCGGTGTCTCAGTTTGAGCCGCTGGAGCAGACGGCAATTCGCTATTCACCTCAAACGGCTTCACCGCAAGCTGCTGGGTTACCTCAACGGCGCGTCCCGTCCACTGCTTGTTCACGCGCTCCCATGTAACGCCCTGGTTCTCGCTGAGGAACAATGTGCCCGCATCATCGAGGGCTAGCACGAAGGACCCTGCAGACGTGCTGGAAACGACGGCCAATCCGCTGGGTAGATGAATAGGCCTCACGAGCGTGGGAGTTTTCCATTTCTTCGGTTGCGGTCTAGGGGAAACTTCGGCCTCAAAAGGTGGGGCTGACGTCGTTATCATTGGCTCCGCAGCCGCAACTGCGACGGTCTGCGTGGTATTTTGCGGGCTAGGCTGGTTGGCGCCATGCACCGATCCAACTTCAGGCCTGGTTCTGGCAGTAAACAAGCGCCTCCGTGCTGTGTCTGCCTCTGCCTGGCGCTGCTGTTCGTCTTGCTTCTGCTTCGCCTCCCACGCGGCGGCCGCCGGCTGCGAAGAATCAAAACCTGCCGCGCTTCCCGTCCCCAACTCGGGCGGCGCTTGTTGCATCTCGGTGTGAGAAAGCGCCGGAGCAGCGGGTATGGCTTCCAACCCATCCGCAGCATTGGGTTCGGACGCTCCCGGCGCCGCTCTCGAGTGCAACTTTTGCGTGTTGTGCTGCTCGCCCGCGCTGAAGTCCAGGTGCTTCGCGGCGGGCGCCGGGGGCGCAGGTTTTGGAGAAGGGAGCGGCGCGGGCTCGGCGTGCTTTTCATGCGAGGGACTTGCAGTGACCTTCGCGGAGGGTGCGACGTTCTGCGGTTCAAGTTTTGCCATTTCCGCGCTTCGCTCAGCCTTGTGCACCTGCAAATACACGGTGAACACAGCCGTGGCGGCAACGGCCGCTACCGGAACCCACGCCATGCGCCAGCCTCTCCGCCAAGGATGCGTCGCACCGGCCTTTCGTGACTGCGCGGCCGCATTCACAATCTCCGCTTCCGCCGCTTCACCCGCCAGCTCCACCACCTTGCGGCATCGGCTGCATACGGCAAGATGCGCAAGCACTTCCGTGCGTTCCCGTTCTTCGAGCGCCCGCTCGGCAAATGCGTTCAGGCGGTCCGCATCGGGATGAAATCCGTATTGACTTGTCGCATTCATGATGCCGCCTGTTCCTGGAACGCCTCCGATTGCGAAGTTTGCAGCAGTTTTTTCAGGTTCACTTCAAGATCGCGCTGATCGGCTCCCATCGTCTCTTCCGCGGCGCGCCGGCTCATGCCGTTGCGCAGCAGGTTCTTGAGGATTTGCCTGCGAATCGCGTGTGTCGCGCGGCGCAACTTGCGGCTCACTGTGGCCTCGTGCACGCCGAGCACGCGTGCAATCTGCAGTAAAGTCTGTCCGTCAAGATAATATGCCGCGAGAAGATAGCGTCTCTCGGCTTCGCTCCCGCTCACCGCCTGCACAATCGCTTGCTCCAGCAATGAGATCTCGCTGGGCGGTATCTGCGGAGTTGGATCGGGCGCCGGGGTGTCATGTTCCTCTATCGGCTCCTCGCGGCGTGTGCGGCGATAGTGGTCCACGTGGCGTTGAGCGAGGGTGGTGCGCAGCCAGCCCATCAATGAGCCGCGCCCCCGGTAGGAAAGCAATGGGCAGGACCGCTGGCCATCGCGCACATTAAGACCGTAAAGCTCGGCGTAGAGCTGATCGGCAAAATCGCGGCCCAGCGTGTCGCTTCCAGTAATGGCAATGGCGGCGCGTGTCAGTGGCTGCCGGTAAACCGCGACAAAGTGCTCCCATGCGCGCTCGTTCCCGCGCGCGCAAGCGCAGGCGAGCACGAGATCGCCTAGGTAGAGACCGCGGAAGAAGGTTTCTTGCTGCCTTCGTGTGGCTGGCGCGGATTCAAACAGACCGAAGTTCTGCGCCGTTCCCGCGTCGAGCAGAATCTGGTCGAATTCGTCGCGGGTTAGGCCCCAACTGGCCGCATCGCAACTGCGCCACAGTTCGCCAGCCAAGGTGCGGTCGAGTACGCATTTGGGCGCCAAGGTCCCGTTCGGAATCCCTGCCTCCGTTGCGCTGGCCACGGATTCGGTTGGCGCCATCCCCACGCCCCCACGATACGCCAAAAACAAGGTCCAGAAAAACTTTGCAAGAAGCTCCCGGCCGTTCGTTCGACGGATGAGAGCTGGCCAGGGGAATCAAGGCCGGCGGAGGAGAGTTATGAAGAATCTGGGCAGAATAGGACTGGTAGCCGCCCTGTTTTTTGCGCTGGCGGCATGTGAGCACGGCAAGGTGGTAAAAGCCGCGGGCGGGCCGGGGCAAGGCGCAAGCGGCCCCTACCGCGTGCTGTCGCCGATTGAGAGCGGCAACCTGCTTTTGTTTCCTGTAGTGCGGGCCGATGGCAAATCCGGCACGGAAATGCCGTTTATCACTCTCGACGAGGGCCTGAAGAGCGGCGAAGTGGAGGTAACGGAAGCCGGACAGGCGCGCGGCCTGGTGCGTCCGCGGGGCGACGCTCCTCAAATTGTCCAACGCGACGACGAGGTGAATACCTTGGTGCTGGTAAACCACTCCAAACGGCCGCTGCTGCTGCTTGCGGGCGAAGTGGTCACGGGCGGCAAGCAGGATCGCATTGTCGCCAAGGACCGCATTGTGCCCGCCGACGCCGACCCTATCGATCTCGGAGTCTTCTGCATCGAGCCTGGCCGCTGGACCGAAAGCTCGGCCGTCTTCGGCGTCTCGGACAAATCGCTCGCTCACAGCTTCATGGTGCAACCACGCGTGCGTGAGAAGGCCATGGTGGCGCAGGACCAGCAGCAGGTGTGGGACTCGGTACACGGCGCCATCACTGAGATGGAAGTGGCGGCAGCGCCATCGGCCCCGTCCAGCGGGGGCGGAGGGTCATACCAGGCTGGGTCGCCGGTCGCCCTCGGCACCACGAGCTACGCCAAGGTGATGCAGAGTGCGCCCGTGCAAGAGAAGGTGGATGAAGCTGCTGCGCCGGTTGTCGGCCAGCGCGCACAGGTATTGGCGAAGCTGCGCGACGAGCATGCCGTGGGCGTTGTGGTAGCCGTGCACGGCGAGATTGTGTGGGCCGATCTCTTCGCTTCGACCGATCTGCTGGCGCGCTACTGGACAAAGCTGGTCCGCTCTTACGCAGCCGAGAGCTTGGCCGAGGGCGAGAACCATCCCGCGCCCAGCGTGGCCCCCACCGTCACCGATGCCCAGCATTTCCTCGACATGCCTTCTGGCGGTACAGAAAGCAGCACGGGCGAGGCGGGCGTCTATCGCTACCGCGAATTGAAGAGTGGGAACACCGAGACCTTCGTGCTGGAATCGCTTTTGCCGGGCGCAGGCTTCGATGTGCACCTCAGCAAGATGAAGCTGATCGAAGAGGCGTGGCGCGTACCGCGGCCTCACCCTATTCGCCCGCATCCAGTCAACCCGCAGCCGTATGACCCGCCTATCAACCCGCACCCGATCCTCGAGCCGCAGGACTTCCATCCCGGGGTCTACGAACCCGAGGTAGTGCGCTAACGAGCTGCGCGTCCTCCGCAGTTTCGCGCCGTGCGCGGCGCGGAACTGCGGCGAGGCAGCCCAAAAACTGTCGTGCGAGGGATACCCTCGAAAGCCGCCGCCCTGCGAAGCGATACCATGAATTCTGGAGCAGGAAATGGCAAGAGTTCTCGATGGCGCGGCGCTCGCCGCGGCTATCAAGCAGGAAGTGGGCGAAGAGGTTCGCAGGCTAGCGGCGCGCGGCGTCAAGCCGGGCCTTGCGGCGGTGCTGGTTGATCGCGTCGCGGCCTCGGAAATCTACGTCCGCAACAAAGTACAAGCTTGCGCCGAGCTTGAGCTCTCTAGCGACCTGATCACGCCCCCCCGCGAGATCACGACCGAGCAATTACTCAATCTTGTCGCCGAGCTCAATGCGCGCGACGATATCGACGGCATTCTCATTCAACTTCCTCTACCGCCTCAGGTCGACTCCAAAAGGCTGCTCGATGCAATCGATCCGGCGAAGGACGTGGACGGGTTTCACCCCGTCAATTCGGGCCGCTTGCTGGCCGGGCGCCCGGCGCTTGCGCCCTGCACACCGGCGGGCGTCATTGAGATCCTGAAGCGCAGCAACATTCCCATCGCGGGCCGGCATGCAGTCGTCGTGGGCCGCAGTGACATTGTAGGCAAACCCGTAGCGATTCTGCTGCTGCACGAAAATGCGACCGTCACGATCTGCCACTCGAAGACGCGCGATCTGCCCGCAATAACCCGCCAAGCCGATATACTTGTCGCCGCCATCGGGCGTCCTGGCTTCATCGCACCGGAGATGGTCAAACCCGGCGCTACGCTCGTCGATGTCGGCATCAACCGCCTGAGCACTCGCGAGGAGTTCGACCGCTTCTTCAAGGGCGATGCTAAACGCGAGGCGGCCTTCCAGAAGCGCGGGTCTACCATCGTCGGCGATATCGACCCCAAGGCCTTTGAGCTGGCTTCGGCTTACACGCCCGTTCCCGGCGGCGTGGGCCTGCTGACGATCGCCATGCTGATGGCCAACACCGTGCGCGCCGCCAAATTGCGGAGGGGCCTTTGACAGATCGAACCAAGGGGACTATTTAGCGGCGCCGCTCGCAACCTGACGATTTGCCTGACGCAATTTTCTGCTACTCCGGGTTCGCAACCTTCGCGTCTTTGAGCAGCTGGTAGACGTCTTCGACCCTCTCATCGAGAAGATGGAGTTTTCGCGCGAGGCCCTGGATCTCTGTCTCGGAGCGACGATTGACCTCGAAATCGAGTTCGCTGCGCACACGGTCCTTGGCGTCCTGCCGATTCTGGCTCATCATGATCACCGGCGCCTGGATGGCAGCGAGCATGGAGAGAAACAGGTTGAGCAGTATGAACGGATAGGGATCCCAGGCCTTTCCGCCGAGCGCAACGTTAATCCACGTGTAAACCGTGAGGACGACGGAAAACAAGATGATGAAGGTCCACGATCCGCCGAAACCGGCCACGGCATCGGCGATGCGCTCTCCAAATGTCTCTCGCCTTTCGATGATCTCGTTGGCATTGCGGGTGGCGCGCACGCGCACCAATTGCTGCGCCGCATGGAGCTGATGGCCAAGGGTTGTCAACAGATCCATGCCAGCGTGCGGTTTGCGCTCAAGCAGAACGGTGATATCGTTGCGCGCCATCTCGATGCAAGTGCATTCTTCCAGCGCAACCGCGCTGGTTTGATGCGGCGTCCCCTCGAGCATGGCGGCGAAGCCGAAGAACTCGCCCTTTCCCGGCTCGTCGACAATCACTTCCTGCTGGTCCTCGTCGACGGTTGTCACCTGCACTTTGCCCGAGACCAGCACATAAGCCTGCGAGCCGGGATCGCCGGCTTTGTAAATCCGCTCGCGGGGCGCAAACGCCTTCACGTCAACCTGTGCGGCAAGGACCGCCGTTTCGTCATCGTCAAGCAGGGAAAAAAGAGGAACACTCTTCAGCACTTCGGGTTTGCATGTCATGGCGTTCTCCAGAATGGGAATGTCGATGCGGTTTGTTTTGCGGCAGGAGCATGGCGAAGCGGAAAATCGACTTCGAAGCCGATCTGACCGCCGACTTTGGGACTGGCAATGTGGCTGCCGCCCAGGAGAGCGAAAGTTACGGCCATACGGCTGTTGAGCTGGTACCAACCGCCCGCCAGGCCCTGCAGTTGGTCTTTGCCCAGGCTTTTGTCGTCTGCCACCGCGCCAAACGCCTCCATGCCGAGGCTAATACGCCGGTTAAGGTCGTGCACCAGCGACAGGCCTCCCGTGTACACGTGACCGCGCGTGTTTTGCGTGCCCAGAACACCGGTGCTCGTGTTGCCGGCGAACAGAAAGCCAAAGTTACCATCAAGCCGGGTTTTGTTTGAGAAAGGCTCCTGGGCGATGGTATTGAGCCAGTAATCGGTGAGGCCGGAACCAAGCTGCTGGCTGACAGCTCCGGTGGGGAATTCGATGTAGAGGCTTGCGGAGAGGGCCGGGGTGCTGAGAGGACGGCCAGACTTGCGGAAGTTCCATTTGACGCCCATGTCGGTATCGCCAGGACCGTTGGAGGTCTGCGAGCCCGGTGCGCGGTAGATGGAGAGATACGGGGCATCGAGGTCGAGTTCGAGGCCGTGGGGCAGGCCATAGTTCACTTTGTAGTTGAAGGTGTTCTGGCGGAGGTCCGGGTACTGAGCGGATTGCAGGCTGTCGTACTCGTTGAAGAACTCGAAGTGCAGAGTGCCCTGGTCGGTTATGTCCGCGTTGTCGGTGTAGAAAGGCATCTGCGCCACGGCGGTTCCTGTGCCCCATAGGACACAGCAAAGCAGGACTGCGAGCTGAAACGGGGAGCGCATGTCGAGACATCCTAACTTTATCTGTGCAGCGCCCATCGGACAGATGAATGAAGTGTAAAAATGGTCCCTAATTGCGTTGCCGCCGCTGCGGGCGACGCGCGGATTCAGGCCTGGCCTAATCTCCTATACTTGCATTCGATTGCGATGCGCACTCTTCAATGGAACATCGCGCGAAGCGCGGAGGGTTCCCGATGCTGAGAGTCGGCCTCACAGGCGGGTTGAGCAGCGGCAAATCGACCGTGGCGGCCATGCTGCGCGAGCTTGGCGCGCAGGTCATCGAAGCCGACGTCCTCGGCCGCGCGCTCATGGAGCCAGGCCAGCCGGTGTTTTCCTCGATTGTCGGGCATTTCGGCCAGGACGTTGTCGGTCCCGACGGTCGGCTGAACCGCGCGCACCTAGCCGATCTCGCATTCCGTCACGGTCGCCTGCAGGAGCTGAATGCCATCGTGCATCCGCCCGTGATCGAGGCACAGGCGCGGTGGATGGACGAAGTCTTCGCCCGCGATCCGTCCGCCGTTGCGGTAATCGAATCGGCGCTGATCTTTGAGGTGGCGCGCGATGCCTTGGCTCGCGGCGAGCAGGACGGAGTTTTTGCAGATTGGCGCCGCCGCATCGAACACGTCATTGTTGTCACCGCTCCCGACGCAATCAAGATCGCCCGATACGTCGCGCGGATTCAGGCTGCCGGTGGTGCGGCCGCGGCAAGCTGGCAAGCCATCGAGGCCGATGCACGGAATCGCCTCGCGCATCAGGTTCCGGACGCCGAAAAAGCGGCCCAAGCCGACTATGTGCTTGATAATTCTGGCGATATGGAATCGCTGCGCGCGCAGGTCGCGGTGCTGTGGCCGCGGCTGCGAGCCGAGAGCAACAAATGAGGCCAGTAATTGTCTCTACAATAAGAGGGTAGGTCGCGACGTTTGCGGAGGTTTTACCAAATCAGTCCAAAGGGCTGCTCCAAGCAGTGGCTGCTCCAAGCAATGGGAACTTTGCCCCGTGGCCGACGTAACTCTCTTTTTGGGGTCTTTTCAGGAAAAACGAGCCATGAAATTAAGCCGAATTCTCCTCATCCTTGCCATTTTGTTGGGTGGATTCTGGCTGGTGACCACGTATCTCCAGCCAACGCACTCCATGGGCCGCATCTCTCAGATCGGCGGTGGCGGATCGAATGCCCCGCTCCAGCTCACCGAAGCCCAGGCCGCGCCAAAATACGATGCCGAGGAAGAAAACAACATCGCGGTTTACAAAAGGGTGCTGCCCTCGGTGGTCAACATCACGTCAACGGCGCTGGTCTTCGACTTCTTCTATGGAACCGTGCCGCAACAGGGCCAGGGATCGGGCTTCATTCTCGACAAGGCCGGCCACATCCTGACCAACTTTCATGTGGTGGCAGGCGCCAATCGCGGCGTTGAAGTGCAACTGAGCGACAAGCGCAAGTTTCCGGCGCACGTCATCGGCACCGACCGCACGCACGACTTAGCTCTCTTGCAAATCGACGCGCCCAACCTGCAGCCGGTAACGCTGGCCGATTCCTCGCAGCTCAATGTGGGGCAAAAGGTCTACGCCATCGGCAACCCCTTCGGTCTGGCCGGCACCATGACGCGCGGCATCATCAGCGCCATCCGTCCAATCCGGAGCGAAAGCGGCGCGCCTATTGAAGACGCGATTCAGACCGATGCGGCCATCAACCCCGGCAACTCGGGCGGGCCGTTGCTAAACTCGAACGGCGAGGTTATTGGCATCAACACCATGATCGCCTCGAACGGCGCCGAGCAGAGCTCGGGCATCGGATTTGCCATTCCCATCAACACCGCCAAAGCCGTGCTTGCGGATCTGCTAAAGTACGGGCGCGTCAAGCGGCCCTCGCTAGGCATCGTTTCGTTTGCCATCGGTCCCGATCTGGCCGAGCAGATGGGCCTCGCCGCCGATTCCGGCGTGCTCATCCAGCGCGTGCTTCCCGGCGGCGCGGCCGAGCGCGCGGGATTGCGCGGCGGCAACCAGCAGGCGTACGTGGGGAACATTCCCATCATGCTGGGCGGCGATCTCATTGTCGCCATCGACGACCAGCAGGTCGAAGACCCGCAGGACATCAACACCATCATGGAGAAGCATCAGGCCGGCGACACGGTGAGCGTGACAATCGTGCGCGGCCAGCGACGCATGACCGTCAAGTTGATTTTGGGCGAGGCGAGGGATACAAACGCATAGCCGACTGGGCACGTCCCCACCCTGGCGCTAAGAATCCGGCGCGCCGGACGCCGAGGGTGGGGCATCCGGATCAATTACCAGTGATCGCTCATAGATGTTCTTCAGAAGCCGGCCTGCATCGCCGCCTGTTCGGCCTGCACCACCTGCGCTCGCGCCAACGTCAACGGCTCGTTGTAATGCGCCGCGACGATCTCTGCCGCTCGCGTGTCGTTGAGGTACGGCCGCAACATGGCGAGCTTGATGCCGGTCGCGGCGGACATCTTCGCCACGGCCGCTTTGCTCGAAATCGAAGCCACCAGCGACAGAATCGCGTTCACGATGGTTGCCACAGCCTGAATCACTGACAGCGCATGGGACTGACTGTTGCGATCCACGATTCTAGCGGCCTGCAGCAGTGCCGCGCTCACCTGTTGTTGCAAAGTCACGATCTGCGTTTGCAGCAACTGCAACCCACTGGCCGAAGGATTGGTCAGATAGGCTTTGGCCTGTGCTACCAGCAGGTTCGAAGCTGCATCGAAACCCTTTGTTGCGTCAGCAAAGATCGGCGCGTCGGCCGGCGCCAGCATAGCCGCGGTCGAATCCACCGTTGCCACGGCGCTTTGCAATGCGGGCGTCCAGTTGACAATGTCCTGCGCCACGCTGACTGCCGAGCAGCCCTGCATCCAGGGCAGCGGAATGAGCAGCGCGATCAGCATCCAGGCGCCCAGCTTGGCGCTGGTCCCTTGTGCTCCAGATCCGGTGTTCCCTGTTTCAGGATCTTTCGCCAGCAATCCCAGCAAAGCCGTGGCTAATGCGCTCACCAGCGAGATCACGGTGCCTGTTCCCAACTTGCCCAGCGAAATGCCCTGCTGTGACAGCACTCCGGCAATGCTTACCACCGCAATCAGCAGTCCCGCAGCCGACGTCTTCGGATGATTCCAGATATTCGCAAGAAAATTCATGATCAAAACTCCTTTGCGCCGCGTTGCATCGCTGCGGCGAACACGATTCGTGGGTGTACGATTACGGCGAAAGATCTCCTGCGCGGGCCGGTGTCGCACCCGGCCGCCGGCCCTGCGCATGGTCAATGAGCGGCGCTCAATCCCGGATGTTGCCGTGGTTTCGGTCCTGGCACCCGGTGGAGATCCGCCCAATCGAGACAACAGCGATCCCGCGTTCTCCGGGAAGCAGTCGCTGCTTCCCGGAGAACCTGCGCCACGGCGCCATCCATGGCCGCGGTTCGACTCTGGCTCTGACAAATCGCCCGCACAATCGGAGAGAAATTGCAGACGAATTCAGGAACCGCAGGGGAGGGTCTATCCCATCGCCCGGCGCGTTGTTTCCGCTGGTTGTCTGGTTATCTTCAATGGTAGGCAATTCAACGCCAATTCCCTGCAAATTGCCGCATGGCGGAATTCATCGAAGAATCATCGGCTTACGGACTATTTAGGGGGCGCGGGCCTTGACATGTCTTTGGGGTGAACCCCTCTGGTGAGACAGATTGCGCTTTGACAGGTCGCTGTTAGATGAGAAATGGTGTTCATTTTGTACGCTCTGTGGCAGACTGGACCGCGGTTGGTGCAGCGGCGACAGGCTCTGCCCCACTCCGCTACTGGATACCGCGATCGGAGATGTGCACCAGACCGGGCGCGGGTTGGCGCAGCATGATAGCGCGCTCCAACTCCCTGACCGCGGCTTTGCGCGAGAAAGCGTCTACGACCACGGCCAGATAGACGAACTCGCCGCGCAAGCGGATGTAGGTCTTGCCGGCCACCCAAGTAGAGAATGCCGTGCGGCATCCCGCGGGCCGACTTCAGCCGGCGCCGCGGGCGCCAATTTCAAGGGAGCAAACGATCCGCGCCCTACGCGAAATTCTTCCAAGCTGCTGCGGCAGCCGAGTTGTTTGCGTTGGTTTCGATTACGTTGATGTTGCCGTCGCCCGTCTGGACGGGCTCGCCCTTAATGCCTCCGGCCCCATTGATCACGCTTTTTGCCTGGTTATACACGTTGATGAGGTTGCTGTTTTTGTCAGGGTTGTGCTCGGCTTCGTCTGCGCCTCCGAGCGGCAGCAGGATGTGTTTGGCAGCGTGATAATCGAGCGCCACCGGATCGATCCCGGCGGTCAGGATGTTCTGGCGGCTGGTGATGGAAGGCGGATATCCGATGCAGCCGCTGACGTGCTGCCCGCCCGCGGTGGTCGCGCCGTAGCTCACCCAGATGCAGTCGAGGATGTTCAGGTCGGCCGGGCGCACCTCGGTCCACATCTTGGCGCACTGCGAGCCCTGATCGGAATAGTGGCGATTGGCGGAGCTGCCATCGGACATGGAGAGCGTGCCATAGACGATCTTCAGAGGGCCGGTCATGCCGACGTTGCCGCTGTGATCCTTGAGCACTGGTAAATGGATCAACTTAAGGTTCTGCGCGTAGGCCGAGCCGGTCCAGAGTCCCTCCTTGAGCTCGATGCGATGGCCACCGGTGGTGGTATAGCACGGATAGGAGACGCAGGCGGTGCCCGCCGAGCCGACCCTGCGGTAACCGTCGGTTTTGTGATCGTCGTCGGCGATAAAGGTCTTGGTGTGGGGGTCCATCAAGAAGGAGCTCACCCGCTGCCCTTTGAAAAGCGTTCCCACCAGGTAGTTGATCGTCATCAGGTGCTCTTGTTCTGCATTGACCATAACTACGCCATTGAGTTCCGGGAACGGCTTGTACTCGGCGTGGTTATCGTCATTGTGAATACCGTCGAAGGCGGCCGGCCGGCCCTGGCCATTCTCGAAGATCACCACTTCGCCCGAGAAACCGTCGGGGTGCTGCAGGATGCGATAGATCAGGCCGCGCAGTACATCGGTGTTCGTGCAGCCCCGGCATTTCCACTGGGCGTTGACTTTGAGGATCACCACATCGCCGGGGGCGATCAGGCCGTTTGGGCCGTTCAGTTCGCCGGTCGTGGCGGTTTGGTAGAACTTTTGCCCGTTGGCCGAAAGCAGGTACAGCAGGGTGTCCACACCCACATGATTCATCGCGCCATCGACGGGAACCGGGCAGCCTGTCACCTCGAAGACGGTGGACTTGGGGGTGGCGCCATGAGCGACGGTTGAACCTGCGCCCATTACGCCCAGCGCCCGAACAGCCACTGTGCTTGCCGCAGTAGTCTGAATGAAACGGCGGCGCGAAATTTTCTTGCCACCGGATGTTTTGGTGTTTTTGGTGTGCATAGTCCCTCCCTGGGATTTTCCCGAAAAGTGTATTCGCAGCGTACGCAAGTATTGAGGAGTTACCTTAGGCAATCAGGAATGCAAGAGTAGCTCGATGTGGCGCATAAAGCAGTCTGGAGTTTGTCGATTTTCGATATCAAGTGGAGGCTTATGTAACGCGTCATGCCGATTGCCGGTTATTCCCATGTTGCTGAGAAATACCGATAGCCGACTCTCACGCCCCCTGCGGGAGCCGGGTTGATAAACCTTCCCAGTGATTCCCCAGGTTTTTGCCTGGGGCGACCGTCTATCGCCCGTAACGCGGGCTTTGCATCGGGGCAACGTACACCCGCCAGAAGCAGCGACGCACCACGCTAACATCGTGCAAATCTTTAGACTGTGAGGGGCATCACGGTAAGGTGTGACTAACGAGGCTGTCCAATGAAGTTCAATGCAAACGTAGAGATTTATTAAGGATGCAGCGCTTTGAGCCACCCTGCATTTCGCGGCTCGCGACCTGCGCACCGCGCGGGTTCCCCGGCCGTGCCTTTGTTACGAAGCCACGGCCGGGATACAGCAACCATCGTTTTGCTCTAACTGAACAGGTCTTTCATCTTCTCGATTAGGCCGGGCGCGGTGGGTTGATTGTCTACCGTCATGGTCTCCGCCAGCTTGGCCACCAGCTCCCGCTGGGCGCGGTTCAGCTTGCGAGGAATCTCCACCACCACTTTGACGATCAGGTCGCCGTTGCTTTTCTCGTTCAGATGAGGAACGCCGCGGCCGCGTACGCGAAACTCGCGGCCGCTCTGCGTCCCTTCGGGAACCTTGACGCTGATCGGGCCATCGATGCCAGGAATCTCAAACTCGGCGCCCAACGCCGCCTGGGGAAAGCTGATGGGAATGACGCAGTGAAGATCGTGCCCTTGGCGCTCGAAGAAATCGTGGGCACGGATGGAAAGGATGATGTAAAGATCGCCCTTAGGTCCGCCGCGGCGGCCGGCATCGCCCTCGCCCGCGTAACGGATGCGCGTTCCCTCTTCGACGCCCGGCGGCACCTTGACCTTGAGCTTGACTTCAGTGGCGGCGCGGCCCTCTCCGCGGCAGGCCGTGCAGGGATCGGCGATTAGCGTGCCGGTGCCGCCGCAGGCAGAACAGGTGCGGGCAATGGCAAAGAATCCCTGCTGATAGCGGACCTGCCCGTGCCCCTGGCAGTTGCTGCACACACTTGGGCCCCGGCCGGAGGCGCTCCCTTGGCCTTGGCAAGCGGCGCACCTCTCCAGACGGCGAATCCTCACTTCCGTCTCGGCGCCGAAGATTGCGTCCTCGAAGTTGATGGTCAGGTCGAAGCGCAGGTCGTCGCCGCGCTGCTGGCGCTGGGAACGCGCCCCTCCGCGGGGAACGCCGCCCATCGAGAACATCTCGCCGAACAAATCGCCGAAGATGTCGCCCAGGTCCACGCCGCCGGCAAACGGACCGGTGCCGAAACCCTGCCCATTGAGCCCCGCGTGGCCGTAACGGTCGTAGACGGCGCGCTTCTCGGCGTCGCTCAACACCTGATAGGCCTCGCTGGCCTCTTTGAATTTCTCTTCGGCCGCGTGGTCGCCGGGGTTGCGGTCAGGATGATACTTGAGCGCCTGTTTACGGTAGGCGCTCTTCAGCTCCTGATCGGTGGCGTCGTGCGAGACGCCCAGCACGTCATAGTAGTCTGCTTTGCTCACTCTTGTATTAGAACCCATCCTGATTGGCTCTTAGCTGTCAGCTTTCAGCCCTCAGCTTTGATCATCGGCCCTCAATCGTTGTAGCTTTCGTTCTTTCTATCCGGGCAAACGCCAAGCGGCGTTGCGTTGTCTTTGGAAGCTCGTTCTTCCACCGTCAAGCTGAATGCTCCGAGCTGACACCTGAATGCTGGCGTCACTCTTTCACTTGTTTGCTATTGTGCGCGACGCGGACCAGCGCAGGCCGGAGCAGCCGCTCGCGGATTCTGTAACCGCGGCGGACCTCCTCTACCACATGTTGGTCGGGCACATCGTCGCGCTCGATCGTGCTCAGAGCCTCGTGCAAGCGGGGATCGAATGGTTCGCCAGCTGCGGGAATTGCTTTCACCTGCATCTTCTCGAGAATCTCTTCCATCTGCTTTTCGATCAGACTCACACCGGAGCGCAGTTGCTCCTCCGAGCCGGTGGATTTAAGCGCCAGTTCGAGGTTATCGAGCACGGGCAGGAACTGCTGCACTACACTTCCGGTCACATGGTCGCGGGAATCCGCCTTATCGCGCTCGGCGCGTTTGCGCGCATTCTCGAATTCCGCCTGCACGCGGGCCAGCCGGTCGAGCAGTCGATCGCGCTCCGCCTTCAGTTGTTCGATCTCCGTTTCGCGGCCAGCGGGCGCCTGACTTGGCGCTTCGGCCTCCGTCAAGGTCTCATCAGGCGGCGGTAGCTCCGTCGCGGGATCGATATTCGTTCCCGCACCGCGCACAGCCGGCTCCTTGGATTCCTTCGCCGTCAACTCTTCTGTCTCCTGTTTCAGCATGGTTCAGTAGGTTCTCCGAAATGTCGATAGTCTTTGTTGCTTAGATGAAAAAGCCCTGCGCGCCGGTGCAGCGGTCCGCGATGGCCCGCAAGCGTCCTAGGGACCGGCGCCTCCTCGTGCGCCCTTACGCGCAGGGAAGGTCAAGGATGCGCTCGGAGAGGCGTGCAATATAACTTACAGCCTCGATCATTTCCTGGTACTGGATGCGCGTGGGCGCGATCAAAGCGACGGTGCCCACATTGGTGTCTCCCAACCGGGCTGGGGCGCCGATCAACACCAGATCCTGCATCGCGGGCGAAGCCGCATCCAAGCCGACCACGACGCGCACCTCCTGCTGGCGGCCATCCACGTAAGCGGTAAGCAACTCCACAAGCCGTTGCTTGGCCTCCAAGGCCAGCAGCATCTGGCGCAGCCGCTCGCGATCCTGCTCCACGCCAATCAGGTTCGCCATTCCATCCACAAAAATCGCCGGTCCGCTTTCGTCGCCGGCCAGGGCGCCCTTGCGGCAGAGCTCCTCCACCGAGGTCAGCAACTGGTGGTAAGCCTCGCGCTCAATCTCAAGGCGGCGCTCCACCTCGGCGCGAATGCGGTCGATCGGCCAGCCGCGAAAGTTCTCGTTGAGGTAACGGCTCGCGGTTTCGAGCTCCACCGGTGTTAGCTCATGATCGAGCGCCAGCATCCGGTCTTGGACGGCCCCTGCCTGCGTGACCAGCACGGCCAGCACGCGCCCCGTGGAAAGCCGCGAAAAATGAATATGCTCCAGAACCTGCCCTGCAGTGGAACTGGCCAAAGCCACGCCCAGCCCGCGCGAGAGTTGCGCCAGTACGTGCGAGGTGCGCTCCAGATACTCGTGCGTGCTCACGACGCCGGAAAAGCTCTCCTCAATTTGCCCGCGGCGGGCCACGCTCAACGGAGACTCCGCGTCGCTTGGAGCAGAGGCCCCGGCAGACCCTCCTGCCGTAACACGTCCCGTCTGCGTAATCTGTCCAACGTAATATCGGAAAGCCGCCGCCGTAGGCACGCGGCCGGCCGATGTATGTGGCTGCTCCAGAAGACCCCCGTCGCCAAGCGACGCCATCACATTGCGCAGAGTTGCCGAACTCAAGCCTTCCCGGTCGGCAAACAGACGCGCAACCGCCTGCGAGGCCACCGGCTCGCCGGTCGCAATGTACAACTCGATGATGGCGTTCAACACCAGCCGCTCACGCGGGCTGAGGCGCACTTCGTACATCTTCCTGGCTCTCCTCGCGTCGGAAACACGGCAAAACCGAGCGGCTTGGACGTGCACCAGCAGGGATTTGTGCTCGCTTAAGTCCATGAAATAATTGGACTTATGTAAGAAAATTCCAGGAGTTCTCCTCCTTAAGTTTAGTGACGCTCGTCCACCAAGTCAAGGCGCAGCTTACCTCCACCAGCGCGTCATTCCATTCTTGATGCATCTTGTGTGACGCAAGTAATGCTTTTCCCGGGCCAGTTCGTCGTCCAACATGAGTTAGTGCTATTGTGATACCACTCGCCGGTTGATGCGATTGCCGGACGGACGGGCGCAATTGCGTCAAAGATGACGGTTTGATTTTTTGAGAGGGGCCCAAATGAACAGAATTCTTTGTTTCCTTCGCCGCAACCCATTTTTGCTGGCCACAATCGCCCTCGTCTTCTTGACGTTGGCCACTACAGGCTACGCCGATTCCTCCGCAAAACTCGAAAAGCATGCGCGGAAGATCGAAAAACGGCTCGCCAAATATCGCACCGGCACGCTGCTTCAGGTTGATTTTCGCGACAACAGCGAGACTCTGGGTTCGCTGGGCAGTCTCTCCGACGCGAGCTTCCAGATCACCAACACAGACAGCAACAAGGTACAAAGCTTCAACTATACCGATGTAGACCATGTGCGAAAAACGAAGGAGTACATTGGCGCCGGCTCCGCGCCGGAGCACCGCTACTTCCGGCACTGGGTGCCTCTCCTCGTTGGCGCCGCAGCCGTGGGCGGAGGGGCAGCCGCGTGGGAGGCGACGCGTTGATCGGCTGTTCGTTCGAGCCCAGGAAAGAGCCGCTACTACGGCCCGCCTGAAGGCGGCCTAAGGTTCGTGTCTCAACTCCGTTATGCGGCAGGAGTGAGCGGGCTCTTTTTGAGTGCATTCTTGCCGGCAGGGCAGCCGCAGCGCATTATGCCTACTGTAGGCTCAGGGTCCACGAAATCCTGTTCCAAGGGCTATTGGGGTCGTTAAGCAGCCGGTCATAGGCGGCTCGCACCTGGTCGCCGTCCTGTTTCGTTTGGGTGAGCGACCAAAACTCCCGGCCAATCAAATAGTTCTCGCCCAGTTCCCGCCATGAACTGAACGCGCGCTGCAGAATGCGCGCAGCATACATGATGCGTTGCCAGGCCTCGTCTTCGCTTAGGTAACCAGCGGCGTAACCCAACGGCACAGACTGATATAACGCGCGTAGTCCCAGCCCAGGATGCTTTTCGAGCCGAGTTTCCGGTAATAACGCCGCGCGACAAGCACACTGTTCGCATCCTCGGGGTCGAGATTCGCAAGCGCCTTCTTCAATTCCTCAGGACTGAGATGCGACGCGCGCTCGCCCTCCGATCTGAGGCGCTGCATGGCTCAACGAACTCCGGTTTTTGCATGATGGGCCTTCCGATAATCTAACTAACGGCGTTCAGAGGCTTCAAGGATTGTATTCAAGGTAGAAGCGCGCGGATTACTTGCAGCTTCGGCCTGTTAGATTGGAATCAGAACGTTGCGCAGCCCTCTCCATGGGTCGCGCCGCGCCGGAAGATCCGCCCATGTTCCATCCCACAGAAGATATTCGCATCCAATGGACGAAGGTCGTCCTGCCGCCGGTCTTCCTCGAGGAAGAGCTTCCCATCACCGAGGCTGCTTCAACCACGATCTTCAACGCCCGCAGCGAAATCACGGAGATTCTCCGCGGCGGCGACGACCGGCTCATCGTGCTGGCCGGACCCTGCTCCATCCACGACGTGAAGGCGGCGCGGGAATATGCGGGCCTGCTGAAGGGCGCGATCGACGAGTTTGCCGCCGACCTGCACATTGTGATGCGTGTCTACTTCGAAAAGCCGCGCACCACCATTGGCTGGAAGGGGCTGATTAACGATCCCCACCTCGACGGCACCTTTATGATCAACGACGGCCTGCGCCTGGCGCGCCATCTGCTGCTCGACCTGGCCGAAATGGGCGTGCCCACGGGAACCGAGTTTCTCGACATGATTTCGCCCCAGTACATCGCCGGGTTGGTGTGCTGGGGCGCCATCGGCGCGCGCACCACGGAGAGCCAGGTGCACAGGCAGCTCGTCTCCGGCATTTCGTGTCCCGTCGGTTTTAAGAACGCAACCTCGGGCGACGTGCAGGTGGCCGTGGACGCCGTGCTCTCCGCTTCTTACTCGCACACTTTCCTTGGCCACACGCACAATGGCCAATCGGCAATTTTCGTGACTTCCGGGAATCCCGATTGCCACATCATTCTGCGTGGCGGCCGCGACTCCGTCAACTACAGCGCCGAATCCGTGGCTGCAGCCACGGCGCTCATGGAGCGCGCCGGCCTCGTGCCGCGCATCATGATCGACTGCAGCCACGCCAACAGCCAGAAGGACTACCGGCGTCAGGGCTCCGTCTGCCGCGATCTCAGCGCGCAAATTGCAGCAGGGAATCGCAAGATCGTCGGGGCGATGCTGGAGAGCAATCTGGTCGCCGGCGCACAGGAACTCGTTCCCGGCCAGCCGCTGGCTTACGGCCAAAGCATCACCGACGGTTGCATCGACTGGAAGGAAACGCGGGCACTGCTTGAAGAGCTGGCTGCGGCCGTTAGGGCGCGGCGCAAAAGCTAGCTGCCGGCCACAACTAGCTCTTGCACCCGTTTAGATCTCACTATTACACGGGCGCGTTCTCCCGCCCGTTCAGTCGGCTGCGGCGGCCTGCTGTGCCGGTTGGAGCAGGTGTTGGTAGGCTGCATAGACTCCCTCGAAGACTAAGTCCCAACTGGCGGTGAGCGCGTAAGCGCGCGCAGCCTGGCGCATTGCGGCGTGGCGGGCGGGGTCAGCGAGGATTTCAACGATGGCTGGCGTGAATTGTTCGTCGGGCACGATACGGCCGGTTTCGCCGTCGCGGACGATCGAACGCGGGCCGCCGTCGGGCGTGACGATGGCAGGCACGCCACTGGCCATGGCCTCCAGCACCACGTTGCCAAACGTGTCGGTGTGGGAGGGGAAGACGAAAAGGTCCATGTTGGCGTAAGCGCGGGCCAGCTCCTCGCCTCGCAAGACGCCGGTGAACTCCGCTTGCGGCATGCGTTCGCGCAGCCAGGCTTCGTCGCCGCCGTGGCCGACAATCATGAATCTTTTCTGGTTTTGGACGAGGTCCTGCTGGATCTTGACAAGCAGCCCAATGTTTTTTTCGACAGAAAGGCGGCCGACGAAGCCGAGGACGCGGACCGGATCTTCGAGATCGCGGGTGCGCTTCGCGGGGTGAAACAGTTCGGCATCGACGCCGCGCGGCATCAGGAAACAGGGGCGGCCGGTAGAGCGCTCAAGAAGCGCGCAGAGTTCGGAATTGGGCGCGTAGAGCACGTCGGCCGTGGAGTAGAGCTTGGCTACAGCCGCAAGGGCCAGGCTTTCGATCCTGCGGCTGGCCCCGGCGGACCGCTGCCGGGGCAGGAGGCGGAGGAACCAGTCGGCGCGGCGTGCAGCATACTCGTGGATGTTGGTGTGCCAACTGGCAGCGAGAGGCAGCTTCATGCGGTGCGCCAGGATCGCGCCCAACAGACCCACGTCGCTGGGACCGGTGATGTGAATTAGATCGGGCTGAAACCGCTCCAGAACGCTCGTGATGTGGGAGCCGTGGCGCCAAAACGCCGGATCGAAGCGCAGGTCCTTTTCAATAGCGAAGGAAAGAAAGCTGCGCGGAAGTTCGAGGGACCAGACGTCGCCTTCTTCGATCAAAGCTTGGGAGCGATTGCCGGCGCGCACGCAAAGAAAGGGAAGATTGCGCCGCCACGCGTAGGCCTCGAAGTGGCGGCTGGTGTGGGCGACACCGTTCACCTCGTGGAAGGAATCGGGAAAGTAGGCGACGCGGGGTGCAGTCATAAAGGCAGCGGAGCTAGTATGACGTTCCAAACGTTCCTCATGTGAACCGAAGCCTTGAAATGCAGGTCCTTCGACTTCCTCGCGCCCGCATTCGCGGGCGCTCGTTCGCTCAGGACGAGGGAACAACTTGGAGACGAACACGCGAGATAGGACAAAGGGAGAGCATCTTCCCGCGCCGGAATTGTTGTTACTAACTCCGCTAACCCCGCTAGCTCCGCAAACACCGGTGTTTTACTCCTGCTCGCCCAGGGCCAGGCGCAACTGATCGGCTTCGCTCCAGGCGATGCGCAGGCCGCCGGAAACCAAGCCGCGGCCCATGAGCTGCACAATGGCGATACCCCAACGTATCGCACGCGGAGCCGCACCGTCGGGCCACAGCTCGCTCAGGGGGCGAACTACGCCAGCCGCGTCAGGATGGTAGACGCGCTCATCCCATGTCCGCGAGCCGAGAGGAAACTCTGGATAGCAGCGAATGGCATCGATCGTCGATTGCAGGATGCGGTGCTTCCACGGCTCTGCGTACTGCGGCATGAACAGCACGTGACTCCTCTTTTCGCGCCGCACTTCGTGCACGAACTCAGTAAAAGTAGCGGCGTTGGTGAGATTGACGTTGGCATTCGGTTCCACGCCGTGACGGTCGCCGCCGGAGATGAGAAGCATATTCCACTTTTCCGCCAAGCGCCGCACCGCGCGGTTCTCATCCCAGTTGCGCAGGCCGTTCAGCTCCAGCGCGTGAAAATGTGCGCCGTTTTTCTGCAGAAACTCGTTGACCACAAACTGATGCTTTTCCTTGCCGATCAGATACAGATCCCACAAGGGATGGTTCAAGACCACCAGCACGTTCGGCTCCCGGTTCAGGGCCGCGAGAATCTCAGTCAGGCGCGCATCGTTGGGGCTGGCGGTGAATTCCGCGAGCGTAGTCATCCACTCAGCTGCGCGGGCGCTGGGAAGGTTGTGCACGCCCAGGTGGAACGATTGCATGTCGCCATAGGGCGCACTCCACTCCACCGACACAGGGATTTGCCGTGCACTGGGAACGGTGCGCAAAAGCATCGGCGCCTTGATGTTGTCGTGATCCGTAATGGAGACCATCGCTTCGAGACCAAGCTTCTCAATCTGCTTTGTCTCAAGATCGAAGGCCAATTTAGGCGTCATGGGCGGCGTCCAGTAACTGTCTGCGTAGTTGATGTGCACGCCATGAAGCTGTTCGGCGCGGCGTTCCATGCGCGACAGCAGGGGCCGCATGAGCGGATACTGGTTGCCGAAATTTGCTAGAAAGTCCAAAGTTTCGGACGATTGATTGGTGTGACTGTGCAGCGACACGCCTGTGCGGAAGTCCCTGGGGGCGCCCTTGTCTCGCCACAGGTACGAGATAGAGGATGTTGCCATTTCAGCTCCTTGTCGATACGCAATCGATTTTCGGATTTCCACAGCCAGTATCTGGCCGATGCGGTAAATATCCGGTTAATGATGTGCGAATTGCCATTCAATTGATCCCATTGTGGAATCAAGGAAGTTACCAGAATATAGGAACAATGCAGGAGAAAACCCGCATTTTCGCGGACAATTGCGCGTTTTGATCCGGCGCATAAACGGGATCATCCTATCTCGGATGTTGATACGAACAAGCACGTGCGGGACCAAAGGAGTTTGCGCCATTCGGGGTCCCTTGAACAAGATTTGCATGATGAAAGGGCAAATGCGAATCTCCACAGCGATGTGACGATAAGTCCTAAGTTTTTCTGGTCTTTGCCAGTTCCGGTCCCAGAAAATCGTCGATATTCCAGCCGGCCATTAGATCTTCGTCGGGTACTGCTTTGCTGCCCTTGACCGCCCCCGGTGGCACGGCTGCGGTCTCCGCAGATAAGTAATTATCCGTTAATCCCTTACGCAGCATTTCGAAAGCCTGTTCAGGGGTGTCGGCATATTGAAAGAGGTCGAGATCCTTGGGCGAGATAGCGCCGGTGTCTACAAGCACTTCGAGGTTGAAAACCCTCTTCCAGTAATCCGAACCATATATAAGGACAGTGATCCGCTTATTCACCTTTTGGGTCTGAGCCAGGGTGAGAATTTCGAACATCTCATCGAGCGTACCGAACCCTCCGGGAAAAACCACCAGAGCCTTGGCCAAATAGGCAAACCACAGCTTGCGCATGAAGAAGTAGTGAAACTCAAAGTTGAGCGAAGGCGTGATGTAGGGATTGGGCCGCTGCTCGAAGGGAAGCAGGATGTTCATGCCGATGGTTTTGCCGCCGGCTTCGTAGGCGCCCCGGTTGGCGGCTTCCATGATGCCGGGACCGCCTCCCGAGGTGACAACAAAACGATGCTTGCGCGAAGAAATGGTTTTTGCCCATTGCGTGAGCAACTGCGCGAGGCGGCGCGCGTCCTCATAGTAGCGAGCCATTTGGACGGCGGCCACGGCGCGCTTCAGTTGCAGTTCCGACGCCTGGCCCGTGGCAATCTCGGCGGGTTTTGCGGGCTGCTCGTGGCTTGGAGCGGGTTGTGTCGAGCCGGTGTTTTCCAGAAGTTCTAGGTCGTGATCGGCTTCTTCGCGTCCGCGAAAACGCGCCGAACCGAAGAACACGACGGTGTCCTGGATTTGTTCGCGGCGGAAGCGCGCCAGAGGCTCAAGGTACTCACAGATGATGCGTATGGGCCGTCCCTCGGCGCTGTTAAGAAATGCGGTGTTCTCAAAGGCCAGCGGAGCTGCATTGAGCGGCAGAGGCGCGCCCTCGCTGGAAATGACGGCATGGGCCGCGATTGCAGAAGTTGCGGCCTGAGGAACTGCGGAGTGCGAAGCTGCGCTCGGCGGCTTCCGATTCCCTGCTTCCCGATCTCCGACCTCTGACCACCGATCTCTGGTCTCTGTTCTCTGATCTCTGTTCTTCATCGTTCATTTATCCCGGTGCCGAATAACATCATGAAACGCGATCCACAAGTTCAGCAAACCCAAACCTGAGAAGAGACCGCGCACGGCGCCCGTTCTAGCGAAGTGGCCCAGCGCGGGATACTCGAGAAAAATTGGGTTGCGATCCCAAAAACCGTGCCAAAACCACGGCGCGACGATGGCGATCGCTCCAACGCACATATGCAACACGACGCGCAGGAACAGCTCGACGCGCACCAGCCAGCGGGGAACCTGAGGATGCGGTTCCATTGTGTCATGGGAATCGGGCGTCGAGCCTGCGGCAGAATCCGGCGGTGGCCCAGACAACGGAGCCGGGCTCGCAGTGAGCATAGACGATGGCAATTCCGGCTGCTGGCGCATTCGTTTGCTTGTGTCCGCTGTCCACGATGTCCTTGCGATGGAACCAGTTGCTCTGAATCGAGCACTTTTCAGGCAGCGGCCTCGAGGCCAGGACCCTGCAAACAGACACCGTACTGCCACGGTAACACAACCGAGCACGTTTGAGGCGCGTGCCGAGCACTCTCAACGCTGCAGCGAAGTTGATGCGGGGTGCAAACGGGAGTATGTTGATGGTGTTCACAGCTGTGGAAAGGAGATCCGGATGAGACCGGTGTCGGTGACATTCGCAGTGGTGTTGCTTGGCGGCACGATAGTGGCCGGTCAAAGCGCGAATCAATCGCAGAATTCTGCCGCCCTAGCCGGCGTGGGCACAACGACGGAAATGAAAGCGAACCTGCTCGCCGAACCTCGGTCAATGAGTTCCTGCCCCGTGTCGATGCGCGCGCAGCATCTACCGGATGGAAACCTGGTCAAGACCCGCGAAGGTTATCCGAACGGAATCGGACAGCGGCTGCATCTTTCAATGGTGAGCCTGGACTCAAGGCAGATTGAAAGAGCGACCCTGAGAGTTCGAGGGTTTTCGCCCAAGGGGCGCTTGACGCAGGCCGGGTCCGGCGGGGACCCAACCTTCGATGCAATGCGGACCTTGACTGTTGCGTTAGCCGCAGGAGCGGATCGAAGCGTTTCGGCGGATGTCTGGGTTCCCGGCATGACAGCCGTGGGACGCATTGATATCGAGTCGCTTGAGTACAGCGATGGTTCGACGTGGAAGATCGGCGACGGGTCGAGTTGCCGCGTTGCACCCGATCCGCTGATGCTGATCACCAGCCGTTGAGAGGCTAGAAGCTGAAGTATGCGCCGAGCATCGACTCTGCCGTATGCGTGAACGCATCCGTCGAGCTGTAGAGCTTGGTGACGTTGGGCGCCTTCGAGAGATTGCCGCGGTATTGGAAGCGCAAACCGAGGTGGGGCAGCAATCCCCAATCCAGACCGGCGCCGTAGACATACACCGCCCTATTCGAGCTGGTTGTATTGCTCGGGCTGCCGGCCGGCTCGTTGAAGAGCGCACCGATTCCCAGCACGCCGAAAGGCCTGAGGTTCGCGATGTGCAGCGACGGGACCCAATCGCCTGTGATTTCGTGCGCGTTGGCCGAGACTGCGGCCGGCGGCGGCCCGCATGTGGCGGGCGGGGCTGGACACGCTAACGATATTGGGCCGGTGTAGGTATACACCTGGTTGGCGCGGTTGTAGGAATATGTTGCTTCCCATCCAATCAGCGGATTGGAGATGTGGCGGAGTTCAACGATTCCGCCGGCTGCGTTCGCCGGGCTCTCCTGCACGTTGTTGCCGTTGGTGGCATCGCTGAATGCGCCGTAGAGGCTCAAGGCAACCGAGGTCTGCGCGAAGGCCGGAGCCGCGACGAGGAGGGCGAAGAAAATTGCTGAAATGATGCTTGCGATCTGAACGCGAGATGGCATTGTAACCTTCCTTTAGAGCATAAGTCAGATACGATCCTAAGCTAACTATGCCGGCACCCGACAACGCGTTGGACGCAAAAGAGTGAATAAGTGATGTATCGCCGAACGGAGCTCGGCCTGCGCTTGGCCGACCTCCTAGAACCGGTAGAAGAAGCCTCCCATCGGCTCGGAAGATGAGGTATAGGCTCCGGTTGCCGGATAGAGCGTGTAGAGATCGGGCGCCTTGTAGACGTTGTCGCGGTACTGAAGGCGGATGCCGAAGCGAGAAGTTAACGAGAAATCCAAACCGCCCCCAAAAACATAGGTGGGCCTGACCCTGGAGTTCGTTCCGATTACGCTGCTGGAGGGCACGGTGATGAAGAAACCGAGACCGCCAATAGCGAAGGGACGGATCCTGCCGATTTTTAACGACGGCACCCATTCCAGAGCGAGCTCACTCGCTTTGGCCGAGAGATTCGTTGCCGGATTGGCGCACTGATATTCGCATGAGGTCCCGTTGGGTGCGAAGGTCTGGTTGGCGGGATTGAACGAAAAGCTCATGCCGAAGCCTACAAGGCTGCTCACAAGGTAGCGTGCTTCCAACATTCCGCCTGCCGAGTCCGCCGGAGTCTGCTTTGTCCCATGGCCACTGCTGGCGCTGGTGAAGGCTTCGTAGCCACTTAAGGAAATATCAAACTGCGTAGGTGCCGCGCTGGTCTGCGCATGTGCTGCGCCGGTGCTGACCAAGGCGAGAGTGACTGAAAGAAATGCGAGGCGGCTGCATTTCATGATTCTGATTTGACCCCCGGCTCTTTGTTCTGAGTTGCGTGGTGCCCTACAAACACATTATGGATACTATCGAGTTTGATGCGGAACCAAGGGATCTTGGTTGCCGGAACCTAAGGCCACAGCGGTTGCGGAGCAAGCCCTGACCTGTCGCGGGATCCTTATCTTGCGTGAGCTAAGCCACCACGGGCAGCCCCGCGAGCGCCATGGCGATCTCCTCCGCGGGATAATCGAAGTTTTCGAGCTTGCCCGCGTGGTAATCGATGTAAGCCTGCATGTCGAAATGACCGTGGCCGCTGAGATTGAAGAGAATAACGCGCGGCTTGCCTTCGGCCTTGGCCTCAAGAGCCTGGCGAATGGCTTCGGCCACCGCGTGATTGGCTTCGGGCGCGGGCACGATTCCTTCGGCGCGCGCAAATTGCACACCGGCAGCGAAGGCGTCGAGTTGCTGCGCGGTGGTGGCTTCGGCAAGGCCGAGATGGACGACGTGCGAGACCAACGGCGCCATGCCGTGATAGCGCAGTCCACCCGCGTGAATTCCGGGAGGAATGAAGGTGCTGCCCAGGGTGTGCATCTTCACGATCGGGGCCAGATGGCCGGTGTCGCCGAAGTCGTAGGCGAAGGCGCCCTTGGTGAGACTGGGGCAGGCAGTAGGCTCCACGGCTAAGATGCGCGCGTGGCTTTTGCCCTTGAGCTTGCGGCCCAAAAACGGCATCGCCAGGCCGGCGAAGTTCGAGCCGCCGCCGGTGCAGCCGATGATGACATCGGGATCGTCGCCGGCCAGCGCCATCTGCTCGATAGCCTCCTGGCCAATCACGGTTTGGTGGAGCAGCACGTGATTCAGCACGCTGCCCAGCGCGTACTTGGTTTGCGGATCTTTGGCGGCGACTTCGACGGCCTCGGAGATGGCAATGCCGAGCGAGCCTTTCGAGTCGGGATGCTGGGCAAGAATGGCGCGGCCCGAGTCGGTGGCGTTGCTGGGGCTGGCAGTGACGGAAGCGCCGAAGGCTTCCATCAAGGCGCGGCGATAGGGCTTCTGGTCGTAGCTGACGCGCACCATGAAAACCTTGCAGTCGAGGCCGAGAAAGGCGCAGGCCATTGCCAGCGCGGAACCCCACTGGCCGGCTCCCGTTTCGGTGGAGAGGTGCTTCACGCCTTCCTGCTTGTTGTACCAGGCCTGCGCGACAGCGGTATTGAGCTTGTGCGAGCCGGCGGGCGAGACGCCTTCGTATTTGTAGTAAATGCGCGCGGGCGTGTCGAGCGCCTTCTCCAGCCGGCGGGCGCGCATAAGCGGCGAGGGACGCCACTGCGCGTAAATCTGCCGCACCTCCTCCGGGATCTCGATCTCGCGCTCCGCGCTGACTTCCTGCATGATCAGCGCCATGGGGAACAGAGGCGCGAGATCGTCAGGGCCGAGCGGCTTATGCGTGCCGGGATGCAGCGGCGGCGCCATGGGCGCAGGCAGATCGGGAAGGATGTTGTACCAGGATTGCGGAATGTGGTTCTGCGGCAAGTTGTACTGGATGGTTTCCATGCGCAATATTGTACAAAACGACGTGAAAAGGCGATGGTGCGCTACGCCACGCAATCCTGGGCCGAACTGTCGTCAGCGCTGGCTGGCTTCTCCGGCGATTACGCGGCGATTGAACTCGGCAGACTGGTTGCGCGGCACGCTCAACGACTGCCAATGATCGCTTGCGAAATGCTTGGCTAGCAACACAATCTGGCCGACGTGATACGAGAGGTGCCCCAACTGGCGATTGATGGCCTGCATCGCAGAGTGCCCCTCGCCGCGGATGGTGACGGTGCGAGTAAGGTCAGCATCGGTCAGCGGCTCGATCGCTGCGAAAAGGCGCTTCCAGCCGTCTTCCCACACGGCAAGCAGTTCGGCGCGCGTGGCGGATGGATCGACAAACTCGCTGTCCCGGTCGCGGTTGGGCTTTTCGCCGTCGCTGATCAGGAAATCCGTCCAGCGCGAGCGCATGTTGCCCGCCATGTGCTTCACGACGATGGCGATGGAATTGGCTTCGGCGTCCAGGGTCTCATAGAGTTGTTCATCGCTGACCTGCGCCATCGCACGCTCCGCCAGGCTCTTGGAAAAGCGGAAGAGCGAGAGAGCGTCTTCAAGAAAGGAGGTTGTAAATTGGAGTGCCATGGGGAAGTCCTTTTCGAGTTTGAGCTGTTCAATCGGAGAATACTAGCAAGCCGGATCCGAGCTCGCCTTACGGCTCGTCATTGAAAATATGCACCTCGATCTGGTCGCCTTCGGCGAGGCGGGCGCGGAACATGCCCGGCGTATTGAAGCTCCAAGCCATCTGACCGCCGGGGGCAATGGCAATCACGCCGCCATCGCCACGGATGGGCGCCAATTTCTTCTGGATCACCTCGTCGGCAGCCTGTTGCAAGGTGTAGCCCTTGTATTGGACGAGCGCGCAGACCTCGCGGGCAACCGTGTAGCGGATGAAGTACTCGCCAATACCGGTGCCCGAGACGGCGCAGGATTGATTCGACGCGTAGGTGCCCGCGCCGATGAGCGGCGAGTCGCCCACCCGGCCCGGCATCTTGCCCTGCAGTCCGCCGGTCGAGGTGCCGGCTGCAACATTGCCTGCGCGATCGAGCGCCACCACTCCGACCGTGCCATAGCGGCGCGTGCCGGCTGCTTCCTGCCATTGAGCGATCGGCGTTGTCGGGCCTTGCGGCGGCACGCCCGCAGGACGCGGTGGAATGGGACGCCCCTGCTTTTGCAATTGTTTGATCAGAGACTGCCAACGGCTCTCGGTAAAGAAGTAGCTGGATTCCACCTGCTCCATTCCCGCTTGCATGGAATATGCGTCGGCGCCCGGACCAACGAGGAGGACGTAGGGCGTCTTCTCCATCACCGCGCGGGCTAGAGCGATTGGGTAGCGGGTATGGGTGACATCGGCGACAGCGCCCGCGCGCATGGTTGCGCCATCCATGATGGCGGCATCGAGCTCCGTCTTGCCTTCCGCGGTGAAAACCGCGCCGCGGGCGGCGTTGAACAGTGGGTCGTCCTCAAACATGCGAATTGCGGTTTCGACGGCATCGAGCGAGGAGCCCCCGCGATCGAGAACTACAGCTCCTGCCTCTACCACTTTAGTTAGAGCGGCGCGGTAGGCCTTGTCGCCCTCAGGTCCTAACTTGGAGCGCTCGATGTCGCCCGCCCCGCCGTGAATCAGGATGGCCCAATGGTCCGAGGGTTTGCGTTGCGCCGGTTGCGCGGCTGCGCCCGTCACTGCGGCCCACGCCAGGGACATGCCGATAAGGATTGTCGTCGCTCCACGCACACGGGTGACCTCCCAATTCTCTCCATAGTAGCGCCGATTTTCGACTCACTCCCGGCTCTCCGATGAATCGGAGTCTGAGCTGGGCAGCGAACGATGCATCCATTCTCTGGTTCCCGCGTAGCGGCAAGATTCGGACGCGATGCTGGCTGCTTGTGTCAATGCATCCATAAAGTCTCGCCCCAAGGATGCGTAATAGCAGTAGGCGCCGTGCAGGATATCTCCGGCGCCCATGGTATCGATCACGTCGACTTGTGGAACGAGGATGGTTGCCGAGGATTGGCCGGAAAGGGCTTCGATCGGCTCGGGGCCGTTGGTGATTGCGATGTTCGCGACGCCGGAATCTTTCAGAAACCGAAGCGCATCGCCGGCCGTGGCGCAACCGGGAGGCCTGAAATCGGCTGAACAGATTGCCGTGCGGACGCATTTGAGAAGTTCTTCAGTTCCATCTTTCCAGCTTCCTCCATCGAGCACCACCTGCGTTCCGCAGGCTTGAGCCTCCGCGGCCCATGCCTGGCACGCCTGCATGAAGTGGCCGTCGACCATGAGAACGTGCGCCCGCCGACAAAGCTCCGAGTCGACCTGCACCGGAGGCACAGGAACACTTGCCGCATTTGCGGAGACTACATTCCGGTTGCCGGCTTTGTCGACGGAAATCGACGAGATCGCCGGTACGCCGTCGAAATCGGGGTTCAGATCGGCGAGTTGAACGGAATGTGTCTTCAATTCCTCCCGTACGACGCTCGACAGCGGATGGCGTCCCACGACCGTAACAAGCGTTGCCTTGCCGCCCAGATGAGCGCAGGCGAAGGCTGCGTTTGTGGCAGGACCTCCGGCGAAAGCACTTTGACTTTGCGCGGCGACCTTTGAGTTCGCGGCGGGAAATTGGTCTATCTGGTACACGATGTCAACGGTCGAGAGACCGACGAAGATGGCGGCGTTAGGCATGGGGTGGCTCCGCTTCGAGCTCTGCTTGCCGTCATTGTACTTCGCATCCCTGAAAGCCCATGGCACAGACTGGAGATGCGAAAGGCAGATCCCCATTCGACTCCGATCGTCCGCCGCGAGGGACGATCTTTGCTCAGGGCAGGCTTTCCGCTCGTCTTGTTGCGCAGCTTTGCCCGGAGTTTAGTCCGGCTTTTCCACAGAGAACGCCGGCCGGCGCCGAAAGAATACTTCGCTTGACTGAGGTGCGATTACTCCAGGCAGGAAGCGATGACGGCGAGCGCGGCGATGGCGGCGGTCTCGGCGCGCACGATGCGCGGCCCAAGAGACACTGCGCGCCAGTCGTTGGTGTCGAATAACGCTTCTTCGTCTGGAGCCCATCCCCCTTCCGGGCCGATGGCGATTTCGAGCGGCGGCATCTCGTCCTTGGCTGCTGCCGTGGTCTCCTCGATTGCATGACGAAGGGTCGTGGTGCGCTCTTGCTCTGCGAGGACGATGCGCGTAACGGCAGAGGCTGCGCGCACGCGGCTCGCGAGTGAAACCGGATCGTAAATCAATGGCACATCGGAGCGCCGCGCCTGCTGCGCGGCCTCGTGGGCGATGCGGCGCCAGCGCTCGGCGCGTTTCTTCGCGGCCTCGGCGAGGTGCTTCTCCGTTCTTCGCGCCACAACAGGCGCTATGCCGGCCACGCCGAGTTCGGTGGCTTTCTCGATGGCCCATTCCATGCGGTCGAACTTGTAGATAGAGAGTACGAGAGTAACGGACAGCGCGGGGCCGGCCGCAAGCTCGGCGGTAAGGTTAAAGCGCACCTCACTGTCTGCTCCTGCGAGGTTGACTGCGGCCACTCGGGCGTGAAAGACGCGTCCGCCGGCAACCACGTCGGCCTCCATGCCGGGCCGCGCACGAAGGACGCGGGCCAGATGTTCGGCTTGCGCGCCGACGAGGGTTGCGGTGGCTTCGTCCCAATGTTCGGCGATCCAGCGGCGGCGGGTCACAAGTGCTCTCGCGAAGTTCTCCATCTGCAGTGTACGGCGTTTTGCTGCACGGCGGCCGTTTTCCATGCATAAACACTAAGGGGAACGCATTGAGCGTTCCCCTTGAGTGTTGCCTATTAGGTTGTTCGTTCCGCTACTTTTTCTTCGCGGTCTTCTTCACGGCCTTCTTGGCCGCCTTCTTCGCGGGTGCCTTTTTGGCTGCTTTCTTGGTTGCCATTTGCCTATTCTCCCTTTTCGATGGGTTGCATCGATTCTGCAATTTAGAAATTGCAGTTGAAGAATGTATAGATTCATCAATCATCGATGTCAAGGAAAAAACGACGTAAGAGTGAAAAAAATATCAACATGGTTCTCGCGGCAAATTTCGCTCGAAGAGAAAATCGTAGAGGAAAATCGGCTCGCGAACTGAGATTTTCGCGCCGCGTGGATCGCATCCGCTCGATGCGAGCATCGGATTATCCGAAATGCAGTAGCGTTCTGCTTGAGCTGCGCCGCCGTCTCTGCAATTTCAAGGCCGGGAGCTTATCATGGGGCCAACTCATCAGAGAGATGCGGCACAGCGCCATCATTGTAGGAGCTTCGTCGGGGATCGGCGAAGCTCTCGCGCGCCAACTCCATCAAGCGGGTTGGAGGATCGGCCTGCTTGCACGGCGGACCGATCGCCTTTCGGCGCTTGCCTCGCAGTTGGGAACAGACGTGTCGATTGACTACGTCGATGTCTCGAAAGAGGCTTGTGCAATGCCGTTCCGTACGATGGCGAAAGCCATGGGCGCCGTGGACCTTGTGATCCTGTGCGCAGGTTGCGGACACCTAAATCCCGGCCACGAATCGGCCCCGGATCGTGAAACCGTGGCCGTTAATGTTTCGGGGTTCATGGAGATGGCACGAGAAACATTCTTGTACTTCGAACAGCAGGGGCGAGGGCACTTGGCGGCAATCACTTCTGTGGCTGCTTTGCGCGGCAATGCCGATGGCGCGATCTACGCGGCATCGAAGGCGTTTCAATCCACCTATCTGGACGGCCTGCGCGATTCGGCACGGAGGAAGAAGCTCGCCATTTGCGTGACCGAACTCCAGCCAGGTTTCGTCGATACGGCCATGATGAAGACCGCGGCTCCTCTTTCCCCGCTTCTCCGCCGTCTTCTGGTCTCTGACGCTGCGACTGCTGCCCGACAGATGCTGCGCGCTGTCCGTCGCCGGAAAAAGCATGCTTACATCACAAGACGATATGCTGTGGTCGCCTTTCTGCTCAGGCTGTTGCCGCGTCCCGGCGGATGAGCTGCTCATTGAATCGGCCGGATCTTTCAGGTCGTCCGATTGTTGTTTTCATCGGCCGTGAACAGTCCTGGCCCGCGCCGGCTTTGTCTTAGACAAACCGTCTCTTGCCTGTTTGCGACGGTCCTACTCCAGGAATTCACGCACGAACTCGTTTTTGGAGTGAACCAACTCGTGCAGAGAGCCATCGAAGATCAGGTGGCCTTCGTCAAGCATAAGAAAGGTGGTATTGCGGTTGGTCTGGCCTTCGGGCAACGGGACCATGTGGCCCCGCTTGGCATCGAAGCGGTGGGTGCAGAGAGTGAAGGCGTCCTGAAGACGGTGCGTTACCAGGAGGGAGGGGGTGGCGTGCACGTCGCGTTGCTTCACGATGAGTTCGATGATGGTCTCTGAAGTAACCGGATCGAGGCCGCCGGTGGGCGAGTCGTAAAGAATCAGTTCCGGTTGATTGATGAGAGCGCGGGCAATGGCGACGCGCCGCCTCATGCCTCCAGAAAGACTGGCAGGAAAGAGAGCGAAGGTTTCCTCGAGTCCAACGAAGCGCAGCGCCTCATGCACGCGAAGGTCGATCTCCTCGTCGGGTACTTGCTCCTGAACCAACTGGTAAGCGACATTGTCGCGGACCGTGAGCGAGTCGAAGAGAGCGCCTTCTTGGAAGACCATGCCTGCCCGTGCTCGCAAGGGAAAGAGCTTTTCCTCGGAAATGCGCGAGATGTCTTCGCCGAAGAGAATCACACGACCCTTCAGTGGGCGAAGAAGTCCGAGGATGAGTTTGAGCAGGACGCTCTTGCCCACGCCTGCAGGCCCCAAAAGGATGCGTGTCTCCGCGGGCGCCACCGAAAAGCTCACGCCTTCAAAGACCGGCGGCCCATCGAAAGCGACGGCGACGTTGCGCAATGCCACGACGGGTCCGGCCTGCGCATCCGCAGGCCGAGGTTGCGGCGCAGGCGTGGCGGCGTAGCTCATGAGGGAAGCAGGGAAAGCAGGATGTGAGTGATCAGGAAGTCGACAAAGATGATGAGCACGGAGGAGTTGACCACGGCCGCAATCGTAGAGCGGCCCACACCCTCGGTGCCGCCGGTGGTCCTTATCCCGTAGAAGCAGCCGATGGAGGCGATGATGTAGCCGAAGAAGAGCGGCTTGACGAGCCCCTGGACGATATCGGGATAGGCAAGGTGCTCGTAGGCCATGTGGAAATACTGGGTGCCGTTCTGATGGTTCAGAAAGACGGTGACGGCGGCTCCGCCCGCGATGCCGAAGGCGTCGGCGATGATGGTTAGGAAAAGCAGCATCAAAATCGAGGCAAAGACGCGCGGCGTCACCAGTTTTCGCATGGGATCGACACCTAGGGCGCGCATGGCGTCGATCTGCTCCGTGACGACCATTGAGCCAAGCTCGCTGGCCATGGAGGATGCGTTGCGGCCCGAGACCATGATGCCGGTGAGCACCGCGCCCAGCTCGCGAATCATAGTGAGACTGACGAACTGACCGGTGACGGAGGTGGCGCCGAAAGCTGAAAGCGTGGCCGCGGACTGCAAAGCGAGCACACCGCCCGTGAAAAAGCCCGATAGTATGACAATGGGAAGTGCACCCACACCAATAATGTCGGACTGAATGAGGAAATCTGTCCAGTAAATAGGAGGACGAAAGAGATTGCTAAAGGCGCGCCACGCAAACAGGGAATACTCCTGCACGGTAAGCACGACTTGTTTGGCGGTTCGGTCGATGGTGATCGCCATAGATTGCCGGCCTTGCAAAAAAACTGCGGCGCTTCCCAGCACAGGATAGCGCATGGCGGTTAGGATGATACGCCCGGCGCGGTTAGATTACCCCGCTGAATTTGCCAGAGTCTGCCAACCATCGAAAGAACTACCGGACGAAGGCTGATTATCCGCTGCGAATTTATGGAACAAATTCGCAAGCAAGACTGCTCGCTCGATCCATCTCATAATCGTTCAGCGGGCCTGTGGTGGGCGTGGACGCCCACACGACAGTCGGCCGGGAGGCTGGCACTACATTCGCTCCACCCGCATTTACAATGAAATCTATATGATCCGCTTCTCCACCGCGGGGGAATCGCACGGCGAGGCTCTAATTGGGCTCATTTCCGGGCTCCCCGCCGGCATTCCCGTCGATCTTGATTTTGTGAACCGCGAACTGTGGCGCCGACAGCAGGGCTACGGCCGCGGCGGCCGGATGAAGATCGAAACCGATCAAGCTCACGTGCTCTCGGGGGTGCGCCACGGCAAAACGATTGGCTCGCCCATCGCGATCGAAATCGTCAACCGCGACTGGAAGAACTGGCAGGAGAAGCTGCCGGTGGAAACCGGAGATCCCTCGAAACACCGCGCGGTAGGCTCGCCGCGGCCCGGCCACGCCGACCTGGCCGGCGCGCTCAAATACAACTTTCCCGAAGCACGATACGTGCTGGAGCGCGCTTCGGCGCGCGAGTCTACGGCTCGCGTGGCCGCCGGCGCTTTTGCCAAGCTGATGCTCCGCCAGCTCGGCATCGAGGTCGCGAGCCATGTGATTCGCGTGGGCCGCGTAGTCCTTGACCGCGATGCAACCTGGGAAGAGATTGCCGCGCTCGCCGATAAAGAGGAAGTGGTGCTGGCCTGCGTTGACGCAACTACTGAGGCGCGCATGAAAGAGGAGGTGGACGCGGCAACCCGCGCCGACGACACTGTGAACGGTGTTTTCGAGGTGGTGGCGCACGGCGTTCCAGCGGGACTTGGGTCGTATGCCAACTGGGACGAGCGGCTCGACGGCCAGCTTGCCTGGGGGGTGATGAGCCTGCAAGCCGTGAAGGCCGTCGAGATTGGGCGCGGCGTGGAGGCCGCAACGTGGTACGGTTCGCGCGTGCACGATCCGATTCATTACGCAGCCGAAAACTCTCCCGGCAGGCCGACGCGGTTTACGCGCCCGCACAACCATGCGGGAGGCATCGAGGGCGGCGTTTCGAACGGCGAGGACATTGTGGTGCGCGGGTATCTGAAGCCGATCTCGACGCTGCGACAGCCGCTCGCATCGGTGCGCTTCGATACGCGCCAGCCCAGCAGCGCAAGTTACGAACGCAGCGACATATGTGTGGTCCCCGCGGCAGGCGTCGCGGCCGAAGCCATGGTGGCGCTGGTGCTGGCCAATCTTGCACATGAAAAGTTCGGCGGCGACTCGCTGACGGAATTGAAACGAAATGTCGATGGTTACATCGAACAATTACGGGGATTCTGACGAGCCGATGATTCTGAAGATTGTGAAATATCCTGAGCCGGTGCTCGAGCAACCCGGCGAACCGGTGACGGACTTCAACGACGAACTGCGCAAACTGGTGGCCGATATGTTCGAAACGACCTACGCTTCGCAGGGCATCGGATTGGCAGCGCCGCAGGTGGGCGTATCGAAGCGCATCACCGTGATCGATCTAAGCCTGGGCAAGGACTCTGCGCAGAAGCTCGTGCTCATCAACCCCGAAATCATCTTGAGCGAAGGAAAGCAATACGAGGAAGAAGGCTGCCTGAGCTTTCCCGATATTCGCGAGAAGGTGGCGCGCGCGGCGAAAGTGCGCATTCGCGCCCAGGACGAAAACGGCAAGTGGTTCGAGATGGACGGCGAAGAGCTGCTGGCGCGCGCCTTCCAGCACGAGATCGACCACCTCGATGGCGTACTGTTCATCTTTCGCATGAGCGCGCTTAAGCGCAGTCTCAATCTGCGCAAGATTCGCAAGATGCAGAGCGAAGGCGCCTGGTAACGCGGCCATGACGAACGAGGCGCGATCCCTCAAGCTGGTTTTCTGCGGGACGCCGCAATTTGCCGTGCCTGCGCTCGAAGCGCTGCTTACTGCGGGACACGAAGTTGCGCTCGCGATTTCGCAGCCGGACCGTCCCGCAGGCCGCGACCGGCAACTCGCCACGCCGCCCGTCAAGCAAACCGCGATGGCCGCGGGAATCCCCGTGACGCAGCCGGAAATGATCCGCAACAACACAGACTTTCGCCTGCAGCTCGAAGCCATTGCGCCGGACGCTCTTGTCGTAGTGGCATACGGGCGCATCGTTCCGCCGTGGATGCTGGCGCTGCCACGGCTGGGCTGCATCAATCTTCACGCCTCTCTGTTACCGAAGTACCGCGGTGCAGCCCCCATTCAATGGACCATCGCCAATGGCGACGCGTTTACCGGAAACACCACGATGCTTCTCGAAGAAGGGCTCGACACTGGGCCGATTCTGCTACAGAGAACCATTGAGATCGGCCCCGACCAGACTGCGGCTGACTTGTCTCTTGTGCTGGCGCGCGCGGGAGCTCCGTTGGTCGTCGAAACGTTGGCCGGGCTCGCCGATGGAACGATTCGACCGCAGCCGCAAAATCACCAAGGCGCGACCTATGCGCCGCTGCTCACCCGCGAAGATGGGCGCATGAACTTTGTTGCGCGCTCGGCGACCGAGCTATACAACCGTTGGCGCGGTTTTCAGCCCTGGCCCGGCGCATTCACTCATCTCGATGGCAAAAAACTGATAGTGCATCGTATGGCAGCGGTGCGCGAGAACGATGCCGCGCGGCTGGGAATAGCCGCGCCCGGTTCGATGCGCATCGAAAACCATCGATGGTTCGCTGCCTGCGCAGGCAACACCTGGCTGCAGCTCGCGGAAGTGCAGCTCGAAGGCAAGAAACGCCTCGATGCCGCCGAGTTCCTGCGCGGAAATCCGCTCGTTGCGAATGCGCGCTTGGGTTAATCGACATGGCTCGAATTTCTCCGGCGCGCAAGGCCGCCTTTCAAATTCTTCTGACCGTTGAACGCGGAAGAGCGCACTCCGACGAACTGCTGAGAGGCAGAGAAATAAGCGCACTCGCATCGGCGGATCGCAACCTGACGACTGCGCTGGTGCTGGGCGTGCTTCGCTGGCAGATTCTTCTTGACCAACTGATTCGTCCCCTGCTCAAGCGCCCCAATGCCCGTCTCGATCCGGAAGTCCTGATTGCTCTTCGCCTCGGCGCGTTCCAATTGCAATTTCTCGACCGCATCCCCGCGCACGCAGCCATCGATGAGAGCGTGGAGCTGGCAAAGCGTTCGGGCCATCGTTTTGCCGCCGGAATGGTGAACGCGGTTCTCCGCAGCACTGCGCAGGGCGCCATTGCGTGGAGCAGACCTTTGGACGAAGACAGTGGCAAGTTGGCTGAACAAGCGCATCCCCAGTGGCTTGTCGAACGTTGGATGGAGTTCTACGGCAAGGAAGTGATGCAGGCCATCTGCCTTCATGGTCAGGCTCAGCCTCGCATGACGGTGCGGATCGCGGATTCAGCCGTCGCAGAGGAGTTGAACAAGGCTGGAATCGAGCTGACACTTGCCGAGTTGCTCGGTGCGGCACGCACCGTGGTTACCGGCGATGTGACGGCGACGGCCGCTTTTCGCGAAGGCCGCGCGCGTGTGCAGGACGAGGGTTCGCAGTTGATCGGGGAACTGGCTGCCTGCACGGCTCTCGACCAAGACCAAGAAAGGATTCTCGATGCGTGCGCAGCACCCGGTGGGAAGACATTGATTCTCGCCGAACACAATCCCCAGGCGCGGATTGTCGCTTGCGAATCGAGCCCGCGGCGGTTTGCCGAGCTCCGCAAACGCCTTGCCGTCTACTCCGATCGCGTGGAGTGCCGGCTGGAGGACGCGGCCGAGCTAAACGAAGAAACGGCATTCGATCTTGCGCTGGCCGACGTGCCGTGCAGCGGAACCGGAACTTTAGGCCGCAATCCGGAGATTCGTCATCGCCTGCGCCTGGAGGATTTGCCACGCCTCGCTGAGCGCCAACGCGCGATTCTGCGCGCGGCTTTGCGCGCGATTCGTCCCGGCGGTCACGTGGTCTATGCGACCTGTTCGCTGGAGCCCGAGGAAAATGAGCAGGTGGTCGCGGCTGTGCTCGCTGAAACTCCGAATGCCAAGCAGGTTCCGTTCGCAGCGGGCATTGAGGCCCTTCTGCGCAATAAAATTCTCCGGCCTCAAGCCGCGGATCGGCTCCAAGGATGTCTCACGCAAGAAGGTGCACTGCGTCTTTTGCCGCAATCCCACCCTAGCTGCGAGAGCAAAAGCGCAGTCAGTGTGGGGCGCCCAATGCCAACCGATGGATTTTTTGTCGCACTGATTGAGCGGCTTGCTTAAGGATGCCGTCTCTTACTTCACCACCGTGAAATGAACGGTGGTGTCCTGATCGATGCGCGAGCCGGCGGCGGGCGACTCGGCCAGCACCGCTCCGGGCTTGGCTGGCGGACGGAGAGGCGCATCGCCGCTGCCCACCGGCGCCACGGGCACATCCACGAGACTGGGCGGACCGGTGCGCACGCCGACCTTCGCCAAAGCCGCGTTCGCGCTCGAGATCGGCCATCCCACAAAGTCCGGCATCACGTATCCGTCCGGTGTTTCCTCCTCCTCCGGCGCAGCCACCAATAGATTCACGCTTGGCTGTTCGATGCCCTGCGCGTGGGCAGGCGGGTCCTGCGCCAGCACAATTCCCTCGGCGGCGGCCTTGTACGGCAGCCGCGCGATCCCGCCGACTTCCAGGCCCGCGCGGCGCAGCTCCAGGGAGGCCACGCGCTCATCCTGGCCCACCGTGTTGGGAACGTCAACTTTTTGCGATCCTAGGCTCTCCGCCACGCGCACGTGCCACTCGCGGCGCACCACCGTGCCCGGCGCCGGCGACTGCGAAAGGATGTGCCCCGCAGCCACATCGCCCGAATAGTAACGGTTGTCAACGTCGAGGTTCAGCCCTAGACCGGCAGTTTCGCTCAGGGCGTCGGCCACCGTCATTCCCTTGAGCGCGGGCACCTGAACCTCCGCGCCGTGAATGGCGAATTGCATGGTCACAATCGCGGACAGCAGCGCCACGGCCACCAGCAGCAGAAGCAGCGAGGCCACTTGAAAGAAGTTCGCTATGGTGCGGGTGTTCATGGGTTTGAATCAGGATCGCTAAATGCGCCGTGCGCCCTCACGGGTATTATCCTTTACCGGCTCGGGATGGATGGCCCTTTCTCGCGGTTGGATACAGTCAAGGTGTCTCTAGAATCTCGTGGGCCGGGTGGCCGTGTACAGCCCCGCAATGCCGAAGGTGTAGGGCTGCCAATCGCAGTCCACGAAACCTGCCGAGCGCAGCATGGGAAGCATCTCGGCAGGCGGGGGAAAGGCGCCGACCGAGGTGGGCAGATAGTTGTAAGGACCATCCTTGCCGCAAATCAGTTTGCCGATGGCCGGCAGCACGCGCTGGAAGTAAAGCGCGTAAGCCTTGCCCATAACCCCGCGCGGCTCGCTGAACTCCAAGATCCCCAATTGGCCGCCCGGTTTGAGCACGCGATGAAATTCTCGGAGGCCGGCCTCGTAGTTGGCGAGATTGCGAAAGCCAAAGGCGGCGACGATCAAATCGAGCGACCTATCGCGAAGCGGGAGATGCAGCGCATCGGTCTCGATGGGAATCGCGTACGGCGCGTCGGCTGGTTTCCTACCCTTGCTCGGCGACTGGCGCACTTGCCGGCCAAACTTTTGCGCGCCGCGGAGCAGCATGGCGCGGGAAAAGTCGCCGGCGAGGATCGGACGCGATTGCGGCGGACGCAGCCTAAGTAGAGCCATGGCCAGATCGCCGGTGCCGCAACAGATGTCCAGAACCGCTGCATTGGGCAGGACCAGCACGTCGCGAAAACGTCGCGCCGTTCTGCGCCGCCACAGATGATCGACATTGGCGGAGAGCACGTGATTCAGCAAATCATAGCGCGGCGCAATGGAATCGAACATCTGCCGCACGGCCTGTGCCGCGGTTCCTTCATCCGTCGTGCCAATGGGTCTGGCTCCGGTTGCCGGCATGTCTTCCTGGTTTCTCCGAGATCTCAATTGCTACAGGCTGAAGCGGCAGTCTTGCTCTTTTTATGCTATCGCTTGAATCGCGAGATACGAGTGCGACGGTGTATCTGAGGGCCATTACGTGAGCGAGAATTTGAACTACGCAGCGAATTCGGCTGACCCTCCGGGGCGGCGCGCTCCCATTTCCTGCTTCCCCAAGGTTTCCCCCCTTTGTTCGCCGCAGCGAACGAAGGGTCCCCCCTGGGCTGTTTTCGGCTCGTCCCTCCGGGACGATCGATACTGCCTTGCAAAGAGGCGAGCTTGTCAAGCTTGATCGACGAAGAACGTTTTATGCGATGGCTCTGCTCCAAATCCTTCCCTGCTCTTCTAGCCGCACGCAAAAGGGTATAGGCTGGAGATAGCCGATGGTTGCCGCTTCCCTTTCCGTTTCGCCCACACTGGCGCCGCACCCTCCGCTGACCGACAGTCACGGGCGCGCGATCCACGACCTACGTGTCTCCATCACCGACCGCTGCAATTACAAGTGCGTGTATTGCCGGACTGGCGAGGCTGGAGCGCAGTACCCGGAACTGGCCAATGAAGAATACCTGCGCCTGATCGGGCTTTTTGTCGGCCTGGGAATTACCAAGGTGCGGTTGACGGGCGGAGAGCCGCTCTTGCGGCGCGGAATTGTTGAGCTGATCGAGGAGCTGGCGCTGATGCGCACTCCGGATGGCGACCGCCTCGATCTCGCTCTGACGACGAACGGCCATCTGCTTGAATCGCTAGCTGGCCCGCTCAAAGCAGCCGGCCTGAACCGCGCAACCGTGAGCATGGATGCCGTGGATGCGCCCGCATTCGAGCGAATCACGCGCGTTGCTGGCAGCTTTCCCGTGGTTCTGAAGGGCATTCGCGCTGCCCGCAGCGCCGGGCTCACCCCGCTCAAGATCAACTGCGTGCTTATGCGCGGCTTCAACGACGACCAGATCGAAGGATTCGCCCGCTTTGCGCGCGATGAAGACGTCGTCGTTCGTTTCATCGAGTTCATGCCGCTCGAGGAAGGACGTCTCTGGTCGCCGGAGATCGTCGTGACGTTGAAAGAGATTGTGGAACGCATCGGACGGACCCTGCCCCTGCGGGAATTGCCCCCTCGCGAGGCCAGCGAAACGGCGCGGCGCTACACCTTCGCGGACGGCAAGGGCGAGATCGGCATTATTGCTCCCGTGAGTCAGGCATTTTGCGGCGCCTGCAGCCGGGTGCGGCTCACTTCGGACGGAAAGATTCGCACCTGCCTGTTTTCGCAGGTGGAACACGATCTTTACGGACGGCTGCGGGCCGGGGCCGATGACGAGGAACTGCGCACCTACATAGTGCGTACAGTCGAAAGAAAGGAAGCTCGCCACCACATCGGTGAAGCGGGATTCCTGAAACCCTCGCGTTCCATGGTACATATCGGCGGTTAAGTGGCGTCTTTGCATGGATTTTGCAAGGTCACGAAAGTAAGGTGGTTCCTAGATACTCTGTCTTGTGCACTCGTACTCGTATGACAGAATGAGGGAGAAAGCGCTTCCTCAGGGCCAAAGAAAATGCCAAACGAGACAGAAGGGCGCATCCCGCTCGCTGATCTGCTTGTATTTCATCAACTGGCGCGATCGCTTACTTCGAGCTTCGATCTCGACACAATTCTGCGCACCATCCTGGAACATATGGAACGGATGGTGGAAGCGGAGTTGTGGACGCTGCTGATGCTCGATGAATCCACTCAGGAGCTCTACTACGCCATCGCCGCAGGCGATGAACAGGAGGCATTGAAGGGTCTGCGCGTGAAGGTGGGCGAGGGTTTGGCCGGCTGGGTGCTCGAGCACGGCGAGACCGTAATTGTCCCAGAGACGGAACACGATCCGCGCCTGAAAAAATCGGGAGCCGGCGGCGCGCGTGCCGTGCGCGCGGCGATTGCCATGCCATTACGCGGCCGCAAGGGCACGCAGGGCGTTATTGAGATTCTCAATCCCCGCGTGGGAATGTCGGACTACACAATTGCCTTTCTGCACATCCTGGCCGACCACGCCGCAATAGCCATCGAAAACGCGCGCGACGTGAAGCGCATTCAACAACTATCCATCACTGACGACGCCACCGGCCTCTACAACGTGCGCCATCTGTACAACGTACTGGATCGCGAATTGCGGCAGTGCAGGAAATCGCAAACACCCGTGAGCCTGGCCTTTCTCGATCTGGACCGGTTCAAGCTGGTGAACGACGCGCACGGTCATCTGGTTGGCAGCGAGCTGCTGGCGCTGACGGGGCGCAGGCTGCAGGAGCTGAGCCGCCGGCAAGATATGTGTTTCCGCTATGGCGGCGACGAATTCGTGATTCTCATGCCGGAGACGGTTGCAGGCGCCGGGCTGGAGCGGGCCAAGGCCATACATGGCGCCTTGATCGAAACACAGTTTTGCATGAAGGATGGGCTGAAACTGAATGTGAGCGCCAGCGTAGGTCTGGCTTTCGCGCCGGGCGACGGCATCCAGGTGCACGAGATCATCGGCACCGCCGACGCGCGCATGTACTCGGTGAAGAGCAATGGGCGCGGAAAGGTGCGCGGGGCGTAATATCATGGCGCGCGCAAAAATGCGCCGCCATCCGTGAAGAATGACGGCGCTTGTTCAAACCAAAAACAAGAAGTGTGACAGTTAGATGGTCGACGCGGTGTGCGTGTAGTAGAACAGCACGTACGCCTTGATGCTGCCGCCGACTTGCGGAACGCCAAAGACCTTCACGGGAACGCCGGACACCAGGCTGGCGCCAACGGTAGCCAGCGTGCCGGGATTGCTGATGTCCTCCGCCGTGACGGTAATGATGCTGCCCTGGCGATCGACATCGTATACCAGGGTTGCGCTGCCGCTGGCCGTCATCAGATCGACAGTCACCGGATTGGCGGCCGGCGTTCCCGTGGGCGCTGCAGTTGGCAGCGGCACCTTGTATTGGAAGCTGTCGGTGCTTGACGAGAATGCCGAGGAGATCGTGCCGAGCGGCGCGGCAACGGGCAGCAGGTCCGTCCAGAGCGCCGACCAGGTGCCGGACGCGGCAGGATCGTTCCAGGTAGCGTTGCTCAGACCGACCGGCTTCAGCGCACCCACCGCTCCGCCAAAGTTCACGGAGCCATTGGTGGCATTGACAAAGTCGCCCACCGCACTTCCTCCGGTGTCTGGCAGCGTCGGGAAGCCGAAGTCCCACCAATAAAACCCATCGACGGCAGCTCCGGCAGGGGTGGTATTGGCGCTGGTTGACGCAATGTAACCGATGGTGCCGTTGTAATTGTCCTTGCCGGCGCGGGCGGTATCGGCCATGGCAAAAACGCGCGTGTAGTCGAAGTCGGAGGTGGTTGGCGAGCTGATTGTGCCGTCGTAACGAGCGATGTCAATTTCTACTGTCAGCGCCACGGGAGGTGTGGCCGTGGAGAGCGGATCGATGGTGACGTTCACCTTGAATCCGCGCGCCAGGTTCGGCAGGCCGCCCGGGGTCTTTCCGTCGAAGAACCCCGTGCCCGTGCCGATGACGGTGTTATTGGACCGGAAATAGAAGTCGGTGTTGGGACCGATGGCAATCTCCTTGGCATTGCCGTCCTCGGTCGTCACCCACATATTGTTGGTTGTCGTGTTCACGTGCAGCACGTGGCCCTCGGGATTCTGCCAGATCTTATCGAAGGTCTTGCTGAGCAGGATGCGGGTGGCCACCAGCGTACCGTCTGCCTGGTAGCGCGCGGCAAGGCGCACGTAAGGAGAGTTCGCAAAGTCCGAGGCGACCGAGGAGAAGCTTGTCAGCGTGGTAGGACCGGTCATGTTGTCGAGATCGAGGAAGATCGTGCCGTTGACCTGATCGATTTGGATAGGCAGTGTATCGCTGATGATGGTGGCCGCAGTCTCGGGAGTAGTCACCGGATGATCCGGGAACGAGCGCTCGATAGTGATCGAGGTGTTGGTGGATGAGGCGACCTGCCCGTAGATGTGCCGCAGGAGGAATTGCGTGAGGTCGGGGCGCGGACGATGCCGCACGGGCCCGTTGAAATTGACCGCCCATGTCGGCGCGGTCGCTCCGGCGGGTTCATGTTCGACGAGCAATGCCGGGTGCCGCAGATCGAACTCCAGATCCAGGGCATTGCTGCTGTTCAAAGTAACCGAAAGCGGCGTCACCAGGTTGATGGTGAGCGGAACCGTCGCATTGGGCGACGTGCCTTGCGCGCCCATCACCTGAATCTGGCTGCAGGGCACGGTTGACCCGGCGGCGAGCGGAAAGCCGGCTTCCGGATCGCCGGCAACCACCAGAAGCGTGTCGCAGGTGGTTCCATTGTTGTTGGCGGCGAGCGTGAGAGTGGCTGAGGTGTAAGTGCCCACGGGAATTGTGGCGTTGCCGACGATTTCGCCCAACTGGTCGAGCTGCACCAGGTTGATGATGGGAGGCGTGGAAGGCGCGTTAAAAATCGTTTGCGGCGTCCCGCCGCCCTGCGGATTCAGCGCAATACTTTGCACCCGCACGCCAATGGTTGACCAGTCCTCTGTGGGGTCGTCGCTCAGCGCGACACTGACGGTGCCGGTCTGCTGAGTGGGGGGAGTGATCGCTAAGTTGCTGAGGCTGCCGCCGCAGCCGGCCATCCAAAAGAAGGCCGTAGCTTGAACGGCCGTGAAAAGAACTCGTACTTTGCTGATCATCATATTGCTCCTTGTCCCAGCGATTGTGCTGTTTCCGGACCGCGCTCCGTGTTGCCCCATGGGAGATCGCCCACACCGGCGCAACCATTGCTGCAGCCCATGTAATTTGCGGCAAACCATGGAATCCTGCCACGACGGTTTTCGCAATCTCGCCGCTGCACAATTTCGCGCTTGCCTGCGGCCTCCTGCCGCCTAGCCAAAGAGGACGAGGCGAGGAGTCCACAACCTGGAGGATGCTACGGCGGTGGAAACCCTACCCCCTGGCGAATGTTGCGCACGCTGAGGAAAATTTTCTGGATCGAAAAGCGCAGCAACGGTGCTAAGCGGGAGGGTGGCAAGCATCGAGGAAAAGCACGTCTTGAACCGACCTCCCACAAGACGCGAATCACCCGCCTGCTAAACAGCGTTGCGCAGTTTGACGGCGCTTTCGCTGGCGCCGGCGGCATACGTAACCGGCGCGGAGGCCAGAGAAAGATCGCCGCCATCGACGATGATGCCGTGGGTGGCTTCTCCCTCGACGCGCAGAAACGTAGACGACTGCGTGAGGATGCGCGGCGCCGTCACAAGCACCTGGCTCGCGTTCATGAAGCGCAGCACCGATTCGGCGGCGGCGTTGCCTTGCACGCTCATGCCGAAGATGGCGGCGTCTTCCACATGATCGAAAATCATGGCCGGGCGGAGATCGGGAGTGCGGACCTCGAAGCGGACATTCTGCATGGTGAGGCCGTGCACGTTGCGCGCGTAGAGCGCGTAGGCGGGAAGTGTGCCGAGCTGGAAGTACTCGCCGGAGACCATGGGAATATCGCGCCGGGCGCCGTCCTCCGCCGAGCCGCCGCCGCCGAAGGTGAGATGCACATTGTCGAAAGTGATGTTTTCGATCGTCGCGCCATTGACTGCATTCAAAACCATGCAGGCGAATTTCTCGCCGGGATAGCGTGCATTCTCGCGTCCGCCGGTGAAGGTGGCTTCAGAGAGCGGCGGCGCATCGGAAGTAACCGTGCCATGAATGTTGCTGAACGACAGGTTGCGGACCAGGGTGGGCGGCCGGGTTTCGGGCGGAAGCGCAGCAAGGTTGGGCCGCGGCGGCTCGCCGGGAAGCTGCGGCGAGAACCTTCCTCCGACGCTGATGCTGATGGGGCCCGTGACGCGGTCGAAGATCAGGTTGGAAAAAGAGATGTTCTCGAAGCTCGAGCCGGGACCGCCTTGCATTTTGACGGGGCAGCCATCCACCTCGGCCAGCACGCAGTTGGAGACGGCGATATTTTCGACGTTGCCCCCGATGAAGCGGAAAACCGACCAACGGGTGCTGAAGTAGGAGTTGGTGACGGTGACGTTCTTGCAGGAACCGAAGAGGGCGCAGGCATCGTCTTGCGATTTGACGATGCAATTGCTTATGGTGACGTACTCGGCGCTGATGAAGTGAAAGCCATCGTTGTTGATGTTGACGCGATTGTGAATGTAGATGCTGTCGAGATGGATCTGCCGGCTCTGGATGATGCGGATGCTGTGATAGGCGCAATCGAGCATGGAGATGTTGCGCACGGAAACATCCTGGCAACGGTAAATCAGCACGTGGTAAGGACGATCGTTGCCGCCCAGGCCGCTTGGTGGCGTGGCTCCGCGCTCGGCGGAATAAAACTGCGCTCCCTGCCCGTCGATCGTGCCCGGACCTTCGATCGTAATGTGCTGCGCGTTGACCGCGAAGAGCAGCGCCCAGTTTCCATCGCCCAACGTCGAGTCGCCGCGCAAGGGGATGGCGTCGACCGCGTGATATTGTTTTCCGTCGGCAGCGCCGAGCAATTTCCCCGAGGCGGCGATGCGCAAAGTGACGTTGCTTTTGAGCTCTACAGTGCCGATGACGAAGGTGCCTGAGGGCACCAGAACGGTGCCGCCGCCATCGGCCGTGCACGCATCGATGGCCGCCTGCAGTGCGGCGGTATCGAGAGTCCTGCCGTCGCCCTTCGCGCCATAAGCGCGGATACTGTAAACGCGCGCGCCGAGATCGGCGCCGGTGTCGGAGGTCGACTCGGCAGCGCCCACCTTTTTCGCGGGCCAGCCTGCGGCAAGAATTGCGCCCGCGGCGGGCAGGGCCATGGTTCCCAGCCACGCGCGGCGCGACACTGCGGATGAGTTGCGATGAGAAACTGCTTCTTCCATGCGTTTCACGGCGTCCTCACTTTCGGCGGCGGTTTCAAGCAAAACCAGAATAAACGAATCTTGAAGCCGTTCCCGCTGGGCCAAGACGCCGTCTGCGAAAAAAGGCCGCCCTTCTACTGCTGCTCGGTAATGTGCACAGAGTGCTCAACGTGAAAAGTGAGCAAGGTTTCTGCGGGCAGAAATATCTGCTTGTTCCCGGTGAATGCGCTGCCCGCAGTACCTGCGCCGGCGCCCGCCAAGCCGCCAATGAGTGCGCCTTTTCCGCCGCCGGCAAGGCCGCCGACGAGCGCTCCGAATGCGCCGCCGCCCCCAGCAAATAGCCCGGTGCGCTTGCCCTTGCCCTTTTCCGCCCGCTCGATGGAACTGGTGGCAACCGGATAGCTGCCCCAATTGGTGTTCACGCGCTCAAGGCGCAGCTCGAGAAGCGCACCACCTTTGAAATGTCCCAGAGGCTTGGCGTCGATAACCGTGCCCTCGGCGCGCGCGCCCCTTGGGATCACGGTTTGGCCGTTAACAACCACATCGTCAGCTACTGTGGCATTGAAGGCATCGCCGGGATGGCTGATCTTGGAGCCAAGATCCTGATCGAGGCGGACGTGGAGTCTTGTCCCTGCGGGCAGTTCGACGACAGTAGGCGGAGGCGGCGTTTGCGAGGCGGGCGCACCGGCTGACGCTGGGCTGGAAGCCGGATTGGCGCCTGAATTGCTCGTGCCCTGTTGAGCTGTCTGAGGCGATTGCGCATTAGGGCCGGCTTGAGTGCCCGGTTGCTGATTGTTAGTCTGCTGGGTGCCGGATTTGCATCCGACGAGAACGAACCCGCTGAGCATCAACATCGATGCCAGAGCAAAAACTGCAAATGAAAGGGAACTGCGATGGAAGTTCATGACACGCACTCCTTGCGAGAAAGTTGCTGGAGCGGCCATGGCAACGGAATCGGCGCGTTAACTAAGAGCGCCATGAAGGTTGGCGGAAAAACTGTCCAAATTGGCGGAAATAATTTCCAGGTCCGAAGATATTCCAACGGGTTTATCGCCGCCCGCGTCTGGTGATGCCAAGCGCCGCTTTGCGGAAGAACCTTCCTGACTCGTTTCCTGCCTAATCCGAACCACTTAAATGCTACTTTAGGTGTTCCGAATCGCACAAGAGCTGTGATCGCGATGGAGCCTCTTCGTTCGACGGCCGTCGCCGAGAATGATCAAGTTTGTGCGTGGATGAGATGAGCCAGGTTCAGGCCTGTGTCGAATCGCTCCGCTTCTGCCCATACACGCCCGGGACCGGTCGAGCGCCGCACGCACGACTATGCCTGCCACGTCACCACTGCCTTGTTTGCGCGCTCAATGCCGGAAACGGCGACCTGGATGCTGCCCCCAAAAGACTGATAGGAGCGCCAGCCCGCACTCCCACTCCCATCGAAAGTTGCGTGTCGCCCGGCGCAATGCTCAGAACCAGACTAATCGCGATAGCCCGCCGGCTATCGAGAAGCCCTCATGGTTTTCTCCACCTGGACGGCAGTGTCGCGCGTGAAGATGAGGGGCAGTGAATGACCCTGAACCCAGGTACCGGTAAGGGTCCCATCAGTATCGAGGGTTCCCCTCCACATCCCCTGTACAGCGGGAACGGCGAAAGTGACCGAGTGTCCATTGACATGGAAGTCGGCACAGTGAATGCCTATCGCCCCTTGATCGAGGCTGTCGAGAGTGCCTGTCACTTTGCCGGCTGCATTCTGCTTCAAATGCAACAAAATATGCAGCGGGCCGAGAGTTCCGGCGTAATCTCCGGCGATCGTTGTGTTCTGCTGCGCAGAGACAGCCGATGGCACCAAGGCAAATAAAGCGAAAACCACCATAAATGTGACAAGTCCGATGCCGAACAAGATCACAGACTGGTTCGATTTGGTTTTGGTCGCGCAGGTCATGATGAGGTACATCCTCTCTGGTCGATGACGCCGCTTCATTACCAGCGGTCAATGACCAATCGTCATATTTTGCTCAGGCTGGGGTCAATTGCATTTTGGGTCTTCCTCGCTGCGCAAGTAACCACCGGCGAGGTACTTACTGGGGACAAGTTCTATGATGCTTGCTGCGGCGCGACACGCCTATGAGGAATATTCATGGCAAATACGTATCGGAGCGCTTTGCGGTGGGGCCAGGTACCTCTCTCGACTTTGGCGACACCTCGCGTTTCTATCACTTGCCGGAGTCAAAATTACTTTCGTAATGCAGAACCAGAATTGAATGGCAGAGCGGTAATCATTCTAGGGGTACTATCGTGTACAAATCACAGATTACTAATGTTTAGAAACATAGGAACTCCTGGCTTCAGTGACTGCTTGAGAGCAGCTTTGCGCCTTGGTTAAGTAGCGATCTAGGTTGCTTTTACTGGATCGCGACTGGCATTTGCGTTCGGGCTACGCGCAGGGCGTGCAGTCTGGTCAAGTTGCAGGCATGTGTGGGGCCGGGTGAATACGTTGCTGACGTTTTTCTATCTTACGGATGCGAAATTGTTTGATTCCACGTGTTGTTTTGAGGACTCCGAAGACCTGCTCGACTACCGCCTTGCGCTCCGCGTAAACTTCGCCGCCTTCGGCACTGCAGATCTGCTCGAACTCGCTCATGTCCAAGCGCTCCATCGCTCCGCGAACAAAAGTCCAAGGTGATCGGAGCCCAACTCGTCCTGTACGCTCGGCGGCAGAAGATAAGCCTGGTCCGGGTTGTGAGCACTAATGCGCGACATCTCTCTTTTGTCGCCCAACTCTGCGGCGAATTACAAGCGCTCTCAGTAGTTCTCGCGCAGACACCCCGGAAAGTCCTGAAGAAAGGGGCCTTATGTCAATTTTGCGTAGATCATTTTGGGTTCTAGTGCTTTTCTGCTCAACCACTGTGCTGAATGCTCAGTTCGACAGCGGCACCGTCGTCGGAATCGTCCGCGACGCCGTCGGGGGAGTTCTGCCTGAGGTCACGATTACGCTTGAGAGCCTGGCCACCGGCACCTCAAGAACGACCCTCAGCAACAGTGCCGGAGGATACGTATTCTCAAGCGTTCCCGCCGGGGATTACGTGATTGAGGCGAGCCGCGCTGGCTTCAAGAACATTTCCACTTCGGCCTTCACTGTAACGGTCGGCGAGCCCCAGCGAGTCAATCTCGTATTTGCAAGCGCCAACCAGCGGATGGTCGTAGCGGCTTCGGCCATTTTGCTTGAGACGGACAGCAGTGATCGCAGCATGCTCATCAATCCTACCGAGGTCGTTAATCTGCCTCTAAACGGCAGAGATCCGGCTGACCTTGCGCTGGTCGTTCCCGGCGTGAACAAGTCCTATCTTGAAATCGAAGGTGCCACCAGCCGCGAAGCCTCCTACAACGTGAACGGCCTTCGCAATCAGGTCAACTCCTTCCTTCTCGACGGACTGGATAACAATAGTTGGGATTTAAACGATCTGGGCTTCGCCAACCAGAATATTCAGCTCAGCCCCGATGCCTTATCCGAGTTTCGCTTTACCACAGGCGATCAGAGCGCGGAATTTGGCCGAGCCGCCGGCGGCATTGTCAATGAGGTCTCAAAACGCGGCGGCAACGAATATCATGGCGCAGCCTGGGACTACCTGCGCAACACGGTTCTCGACGCCAACGGGCCAATTCCACCGACAAATGGGGAGAAGCCGGCTCTTGAGCAGAATCAGTTCGGCGCCGACATCGGTGGTCCCCTCCAACGCGGAAAAATCTTCCTCTTCGGCGACTATGAAGGCTTCCGCCGCGACCTGCGCACCGCCATGGTGGCCGTCCTGCCAACCGCCGCCCAGGCTGCCGGACAATTCGTCGACCCCCCTGGTGGCGTTAACCCCGGCAGTCCGATTCCGATCACCAATCCGTATACGAAAGACGTTTACGCGAACGGTATCATTCCGATCACCGCGCTGGAGGCGACGAATCTGCCGGGAACGACAACCCCGCAGATCAGTTCTCTGAGCATGACTGTCCTGGGCCTGTTGCCGACCCCCCAGAACGGCAACAACTACACATCGTTCCCGTTGGGACTGGAGGACTCCGATAAAGGCGATGCCCGAATGGATGTCAACATCAACCGGAACATGACCACCTTCGCGCGCTACAGCCAGCGCAGGTTCAACGCGCTCGATCCGGCGCCCATTCCGCCGCCGCTCAGCTCGACTGCAAAGGGCAACATTATTCAGGGCAACAAAGAGTTGGCAGCAGGGTACGTCTGGCAATTGACCAATGCCTCCGCGCTCGATGCACGCGTAGGCTTCAGTTGGGCCGCAGGCTCGCAGAATCCAATCTCGACCGGCCAGACCAATCTCCTGGTCGCCGCCGGAGAGCCCAATGTGCCGAACGATCCGAGGTTTGCAAGCGGCCTGAATACCGTAACCGTGACCGGCTTTGCGCAGTTCGGACGCAATACTCAATTGCCCACCGTGGTAAATCCGTACGTTGTCGATCCGAAGGTGAACTACTCGTGGCTTAAAGGCCATCATAACCTCAAGTTCGGCTATGAATGGCTCCGTGAGTCGCAGGTGGTGAGCAACTTCAAGCCGTTGTTCGGCGCCGATACTTACTCGGGCAAGTTCTCTCAAGGCGCAGCCAAGTCCGTGCCCAGCGATGCTAACTATGCTCTGGCGTGGAACCTGGCCGACTTCATCTTTGGCGCGCGCAGCAAGTACGAGCTCAGCGCCTATCACTTTGTCGAATATAACCAGCGGATGCACTTCTTGTATGCACAAGACGACTGGCGCGTCGCGCAAAAGCTTACGCTTAACTTGGGCATTCGCTACGAATTGGCAACGCCGCCGTTCGAGACCAGCAATCAGCTTTCCAACTTCGATCCTGCTATCAGTCCAACCGGTGGTCTGATCCTTGCCGGCGGCGATTCCATCTTTAGTCGCGCCCTCATCCATCGCAACGACCTGAACTTCGCTCCCCGCTTCGGCCTGGCTTACAGCCTAACCCCCAAAACGGTCGTGCGCGCGGCCTACGGCATCAGCTATCAGCAATTCCTTCGCGCCGCCGTGGTCAATGAACTGGCGCAGAACGCCCCTTACAGCATCGACAACGTGATTACGCAGTACGCGCCCGCGTCGAAGACTTCGCCGCAATCTGTCTGCACCTCGTTGGCTGTATCTCCGCTCAGTTGTTTCCAGCCCACCCAGCTCGGCATGGTGAACAACTTCCTTTCCTCATCAAACTACTCGGCCCTGTCCACCACTACTACATTCGATCCTGCTAGAACGCCGACAACCTACGTGCAAAGCTATCAACTCTCCGTGCAGAGGCAATTGGCCAGCGGCGCCTATCTCGATGTGGGCTATGTCGGCAATTATGGCGTTCACGAGCAAATTGTTGAGGACTATAACCAGGCGGTGCCTAATGCGGCCGGCGGCACCCTCAGCTTGCAAGCGCGGCGCCCGATACAGACTTATGGCACAATCCAGGAATCCTTCAACGAAGGTCCATCGCGTTATAACGCCTTAGAAGCCAAGCTGGAAAAGCGTTATTCAGGCGGGATCTATATTGCCAATTCCTTCACTTGGTCGCACGCGCAGGATATGGCTGCCGCCAATCAGGAGCTCGACAACAACGATAGCCCTGTTGTGGACCACTACAACCCAATAGGGTCTTACACCCGTTCTGCTTACGACCGGCCCCTGAACGATTCGCTCGCAGTCGTTTATGATCTTCCCTTCGGCAAGGACAGGCGCTTCGGCTCCAGTGCCATCCCGCCGGTGCAGTATCTCATCGGAGGGTGGCAGTTGACCGCCCTCAACTGGTTGATCAGCGGATTGCCTATCAACATCAGCTACTCGCAATCCACGGCCCAGCAGTTGAGTACCGAAACCAGCTTTCTCTATCGTCCGAACTTGGTGGGAAATCCGGTGCTGAGTTCAGGGAATCGGGTCACTACCGGGCCGGGTACATATGAGTATCTCGACCCGGCGGCTGTTACCATACCCGTTGCGGCTAACACACCCGACGGCAACTGCTCGCGCAATGTCGCCCGCGCCCCTGGCTTCGCCGACCTCGATATCGGCTTGCACAAGCGCATTCCCGTGCGCCTTGAGAGAGTCGGCCTAGAGTTCCGCGTCGAGGCCTTCGACGTCTTGAATCGTTCCAACGCTCAGGCTCCCGACAGCGTCGCAACCGACTCGACTTACGGCATCGTGAATTCCTACTTTCCATCTAGGGAACTGCAAGGAGCCATGAAGTTCGTTTTTTGAGAAGGGGTTGATTCAATCGGCGCAGCTGAAGCTGCTGGTCTGAAGGGGGCGACCAATTGAGCTGCGCCGATGATACTTGTGAGAATGGCGCCGGTCTTGGCTGGCGAAGGCGATGACCACCCAGGATTCAACAGCCGACGGTAGGCTGGCGTAACGCGATCGGAAAACGCAATACTCTGGGGGAAAAGGAACAAGCAAGATGAAGGCGAATTGCAATGGTTGGGGCAGAGCTCTCGCCTTAACGGGTATCTTCATAGTTCCCAATTGGAGCAACTTTGCAAGCGCGCAGCAGGAAATGAGCGCCACGGCTGCGGCTGCGAGCTTTAGCCTCACAACAGGGATTGCCACCGACAGCACAGGCGCCGTCTATGTAGCAAACTCGCACAACACTATCCTCAAGATTACGCCGGCCGGGGTAGTTATGACGTTCGCGGGAAAGCCCGATGCGAGAGGAACTGCCGACGGCATAGGTTCTGCGGCTCGATTCGTGTATCCCATTGGTATTGCCGCAGACACCGCGGCCAACGTCTACGTGGCGGACAAAGTCAGCAACACAATCCGCAAGATCACACCGCTAGGACAAGTAACGACCTTGGCGGGCACTGCAGGCATTGCCGGTCATGCAGATGGAGTGGGTGAAAATGCGAGTTTCTCAAGTCCCGTCGCCGTCGCCGCCGACAATTCAGGCAACGTTTACGTGGCGGACTATGGTAACAATACCATTCGCAAAATCACTCCGGATGGTGTGGTGACGACAATTGCGGGTTTAGCTGGTGCAAGCGGCGAACTCGATGGCATTGGCGCGGCGGCGCGGTTCACTGCCCCTTATAGCATCGCAATCGACGGCGCTGGAAACCTCTTCGTTGCTGAGATCTCCAGCCATACGATCCGCAAGATCACGCCCCAAGGGGCAGTGACAACTTTGGCCGGCCAGGTTGGCCAGTCAGGCCATGCGGATGGAATCGGCACGAGTGCGACTTTTTCCAGTCCTCACGGAGTTGCAGCCGACAAAACCGGCAACGTCTATGTGGCGGACTATGGAAACAATATCATTCGTAAGATCGCCCCGACTGGTGTGGTGACGACCATCGCTGGCCAGGCGGGCACGGGCGAAAGCGGTGAATTCGATGGCATTGGCGCGGCGGCGACGTTTTCGGAACCAATGGCTGTAGCCACTGACGGTGCAGGCAATGTGTTTGTGCTTGAAGGCGACAACATCCGAGAAGTCGCTCCGACAGGTCGTGTGACGACATTCGTAGGTTCGTTGTTTGGACCATGGCATTTACAGAATCAATTCTGCGAATGGGATGTTCCACCTGAGAGTAGCGGCGCTATCAGATCAGGTACGAGAAAATGCTCTCTAAATCCTGGAACGACTTACTGCTCGTCGTCGATTGAAGTGACCAGTGCCAACCCGAAAAGTACCAAACCTAAGCTGAGCCTAGTTTACGATGGGGTAAATGGCGTAATTGAAGTTGATACGAAATTCAAACTCGAACCCGGCAAGAAAAAAGCAGATGCAACGAAAGACGATCCGCCTGCCGACGAATTGGGAGCAGCTTCATGGTTGCATTACGTGGTCACAATTACGGTATCATCCACCAGCTCGTGTAAGTAGCCGTCAAATTCCTTGAAGGTGAGATCCGGTAGAACGCTGCGACCGTTTAGCCGACCGTAACGGGTTTTCTTCTAAGCGCGACGCGGCTGCCTGGTTGCGAGGCTAGGCCGCACAAATGGGAAAGCCAATCGTAGAAATCATTATCACGCTGGGCCGGAAGTGGCGGCCCAGGTCTTTGATCTTCTTCAAGGCTTTCACATTGGCTCCAGGAGTGTCGTCGGCAAACGTCGAAATGCCCCGATCTGGGCTTGAAAACGTCGATGCCCGGATGGCCGATTACACGACTCGAATCGGCTTCGGCGAGTGCATTAGCTGGATATGCGGTCGGCCTCTGCGACGCGCGGGATTGCAGAATAGCTCGCCGTGGCGTGGATGGGATTAGGAGGTCAGCCGTCACAGACGTTCTGGGTTGACTGTGAAACAATGGCTCGAATGTTTGCATTGCCAAAAATCATCCAGGGCGGCATGGGCGTCGGCGTGTCCAACTGGCGGCTGGCCCAGGCTGTTTCGCGGCTCGGACAGCTTGGCGTGGTCTCAGGGACCGCCCTTGACCATTTACTGGTGCGTCGGCTGGCGGATGGCGATGACGGCGGGCACATGCGCCGAGGCTTCGATGCGTTTCCGTTTCCGGAGATGGCGAGGCGCATCTGGAACGAGTATTTCGTGCCCGGCGGGAAGGCGACGGGCACGTCATATCCGACCTTGCGCATGCACCAGCATTCGAATTCGCGCAAGCTGACTGAGCTGCTAATGGTGAGCAACTTCGTCGAAGTATTTCTCGCGCGGCAAGGGCATTTGAACAAAGTTGGAGTGAATTTCCTCGAGAAGGTGCAGCTTCCGCACCTGGCCTCAATCTACGGGGCGATGCTTGCGGGGGTGGGATATGTGCTGATGGGAGCGGGGATTCCGCTCCACATTCCGGGCGTGCTGGATAATTTTGCCGCGGGAAGACCGGCCGAATACAAATTGGCGGTCAGCGGCGCTCCAGCCGACCAGGACACGATGCTGCGGTTCGATCCGCGCGATTTTGCGGAGGGGCCGCTTCCGGAACTGGAGCGGCCGAAGTTTCTGGCGATCGTGTCATCGAATGCGCTGGCGGCGACTATGCTGCGACGCGCGTCGGGCAAAGTAGATGGGCTAATTATCGAGACCTCGGCGGCGGGCGGACACAATGCGCCTCCCCGCGGGAAGACGACTTTGGATGCTTCCGGGCAGCCGGTTTATGGAGAGCGCGATCGGGTGGATGTGGACGAGTTACGACGGCTCGGAATGCCATTCTGGTTGGCGGGCGGATACGGCAACGCAGAGAAGCTGCATGAAGCGCTCGATGAGGGAGCTCAAGGAGTTCAGGTGGGCACCGCCTTCGCGTTCAGCAAAGAGTCGGGGTTGCGAGACGATTTGAAGAAAGTGGTGGCGGCGCAGGCTGCACGAGGAGAGGCGAAGGTATTCACCGATCCGCTGGCGTCTCCGACAGGGTTTCCCTTCAAGGTTGCGCAGCTTGCGGGGACTTACTCCGATGCAGAGGTTGCGGCTGCTCGCGTCCGGGTTTGCGATCTTGGATATCTGCGCGAAGCCTTTTGGACGCATGACGGAAAGATGGCGTATCGGTGTGCTGCTGAACCGGAAGCGTCGTATGTGGCCAAAGGCGGCAAACTGGAGTCGAGTGCAGGGCGAAAATGTCTGTGCAACGCGCTGCTGGCAAATATCGGGCATCCGCAGATACGCAGAGATGGCGTCGCCGAGCCGCCGCTGGTGACAGTAGGCGACGACGTGAACAACGTAGCCGCGTTTCTGCGGGACGGCATCGAGAGTTACAGCGCGGCAGATGTTGTCGCGTCTTTGCTGCGCGGTGCTGTTTCTTTGCCGATTGGCTCGCTATCGCGTGGCTGAACTCGATGCAGCGCTGAATAGAGATGACGCTGTTGTTGTCTTCCTGACCGAAGACTGCGAAAAACCACCGCAGTCATACATGCCGCGATGCGGCACCCGAAGAACATAAAATTTCGGCGGCGGCGGCGAGGTGCAGGCCGGAGGCTCGCACGACAGCCGGTCTACCACACCAGCGAGCCAAAAGCGGACTCGTTGGGGGCCCCGGTCTGGAGGCTGGAGCAACTCAAGCGGCGCAATTTTCAGGGCAGAGTCTTCGACTCCCTTCGCGAGCGTGCCATGCACTCCAGCTGCTCAGGATGACAGCATAGTCATGCTGCGAGTATTGAAGGCAGACGGCTCTGCAACGCTTCAGTTTCCCTGCTTGCCGATCCCGAAGATCTTTTGAAAAATGTTGCGGCGGTCGTCGCCGCCCATGCCCTTGTGGTCGCAGGTGTCTGTAGGCGCCGTGCCATCGAGGAAGGCTGCGGAATAGTCGTCGGGGCAGGCGCCGTCGGCCAGCAGGTTGGTCGCCTTATCCAGGGTCACGATCTGGACACCCTCGGGCGGCGTGAACTCGTTGGTGTCGGAGTACTGCGGCAACTGCACGGCCTGCTTCATAAACGCCGCCCATATCGGCGCCGCAGCGCGCGCGCCTTGAACGCGGCCCAGGTTTGCAGGATCGAGCGGCGTGTAATCGTCGTTGCCGACCCACACGATGCAAATCAGGTTGCTGGTAAAGCCCGCAAACCATGCGTCGTGATCGGTGCCCGTCTTGCCGGCGGCGGGCGCAGTAAAGCCCAGCCCGCGCACGCTGGCCGCGGTTCCTCCATTCATCACGGCTTCCATCATGTTGGTCGTCAGGTAGGCCACGCGTGGGTCGAGAATCTGTTGCGAAGTTGGCGTGAAGTCCTGAATGACGTCGCCGTTGGGACTGCGCACACTGGCCAGCATCCAGGGATCGATGTGAACGCCGCCGTTGGCATAGATGGTATATGCGCCCGCCATATCGAGCGGTGTGGCGTCGTAAGAGCCAATGGCCATCGCCGGCGTGCCGCGCGCGCTTTTTACGCCGGCAGAGCGAGCCAGCGCGGCCACGCGATCGAACCCCACCCAGCTCGCCAGCTCGATCGTGGCAATGTTGTCCGACTGCATCAGGGCAAAACGCGCAGTCATCGTGCCGTAGTGCTCGTTGACAAAATTGTGCGGCGTGTATTCGTACTGGGTTCCCTCGCCGTAGGTCGTGGGCTCGTCGCTGAGCATGGTCACCGGCGAAAACAGCGCGGTCTGCCCGGGCAGCATGGTGCCTTCAACCGCGGTCTGAAAAGCCGAAGCATAAACAAACGGCTTGAAGATGGAGCCGGTAGGACGGTGTGCAACAGCGTGGTTCACTTGCGATGCGCCGTAATTCCGCCCTCCCACCAGGGCCAGCACCTGGCCGGTGTGGGGATCGAGCGCAATCAGCGCCACCTGCGGGTAGATATACGGCTTGCCCAGCTTCTTGTCGCGCGCATGGACCTTGTCCACCAACTCGTCGACCACGTGAACGGTCGAGTCCACTGCCGAGGTGGCGATCCGCTGCAGCTCGGGATCGAGAGACGTGTAGATGCGCAAGCCCTCGCGGTTGAAATCGCGGTCGCCGAATTTTTGCGTAAGCTGGTCGTGGACAAGGTCGACGAAATACGGGGCTTCGCTTTCATCGACGCTGGCCGCAGCCAGGTGCAGCGGCTCTCTCTTTGCAATTTCGGCCTGCTCCTTGGTGATGGCGCCGGTTTCCACCATGGAATCGAGCACCAAGTTGCGCCGCTCGATGGCGCGGTCGGAGTGGCGGAAGGGATTCAGCCGGCTCGGACTTTGAATAATCCCGGCGAGCAACGCGCACTCGGCGAGATCGACTTGGCTCACGTCCTTGCCGAAGTAGTCCTGCGCGGCCTCGCCGAAGCCATCGACTGAAAAACTGCCGATTTGTCCGAGCGGGATCTCGTTGGCATACATGGCGAAGATCTGCTGCTTGGTGAAGCGGTGCTCGAGGATAATACTGATGACCGCCTCGCGTATCTTGCGCGACAAGGAGCGCTCCGGAGTAAGAAAGAATCCGCGCGCCAGTTGCTGGGTGAGTGTCGACGCGCCTTCCTCGTAGCGGTGAAGGTGGAAGATGTCGTTGCGCATCGCGCCAAGGATGCGCCAGTAGTCGATGCCGCTGTGTTCGAAGAAGCGCCGGTCCTCGATGGCGATGACGGCATGAACCAGGTTTGGCGGAATCTCCTCGTAAGTGAGCAGGCGGCGCTTGGTGCGATTGGCGTCTTCGCTCAGCCCGGTGATCAGCAGCGGCTCGAGTTCGTAGCTGGTGAGCGGTTGTCCATGCTCGTCGCGGATGGCGTCGACCACGCCGCCGCCGACGTGGATCGTGGCGCTGTCGGGAGCGTGATACGACTGCGGGCCGGGGCGCACGATAATCTGCTGCACGCCGTCGCTAAAGGTGCCAAGCTGGGACGGCTGCGGCGTGCCGTCGGCGGTGTAGCCAGCCTCACGCAGCTCGTTGGCGATCAGCTTGATACTGAGCCTCTGACCCGGCCGCACCTCGCGCGGCGCGGCGTAGATTTTGGCGGTGTTGGCGAAGATCGGTTGCTTGAGCCGCGCGTCCACAATGCCTGTGTACTTGATGTAGAGAAAGGCGAAGACACAGATGCCCGCGAGCACGGCGCACGTCAAGAATGCCGCCAGGTACCAAAGAAGCCGCGACCTGAGTGAACGGCCCGATGCGGGCCTCGCGAACCGGATTCGTAACGCCATAAAAGCGGCTCCTAGCTTCCGACCTCTACGTACCGAGAATGCGGTTCGTTCAAAAAATGCGTTGTCATCCTGAGCGCAGTTTGCCGCGTCTTCCGCCGCCAACGGAGTCGAAGGATCTGCGCTTGCTCTTCAACGAACTTCGGATTCACCACGCTGATTTTTCCACGTACTTCAAATTGCTTCTCCAGATTTGCCGGAACTGCCCGAATCCGCACATGAAAAAGCTAGGAGCTGGAACCCAGCAGCCTTTCTTCCTGCACCCGATGCTTCACCAGCGCCACCGCTTCATTCAAGGCTACATCCACGCTCGTGCTCGTAGAGCGTGTCACCAGCTCCACCTCGCCCCGCGCGGACTTCTTGCCCACGTTGATGCGGTACGGAATGCCCACCAGGTCCGCATCTTTGAATTTGACTCCAGCGCGCTCATCCCGGTCATCAAGCAATACGTCGAGCCCCGCTGCTTCGAGATCGGCAGCCAGCTTTTCGCCGGTGGCGCGCAGCGTATCGTCGGCGACGTTGGTGATTGTGACGGCCACCGTAAAGGGCGCAATCGAAGCAGGCAGACAAAAACCGTTCACGTCATTCGTCTGCTCAATCGCCGCCGTTAAAATGCGCTCGATGCCAATCCCGTAGCTGCCCATGATGGGCGTCACTTCTTTGCCGTTCTCGTCGAGCACACGCGCGCCCATCGACTCGGAGTACTTGTAGCCGAGCTTGAAAATGTGGCCAATCTCGACGGCCTTGCCGACGACGAGCTTGCCTGCACAGCCGTCTTTTGGGCAGCCTTCGCCCTCGTTCACGCTGCGGATGTCGGCCGAGAGTGTCCACGAGAAATCGCGGCTCGGCGTCACGTTGCGCAAGTGATAGTCGAGCTTGTTAGCGCCGCAGACCATGTTTTTGCGGCCTTCGAGCGATTTGTCCGCAACGACGACGAGATCTCCATCGCCGGTGAACGCTGGAAGTGAACTCGCGGAATTGACGACCCCTTTAGATTTCAAACCAGCAGGCCCAAGATAGCCTGCTGGGCCATGGAAAAATTGCTGTAACTCCTCAGCCTGCATGGGACGCAACTCTCGTGCTCCCACTACGCTCATTAGCTTCGTCTCGTTCACTTGGTGGTCGCCGCGCAAACACGCCGCAACGGATTCCCACAACGGCTCCGTAGGACCAAGTCCAGCACGGCTGAGTATGGGACCGGGTCCATACCCACGCAGCATCATATACGCCACGCACTTGATGTCGTTGGACGGGCTCATCTTTAGAAAGGCTGCGATGTCAGCGATTGCACCCATGCCCGGCGTGTGAATCAATTCCGGCTTGCCGTCACCCGAGGGCTCAAGCTCCTCTACGGGATCCAGCTTCGAGATCGCCTTCTCTACGTTCGCCGCATAACCGCACTTGGGGCAGCTTGCGATCAGATCCTCGCCCGCATCGGTGTAAACCATAAACTCCTGCGACTGCGAGCCGCCCATCGAGCCCGAATCGGCTTCGACGGCGACGAAGCGGAGGCCGCAGCGCGTGAAGATGGCGCGATAGACTCGGTCGTGCAGGTCGAAGCTACGGTCGAGCCCGGCCTTGTCAAGATCAAACGAATAGCTGTCCTTCATGATGAACTGGCGCACGCGCAGAAGGCCGGACTTCGGCCGCGGCTCGTCGCGAAACTTGGTTTGGATCTGGTACCAGATCTGCGGTAGTTGTTTATAGCTGCGCAATTCGCCACGCGCGATCACGGTCATGATTTCCTCGTGCGTCATGCCCAGGCAGAGTTCCGCTCCTTTGCGGTCCTTGAGACGAAACATGTTGTCGCCCATGCCCGTCCAACGCCCGCTCTCCTCCCACGGGTCTTTAGGCAAGAGACCGGGCAGGTAGAATTCCTGCCCGATCTTGTCCATCTCCTCGCGTACGATGGCGACGATCTTGTTCAGAGCGCGTTGACCGAGGAAGAGGTAGTTATAGATGCCGGCGCCGAGCTGACGGATGTAGCCGGCGCGGAGAAGAAACTTGTGGCTGGCCACTTCGGCGTCTGCCGGGGCCTCGCGCAGGGTAGGAATGAATAGCTTGGACCAACGATGCATAGAAAGAAGAGCGAACTTTCCCGCCCGCAGCACGCGTGCGAAGTGCAAACAATAACAGCTTCTATTCTAAATGTCCTGGGAGTCGAACGCCCGATGCCGCTTTCACTGCTCTTCAGCGAATACTGTATATGCATCGCGCGCCGCGTGAACTATGCGCAGGATTCGTATCTTGCTTTCTGCTGGCCGATAGAAAAACGATGTAATTGCGGACTACGAGCGTACGCACATTGGGCTGGTTTCCCGCTTCCAGGTACTTGCCGATGAACGGCAACTTGGCCAGTAACCCGAAGCCGCGGGCAATGGCTTCCACATGACGTGTTGCGATTTCCAGATTCCGCTCTTGCGCGCGACATAGAGCCGGATTTCGTCAAGATCGATGCGGGCGTGCGACGCGAGGCGTATGCCTATCAGCTTTCGGAAAACCGGGCTGCTCCGCGCTCTTTGATGGACTCGACCAAGGCGGGAAGCGCTTCGTGGGTATACTCGTCGCCCTCGCCGTCATCGAGCGCCTGCTCTGCGGAGTCAAGTGAGGCCGGCAGCTCGACACGCGTGCGTTCCCTCTTCTCCCACTGGGCAAGGGCTTCGCGAATGGCTTCTTCCGAGTTGCGAAAACGGCCTTCCCGGATTCCGAGGTCAATAAAGGAGGCTTGCGCGGGTGCGAGGCCGACATGCATAGACCAAGCGCAGGTCCGGCGGGATTTGCTGTCAACAAGTTCCAGCAACTGCGCTGGGGGCACCCGCCAACGTTCTCATATCAGCTCCACGCCCCACAGATCGTGCAGGTGCACGATGCCTTCGACTTTGCCGTCCGCGTCGACGACGATGAGCGAAGTGATCTTGCGTTCTTCGAGAATCGCCAGCGCCTTCGCCCCCAACTCCTCCGCATGAATCGTCCGTGGATGCGCGTTCATGGCCTCGCCCGCGGTCTTGCCGAGCGCCGCGCCGCCTTCGCGCTCCAGCAACCTCCGCAAATCTCCATCGGAGATGACGCCGCGCAAGCGACCCTCCGCCTGCACCGTCGTAATGCCGAGCTTCTTCGACGACATCTCGAAGATCACATCGGCCATGGGAGTGGAGGGAGCAACGGCGGGAATCTCTTCGCCCGAATGCATCAAGTCGCGCACCTTGGCCAGGCGCTTGCCGAGCATGCCGCCGGGGTGCAGCTCGGCGTAGTCTTCGGCGCGGAAGCCTTTGCGCAGACTCACTGCGACGGCCAGCGCATCGCCCAGCGCAAGCATGGCAGTGGTGGACGCCGTGGGCGCAAGATTCAGTCCGCAGGCCTCGCGCGCCACCGAGCAATCGAGGGACACATCGCTGGCTTGCGCCAAAGTCGACTGCAAATTGCAGCAGAACGCGATCAGCGCGTCGCCCTTGCGCTTGAGCGTGGCCAGCAGGCGCAGAATCTCTTCGGTTTCGCCACTGGCCGAAAGCGCAACGACTACATCGCCATGCATGAGGACGCCCAGATCGCCGTGCACGGCCTCTGCGGGGTGCAGAAACAGCGCCGGCGAGCCGGTGGAGCTGAGCGTGGCGGCGATCTTCTGCGCGATGATGCCGCTTTTGCCCATGCCGGTGACCACCACGCGGCCGTTCAACTCGCCGCAGCGGAGGATCATCTCCACGGCGCGGGCGAACGGCGCGGCCATGGGTCCCTCAAGCCGCGCGGCAAGTGCCTGAAGCGCGGCAGCCTCAGTTCGCACCAGCGCCGCGGGCTGGAACACGTCGTCTTGCTTGTGAGAATCCATCGGCATTAGATGGTAACAAATCGCAGGGGGCAGGGCTCAGGGAACAAGTATCGGGAATCGCCAGCCGTCCGGTTTCCGATCCCTGAAACCTGACCCCTCGTGCGCGCCTCGTAGAATAGACTCATGAAGTCTTTCCCCCTCCGGCGCAACACATTGGTTCTAGGCGCGACGCTTTGCATTCTGGCCATCTTTGCATGGGCGGGGTGGGCCAACTGGGAGTATCGCCGACAGGAGTCGGAACGCCTGCTCGCGAACGCCGCACAGGGCGAACTGGTGCCTGCAACTGGCGGCATGCCGGAATTCGTTTCTCCGCTGAATGGCAAACCCGCGCCGGCCTTCACACTCAACGACCTGAACGGGAACAAGGTGACGCTCGCAAGCTATCGGGGCAAAGCCGTGCTCATCAACTTTTGGGCCACATGGTGCGCGCCCTGCAAGATCGAAACACCCTGGATCGTTGAGCTGCGCGACAAATATGCGGGGCAGGGCTTTGAAGTGCTGGGCGTCGATACCGAGGGCGATGACTTGAAGAAAAACGACAAGGCCGGATGGGCGAAGGCCGCGGCCGCCGCCGGCAAGTTCGTCGCAGAAGAGAAGATTCCGTACCCTGTGCTGCTCGACGGCGACTCGATCAACCGCCAATACGGCGGGCTCGACGATCTGCCCACCTCTTTCTTTGTCGATCGCAAGGGCGTGGTCGTGACGGTGCAAGTAGGTCTGACCTCGGAGCAAGACATCGAGAGCAAGATTCAGAAGGCGCTCAGTCAGTGATCGGTGGTCAGTGATCGATCATGAACCGGCCGTCTCGGTTTTAAAGGATTGGTATCGATGCGTGCTTTGAAGGCGCCGTTTGTCGCGACTATTACTGTGCTTGCGGTTGGCGCGGTGACCGCGCACGCGCAGGGGGTGAGTTCCAACTCACAAAAACGTGCGCTCGTGAAGACCGACGCGGTGACGTATCTTTTCCCCGAGCAGGTGAGCGTGCCCATGGACAAGCCGAGCCAGGTGGCGCTGCACTTTCGCGTTGCGCAGGGGTTGCACATCAACTCGCACACGCCCACGGACGATTTCCTGATCCCGACCAATTTCTCGATTCCCGAAGGCTCGGGCGTGCGCCTTCAGACCGCAACCTACCCCGCCGGCACGGTGATGTCGCTGCCCATCGATCCCACCGCCAAGTTGAGCGTGTACACCGGCGAATTCGTTATCCAGGCGCGCATTGTGGCCTCGGCGGGCAATCATCTAGTGGAGGGCGCGCTGCACTACCAGGCTTGCGACCAGAACCAATGCCTGCCACCCAAGACGATTCCGGTTGCGATCGATGTGATTGGGAAGTGAGCGGTAGCACCGGTAATAGGGTTATTTCGAATTTGCGGAATCTGAGCTGCATAGTAGGTTAAGCTTGAATTATTGCCAAACTCAGCTGTTGCCGAACACAGGCACAGACGCCCCATGAATCGCGCGTGCGTCGTCGCTCGCAAGAAAGAGCACGACCTTCGCGACGTCTTCGGGCTTGGGCCATTTCGAAAAGTCCGCGCCGGACATAGCGGCGCGATTGGCCGCGGTGTCGATGATGCTGGGCAGGATGGAGTTGACACGGACGCCCGTGCCGGCGAGATCGGCGGCGAGCGAGTCCATTAGCGCCACGGCAGCGGATTTGCTTGCAGCGTATGCCGAAGCGCCCGCGGCATGATCCCACGCGGCCTTGGCGGCCACATTCACAATGGCGCCAGACTTGCGCGCGAGCATGTGCGGAACGACGGCTTTGCTCAGCGCGTAGCCTGAGCGCAGATTGAGGCTCAACATCCGCTCCAGCAGCTCCGGCTCCAGATCCCAGAGAGGAATGCCGCCCGCGTAGCCGCCCACGGTGTTCACGAGCACGTCCAAGTTGCCCCATTTTGCGAGAATCTGATTCACAAGATCGGCCGTCTGACGTGGGTCAGTTACGTCGACATCGAATCCTGCGAGGCGGCTGGCTCCATTGCCCGCTGCGTCCATCAACGCCAGGAATTCCTTCTCATGACGCCACGTGACGGCGACCCGAGCGCCGCCCTCAAGGAACGCCAGACTTACCGCGCAGCCCAGGCCTCCCGTGCCTCCGGCAACCAGAACCGACGTTCTAGAAAAATCTGAACTCATCGGCCGGCCTCCTCGACACAATGCGAATTCAGTATCCCACAGTAACCGGCGAACGCCCTTTGACGATCCACCGGCCGATCGATCTTTGCCGAAGATCGCCGTGCCTCACTGCGCGGCGCGCGCCTCCAGCCTGCGAATAGACTTGATTGTTTCCGCAACGGCGGTTTTTCCAATCTCGTCTTCGAATTCCTTCTGCATGTGATCGAGCGCGGCGATGACACGCAGGGCGCATCGCTTGCCCTGCGGCTTGAGCGCGAGGAGGTAAGCGCGCGCGTCGTCTGAATCGATCTTGCGCAAGAGCAACCCTTTGGCCTCGAGCGACGAGACGCAATGGCTAAGGTTGCCGCGCGTGGTCGAGAAAGTTTCTGCCAGTTGCGATGGCTTCACCTGGCGCGGCGCTTCGAAGAATAGCGCGGCCAGCACCAATGCCTCCAGAAATCCCAGACCGTCGTCAGCGAGCGCGCGCGAAGCCAGCGACTCGAAACGCCGGGCCGCGCGGTTGACGGCGAACATTGGGCTCTCCCGAAGAAAGGCGTCGATGCGCATGGCTTCAAAAGTAGTTTAGCATTTCAACTATTAACGATAATACGAAATCATAGTTGCAGAGGCCCTGCGCAGTAGCAATCATGAGGTTGATGCGCCGATTTCGATCGATCCCTCCCGCCCAATTCCTGTTGCTGGTTGCGCTGGCGCGTACGACCCTCGCGCAGGACGTCGATTTTCCGCCGAATGCGCCTGTCCAAGGGCCCACGGAGACTCTGATCGTACTCGGTTCGGCCACGCCTGTGCCGCTGGCCGAGTCGCAGCGCTCGGTCGAGATTATCCCAGTGCAAGGGCGGTCGCTCGCTGCCGAGTCGCCGCAGGATTTTCTGCGACAGGATTCGTCGATTTTTGTTGAAGAGCGCGGCGCGGGCGGCGGACAGGCAGACATCGTAATGCGCGGCGGCAGCTTCGAGCAAACGCTGGTGCTGCTCAATGGGTTCCGCGTCAACGATGCCCAGAGCTCGCATCACAATCTCGATCTACCCGTGCCCCTCGATGCTATCGATTCCATTCAAGCGCTGGAAGGCGCGGGATCGACGCTGCACGGCGTCGACGCGTTGAGCGGGGTGGTAGATTTTTTGACCGCAGCGCCCGATCACGAATCGTTGTTCGTACGCACGGGGGAGGGAAGCTTCCAGTCGAACGAAGAAACGCTATTGGGCGAGGCTACGCGCGGATCCTGGAGCGGGCGCTTGACGGCGGAGCGCAACTTCTCCACCGGATTCATGACCGATCGCGACTACCGTAACGAAGACACGTCGGCGGAAAGTTGGCTCGGTTCGCGGCTCGGCGTCACCGATTTGCTCTTTGCCTCAAGCGACCGCTCCTTCGGCGCCAACCAGTTTTATGGCCCCTACAATTCGTGGGAGCGGACCAAGGGCTGGTTTGCTTCGGCGCGGCAGGAGTTGGGCAGCCACACCGTGGCGGCCTTTGGCTACCGGCGCCATACCGACGAGTTCGTGCTCTTGCGCAACGATCCCGCATACTATGAAAACAATCATATTGACGGCTCGTGGCAGGGATCGCTGCGGCAGACGCTCGCCGTGCGTAAGGATTCCGTTCTGCTGATGGGCCTCGATGCCGACGGCGACAGCATTGACAGCAATAATCTTGGGCTTCATGCGCGCAATCGCGGCGCGGGCTATGTGGATCTGGACCTGCGTCCTGCGAAGCAGCGCTGGAGCCTGTCAGTAGGCGCGCGCGAGGAGATTTTTTCGGGCGGGGCGCAGACTGCGTTTTCGCCGGAATTGGCAGGCGCTTGGCGCGTGGCAAAAAGTGTGAAGTTGCGCGCCGGCGGCGGCTACGGGTTTCGCATTCCCACCTACACCGATCTCTACTACTCCGATCCTTCAACGCTCGGCAATCCCAATCTCAAACCGGAGTCGGTCTGGTCAAGCGATGCGGGCGCGGATTGGGCGCCGTCCGCGAAGCTTACGCTCGCCGCAACCGGCTTCTTCTCGCAGCAGCACGACACCATCGATTACGTGAAGAGCGCGACGCCCAATGCCTATCTCCCTGCATCGTGCGAAATCAAAAACATGCAGGCAACCAACATGTGGTGCGCGGCCAATCTGAACGGCCTTGGTTTTTCCGGTGTCGAAACCAGGCTCGCGTGGATTCCGAATAAATCGCAAGCCGTGCGCATCGCGTGGACCGGAGTACACGGCGCGCAGAGCGCCTTGCACGGGCTGCAGTCGGAGTACGTGTTCAACTACCCTGTCCAGAACATTCAAGCATCGTGGAGCGCCGCGTTGGGCCACGATATTGTTCTGACGAATGTTGTCGAAATTGCCCAGCGCTATCGGCAGACGGTTTATCCCGTGTGGAACGCGACGATCGCTCACGACGCAGGTAAATTGCGTCCCTATTTGCGCCTCACGAATCTGAGCAATACCGGCTACCAGGAGATCACGGGCGTTAACATGCCGCCGCGGACGATCATGGGCGGGGTTGCGATGCAGATGGGACGATAATCGCGCCGCCGCGGAAAAATCTTTTGCCCCGCGCGCACTGATTTCTGCTACCTTTTACACGTACCTCGGCAGCCCGCGCGCAAGGCCAATCAGCGGGTTCTACCTGCATTCTCCAGCTCTTGAGGGATTGTGGATGGAGGCGTTCAGGAGCACACCGGGGAGGTGTGCCTGCGCTCCGCATTTGCATCGCCTTCCCTCGCACCCAAACCATCCAACACACAGGAGATGAGCTATGAGTCAGGCAGAAAATGACCACAAGATCAATTACGTTGAGTTCGCCGCTACCGACGCGGCGCGCGCAAAGCAGTTTTATGCCAGGGTCTTCGGCTGGAACTTTCAGGATTGGGGACCGGATTACATCAGTTTCGCCCCCGAAAGTGGCGGCATCGCCGGAGGTTTTCGCACCGCGAAGCCGAACGAAAGCAGCGGCGGCTCTGCGCCGCTGATCGTGCTGTATTCGGCAGACTTGAAAGCCACCGAAGCCGCCATTGTCGCGGCGGGCGGTGCCATCGTAGTGCCCACTTTCGAATTTCCCGGCGGACGGCGCTTTCACTTCTCCGACGGAATGGGTAACGTGCTGGCCGTGTGGTCGGAGTAACGCAGCAATCATCCGCCCTCGTTGGAGACAAGAATCCCGGCGAGGGCGGAGCGCCCGGTCTCATTTGTCTTCAGTATTTTCAAAAGCGCATCAGTTCACGCGCGGCGGCAGCCGCAGCGGCTTGTGCGGCCCAATCTCTTCGCGAACCAAAGTCAATCCCAGAAGCCAGCGCTCAAAGCCGTCGGAAAGCCGCGCAAACATCGGCGCCTCCTTTTCATACTCGAACAAATCGAACTGGCTCACGATGAAATAGTTTTGCTTGCCCGCGCGGATCAGGTCGTCAAGGCTCGGCGCATGACGGCGCAGGCGGCGCTTCGATCCCGCGGCCTCGGGATACATGCCGGCCACGAACAACGCGTAGTCACCGATGTGTTTGCGCAACGCGCGCTCGGCGTCGAAAGAAGACGCAGCGCCATTCACGGGATCGGCGGCGAGCTCCATTTGCTCCAGCTCCTCGATTGGCTGGCCCGATCTATCGCGGATGCTGTACAGATTGCGGGCATCGGAGAACTCGCACAGCATGCGCGCTACATAGCTGGTCACATCGGGATCGTGGAGGCCCAGCCTGCCTTCGTAGCTATTGCGGACCGCCTGCTGAAAGAAAGGTTCGAGTGGATGAGTCTGCGCTTGCATACACACCTCCCGTGCGCGGAATCTCGCAGATCCTTTCCGTGCCCGATTCCTGCGGCTGGGCGCGAGCAGCCGGTTGTTCGTTCTTCAGGCGCCCCGGCTGTTCCAGATCGTGCTGCGCGGAAAGTTACCGCCCGCGGCCCGACTTTACTTGGTTGTAACACTGAGCTTATCGGAAATGTCGCGCTTAACAAGAGGGCAGGGTCAACTTTGTTGGCAAACGCGCAGATCGACTGCAAAACAATTCGGCCCTTTGCGGCCGGCATTGATCGCGCAACAGAGAAGCAGCGGCGGTGGCTGCCTTTTCGCGAACGGAGATCTCTTTGCGCCCGATTCCTGCCTACACTGTGGCCGGCGCGCGCGACTCAAGTTCCGCTAGCCGTTTGGCCAACAGCGTCTCTAGTTTGACGAGCGCAGACGAAAAGCCCTCGATCCCTTCTTTCAATTTGTCGCTGGCCATGCGATCCTCGGCATGCATGCGGTCGAAGGTCGCCTTGTCCACGTAGATTTTCTCGATTTGCATGGCTTTGGCGGCATCGGCCGAGAGCTTGCGCGGCAGTTCATCCTGCGCAGCTTCCAGCTCACCCAGCAACTGCGGTGAAATCGTGAGCAGGTCGCAACCGGCCAGCTCGCAGATCTCACCGATATTGCGAAAGCTGGCGCCCATTACTACGGTTTTGTAGCCGAATTTCTTGAAGTAGTTATAAATGCGCGTAACCGATCGCACGCCGGGATCGTCTGCGCCGTGGTAGTCCTTCCCAGTGTCCTTCTTGTACCAGTCGAGAATTCTGCCGACAAACGGCGAGATGAGCGTGACGCCCGCATCGGCCGCGGCGATGGCCTGGTGCAGTCCAAACAGCAGCGTCAGATTGCAGTGGATGTCTTCCTTCTCAAGAATCTCGGCGGCGCGAATGCCCTCCCAGGTGGACGCGATTTTGATGAGCACGCGGTCTTTGCCGATGCCTTCGTTCGAGTACATGCCGATAATGTCACGCGCCATCTCGATGGTCTTCGCAGTGTCGTACGACAGGCGCGCATCGACTTCGGTCGAGACCCGGCCTGGAATAATGGCGAGGATCTTTTTGCCGAAGGCGACGGCCAGCCGCTTGAACGCGAGATTTGCCACGTCCTTGTCGCTCGCTCCCTCGCCAAGTTTCTTGTGCGCATCCGTCAGTACACCGTCCACAATGGACTGATAGTGTGGCATCTGTGCCGCGGCCGTAATTAGCGAAGGGTTGGTGGTAGCGTCCTGCGGATGAAACTCTTCCATCGCTTCCATGTCGCCGGTGTCCGCAACAACGACGGTGTATTGGCGTAGCTGCTCCAGCAGATTCTGCGGCATGACTCCTCCTGGGGACTGGCGGGGATTGCGGCAAGTATCCTACGGCACCAGTGTACCTCTTCCGTAGGATGCACAGGGTGAAGGCCGGTTGCATTCCGGCTGGACGTCACTATGCGGTCTCGGCTATCACCGTATTTGCCAGCACACCGAGCCCCGCGATCGAAACCTCGACCCGGTCGCCGTGTTGGAGCGGACCCACGCCGGCGGGAGTGCCCGTAAGCACCAGGTCGCCCGGCTCCAGTGTGAATGCCGCAGAGATGTGACGGAGCAGAACCGGCAGCGGAAAAATGAAGTCGCCCGTGGAAGCCTGTTGGCGCAACTCGCCATTGATGCGCGTCTCAACGGTGACACCGGCATCGAGGTCCAGTTCGTCGCTCACGATTGGGCCGACGGGACAAAACGTATCGAAGCCCTTGGCGCGCGCCCATTGCCCGTCTTTCTTTTGCAAGTCGCGGGCGGAGATGTCGTTGGCCAAGGTGAAACCACGCGGCACTTCGCGCCAATCGTCTCCTGGCTTTAGGTTGCGCGTGCGCCGGCCGATCACCAGCGCCAGCTCGCCTTCAAAGTCCACGCGCTCCGACGCGGCTGGCAGCGCAATGGCGCCTCCGGGCCGTAGCAGCGACGACGGCGGCTTGAAGAACAGCAGTGGCTCGGCGGGTATCTCGTTGCCCAGCTCCCGCACGTGCTCGCGATAGTTGCGCCCTACGCAAATGATTTTCGATGGCGTGACCGGCGGAAGTAGATCGGCTTCGGAAAGCAGGATGGGTTCGAATCCGAGAGCAAGAGAGCTGGAGCAGCCGTGCTCCACGCGGAAGGCGAGGTCTTCTTCGGGGGCTGGCAGCAAGTCGGCGAGCCACAGCTCGCCGTTGCGGTCTTCAACCGCGCCGTAGTAGGTCTGGCCGTAGAGCGAAAAGCGGCAGTACTTCATTTTTCTCCTTGTCTGGGGCAAAGCTAGCGAGGTGTAACCGAAGTTTGTTTAAGAACAAGTGCGTATCCTTGGACGCCAAATTCCTCTCAGGATGACAGTCGAACTTGTGAGGTGAACTTCAGTTACAAGACACCAGGTCTGTCATCCAATGCTCGGGCAATCAACGCCAACGTTAGATGACAGGTCCTACGGCGTGGGAACAGTTTCCTCAGCCTCGGCCGAGCGCGCGCTTTCGTGTCCCTGCTGGTCCACGGCGCTCACTGCATATACATAGGCGTGGCCGGCCTGCACGTTCGAATCGTGAAATCCGGGTTCCACCACCGGCTGTGCAGGTGAAATGTGCTGCCAGGCGGTATCCGGCGCGCCAACTTCGCGCCGGTAAACAATGTAACCTGCCAAATCGGTCTCGGTGTTCGGCTGCCAGTTCAGGTCGATCGCCAGTTCAGTGCCCTCGGGGCCTGTGGTTGCCACCGCCGCCAAGCCCCTGGGGACGGAAGGCGGAAACACGTTGACCGCCTCAACGCGCACAGAGGCCGAAAGCGGCCCAGCGAGATCCAACGTTTTTCCGTTGACGGCAACGCGGGCCACGCGCTGTGCGCGATACTCGTAGGTTGCGCCGAACTCGATACTGCTATCTAAAGCTCGGTCAAGATGCGGGCCGGCTTCGACGAGAAAACTGCGCTCCGCCGGCTCGCCATGCGGAGCCGGCAGGCCTGCAGTGGATTTTGACGCCGCTTGCACGTTCGCCGGCGGCGAGACCAGCTTACGCACAAGCCGAATTGCAGCCGGCGCGGCTACTGGCAGCGCGGGTGTCCAGCGCAGCAAAACGCCGTCACGGCGCATCTCCGCTGCCAAGCCATCAACTGCGGCCGGCGCTTCCCCAGCAAGAACCTGCGCGCCGTTCGAGAGTCCGGCGGAACGGCCCTTTTTGTTATTCAACGCGACAAAATATGTGAGCGTACGCGGCGCGCCCGCGGCCAACGGTGGCGGCAGAGTGTCGGTGAACGCGCCATCGGCATCGACCGGGAGTTGTGTTGTTGCAGCCACTGAACATCCGGCAGCACTGCTCTCATTGCGGCAAATGCGCACCGTCACGCCGCCCTTTAGCGGCGCCTTGTCGGTGTCTCTCTTGGGCATGGTCCAAGTGAGCGCCACCTGATTGCCTGTGCGTACCGCGGACAGATCGCCAACACGATTGGGAAGATGGAGCGAAGGCGGCTGCGGCGCGCCGGGCATGCCGCAGCCCGCCAGGGCAACGGCAGCGGCCAGCGCGGCAACCGGCCCCGCGGATCGCAGGTACACGCCAAGGTTTCCAGTACATTGCATGGCGTTTTCAGTCTAATGGAGGGGGCACGAACACGTGCCTGCCGGCAGGGCTAAATCTTCTTCAGGTTGGCGAATTTCTCCATCAGCTTTTTCACGCCGTGACGAGCAAAGAGCACCGTCAGCTTGGCGTCTTCGCCGTCGCCCTCGCGCACCAGCACTGTGCCTTCGCCGTACTTGGCATGCATCACGTGCTGGCCCTTCTTCAGGCCCATGGCGCCATTGGCCGAAGGAATTTCCATCACCGGCCGCGCAAAGACGCCGCGCCGGCCTGCCCCGGATTTCCCGCCGAAGAAGCGAGCAATGTTATCGAGGCTCTCCGGCGCTTGCGCGCTTGCGCTTTTTGGAGGCGCTCCCGGCGTTCGCTCGCTTCTGCTCTTCAGGGTAAATTCGCGGCGTGGCGAGGACGGCCCAGAGCTGCGTGGAATCTCCTGGCTCTCATCCTCGTAGTTGAAATGCACACGGCCGGCGTCGCCATGCCGGCCACTGCTCCCAGCACCATACGAGGGTGTGTACGCCGGAGTGGACCGTGCGGGACTTCGGCTGCCGAGATTTTCGATGAGCTGCGATGGAACCTCTTCGAGAAAGCGCGACGGAATGCTCATCTCCGGAACGTCGTTGCCATAGCGGCGGCGATAGTGGGCGCGCGTCAGGATGAGCGAGTTCATGGCGCGGGTCATGCCCACGTAGCAGAGGCGGCGCTCCTCTTCGAGCTCTTCCGGGCTGTTCAATGTGCGCGAGTGCGGGAAAAGTCCCTCCTCGAGCCCGGCGAGAAACACCAGCGGAAACTCCAGTCCCTTAGCCGCGTGCAGCGTCATCAACGTAACGCGGGCATTGGGGTCGAATTGATCCGTGTCGGAAGCCAGCGCCGCGTGATCCAGAAACTCCGCGAGCGTCTCTCCGCGTTCTTCGGCATCGTGCGCGGCGTTGGCCAGCTCCTTCAGGTTCTCAATGCGGCTGAATGCCTCCGGCGTGCCTTCGGTTTCGAGCGCCTTGATGTAACCGGTGCGATCGATGAGAAAGCGGATCAGCTCCGGCAGAGTGGCGGAATCGCCCGGCGCGCGAAATCCGCTGACCTCCTTTTCGTCGTCGTTCGCCATCTCTTCGGCCTGCGATTCGAAGTCGGGATTGGGCTGCGAATTCTCCTCCGTTTCACTCACTCGCGCCGCGCTGAAGAGAGGTCCGGGACGACTGTCTTCTCGCTCCCTCGCTCCCTTGCTCCCTTGCTCTCTTGTACTAACGCCGAATGCGAATCCTGTATCCGCCTCGTCCGCCTGTGCCTCCGCCACATCCGCCGCAAGCTTGCCTGCGAAATCTGGGTCCATCATGGCCTGCGCATCGAGGATGAGCCGGCGAAACGAATCGAGCGCCATTGACGCGCGCGTGGAGATGAGGCGATTCGCAATCGCCGCGGCGATCGCATCCCATGACGACGTGGCGGTTTCAAGCGCCAGCCGCTCCACGATTTCAAGGGTGGTTTTGCCAATGCCGCGCGCTGGCGTGTTGATCACGCGCTGCAATGCCATCGAGTCGTGCGGGTTGCGCACCAGCCGCAGATACGCGAGCAGGTCCTTGATCTCCGCGCGCTCGTAAAAGCTGAATCCGCCCACCATCGTGTAGCCGATGTTGTAGCGGCGCAAAGCCTCTTCCACCAGCCGCGACTGCGAGTTGGTCCTGTACAGCACAGCGCAATGCTGGCCCGCCGCTCCGCGGTCTTGTGGTTCGGACACGTCTTGTGCCCGCAGAAATGCCTGAATCTTATCCGCGATGAACAGCGCCTCGTTTTCGCCATCGGGCGCTTCGTAGTAGCCGATGAGCGAGCCGCCCTGGCGTTCGGTCCAGAGCCTTTTGCCTTTGCGGCGAATATTGTTCGCGACCACTGCGCCTGCCGCCTCCAAAATAATCTGCGTCGAGCGATAGTTCTGCTCCAGGCGAACGATCCGCGCGTTGGGAAAGTCCTGCTCGAATTCGAGTATGTTGCGAATATCGGCGCCGCGCCACGAATAGATACTCTGATCCTCGTCGCCCACCGCGCACACGTTCTTGTGATTGCCGGCCAGCTGTTTCATCAGCTCGTATTGCGGACGATTCGTGTCCTGGTACTCGTCGACGAGAAGATAGCGCCAGCGTCTCTGGTAACGCTCGCGCACCTCGCCGGATGCCCGAAGCACGCGCACGGCCTCGAGCAGCAGGTCGTCGAAGTCCATGGCGTTGTTCTTGCGCAGCTCTTCCTGGTAGGCCTTGAAGATGTGCGCTACGCGCTCGCTCGTCGAGTCCTTCGATTCCAGGAAGTAAGATTGCGGATCGACCATGTGGTTCTTCGCCCAGGAGATTCGGCTATGTACGGTGCGCGGGGTCAGTTGCTTGGTGTCGAGCCCCATGCGCTTCATGATCTGCTTCACAATGCTTTGTTGGTCGTTTTCGTCGAAGATCGTGAAGGCGCGCGTCAGGCCCTGGTCCCCGTTTTTGAGCGCTTCAATGTCGCGGCGCAAGATGCGCACGCACAGCGAGTGAAAGGTCGAGATCAGAGGCTTCGCGAGCGAGGCATGGCCCAGCAGTCGATCCACGCGTTCGGCCATCTCGCCTGCGGCCTTGTTAGTGAACGTGACGGCTAGGATCGCATCGGGTGCGACGTTACCAACCTGGATGAGCCACGCGATGCGGTGCGTAATCACGCGCGTCTTGCCCGACCCAGCACCAGCCAAGATCAGCAACGGACCCTCCGTCGCTTCCACGGCGGCGCGTTGTTCGGGATTGAGATGGGCGAGAAGCGGATGCAAGGTGTCGATTCCGGCGGGAATATTCCTGAGTATAGTTTAGCGTTTACCGCCGTGAAGGCTCTCGCCTTCGCCACTGTCGTCGCCTGGCTTTGGCCGCTCCATTTTTTGTTACAACATGGAATACCTTACTGTGCTTCACCACGTCGAATCGGCTCAATGGCAAGACAAGTTGTTCGCGGAAGCAGCTCGCGTTCTCAGACCGGGAGGAGTTTTCGCGGGGACAGAGGGCTTGCCAGGCCGTTTCTCCGGATTGCTTCATCTCTTCCACACGCTGGTCTTGGTCGATCCAGAGACGCTTCCAAAATCGGCTATCGGCGGCGGGTTTTGAAAACCTGCTGGTGGATGTATATTCCAATGCCTTTTTGGTTCCGCGCGTGGAAACCGCGAGAAAAGTCGCACAGGAACGGCGCAAACCCCGCAAAATCTATTGCTTTCTCCTACACCGAAATCGCCATCGGGGCTTTGCAGATTAATTCGCAGTTTTTGCTAGGGTAGTTCTTAAAGTGGTTCCGGAATTCTCATGCCCAACATAGCTTGGTGAAAGGTGGCATTTTCTTGAGGAAAACGCCGCCTGGCTTCCCGACTTTTAGGAGCAGCAATTCTGGAACCGCTGTAGGGCTTGCCGGGAAGGATTCCCGCCAGGCCCTTTCGTGTCATTGGAGAAAGAAAGGCTATTTATGAAACTAAGTGCAGAAGGACTTGACCTAATCAAGCGGTTCGAGGGCTTTCGCAGCCGGCAATACACCGACGTGGCGGGTTTCCCCACCATCGGCTACGGCCATCGCGTAGCGCCACATGAGTCTTTCCCGGACGGCGTCAATGAGCCGCAGGCCTCAACCATCCTGGCCAGCGACGTCGCGGAAGCCGAGCGCACCGTCTGCCGGCTTGTCAAGGTGGCATTGACCCAGGGCCAGTTCGATGCCCTGGTCGATTTTTGCTTCAATCTCGGAGCAGGGCGCTTAGCCGGCTCCACGCTGCTGCGGGCGCTCAATGCCGGCCGCTACGACCCGGCTGCGGAGCAGCTGCTCCTTTGGGATCTCGCCGGCGGCGAAGTGAATCTGGGCCTGAAGGCCCGCCGCGAAGCCGAGCTTCGACTTTGGAAATCGGGAGCGCAGACACGTGCGGCCGCCGCGTGAACGCCGAGCCTGCGGGCCGGAACCCGTGACTCGGTTCAGAAAACTCCGCATCCCATCTGCTTTGCAGAACCTGCATCACCGCCTGCTGCACCATGCGGTCCGGCACCGTATGCCTCATATCCG